>Ga0210388_10000045_pt1 | contig 179893 bp, 169 predicted proteins | sample IncBWC19OmetaG_FD_155485 | JGI IMG/M metagenome (GOLD analysis project Ga0210388, IMG submission 155485) | Forest soil microbial communities from Barre Woods Harvard Forest LTER site, Petersham, Massachusetts, United States - Inc-BW-C-19-O ...
CACGACCGGGTCGTCGTGCTTGGTGGCGGGATGCACGAAGTCGACGACCAGGCCCGCCTCCTTGCCGGGATGGCGGCGGGTGACGCGTCCCACGCGCTGCTGGTAGATGCGCTTGGAGGCCGTCGGCGCCAGATGCACGCAGACCGTCGCGCGCGGGCTGTTCCACCCCTCGGCGAGCAGTTGCGCGTTGATCAGCACGTCGATGTCCCCGCGCTCGTAGCGCGCGAGGATCTCGACGAGCTCGCGCTTGGGCGTCTCGCCGGAGACGCCTTCCGCCTTGATCCCCTCCGCGCGGAACGCTTCGGCGAGGTTGTACGCGTGGCGGACACCGGCCGCGTAGACGACCCCGGGCACACCGTTGAAGCGGGTTTTATAGAGGTTCGCGACGGCCACGTTGAACGGCTGCTGGTCGAGCAGTTTCGCGAGCTCGTCCTGGTCGAACTCGGTGTCCACCTCGCCCCGTCGCAGCGGCACCTTGGCGATCGTCCGCACACCGACGCCGGGCGAGATGCGCACGCAGCGAAGCGGCGCGATCACCCCGCGCCGCGCCGCCTGGGCGAGGTCGAAGCGCGAGGTCTGGGTCGGGAACAGGTCGGTGACGTGGCGTGCGATCAGCGCGCCTGTCGCGGTCATGCCGATGAAGATCGGACCCGTCCATTCGCGGATCGCACCGCTCGTCTTCTCCCCGAGTGCGGTGTGAGCCTCATCGCAGATGACGATCGTGTATGCGCTCGAGATCTTGCCGGCGTTGCGCACGAACCATTGATAGGTCTCGACGGTCACTGGTCCCTTGACCGAGTCCTCGCCCTTCAGCAGCGGACGGCTGATGCGCTTGGAGTAGCCGCGGTCGCGCAGCTCGCCGAGGAACTGGTCGACGAGGTTGCGCCTGTGCGTGAGGATCAGCACGCCGCCGGTATGCGACGCCTCCACGAAGCCCAGCGCCGCGACCGTCTTGCCGGCGCCCGTGGCGTGCTCGAACCAGAAGCGCTTGGCCGCGTTCGGGTCCTCAGGCTGCTCCGCGAGCGAATCCTCCTCGCCCTCCTCGTCGACCCAGTCGCGAGGCTCCTCCTCGGACTCGCTCTCCTGCTCGAGCTCCTCCTCTTCGTCCTCCTCCTCGTCCGCCTCCTCTTCGTCCTCCTCCTCGTCCTCGTCCTCGTCGGGAGCTGCGCGCTGCACCGGGCCGAGGTCGTCGTCGTCCTCGTCGAGCTCCTCATCCTCCTCGTCGTCCTCGTCGTCCTCTTCGTCCTCGGCCGCCTCCGGCTGATCGGCGAGGTGGCTCGGCGGTGCCTGGCTGCCGTTGCCGGAGGAGCCGTCGGGGCCGAGGATGTCTGCCGAGGCGAGCAGCTCGGGGGACGCCGAGGCGTCGTGCCCGTTGCCGTCGGCGCTGCGCTGGGCCTCGGCCAGCAGCGCGGTGAGCGTCCCCGACAGCGCATCCACCTGGTGAGCCGACAGCACGGTGCCGTCCTCGAGCTTTGGCTCCTCGTCGGACAGGAGCCGCTCGAGTCCGAGCAGCAGCGAGAATTCCCGACGCCATGCGGTGGAGGGATTCTTCATCGTGGGGTCGGCGTCGAGCTCGGCGAGCGCCTGGTCGAGCGCACGCCGACGAGGCGTCCCCGGTGCGAGCGCCTCGGCCGGATCCTCGCCCTCGTGGAGGAAGCGCTCGCGCACGAACTTTTCCGCGCGCGAGATGTCGGCGGAACTCGGAATGGTCGCGGCCGCGAGGGCCACTGAGGTGGACTCGGCCATTGAGGCTGTGGACTTCGAGACAGAGCCGCAGTCGAAGCTCGGCTTCAGCGCGGCTCGAAAACGTGGCGCCCCACGGCGCCCCTTCGCCGGATGCTCGGAGCAATCCGACTGACGTGCCTTCAGGATATAGCACGCAGAGGCACGACCGAAGCAAAGGGTGCGCAGGCGCGGTTGCGGCGAAACGCGATCTGGCACCCTTACGCCGATGACGGCGAAGCGCGTGTCCATTGCAGCGGCAGCGACGGCGGTCGTGGTGCTGCTGGTCATCGGGCTGATCCAGCTGGGCGGCTCGTCCTCGCCGCCACCGCCGTCGGGGCTCACGCTCGCCCAGATGCGCGAGCGTCTGAAGGGCTCGCCGCCGCCGCTTGCGGCACTGCACGCACAGGCAAACAAGATCATCGCCGGCGGCCTGCCTGCACTGCGCGCGCGCCTGGCGGCGCTGAGGGGCACGCCGGTGGTCATCAACAAGTGGGCGTCCTGGTGCGAACCGTGCAGGGACGAGTTCGGCGTCTTCCAGCGCGTCTCCGTCTCGCGCGGGCGACAGGTCGCATTCCTGGGGATCGACTCCGGAGACACGCCCGCCCACGCGCTCGCGTTCCTGCGCTCCTTCCCGGTCAGCTATCCGAGCTTCTCCGACCCCAGCGGGCAGGCCGGCGAGTCCATCGCCGACTCCGCTTTCACTCCCGTTACCGTGTTCATCAATCGCAGCGGCAGCAAGTTCATCCACCAGGGGCCCTTCTCGAGCGTCGCGAAGCTCGAACAGGCCGTCAGGCGCTACGCGCTGGGCGCTTGACCTTGCGTGAGCTGCGGATCGACCCGCTGAGCGGGCACAGGACGATCATCGCCGGCGAGCGCTCGCGGCGTCCCGGCGGCGAGCCGCGCTGCGAGCCGCCCACGCCAATCGATCCTGAGCAGGACCCGTTTGCGGAGGGCCACGAGGACCGCACGCCGCCCGAGCTGTATGCCGTGCGCCCTGGCGGCGGTCCCCCGAACTCGCCGGGCTGGATCGTCCGCGTCGTGCCGAACCTGTATCCGGCGTTGACACCGCCGCCGGAGCATGCACCGGCGCCGACGCCGCCAGCCGAGACGCGCGGAGCGCCCGAGCTGTTCGTCTCGCGTGAGGCGACTGGCGCGCACGAGGTCATCATCAATGGGCCTCAGCCCGTGCTGTCGCTGGCGGAGCTGCCGCTCGAGCAGGTCGTGATCGCGCTCGAGACCTGGCGCGAGCGCATGCGCACGCACGCCGCCAGCGCGTATCTGCAGCTGATCGTCAACGAGCGCCGCGAGGCGGGAGCCTCGCTGCCGCACACCCACGCCCAGCTGTATGCGCTGGACTTCGTGCCCGCGGCGATCGCACGCGAGCGCGAGCGCGCCAGCGCATACACGACCCGCACGATGGGGCAGAACCTGCTGGGCGAGCTCGTCGCCGAGGAGGTTCGCCGCGACGAACGAATCATCGCGATCGATGACGAGGCCGTGCTGATGGCGCCCTACGCGTCGCGCCTGCCGTTCCAGATGATGCTCGCGCCGCGAACGCCGCGGCCGCGCTTCGAGGAGCACGGCCCCTCTGGCGCGGCACTGCTGCACGACGGCCTGCGCAGGCTTGCGCGTCACCTGGGCTCGAGCCCGCCGCTGAACCTGTGGGTGCGCACCGCCCCTCGCGGAGCGGAGGACTTCAGCTGGCGGATCGACGTGATGCCGCGGCTGACACACATCGCAGGTCTCGAGCTCTCGACCGAGGTGAACCTCAACATCGTCGCGCCCGAGCACGCCGCGGCGGTGCTGCGAGACGCGTAGGCTGGCCGGCAGCCATGCCCCCGGAGCAACGTTTCGTGCCCCGCTTCGCCGCCGAGCCGCCACAGGAAGAGCTTCCGTACGGCCGCTGGGAGGAGCGGCTGCGTCAGGAGTTCCTCAGCGGCGCGCTGAGGCTCGACGCGGGCGAGGAGGACCTCGGCGAGCCGGTCGGGATCGCGTGGTACCCCGACCGCACCTGGCACGGGCGCACCTACGTCCCCGCGACGACGCTGACCTCGACCGGATACGAGCTGTTCGGTTACGTGCGCTTCCTCCCCGCTAGCGACGACGGCGAGCCGAGCGATTTCTCCGCGTACGTTGACTTCACCGACGAAACCGCCGAGCGCAACCCCGACTGGAAGCTCGACCTGTGCGACGAGATCATCGGTAGCTGGCGTGGCGAGGCGGGTGCGACCGCGGCGATGACGCTCGTGTGGGGTCGGCCGCTGCTCTCCGGTGGACGCGTCGTCACGGCCGAGCTCGCCGGTCTCGCAGTCGACCAGTGCGCGCTGATCGAGGAGCGCTTCACGCTGATCGCCCCCGACGACTATCGCCAGGACCTGCTCGAGATCGTGCTGTTCGACGGTCGCGCCCGCGAGCTCGCGCGCGAGTCGTTGTACGAGGACGAGGACGAGGAGGGGGAGGACGACGAGCAGGACGGGGACGAGGAGCAGGCCGACGCCGACGACGTGAGCGAGGCCGACGATGACGAGCATTGACGCACGGGCGTAGCGGGCTAGAGTTCCTCCCGTGGCACAGCCCGCCAGCTACGGCAACGAAGGGATGTTCGGCTCGGTCCAGACCGTCGGGGAGGCCGGCGTCTTCGGCCAGGTAATGGGCCTCGTTGCGGTCAACCTCGCTTTCTTCACGCTCGGCGCCTACCTCGGGCGCCATCTCAGCGAGGGTGGGTCGATCGTCTGCTTCATCGGCGGTTTCATCTGCATCGTCGGGTTGAACTTCGCGAGGCGCAAAGAGGGCGTTGCGATCACGCTGCTGTTCGCCGGTGGCCTGCTGCTCGGACTGGGGCTCGGCGGTGCGCTCGACTATTACGCCGAAGCCGAGCCAGACGTCGTCTGGCAGGCTGCCGCCGCGACGGCCCTGTTCGTCGGCGGGCTCGGCACCGTCGGCTACGCGATCCGCCGAGATCTCTCGGCCTTCTATCGCTTCTTCTTCATCGCGCTGATCGTGCTGATCGTGTTCGGCCTCGTGACGGTCTTCGTGTCGATACCGGGTGGCAACCTGATCTATGCGGTGCTCGGGCTGCTCATATTCGGCGGCTACACAGTGCTCGACTTCAACCGCATGCGGCGAGCCGGCATGGAAGAAGCGGTCCCACTTGCCGCGGGGATCTTCCTCGACGTCATCAACATCTTCCTGTTCTTCCTGCGCATATTCGGCGGCGGGCGCAACTGACGACTGGCGCGCTCCGGCGCGGCGCCGACGCATCACCTGCGCCGTTTGCGCCTCCACGCTTGCCTCTGTCCGGCCATCCAGCGAGCCCGCCAACGGCGATTGCGGGGGCCGGCGCCGACGGCATCGACCGACAGGGCAACGATCGCGAGCGCAGCGACGAGGGTCGCGATCAGGATCAGCAGCGTACCCGTGTGGCTCGCTGGGATGCTGGCGAGCTCCGAGCGGCCGGAGGCGCGCGTCGAGGCGCCGGAGCCACCGGATGGCGCCTTGGCGTACCGCGCCGCCTTGACGCCCCCGCTGGCTGCTTCCACGCCGCCGGGAACCGCCAACACCGTGTAGCTGGCGAGCTCGATCGTTGGTGCGCTCCGCGCGACCCGCCCGCAGGCGGTGGTCCGCGCGAGCACCAGCAACCTCGCTATCGCCATCCGCTCCAGGCGTGGGACGCTCGTGCTGCGGATGTGTAGCGCGAGCGCGACCTGATCGCGAGTCAGCGCTCGCGGCACGCCAACTCCGATGAGAAGCTCGAGCAGCAGCCGTTGGCGAGGGGAGAGCGTGGCGAGACAGCCCATGAGGCGCTGGACGATCTCCCGCGCTTCCCGTTCGAGCAGCCGCTGGTGCGCGACGGCGCCGGCAGCTCCTCGCTGCGGCGAGCGGCCGCCGCTGGGGTTGGCATACCCACTGAAGGCCGGCTGGCCAAAGCCCGTCGCCAAGCCGCCCCCGAGGACGGTGGAGGCGTCACCGGATAGCACCGCAGCGCTGACAGAAGCGGCCGGCCCGTTGTGCGCAACACCTGCCGTTGCACGTGACGCTGTGACCCGTCGCGAGTCGACGCCACTCGGTGGTGGCCCCGTGTTGTTCGCCAAGGAAGCACCTGGGCGTTCAACGGCGACAGCCGGAACGGTCAAGCCCCCACCCGAACGTGAAGCGCCTGAAGGCTTGACGCTCACTCCGGAAGCGCTCGTGGTGACCACGGCTGAGGGAGCACCCGTTGTCTTGACACTCACGGCGGGCGTGCTCGCCTTCGCGCTCACCGCCGGCACCGTCGCATTGACGCTGACCGCCGGGGCGCTCGCCTTGACGCTCACCGCCGGCGCCGCCGCCCCGACGCTCACGGCCGGCACCGTCGCCTTGACGCTCACGGCCGGCACCGTCGCGCTCACGCTCACGCCGGAAGGGTCTGCCTTGACGCTCACCGCAGGCGCAGTCACCTGAACGCTCACAGCCGGGACGCTCGGCGCCTTGGCGCTGACGATCGGCGCGGGCGCCGACAACGGCGTCGCCGGCAGTTCGGGCGTTTTGACGGAGACGGCCAAGTCCTTGGCTGCGCTCGAGACGGTCGGCTTTACGGTGGCCGCGACTGTCGAGGTGACGCGCGTCACCGGGCTTGCAGCTGCCCAGCACTGGGCCGGACACAGCGCGGCGAGCAGCGCGGCGGTAGCCCATCCGGTCGCCGATCTCATGCTTCGCTCTCTCAACGGTTCCCGCTTCGCGTGTCGCCTTTGGTTGGGCTGTAGCTACCCCTTTAGCGAGCGCTTATTCACGACAAGTCCAGCGCATTGCGTCACAGTCGCTGAGGTCCTGCTTTTGGACGACGCGCGGACGCGCCGATCGGGTTGCTACCGCGCCACCGATCGGCGACGCGTGATCCGCCCTAGAGGCGGATCGTGAAGCTGTCGTTGATCGGGGCTTTGACCGTCCCACCTGGCGATCCAGGCTTCGGGACGGAGTTGTAGATGCCGGCGATCTCGGTCTTGGTGACAGTGAGCGTCAAGTACCCGAAGTCGACCTGGTTATAGGCGTTCAGCACCACACCGAGTTCTTCGTCCATCCATTCGGGTGGCGGCGGCTGACCGTTGACGGTTCCCATGTGATGCAGGTTGTGGTATCCGCCGGCTCCCGCGACTACGTACGTGACGGGGTCTCCTCCATATTGTCGTGTGAAGCGTTGATAGTTGTGAACGTGACCGTTGAGCACGAGATTTGCGGCGCGTTTTGCTTTCGTAAACGCGTCGTCGAGCACGGCCCCGACGTTCGGGCTCGAACCGTGGAACTGGTCGGCGGAGTAGACCGGGTGATGCGCCGCGACGATGAGTGCTCTGTCGACTGGAGCGGCAGCGACCTCAGACGCAACCCATGCAGCCTGGTCGGCCTCGATGACGCCGTGCTCAGGGACGTTGGTGTAAAGCCCGACGATCGTCGCGAGGGGCGTCGTGAGGGTCCAGTAGACGTTGGGCTGGACCATCGCGTGGCGTGGAGACTCGGCGGCCTCGGGCGTGTGGGTCCCTGGCGGCGCGCAGAAGTTGGCGAAGAAGCCATCGAGCGAGCTCGACTCGGGCGGGTCTTCCGTGTCCCCGACGGGCGTCACGTCGCCGTCGTGGTTGCCCGGAATTGCGAATATCGGCGCCGGATAGTGCATGTAGGGCTCATAGAACTGTTCGTAGTAGGACGCCCTCTGCCCATAGAAGTAGACGACGTCACCTAGGTGGTAGAAGAAGGAAGGCGCGGGGTTGAGCGCTTCGAAGTCGCGCTCCATTGCCGCGGCGACGTTCTCCTGGAATTCGGGCTGCTGGATGCCGCCCGTGTCTCCGACGGCGTGGAAGACGAGCGTGCCGGAGCTCTCGATTGCTTCAACGGCTTTGGCGCCGAGGACATCGACCAGGTCGAGTCGGAAGGGCGCCGGGCCTGCTGGCGGCGGGAGGGGCTGGGCTGCTCGGCTGTGCGCCGCCGTACGCGTTGCGCCACGCAGCTGACGTTGAGCAGAGCCGCGGGGAATATGGAAGCGAGGGGCTCTTGCCACGGAACACGAGTCTGTCACGTCTAGTCGGGATATGCGAACGATCTAACGAGTTGGCAACAATACCGGAGGGTAAGAGACCTCCTACTCCTTAGGCGCGAGTCGCTCGCGAAGTGCTCCGACAACTGCGGCCGCGGCAGATGCCCCCGCCAGGAGTCGAACCTGGATCTACCGCTTAGGAGGACACGCTGTGTTCGGCGAGACTCGCAGAAAAGTCAGTGTTTATGCGGTTTCCTGGCGACCACGAAAGTGGCGATCTGGCGAAATCGGCCCACTTGGGGAGGGGTTGGGCAGCAAAAAGGGCTTGCTGCCCCAACGATCGGTGACGGACCAGCTGGGTCGGCTGGGCCCGACGAGTGGCGGGAAGGCGCCGGATCTGCGCGGACAGGAACGGCCGACGGCGGTGTGGAGCCTCCGCCGCTGCCGTTGGTGGCCCCGTTAGAAGCCGTCTCCGCCTGCTTGGACCTTTGGACGCTTCAGGCGTTTCCACAGCTGAATGGCACCAAGGCCGCCCAACTCAACGGCGAAGACAATGGCGCCGATCCACGGCTGTGTGAGGGCAGCGACTGCGACCACGATCCCGCCTCCGACGACGCCCGCCAACGCACCGCGTCCGCGCGGCACGAAGGACACCGCTGCGGCGCACGCCGCAGCCAGCGGCCCAGTAGTGGTCAGAGCAAGGGTGCCGGTGATTGCCGCGACCTCGACCTCGGCGGGCCGCTTGGGCGTATACACGAGGGGTACGGCGAGTACCACGAGGACGGCGATCAGGGAGGCGAGCCACCAGTAATGGAGGAGGTCTGGGTGGTCCGCGAAGAACAGTGCCGCGATACCGAACTCCACACAGACCAACACCCCGCAGCGGCCCATGTCCAGCCACAGGGGAAGCCGCTGTCTATATGTGCGAACTTTACTAGCGATGCGCTTCTTGGCACGCTTGAACACGGCGAGCCGACTCTAACGTCTGCGCCGTTCGCCCACTTGATAACGACGCGGCGTAAAGCCTTGGGCCGCCGATGCTGCGGCCCTACGAGGTCTGGGCATTCCAACGCCCTCAAGCACCCTCCACATGACGATCGTAGGGCTGGCCCCCGGGAACTAGGTCGTCGCTGGCCGAGGGGTCTATGCGATGAGGATTCGTTTCTTCGCTTAAGCTTTCCTAGGTATAGTCGATTATTCGATTAATCGACTATAATAAAGGCTCGTGATCTACGCCACCCCCACACTGGACGCGGCTTTGCGAGAAGAGCTCGCTGCCTTCGACCTGCTCCGCGACGACCTCGGGTCCCAAGCCAGTATGGCTGGTATATGGCTCGGCAGCCTGCGACGGCAATGGCGCGCGTCCTCGGCGGAGAGCTCAATCGAGATCGAGGGCTACAGCGTGCCGAGCGAGGAGAGGCTCGCGATCACGAGCGGTGCAGAACCGGCTGACCCGAGCGACGAAGACCGGATGGCGCTCTCGAGCTACGCGCGCGCGATGGACCATGTCGGCGTCATGGCTGCAGACGAGGAATTCGAATGGGTAGAGCGTGTCTTGCTCGACCTCCATTTCGATGCGTGCTCCTTCCAGAAGGACAAGACCCCTGGCCAGTACCGTAAACGGGGGATCGAGGTAACAAGCCGCAGTGGCGCGCAGCCCGCCTACATCGGTCCCCCGGCCACGGAGGTACGTCCCCTGATGCGTGAGGTCGTGCGGTGGCTGAGCACTGGCGACCTCGATGCGCATCTCGTGGTGCGTGCAGCGATGGCGCACTTGCACGTCGTCTCGGTGCACCCATTCCGCGATGGCAATGGACGCATCTCACGCATTGTCGAATCGCTAGTTCTCGCCCTCGGAGGTCTTCTAGCGCCCGAGTACGTCTCTATCGAGGAGTACCTCGGCGAGCACACGGACGACTACTACTCGGCGCTAAAGGAGGTTCAGGGGGGCTCGTACAATCCGCAGCGCGACGCAACCCCGTTCGTTCGCCTGTGCATCGAAGCGCACATGGCCCAGGCTCGTCGGCGCCTCCAACAGCTCGACGAAGCGGGCAAACGATGGGCCTATCTCGAGCAGCTCGTAAACGAACGCGGCTGGCCTGATCGGCTTGTCATCGCGCTCGAGCAAAGTCTCTTTGACGGGGCCGACCGCGCCACATACGCGGCGGAGGCCGACGTTTCGGCGGCTTCTGCGACCAATGATTTGCGGCGTCTTCTGGACGCGGGACTGATTGAGCAGCAGGGCAGAGGACCGTCGACGCGGTATGTGCCGACCGAGCGACTGGCAGCCGGCGTGCGGCAGCATCTCGGAGGGCGCGGCACGGAAGCCTGAGAGGATCGACCGCGCGACGTCTTGGTCCGCCATGACACCGCCCCGCCACACAAAGGATTCTGCCCTCCCGTCGCTCGGCCGCGCGTTGCTACTCGACGGTGGGCATCCAGCAATGCTCAAAACGGGCGTCAGCGGGGGGCCACTCATTTCGCGACTGAATACGCACGAAGCAATCGGTATCTAACGTCGGGCTACCTATACGTTGGGCCCGTATCGCTCGCCAGGGGAGCCCCGAAGGAGGTACCTGATGCCGGACAAATTGGGCCAGCTCGATCGGCTTCTGCGCGACATGAGCGACGACGAGGTTGCGAAGGCTTGGGCCCGCTGCATGCGTACGCTACGTACCCGCGACCTTGTGTGCGAACCGCGAACACGCCTGTTGGGGACTATGCCGAGCGTGTCTGCTGTGAGCGCTTTGGGCTCGAGCGTAAGGGGTTTTCCGAGAAGTCGATTGACGCCGTCGACGCGAAGGGCGTTCGCTACCAAATCAAGGGCCGACGTCTTACGCCCGAGAACCCCAGTCGGCAACTCAGCGCAATCCGGGACATCGAGCGCCAGCCGTTTGATGTGCTGCTCGCTGTGTTCTTCAACGAGGACCTCGATGTCGATGAGATCTGGAGCATCCCTTGCGAGGTGGTCAAGGAGGCATCCTTCGTCGCTCGGACCAACTCCACGCGGTTTGTTCTGACTAAGAAGCGGCGAGAGGACTCACGTGTTGAGCGGCTCGTGTAAGAAAGGCTCCAGAAGTTCAACAAGTGTCACGGTGCGTGAGGTGGGTCCGGAAGGAGCCCTACGCAGGCCTTTTCACAATGCCGCGTCCGAGGCTCGAAGCGCCGGACTAGAAAACTCAGGGACGTGTTCTATTGGATCGAACCGGTGACCTCCTGCTTGCAAAGGGCGGGGCATGCGGTGCCCGTTCGTAGCTAGAGCCGAGCCGCTCCACCCCTACGCGTCATCGTTTGGGCAGCAATGGCAGCAACGCCCCGATCGAGACCGTCACGCCCCCGTGCTGAGCCACGCAGATCGACCCAAAAGCAGCCCAATAGCAGGCACTTCCTCCCCATGCCCCCGCCAGGAGTCGAACCTGGATCTACCGCTTAGGAGGCGGTCGTCTTATCCATTGGACTACGAGGGCGCTGCCCAGCGCGCACGCGGCGGGTCCGTGGAAGGCTACCGTCGCCCGCCGATGGGGCCTGGGGTGGATTCCCCGGCGAGGCGCTCGAGCTCCTCACCGACCAGCCGGTGCGTGATCCATTCGCCCATCGTCTGCGCGCCGATGCGCCGGTAGAAGCCGAGCGCGAGCTCGTTCCAGTCGAGCGCTGCCCATTCCAGGCGCTGTCCGCCGCGCTCGCGCACGCGCGCCGCGACTGCTGCCAGGAGCTCCCGGCCGACGCCCGCACCGCGATGCGCGGGGCGCACGAACAGGTCCTCGAGCCAGACGCCCTGGATCGCGAGGAAGCTCGAGAAGGTGGGATAGAACAGGGCGTAGCCCGCAACCTCGGCGCCGCGCTCGGCGATCAGCGCCTCGGCGGCCGGCCTCGTACCGAACAGCGCGTCGTACAGACGCTCGTGCGTCGCGTGCAGCTCGTCCTCGAGGTGCTCGTACTCGGCGAGCTCGCGGAACAGCTCGAGCAGCAGCGGTATGTCACCGTGACCCGCCGCGCGGACGACGGTTCCCGATGCGCCGGGCTGCTGTTGCTGCTCGTCGGCCATATGTGTCAGCCGTCGGTGCGGTCGGGACGCTGCGGGTAGATGTCGTCGATCGTGGTGAGCGCGAGGTACGGCGCAGCGGCTGCCTGCTCGATCGCCGCGGCGCCGCCGGCGAGCCGGTCGAGCACGCTGATGACGCCGCAGATCTCGAGGCCTGCGTCGTGCAGCGCGGAGATTGCTGCGAGCGTCGAGCCGCCGCTGGTGACCACGTCCTCGACCACCACACAGCGGTCCTCGCCGTCCAACGGCGGGCCCTCGATCCGGCGCTGCAGCCCGTGCGCCTTAGCGTCCTTGCGGACGAAGAACGCCTTCGTACGCGCTCCGCCCGCGAGCGCCGCGCAGGCGACCGGGTCGGCGCCCATCGTCATGCCGCCCACCGCCGTGGCGCCCCACTCCGCGATCTGCGCGGCGAGCAGCACGCCGAGCGCCGCAAAGCCGTCGGGCCGCAGGATCGCGCGCTTGGCGTCCACGTAGTACTCGGCCTGCGCGCCGCTCGTCAGCGTCACCGTGCCGATGACCAGAGCGTGATCGCGCAACTCCTCGACCAGCTGCGTACGCGCACCGGCGCGAGCGCTCGTATATCCGCTTGGGTCATCCACGCAGGCACGTAATCTAGCGACGTGCTCTCCTCGATCGTGCGTTTGCTGCGACTTGCCTCACTGGTGATCTGCGCGATCGTGATCGCGTCGTTCGCGATCTTCGCGCTCAATCAGACGAAATCGGCGTCCAAGCGGCAGACCGAAGAGCTCACCACCGGTCCGGCCACCCACAGCGCGAGCGGCGGCCGTGCGAAGCCTTCCGAAGCCGCCCGCGAGGGCAGCGTGCACAGGGACATCGACGACGCGTCCCGCGAATTCACCTCACCGTTCGCCGGCATCGTGTCGGGTTCGAACAGCGAATGGCTCAGCCGCGGCGTGAAGCTGTTCCTTGCGCTGCTCGTCTACGGCGTCGGCGTCGGCTTCGTGGCCAGGGCGCTGCGCATCTAACGCGACGCGTCGAGCTACGGGCCTGCGTTTGCGCTCACCCGCGAGCTGCCGCCGCCGTCCTCGTTGTAAACGTCGACCGGCGTGCCTTCTCGCACCCAGGCGTAGATCGACGGCGCGTCGGGGATCGGCACCCGCAGGCAGCCGTGGCTGGCTGCGTATGTTGGGACTTCGGCGTAGCCGTGGATCGCGTATCCGCGGATGAAGTAGTTGGAGTCGACCATGCCCTCGCTGTTTTCGCCCGGCGTCTTCTCATACACGCGAAAGCGGCCGATCACTGTCGGCGTCGAGGGCTTGCCGGAGCTCGTCGTGTAGATCCGGTATACGCGCCCGCCCGGCTCGATCTCCGCGAGCACCTGTTTTGTCAGGTCCGCCTCGACGTGCCGGCCGTCCTGCCTGTAGCGCACGTGAAAGCCGCCCTCGCCACGCGCGAGCCGTGCGAACACCTGAGAGCCTGCATAGGCGATGCGTTCGAGGCCGACCATCTTGCGGTAGGCGATCAGCGCCTGTCCGGTGCCTTCGTCGAAAACGCCGGTCAGCGGCACCGCATAGTGCAGCGCGTCGAGCTCTGACTGCAGCAGACGCACGGACTGATTACGCACGCCGGGGCCGAGATTCGTGTGAACCAGGCGCACATCCGGCGAGCGCGCGGTGAAGGCCGCCTGCTGGGCAGTTGCGGCATGCACGGCGCGCGCCTGCAACAGACCCGCGTAATGACTCGAGAAGCTCACACGGAACTTGCCCGTGCTCCCCGCGGGCTGCACGCCCACCGGGTCTGTTGCGACCTTGCGTCCTTCGAGATAGAACCCGACCACGATCGTCTGCCCGGCCACGTACGGGGTGACGCTGCCTTTCACCACGATTCGCCGGCCAACGACCGAAAACAGTGGCCTGCCGCTGACGTGCTGAAGCGCGAGCTTCATCGCACCGGGAGCCGGGCCGGTCGGTGCGGCTCCCGGTGCGATGGGCGTGGTCGCCGCGAGGGCACCGGCTGGAAGCGCCACAGCAGCACCGAGTGCCGCGAGCGCGCTCAGCAGCACCGCGACCCGGCGCCCACAGCTCAGGCCGTTTGCTCTGTCACGCGTGTTCTCGCGGCGCATTCACAGGATCCTATGTGCACCGCCGGGCAGAGCGGGCTCCGGCGCGATCAGGCCCAGGCGCTTGAACGCGAGCACGATCGCTCCGATCGCTCCGAGCGCGCACACGACGAGCACGGCCCCCTGCCAGCCCCAGTCCTCCAGTCCGGCGAACGCCACGCAGTTGTTCAGCGCGTGGGCGATCATGCACGGGTACAGCGAGCCCGTATAGCGGTACAGCAGGCACAGGCCGAAGCCGAGCGCCGCGAGCGGCACCAGGTCGAGCGCCGGCGCCGAGCCGACGTGCACGCCGCCGAACAGGAGGCCGGTCATCACCGCCGCGGGAAGCGTGCCGCACCAGCCGCGCAGCGAGGTGAAGATGAACCCGCGGAACAGGAACTCCTCGCACATCGGCGCGACGACGCATGTCAGGCCCGCGCTGAGCACCAACAGCGCCGCGCCTTCGTTCGATCCGAGCTGTTCGAGCGTCTTCTCTTTTTCGGGGTGAACGATTTCGCTCCACACGACGCTGAGGACGATGAACGAGAGCAGCAGCAGCAGGATCAGGCCGCCCGCCGCCCACCAGCCGACACCCGGGCGGCGCAGCCCGAACTGCCACGAGCGCACCGTGCGCCCGCCGAGCCGCGCGAGGTACACGGCGACGAACACGAAGCCGATGTCCTGGACGACGGTGTCGGCTATCGACAGCCCGGGCGGCAGATGGCTGCTGGTGATCTTCACCCCGAACAGCAGCGCCGCGGGGATATCGAGCAGCAGCCCGCCGACGGCCGCGAGCACGACCCCTCCGAACAAGGCGACCGGCGCCATCCATGGCGGCCAGTCCACGTCCGGCGAGCGGCGGCTGTCCGCGTCGATCAGCGTGCCCTCGTCCAAGGTCTAGGCGACCCAGTGCCAGGTTGCGAACTGGCCGAGGAAGAACACCATCAGCACGCACGACCCTGCCAGCGCCGGGCGTTGCAGGCGCGGGTGCTCGGTGAGCCACGCCGCGAGCCAGATGCCGAGCGGGAACAGCACCAGCAGGAAACGGGGGAGTGACATCAGCGGCTGCTCGGTCACCGGATCCGACAGCGGCAGCGCCAGCGCCGCGAGCACGTAGGCGCCGTACGCGAGCGGCAGCCGCCGCAGGACCCCGACGACGAGCGGGATCACGGCAACGAGGAACGCGAGCAGCATCAGGTTGTGCCCCGCCATCACGAACGGGCTGTCTTTGCCGGTCGCGAAGTAGATGTGATGGCGCTGCCCCGACAGCAGCTGACGCGCTCCCTCGAATGCCGCGCGCAGTGCGTCCCAGACGCCGACGAACGGGCCGGCGTAGTGCCTGCTCCAGACTTCCTGGGCGTGCAGCGGCGCCAGCGGATCGCCGCCGGCGAGCCCGAGATACGCGCCGTAGAGGATCGCGCCGAGCGGCAGCATCGCAAGCCACAGCGCGTTGCGGCGCAGCCGGTAGCGCGGGCGCAGCACCGTGGGCATAGACACCCCGAAGGGCGCGGTCAGCCGCCAGCCGACGCCTCCGGGGTGATCCGGCGGACGGTCCTCGCGCGGGCCGTACAGGTAGAGCATCAGCGCCGGCAGCGCCAGCACGAGGCCGGCGCTGCGGGTGGCGCCGGCGAGCGCGCCGAGCACGCCGACCCACGCCCAGCGCCCGTGGCGCGCGCTCCAGAAGAGCCCGACCGACAGCGCCAGGTAGAGCGACTCCGAGTACACCGCCGAGAAGAAGAACGCCATCGGCGCAAACGCCGTGAGCAGTACCGCCAGCTGCGCGGCCCGCGCGAGCCGCTCACCGCTGAGCGCCGGACGCGCGCGCGCTAGCTCGAGCGTCGCGAGGCGGTGGATGCCGTACAGCGCGAACGCGAGGGCCGCAACCGACACCAGCACCCCGGCCAGGATCGGCGGCGGCCCCAGCCACGACACCGTGCGCAGCGCCAGCGGATACAGCGGGAAGAACGCGGTGCGCGATGTGATGCCGAGGTCCGGGCGATAGCCGTAGCGCGCGATCACGAGGTACCAGACCCCGTCCCAACGCGCCGCCGGCGCAGCCAGCAGGTTGCCGAGCCAGCCGAAGCCGCTGGTGATGCCCGGCGGGTTGAACGCTTTGCGCTGCGGGCCGAAGCCAAACGCCACGACCGTCCCAACGCCGGCCGCCCACACGAGCAGCCGCGAGCTCCACAGCGCCCGCCACATGTCGTGTACGGCCGTCATCCGCGCCGGATCGGCGCGCAGGCGGCCCAGCCACGCCGCCGCCGGGGCGAGCGATGCGCGAGCGCCGGGAAGCTCCACGGGCTGGGCATGCTCGAGCGGGGCGATCAGCTCGCTCGCGTCGTTCACTGCGGCCAGCTCGGCGGTGTCGGGGTTCATGGTCAGGCAACGAGGCTACGGACAGCTGCGCTTGCAAGTGGCAGGAAATCACACCCTGCGCGGTAATCTCGACCCCCCGAGATGTCTCGACAAGCTCGAAAGCGCCGGCGGCGGCGCGGTGGCAGCACGCGCGTGATCATCGCGGTCGCAATCGCGATCGCGGCGACGTTGGCGGTCGGCGTGCTCGCGGCCGTCGCGTTCGTGGCGCACGTCGCCGACGGCACGCGCGGGCTGGAATCGCGTCACGCGAGCATCGGCGGGGGCACCTCCGAGGTGTACGCCGCCGACGGCGCGCGTCTGGGCGCGATCCAGTCCGACGAACTGCGCACGCCGGTCGGCTGGAGCGAAATACCGAGGGCGTTGAAGAACGCGACGGTGGCGATCGAGGACCAGCGCTTCTACAAAGACGACGGCATCGACGTGACGGGGATCTTTCGCGCGGCGGTGAAGGACCTCGGGCGCGGCCGGGCGCTGCAGGGAGCCTCGACGATCACGATGCAGCTGGTGCGCAACCTGTACCTGGGCGGCGACGAGCGCACGTTCCGGCAGAAGATCGCCGAGGCGAAGCTCGCGATCGAATACAACGAACGGCACAGCAAGCAGTCGATCCTCAACAGCTATCTCAACGACATCGCCTACGGCACCGTCGGCGGGCAGACGATGATCGGCGTGCAGGCCGCCGCGCGGATCTACTTCAACGAGCCGGTCTCGCATCTCGATCTCGAGCAGTCGGCGCTGCTCGCCGGCCTGCCCCAGGCGCCCTCGCAGTACAACCCGTTCCTCGACCCCACCGTCGCCAGGCAGCGGCGCAACGAGGTGCTCGCGAAGATGGCTGAACTGCACTACATCAGCCAGGCGCAGGCGCAGGCGACGGAGCGCGCGCCACTCGAGACACACCGCGGCTACTACTACTCCGAACGCAAAGAGCGGTTCTTCTTCGAATACGTACGCCAGCTGCTGATCGCCCGCTACGGCGCCAAGGCGGTCGAAAAGGGCGGGCTGAAGGTGTACACGACGATCAGCCTGAACATGCAGCGCCTGGCGCGCAAGGCGATCTCCGAAATCCTCGACGAGCCGGAAGACCCCGCCTCGGCGATCGTCACGATCGATCCGCGCAACGGTGACATCGAGGCGATGGCCGAGTCAGAGAGCTATGAGAAGTCGCAGTACAACCTCGCCGCCGACGGCCATCGTCAGCCCGGCTCGACGTTCAAGGCGATCGACCTCGCCGACGCGCTGTCGCGGGGAATCGACCCGTACACCACCTCCTACTTCTCGCACACGCTGGAGCCCGGCTGGCTCGCCGCCGAACCCAATTACAAAGTTCAGACGTTCGAGGGCGTCTCGGAAAACAAGTCGATGAACCTCGTCACGGCGACGCTCAAATCCGACAACACCGTCTACGCCCAGCTCGCCGCCGACCTCGGCGAGGAATCGATCACCCAAACCGCATACGCGATGGGGGTCAAAACGCATCTGGAAGGCAACCCAGCGCAGGCGCTCGGCGGCCTCACGCTCGGCGTCACGCCGCTTGAAATGGCCGACGTGTACGCGACGCTCGCCGACGGCGGCTATCGCAACGCCCCGATCGCAATCACCAAGGTCGTGTTCCCGGACGGCCAGGTCGATGAAAACTGGGGCAGGCCCCACAGGGTGAAAGTGCTGAGCGAAGCCGTCACCTCGGTGGAGACCAGCATCCTCGAGCAGAACGTCGAGAGCGGCACTGCGACGCGCTCGGCGATCAACTGCCCGACAGCCGCCAAGACGGGTACGACCGAAGAACTGATCGACGCATGGCTCGACGGCTACACCCCCGATTACGCCACCGCCGTGTGGATGGGCTATCCAACCAGACGCGTGTCGATGACCGACGTCCATGGCGAGCCCCAGCAGGGCGGCTACCTGCCGGCGGAAATCTGGCACGCGTACATGGCGGCGGTCACCGAAGGCCAGCCGTGCGTACCGTTCCCGCCGTCGAAAGAAGCGATCTCCTACGAGCCGTTCTACGGCAAATACGCGAGCACCGGGCTCGCTCTGGCCGCCGAAGCAAACGCGCACTCATCAGAACAGCCGACCACAAAACCGCGGCGCCACGGCAGGGGCCACGGCGCCCCGGGTGCCGGCGGCAGGTTCGCGCCGAGCGAACCCGAACCCGCGCCTCGTATACAGACGCCGAGCACGCCGCCGACGCCACGTTCCGGCGGAGCGACCGAAAAGCAGACCGGCGGGGCCGGCCCTCCCTGACGCGACCGTGCTGGTAGTTTGATTCCAGATACCCAGGAAAACGAGAGGCCGCCGCGATGATCCGCAGGCTGCCGGATGAGGTGTGACGTGGCGAAGGAGGACAAGGTTGAATTCGAGGGAGAGGTGATCGAGGCGCTGCCCAACGCGATGTTCCGCGTCAAGCTCGACAACGACCACGTCGTCCTCGGTCACGTCGCGGGCAAGATGCGCCGCTTTCGGATTCGCATCCTGCCGGGCGACCGCGTTCGCTGCGAGCTCTCCCCGTACGACCTGGATCGCGCGCGGATCGTCTACCGACACCGCTGAACCATCGGCATCGCGACACGGCATCGCTGAGCGCTCCCTGATCGACTCCATCGCGGCCGAGCTCGCGCGCCGCGCGCTCGATGGGACACGGGTCATCCGGGGGATGGGGGACGACGCAGCGGTGGTTCGTGCGCGGGCCGTGTGCGTGACGTCGGTCGACGCGATGGTCGACGGCGTCCACTTCCGCCTCGACGAGGGCTGGGCAACGCCAGCCGAGGTCGGCCATCGAGCGCTCGCTGGCGCGCTGTCGGATCTCGCGGCGATGGGCGCCGATCCGGGGGAGGCGTACGTCGTGCTGGGCCTGCCGTCGGGCTTCGGCTCCGAGCGCGCGCTGGAGCTGGTGCGCGCCGCCGCTGCGCTCGCGGCACAGACCGGCACCGCGATCGCCGGTGGTGATGTCGTCCGTGCGCCGGCGCTGACCGTGTCGATCACAGCCGTCGGCTGGGCGGACAGTGCGGCAGCGCTGGTGACACGCGACGGTGCACGCCCGGGAGACGTGATCGGAGTGACGGGGCGCCTGGGCGCCGCTGCAGCTGCGCTTGCCGTGCTCGAGGGCCGGGCCGTGCGCACGCCCGCGGCCGAGGCCGCGCTCGCGCGCGCTCGCAGCCCGATGCCACGGTTGCGCGAGGGCCGCGCGCTCGCGGCGGCGGGCGTCCACGCGATGATCGACCTCTCGGATGGCCTCGCCGGCGACGCCGGGCAGATCGGGCGCGCGAGCGGCGTCAGCCTGCACATCGAGCTCGCGGCGCTGCCGCTCGACGACGGCGTCAGCGAGGTGGCGGGGGATCTCGGCGTCCCGCCGTGGCAGCTCGCGGCGGCGGGCGGCGAAGATTACGAGCTGTGCTTCTGTGCGCCCGCCGCCGAGCGCGCCCGCGTGCAGGCCGCCGTGGCGGAGCTGGGCAACGCGCAGGTCAGCTGGGTCGGAGAGGTGCGCGCCGGGTCGCCTGGCGTGACGCTGTCAGACGAGCGGGGAGACGCTGTGCGGATCGAGGGACACGAGCATCGCTGGTAGCGCGGGCGCCGCCGCGGGCCGTGCCGGTGATTCGATCGGCCGCGGGATCGCTCCGCCGGGAAGCAGCCGCGCGGCGCCCACCGGCACGGTGCGCGTCAGGCGCGCGTACACGAGCAGGCGCTTTTCGGCGCTGAACACGGGGGTGCACGCCGACAGCACCAGCCGGGTGTGGCCGACGTTGGCGACCGCGGCCTGGACGTCGGTCGGCCATACGACCCGCTGGCCGGTGACCGTGTAGGTGAAGTGTGCGTATGGCATGTTCAGGAGGATGTGGTTGCCGGGTTTCAGGAGGTTGATTTCTCGAAAGGGCGCGAGATACGTGGTTCGGTGCCCGGCGATCGCGGTCGTGCCCGGGATGCCGGGGAAGTGCGTTTCCCTGTAGATGCCCGGCCCGCGAATCAGATCGCCGGTGTCGGTGCCGTCGACCATCACGTAGTCGGCGCCGACGCGCGGGATCAGAATCCGCCCGACGGCCGCACCGTCGTGCGAGCGGCGTTCGAGCTGGCCGGCCAGGTAGCTGATCCGCGCCTGCTCATCCGGCATGCTCGCCAGCGCGCGACGCTCGACGGGTGTCGGCACGGTGCCTTCGACCGCCAGCAGCTCGCCGCCGAGGTGGGCCTGCTCGATCGTCGCGTAGAGAGCCGTCAGCGGCTCCTGCCAGACAAGCGTGATCAAAGCGTCCACCAGCGCCAGCGCACCGAGCACGATCAGCGTGACCGCGAGCGCTCGCAACAGGCGCGCCGAGCCCGAGCGGTGCTGCTTCGCGGGGGCGAGCGCGGTTGCGGGCGCGGTGGTGGTGAGCGACTCCGACATCGCGCGTCTATCGTCGCAGAGCTGACTCCGTGCCACCGAGTGACCCAGGGCCTGCATATGAGAGCGGGCCGCGGATCGTGACCTCGACCGCCTCGACCGACGGCACGCCAACCGTCGCCGGCAGCACGTCCAGCGCTACCAGCGCCGCGGCGGCGAGGCAGCCGAGCGCGCCACTCCAAAGGATCGCGCCGACCACGCCGACGTGGCCCGCAGCGAGCAGCAGCACGCCCATCCAAGCCACATCCCCCACGCCGAGGCCGAGCTGATGCGTGTAGAACAGGACCAGCAGCAGCAGCGGGGCGAGGCCCAGCACGACCAGCGCGAGCGAGACGGCGCGGCGCGGCAGGCGGCCGATGTCCAGACGTCGCGGGTCTGCGAGCGCCAGCCACAGGTGCAGCGCCGGCAGCGCCAGCAGCGCGGTCAGCGGGTTGCCGAGCCATGCGAGCAATGCGATCGTGACCAGCACCGACAGCAGCGCCAGCCCCGCCATCTCGGGGTCCGGCCGGACGTCGGAGCCGAGTCGTCGGATCAGCATCCCGCGCAACAGCCATGAGAACGCGAAGGTGAGCACGAGCGCTGCCACAGCCGTCGCCGCTCGCGCGCCAAACGGCAGCGCGCTCGGCAGCACCGCCCCGGCGGGCGTGGCGCCGAGCACTCCGAGCCAGCCGAGCAGGTAGGCGAGCACCGCGCAGCTCAGGAACGGGAGCGCGCAGCTCAGCGCCCACAGCGTTGAGCGCCCGACCGACAGACGGCGCCGGCGCGCGCGCGCCAGTCCATCGAGCACCGTGATCAGCGGTGGCAGCAGCAGCGTCAGGACGAGCAGTCGCAGCACCCATGCGGGCATCGTCTTGCGCCCGAGCACGAGGTCGGTTTCCATCGCCGGCGCCACGTCAGGCGCCGTGTCGAGCGCGTCGACGGCGCTGAGCACGGCGCGGCCGAACAGTTCGAGGCGTTCCCCGCCCACCGGCGCGCCGCGGGCGGGGCCGCTTTCGCCGGAGGCCTGCACGAGCACCGCCGGCACGCCACGCGCGTCCAGCGCCCCCTGTTCGCCGACGCTCAGCGGAAACGCCAGGTGCGCGAGCTGGCCGAGCGTGCTCGGGGCGCCCGGGTCGATGCCGACGTTCTGAGTGATCGCGGCGTCGACCGTCCGCTGGAGCTCGAGCGGGGCGGAACCGACCCCGTCGGAGTACGGCACGACGATCGGTGGCCGTGTGCGTGTCCCCGCGACGTCGCCGAGGACGATCGCCGCGTCCAGCGGCGCGCTCCCGGCGCCCGCCGTCGCGGCGCCGCCCAGCTCGCCGCCGCCCGACAGCAGCTGTGCCGCCCCGGCGTCGCCGCCGCTACCGCCGCTGGTCGACGCGATGATGATCGTGCGCTTGGTCTCGCGCTCGGCGAACACGCGGGCCAGCTCCAGCAGCGCAGCGGTCCCCGACAGTTCCGCCGCCGAGCCACGGCGGGCGGCATCGCGATGCGCGACGATCAGGATCGGTGCGGCGCCCGTCGAGCCGGCGCGGCGCGCGACCACGTCTGTGAGGGTCTGCCGGCCGGCGACCGTCTCGGCGTCGAAGCGATAGGTGTGCACTGAGAAGCCGCCGCCGGCGCTCCCGCCCAGCCCCTCGAGCTTCTGCGCCACGTAGCGCGCCAGCGCTTCGTCGCTTGGACTGCCTGGGCGCCGCTGCGGGAAGCTCGCGTCAAGGCGCTGCAGTTCGGAATACGCGGGCGCGCCTTCGAACGCGTCGGGCGCGAGCGTCGAGGTGAGCGGCAGCGGCCGCGACCCCAGCGAGAAGGCGGCGATGCCCAGCGCGAACAGGAACGGCACGAATGCCGCGCGGTACAAGCGACCGTTGAGCATGGCCATAGACCTTAGTCCGCGGATCGGCCTGTCGTCTCCGGCAGGCCTTCCGGGGGTCGGCGCCGGCGCTCCGCCCAGCCCGGGCCCAAGCCGTTGCACCGGACTGACTCCCGCGTTAGGTATCGTGCCGCCGCGTGCTGCAGCCTGTCGCCGTCGCCAACAAGACGCTCGCGGACTACACGCACATCTGCGGACGCGAGCTGATCGCCGAAATCCGCGAGCTCGCCGAGCCACTGCAGGGTCAGCGCGTCGTACACATCTCGGCGACGGCGTTCGGCGGCGGCGTCTCGGAGATCCTGTACACGCTCGTGCCGCTGATGCGCGACGTCGGCCTGGACTGCGAGTGGCAGGTGATATACGGCCGCGAAGAGTTCTTCAACGCGACCAAGCTGATGCACAACGCGCTACAGGGCGCGCCTCAGGATCTCGACGAGGAGCAGTGGGCGACATGGCTGAAGTACAACGAGATCAACGCCCGCGAGCTCACCGGCGGTTGGGACGTGTGCCTGGTGCACGACCCGCAGCCGGCGGCGCTGTGCCAGCTGGTGCCGGAGAAGGCGAAGGGCTGGGTGTGGCGCTGCCACATCGACGTCTCGACGCCGAACCCCGACACGATCAGCCGGCTGCTGCCCTACATCCAGGATTACCCCGAGTCGCTGTTCCACATGCGCGAGTACGTGCCCGAGGGCATGAAGGGCCATGTCAACGTGGTGCCGCCGGCGATCGACCCGCTGACGCCCAAGAACATGGCGCTGTCCCCGGAGGACGGCGCATTCGTGTGCGGCCAGTTCGGGATCGACATCGACAGGCCGCTGATCTGCCAGGTGTCGCGCTTCGACCCGTGGAAGGACCCGCTCGGCGTGATCGACGCCTATCGCAAGGTCAAGGAGACGATGCCCGAGGTGCAGCTCGCGCTGGTCGGCTCGATGGCCAGCGACGACCCCGAGGGCTGGGACTTCTTCAACTCGACGATCGCCCACGCCGACGGCGACCCTGACATACACATCCTCAACAACTTCAACAACGTCGGCGCGATCGAGGTCAACGCCTTCCAGTCGCACTCCGACGTGCTGATCCAGAAGTCCACACGTGAGGGCTTTGGGCTGACCGTCTCTGAGGCGATCTGGAAGGCGCGGCCGTTCATCGGCGGCAACGTCGGCGGCATCCCGCTGCAGATCGAGGACGGCGTCACGGGCTACCTCGTCTCGAGCGTCGATGAATGCGCTCGGCGCACGACCGACTTCCTGCGCGACCCCGAGCTCGGCCGCACGCTCGGCAGGCGCGGCAAGGAGCACGTGCGCCAGCACTTCCTCACGCCGCGCTATTTGCGCGATTATTTGAAGATCTTCAACGAGCTCGCAAAGGCATGACCAGCGAGCCGGCACGGCGGGCTCCGCTGGTGCTGGTGAGCAACCGTGGCCCGGTCACGTTTCATGCCCACGGCGAGGTCCAGCGCGGCTCGGGCGGGCTGGTGACGGCGCTGACGGGCCTGGCGTCCCATCGCGACGCGATCTGGATCGCCTCGGCGATGAGCGAGTACGACGTGGAGGTCTCACGCGTTCACGACGGTCGCGCGTTTCCGGTGCGCTCCCCAGGCGGCGGCGAGTACCAGGTGCGCCTGGTGGTCAGCGACCCGGAGGCGTACGACCGCTTCTACAACGTGTTCGCCAACCCGATGCTGTGGTTCATCCAGCACTACCTGTGGGATCTGTCGAACGCGCCGGACATCCGGCGCGAGGAGATCGAGGCGTTCGAGTTCGGCTACAACGTCGTCAACGAAGATCTTGCGCGCGCGGTGGTGGAGCAGCTCGACGGCGCGGAGGAGCCGGTGGTGATGGTCCACGACTACCACCTGTACACGCTCCCCGACCTCGTGCGCCGCGCGCGCCCGGACGTGTTTCTGCACCACTTCATCCACATCCCGTGGACACAGCCGGACGCGTGGCGCGTGCTGCCGACGCGCATCCGCGAGGACATCTACACGGGCCTCTTGGCGAACGACATCATCGGCTTCCACACACGCTCCTACCGGCACAACTTCCTGCAGTGCTGCCGCGATCTGATGGATCTCGACGTGGACTTCGGCCGCGGCGTGGTGCGCTTTCGCGACCGTGACGTGTGGGTGCGGGCCTACCCGCTGCCGATCGACCACGAGGCGACCCGCCAGATCGCGCGACGACCGCGCGTGAGCGAGTTCGAGGAGGAGCTGCTGCGCCGCCGCAGGGACTTCCTGATCCTACGCGTGGATCGTGCAGACCTATCAAAGAACGTGCTGCGCGGGTTCTCGGCGTTCGATCTGTTCCTGGAACAGCACCCCGAGTTCACCGAGCGGGTGACGTTCATGGCCCAGCTGATGCCATCGCGGACCGACGTGCCGCAGTACGCGGAGTACCTCGAGCGGATCGAGGCGCTCGTGGCCGTCGTCAACCATCGCCACGGTACCCCCGACTGGATGCCGATCCAGCTGAAGCTGCGCGACGACCTCGAGGAGGCGGTGGCCGCGTACAAGCACTACGACGTGCTGCTCGTCAACGCGATGTTCGACGGCATGAACCTCGTCGCCAAGGAGGGGCCGCTGGTGAACGAGCGCGAGGGGGTCTCGATCCTGTCCGAGAATACAGGCGCGCACGAGGAGCTCGGCGAGTACGCGCTGTCGGTGAACCCGTTCGACATCCAGGAGCTCGCCAACTCGATCTACGCCGCGCTGACGATGAGCCCGCACGAGCGCCGCCGCCGCGCCGAGGGGCTAGCGCAGATCGTCACCTCGCGCGACCCCGGCGACTGGATCGACGAGCAGCTCGCGGACATCCGCGCGAAGGCGCAGGACGCGGGCTGAGCGATCGGTTCCTCCGCGACCCGCTACCCTGTGCGATCGAAGCCGCATGACGCTGCCTGCCCCGACATATGACCTGATGCTGCTGCTCGACCCGCAGGCCGAGGACGCCGCGCGCGCGAAGATCGTCGCGGACACGCGCTCGGCGATCGAGGCGCAGGGAGAGCTGCTGCGCTATGACCCGTGGGGCGAACGCCAGCTGGCCTACCCGATCGAGAAAAAAACCAGCGCCGAGTATCACCTGATGCAGTTCCACGTCGGCGAGGTCGAGCTGCTGAACGGCCTCAACCGCACGCTGCGGATCACCGACGGCGTCGTGCGCTTCCGCATCATCAAGCTCGCACCGGGCGTCCCCGAGGCGCCGAACGTGCCCTCCGCGGCACCGAGCGCCGAGCGCGAGCGCCCCGACGCCGGCCAGCCCCCGCAGGCGCCTGCTGACGTCGCCGCTGAGCCCGAGCTCGCGGTCGCCGAGCCCGCTTAGCGGCTCCCTCGCACCGGCGCCCTTATGTGTGGGGCGCAGGCGTAATAACATCGGCGCATGAGCTGGGCCGAGGCCGAGGACATGAGCGACCGGTCGGCAACCCGGACCGACGTCCTGCGCGCGTCGCCGCCGATGTTCGACTCGAAGTTGCTCGACGCCTGCTCCCGTGTGCATCCGGCGGTTCCGGTGATCATCTTCCTGCCGGCGATCGTGGTGCTGGCAGCGTGGGGGCTGTCGCGCTCGAGCGTGCCGCTGGTGGTCGGCCTGTTCATCGGCGGCTACGCGCTGTGGACGCTGTTCGAGTACTGGCTGCACAGAATCGTGTTCCACTTCGAGCCGGAGGACGGGTTCGGCGCGCGCCTGCACTGGATCATCCACGGCGTGCACCACGACCACCCCAACGACCCGATGCGCCTCGTGATGCCACCGGCGGTGAGCGTGCCGCTGGCCGCGGTCGTGTTCGGGATCCTCTACCTGATCTTCGGAGCGCACTACGCGCCGGCGTTGGGGGCGGGCTTCTTCGCCGGCTACCTGGCGTACGACCTGACCCACTACTACCTGCACCACTTCCGCCCCCGCGGACCGCTCGGGCGGATGCTGCGCGAGCGGCACATGCGCCATCACTTTCAGGACCACACTCGGGGCTTCGGGATCAGCGCGCCTTACTGGGACGAGGTGTTCGGGACGTCCTCCCGCGCGAAGCGATCCTCGCAATGAGCGGCATCGCCAGCGCCTGAGGCTAGAGTCGCGCCCGCGGGCCACTCTAGACTCGGGATTCCTACTTAGACGACAGATCCACTCCCGCTGAGCGCGGGAGCGACAAGCTGAAAGGAAGGGCAGCCGTGGCCGCCACCAACATCAACCGGGTCGTGCTGACCGGAAACCTGACCGCCGATCCCGAGCTGCGCTCGCTGCCGAGCGGCAACTCGGTGTGCAAGCTGCGCGTCGCGTGCAACACGCGTCGCAAGAACGGCAGCACCGGCGAATGGGAGGACAAGCCGAACTACTTCGACATCACCGTGTGGGGCGCGCAGGGCGAGAACGCGGCCCGCTATCTGTCAAAGGGACGCCCGGTGGCAGTCGACGGACGGCTCGAATGGCGCGAGTGGGAGACCCAGGAGGGCGCGAAACGCCAGGCAATCGATATCATTGCCGACTCGGTGCAGTTCCTGGGCTCGCGCGACGACGCCTCAGGTGGGGGCGGCTTTTCCGGTAACGGGGCCGCCAAGGGCAGCGACATCCCCGTCGACGAAGGGGATTTCCAGCCCGCACCGGTCGCCGGCGCAGCCGGCGACGACGACATCCCGTTCTAGCCAGTACAGCGAGGTTTCAGTGGTTTCCAACGTAGTCACGCCCAATCATCACCGCAGTAGCGGCGGAGGACGCTGATGGCCAAAGCACGCGGTCGCGGCAAGCCGGTACGCCGACGCGACAAGAAGGGCGGACCCGGCAGCGGGCGGCGCAAGCCGTGCCAGCACTGCCGCGACAAGGTCGAGCAGGTCGACTACAAGGACGTCGCGTCGCTGCGCAAGTTCATCTCCGAGAAGGGCAAGATCCGCTCGCGCAGGATCACCGGCTCGTGCCGGCGCCACCAGGTGCAGATCGCAGTCGCCGTCAAGCGCGCCCGTGAGCTGGCGCTGCTGCCCTACGTCAACGAGGGCGGTCGCGACGACAGCCCTCGGCGCGACCGCGGCGACCGCGACCGCGAGCGCTAGGCGGGCGGCATGCCGGAGGCGATACTCCTCAAGGACGTCGACACGCTCGGCGAGCAGGGCAACGTCGTCGACGTCTCCAAGGGCTATCTGCGCAACTACCTGATCCCGCGCAAGCTCGCCCAGCCCGCGACCAAGGGCGCGATCGAGACGGTACGCCAGCGCCAGGCGGCCGCCGAGCGGGCGGCGCGCGAGGCGGTCGAGCGCGCGCAGGAGAATGTCAACCTGCTCAACCGCACCGTGCTGACGATCCCTCAGCAGGCCGGCGCCGACGGCCGCCTGTTCGGGTCGGTCACCGCCCAGGACATCGCGAGCGCGATTCGCGAAGCACGTGGGCTGCGGATCGACAAACGGGGCGTGCACCTGCCCGAGCCGATCAAGAACGTGGGCACGTACATGGTCGTGGTCGACGTCGTCGAGGGCGTCCAGGCGACGATCAAGACGATGGTGGTCGCGAAGAAGTAGCGCTCCGCACGTGAGTCGATCGTCCCCGACCGCTTACGCGGTGTGGGGCCGAGTCGTCTCACGTGCTCCGCTTGGCCGGGATCCTCGGCGACTCGCCGGAGGAACGCCCGGCCGAGTTCGTGTCCTCAGGTGCTGCGAACATGTGTTCGTGACTGGCGTCGCATCTTTTTCACGCCGCATTTGCGGGAACGGCCGTCGGGGCACGCCCGCGCTGAGCCTAAACTCGCGCATCTAGATGAGCGCCGTCCCGACAGCCAACGGCAACTCGCAGCCGTCCGCGGGCATGATCGCCCCGCCGCACAACCTCGACGCCGAGCAGTCGGTGCTGGGCGCGATCCTGCTGTCGGATCGATCGCTGTACGCGCTCGTGATCGAAGAGGGGCTGCGCGCAGAGGACTTCTATCGAGAGCGCCATGGCGCGGTGTACGAGGCGATGCTCGCGCTGTACAACGAAAGCGAGCCGGTCGACGTGCTGACGGTGATCGACCGCCTGCGCCAGATGGGCAAGCTGCAGGAGATCGGCGGACCGGCGACCGTCGACGAGCTCACCGGCGTCGTGCCCGCAGCGGGACACGCGCGCCGCTACGCGCAGATCGTTCGCGAGAACGCGCTGCTCAGGCGCCTGCTCAAGAGCACCTATGAGATCCAGGAGAGCGTGCTCGGCCACGACGCGCCGCCGCGCGAGCTGGTGGAGCAGGCGGAGAAGGCGATGCTCGAGGTCGCGCGCGACGACCGCCAGCAGGACTTCCGCGCGATCGAGGAGGTGCTGCACGAGGAGCTCGACAAGCTGCACCGGCTGTCGCTCGAGGGCACGTCGCTGACGGGCACGCCCTCGGGCTTCAAGGACCTCGACGAGATCACCGGCGGCTTTCAGGCCGGCAACCTGATCATCATCGCGGCGCGGCCCGCGATGGGCAAGAGCGCGCTCGTGTGCAACATCGCCGAGAACGCCGCCGTCGAGCACGGCAAGCCCGTGGCGCTGTTCTCGCTGGAGATGGCCGAGGCCGAGCTGGCACAGCGATTCGTGGCCTCGCAGGCGCGGATCAAGGGCGAGGAGCTGCGGAAGGGGCGCGTCGCCGAGCAGCGCTGGCCTAAGATCCTCAAGGCCAGCCAGCGCCTCGCGCGCGCGCCGCTGTGGGTCGATGACTCGAGCGACGTGGGCATGCTGGAGATCCGCGCGAAGGCGCGACGGCTGCACAGCCAGTGCGAGGGCGGGCTCGGCCTGATCATCATCGACTACCTGCAGCTGATGCGCACCGACAGTCGCTACGACAGCCGCGTGACGGCGGTGGGCGAGCTCAGCCGCGGGCTGAAGATCCTGGCGCGCGAGCTGGGCGTACCCGTGATCGCGCTGTCGCAGCTCAGCCGCGCGGTGGAGACGCGCCCCGACAAGAAGCCCCAGCTGTCAGACCTGCGCGAGAGTGGGAACCTCGAGCAGGACTCAGACCTCGTGATGTTCATCTATCGCGACGAGTACTACAACGAGGAGTCCGAGCGCCCCGGCGAGGCCGACCTGCTGATCGCCAAGCACCGCAACGGCGCCGTCGGCAAAGTCACGCTGACGTTCCAGAAGGAGTACCCGAAGTTCATGAACTACGCAGGCGAGCGCTACCAGGAATGAGTGGACCGCTGTTCGACCGCGGCGCGTCGGAGGTCCCCGAGCCGCTCGAGCTGACGGCACGCCGTGGTGGGGGAGCCGGCGGCTGCCCGCTGGGCGTGTGCGACGGCAGTGGCTTTGTCGTCGACGAGGACACGAACACGGCGAGCGACTGCGACTGCCGCGCAGGTCGAATCGCCGCGGCGCGCACCGCCCGCCTGGAGGGCCGGATTCCGAAGCTCTACCGCGGCGTGTCGTTCGAGCGCCCGCCGGTCAGCGATATGGCGAGGACCGCCTCCGACCAGATCCGCGCGGTTCGGCGCTACGTGCAGTCGATCGACGCGAACATCGACGCCGGGCGGGGGCTGTGGTTCCAGGGCCGCGTCGGCACAGGCAAGACGACGCTCGCGATGCTCGTGTCGAAAGCGGCGCTCGATGCCGGGCGCTCGGTGGCGATCTACTCGTTGCCGCGGCTGCTGAACCTGCTGCGCGAGTCGATGGAGTCCGAGGGCGGGCTGCTCGCATTGCTCGACCGTCTCACGGCGGTCGATCTGCTGCACATCGACGACCTCGGCGCCGAGAACCGCACCGACTGGGTGCTCGAGCAGCTGTACTCGATCGTCAACGCGCGCTACGAGTCCGAGCGCGCGATCGTCGCGACGACGAACCTGATGCCGGACGAGCTGTCGGAGCGGCTGGGCGCGCGCACGGTCTCGCGTCTGGTGGAGATCTGCGGCGACCTGATCCCGCTCGACGGCGAGGACAAGCGCCGCGAGTATCGCGCCGGGCGCGCCGAGATCGGACAGCCCTCCGCCTGAGGATTGCGCCGATCCGCGCGACGTGAGCGCCCCGGATTGCGCGCGGCGCACCGGCAGCGAGCCGGTGCCTCCCTAAACTCCACTGGTCATGCCAGGCATAGTGATAGTGGGCGCCCAGTGGGGCGACGAGGGCAAGGGCAAGATCACCGATCTGCTCGCCGAGCACAGCGACGCCGTCGTGCGCTTCCAGGGCGGCAACAATGCGGGACACACGATCGTCAGGGGCGAGGAGCAGTGGAAGCTGCACCTGATCCCCTCGGGCATCCTGTATCCGGGCAAGCGCTGCGTGATCGGGAACGGCGTGGTGATCGACCCGAAGGTGCTGATCGACGAGCTCGACGCGCTGCGCGCGCGACGCGTCGACGTCAGCGGCCTGCGCATCTCGGCCAACGCGCATCTGATCATGCCCTACCACCTGCTGCTCGACTCCGCCGGCGAGGCGAAACTCGGCAGCCTGCAGATCGGCACCCCCCGCAGAGGCATCGGCCCCTGCTATGCCGACAAGGCGGCGCGTCTGGGCATCCGCGTGCAGGACCTGCTGGACGAGAAGATCCTCAAGAAGAAGATCGTCGCGGCGATGGAGCCCAAGCGGCTGTCGCTGCGGCCGTTCGAGAAGGACCCTGCGCTCGACCTGCACACGATGACCGAGGAGTACCTGACGTACGGCCACCGGCTCGAGCAGCACATCGCCGACACCTCGAAGCTGATGTGGGAGATGCTCGACGCCGGCGACGCGGTGATCCTCGAGGGCGCGCAGGGGGCGATGCTCGACATCGACCACGGCACCTATCCGTTCGTGACCTCCTCGAACCCGCTGTCGGGCGCGGCGTGCGTCGGCACCGGCATCGGCCCGAAGGCAATCGATGAAATCTGGGGGATCTCGAAGGCCTACACGACCCGCGTCGGCGCCGGCCCGTTCCCGAGCGAGCTGCACGACGAGATGGGCGAGACGATCCGCCAGCGCGGCGGCGAGTTCGGCACCACGACCGGCCGTCCGCGGCGCACCGGCTGGCTGGACCTCGTCGCGCTCCGCTACGCGGCCCGCCTGAACACGTTGACGTCGCTGGTGGTGACCAAGCTGGACGTCCTGTCAGGACTCGATCGCATCCACGTGTGCACCAGCTACCGCGGCGCTGACGGCGCCGAGTTCGAGGACTTCCCCTACCACCAGACGGTTCTGCACCACACCACCGCCAAGCTGACCGAGCTTCCCGGCTGGAAGGAGGATCTGGGCGAGTGCCGCACGATCTCCGACCTGCCGGAGGGAGCGCGCGAGTACCTGGACTTCATCGCCGAGCACACGGGCACCCCCGTCGCGATGATCGGGGTCGGGCCCGGTCGCGAGCAGGTCGTGTGGACGCAGGCCGGACGCGACACCATCATCGCCGGCAACCGGCAGCCGCCGACCGGCGAGCCGGCGCACAGCGCCGCCTGAGCGCGCCTCAATCAGGGCGAAGCGATCAACCCGGGCGGCGCGGCCAGCGTGAGCGTTGCGAGGACGCCTTTCGCCCGAGCACCGGGCGCGTGGGCGTGCTCCGCCGCTCCTCATCGCGCGCGAGCTCGCGTTCTTCATCGAACCCGATTTCCAGGAAGATCAGCAGCAGCGCTCCGCCCAGGCCCGCAGCGATCAGCACGACCGTCAGCACTTTCCCCGTCACGCCGCCGACGAACGCCGCGCAAAGGCCGCCGGCAACGACCAGTGCCGCAGCAAAGCCGAAGGACAGAACGCGCCCTCGTTTGGACACGCGCTCAACGGTACAGCGGCGCGCTCACAAATTTCAACCTGTCGGGATGATGGCGTGCGCGCACGCACCTGCTCAACTGTGGGTGGGTGCGCTCAACGGTCCAGTCCTGCACGCGGCTGCCCGCTGACCGTTGCCGATGAACATTCTCGAGCTGACTGGAGACACATGAGCGACAGGCCCGTTTTCATCTACGCGGCGACGTACGCCGACCCGGCTGGCGCCGAGGCCGACTATGAGGCGCTTCTCGAACTGCACGCGGCAAAGCTGGTGGGTACTTACGACGTTGCGCTGGTCACAAAGGACGCCGCCGGCAAGGTCCACGTCAAAAAGCACGAGAAGCCGACCCAGCATGGCGCGTGGGGCGGCCTCGCGGTAGGCGCCGCGGTCGGCGTGCTCGCCGCGCCGGCGGTTATACCGGCGGCCCTGGTCGGCGGCGTGATCGGCGGCCTCGGCGGGCACTTCAAACGCGGCATCTCCAGAGGCGACGCCAAGGAGCTGGGCGACATGATCGATGAGGGCCAGGCGACGCTGCTCGTGATCGGCGAGTCTCGCATCGAAGAGCAGCTCGACAAGCTGCTCACAAGCGCCGTGAAGTCCATCGAGAGGGAAATCGACCTCGACAACAAGGAGTTCAAGCGGGAACTCGAGGAGGCCGAGAAGACGGGTGCTGTCGTAGGCTGAGGGCAGTCCCGCTCGGGAGCCCCTATGGCAACCCTGCGTCATACGTCGCGTGCAGCTCATGAAGCATCGCGTCACGACGACGTCGTCTGCGCTCGGCCTTCTTCGCCGACGACAGCTTGTGTGGCTTGCACAGCAGGCAGCCGGCGCGACGCTGCTTGGGCCGACCTCGCTTGTGATTCGCCATACGACCAAGATAGTAGACATCTGTCTGTGAGCGTCCGCTGGAAACCGACCGGGTCCGCGTACAGGGTGGCGGCACCCCTGTGCCGATCGACCCGCTGCCGTAAAATGAGGCGATGGACTTCGTGAGGGTCACATCCGTACAAGTGCTGGAGCACTACCGGCTGAGGATCGGCTTCAGCGATGGCAGCTCGCGTGATGTCGATCTCATAGGAGAGCTGCACGGTCCTGTCTTTGACCCACTTGCCGACCCAGACTTCTTTGCACAGGTTCGCGTGGACGACGACCTCGGGACCGTCGTGTGGCCCAACGGCGCGGACCTCGATCCCCTTGTGCTGCACGGCGACTTCGAGCCGGCCGCGCACGTCGTTCATCGCTGATCGGACTGCCGCGATCGTCAGCGAGCGGGTCGCTCGTAGCCGTCTACAGCATCAGGAGGTCGTGCTTCGCCTGGTCGAGGATGCCGACGACTCGGTAGAGGTCGGGCGTGTTGTGCCGCGTGCGGACCATCGAGCCCGTGGCTCGCACTACATCGCCATCGGCTTCTCGTTTCTGTAGTTCGACGATCGTGATCACGGTGCCGACATACATGCTGTCGTCATCGCCGAAGTCTGTTTCGAGCGCCTCCATTTGCTCGGATGCGCAATTGCCGAGGATCGTTCCGTCGAGAGCCATGTTCCCTCCTGAAGGGGTCGGTGAGTCGGCGTCCGAGAAAATGGGCCGTCCGGGAATCGAACCCGGAACCTTGGGCTTAAGAGGCCCCTGCTCTGCCGGTTGAGCTAACGGCCCGGGCGCAGCCCGCCGACGAGATCTGCCGGCGGGAGCGAGGATTCTACTTGCTCTTGGTGCCCGTCGAGGTGCCGGTGGACGTCGTCGACGTCTTGACTTCGGTGCCTTTGAGTTCGCCTTTGGAGTTCAGCTTGCCGACGTAGGTTTTGCCGTTGGTCGTGGTCGTGTAGGTCTTTTCGCCGGAGGGGTTTGCCTTGGCTTCGGCGAGCTCGGTTTTGACGCGCGCGCGGTCGGCGCTCGGCGACAGCGCGACGGCCTTTTCAGAAGCGAGGTCGCCGACACGCTGGTTGTTGGCTTTGTAGGCGTACTCGGCGAGCGCCGCGTACAGCGCGGCGTCGGTCGGACGGGACACGACCGCGATCTGCAGGACTTCGACCTCCTTGGCCGGTTCGCTCAGACCGGCTTCGCCGTAGACCGTCTCCATCAGCTGCGCCAGTTCGGCGTTTGGTTTCGGCGGGTTCAGCGCGATGTAACGGCTCCACGCTTCAGCGGCTTCGCGGAAGATAGCCTTGCCCTGGCTGGTGGGCGTGCCCGCCGTCGTGGCGTACTTTTCGTTGCCGGCTTCGTGCACGAGGGTCTTCGTCAGGTTTTCCCACGCGCTGAGGTTGTTCGGCTGTGTCTGCGTGAGCTTGCGGTATTTGGCGATCTGGGCCGCGTAGCTCGCGCCGCTCGAGCCTTCGTTGCCCGTGAAGGCGCTGAAGATGCCGCCGCTGCCGAAGCCGCCGCCGACGCCGAGGCCGACGAATCCGAGCAGGAAGATCAGCGCGAGCCCGATGTAGATCACGCGCACGAGACGGCGGCGGTGCCGGCCTCTGGTGTCGAACAGCATCTAGCCCTGCAGCCTTGGGTCGGTGTGGTCGATCAGCTCCTGCACGGTCGGTTCTCCTGGGTCATGCGGTGGTGGCGGTGCCGGATCCTCCCCGAGATCTCCGGAGCCCGCCGTGGTCGTAGCGCTGCCCTCCTGTGGTTGCACGCGATGCGCGCGACCGACAAGCGCAGCGACCAGAATACTCGCCTCGTAGAGGAGGTACAGCGGTACCGTCTCGAGCAGCAGCGTGATCACGTCGCCCGGGAGGAACGCCGCGACCGCCGCACACGCCACGATCGCGTAGCGCCGGCCCTTGCGCAGCTGTCGCGGCGTCACGATTCCCAAGCGCGTGGCGCCGATGATCACGACGGGGACCTGGAAGACGAGCCCCATCGCGAGCAGGATCGTGGCGGCGAAGTTGTAGTACGGGTTCGCCTGCACGAGCGTGTTGAACTCGCTGGCGTTGAAGTTCACGAAGAAGCGGATCGCGGCCGGCAAGACGACGAAGTACCCGAACGCGACGCCGGCCGCGAACAGGAACGGGACGGCGATGAGCAACGGCATCGCCACGCGGCGCTCGTGCGGCGACAGCGCGGGCAGGATGAAGCCGTAGAGCTCGAACAGGATCACGGGCAGCGAGACGATCAGCGCGAAGTACAGCGTCACCGTGATCGTCGTCGTGAACGGTTCGCCGATGCCGAGCGTCGCCGGGTTGTCTCCGACGGGGTTGCGCGGGATCTTCGCGACGTCGAGCTTGAGCCTGGTGATCAGCGGCGAGAGTTCGGCGCGGGTGGCGGCCGGGAGGCCGCTGTGTGGCTTGGTGAGCACGCCCACCAGCGCCTGCGTGGTACCGGCCACGTTCAGCAGCCCGCGCTGGGCGAGCACCGCCTGTCCGACCGTTCCCTCGCCCTTGGCGACCTGTTTCTGGGTCTCGGCCTTCAGCGGCTGGTTGATCACGCGCAGCAACGCGTGGTTCTGCCAGAGGCAGATCGCGAAGGCGACCGCGAGCACCGCGCCACTGACGATCAGGCGGGTGCGCAGCTCTTCGAGGTGGTCGACGAGGCTGAGCCGATCCTCGTGACCGATGGTGCGGATCGCACTGGCCATGGCCTTTGAACCTACCACCGGCTCAGTGTCAGCCCTCGTAGCTAAAGGCGCTGGCTTCACGCGTCGATGACGACCCAGAGCACAAATGGACTCCGAGAAGAACCCCGACATCCAGCGCCTCCCACCGCAGCCGGCCGCCCAGCAGACCGGCGCCGTCTACGGCGCGCCGGGCACCCCAGGTGCCGACGGCGCCTGCGCCCCGGCGCAGCTGCACATCTGCTTCCACTGCGCCGGCGAGCTCGTCTATCCGCTCGACTGGTCGGAGGAGGGCCCGCGCCATTGGCGCATCGTGCTGCGCTGTCCGGAGTGCGAGTCCCGGCGCGAAGGCGTGTTCGATCAGACGGCTGTTGAACGCCTGGACGACGAGCTCGACAGAGGATCGAGCGCGCTACTCGGCGACCTCAGGCGGATGACGCACGCGAACATGTCCGAGGAAATCGAGTTCTTCGCGCGCGCGCTCGACGCCGACCTGATCCTGCCGAGCGACTTCTAGCGATAACGCTCGACGACGGCGTCGGCGACCAGCCCCAACAGCACCGAACGCCCGTCCGGCAGGATCTCCGGCAGCGCCGCCTTTGCCTCGGCGACGACCGCGAGCGCCTGCTCGCGCGCCTCGTCCAGCGCCCCGGTGGCGGCGATGCGCTCACACAGCGCCTCGAGTCTTTGGGTCCCGCCCACCCCGTCCACCCCGTCCACGCCGTCCACGCCGCTCAGCGATTGCAGGTCGAACGCGGCGAGCTCCGGCTCGCGTTCGCGCGCGAGGATGAACGGCAGTGTGACCGTGCCGTCGAGCAGATCGGTGCCGCGTGACTTGCCGGTGCGCTCGACCGGACCGGACACGTCGAGCACGTCATCGAGCATCTGGAAGGCGAGGCCGATGCGCCGGGCGAAGGCGCCGAGCGCGTCGGCGAGCTCGGCTGAGCCATCGACGGCCGTCAGCGCTCCGAGCCGACAGGCGGCCTCGAACAGCGCCGCTGTCTTGAGCTCGCAGCGTCTGAGGTAGCGCTCGACGGCGACGTGCGCCGCGTATGCGTCCTCGCGCTGCAGCAGCTCGCCTTCGGCGAGCGCGGAGCTCGCGTCCGACAGGGCGCTCAACTGCGCCGCGTCGTCGTTGAGCGCGAGCTCGGCAAACGCCCGCGAGAACAGCAGATCGCCCGTCGCGACCGCCATCTGGCGGCCGGCGACGGCCGCCACGGTCGGGTGACCGCGCCGCAGGAGAGCGCCGTCGATGAGGTCGTCGTGTACCAGCGTCGCCGAGTGCACGAGCTCGACGGCGACGGCCGCGCGCACCAGGCGCTCCTCGCCGTCACGCGTCTGCGGCGGTCCGCCGGCCGACTCCGCCGCGAGCACGACGAGCAACGGGCGCAGGCGCTTGCCGCCCGCGAGCACGGTCGCGTTGGCGTGCGAAGCGAGCGGCGTGCCGGCCGCTGCGGTGACGTGGCCGAGGTGGCGCTCGGTGCGCTCCATTCGCGCCCGCAGGCTCTCGCCGCCGCGCCGCATGATCGCGTCGAGTCCGTCCACCTCCCCAGGTGGGACGCTGGCCGCCGTGCTGCTCACCGGGCTCATGATGCCCGACCACCATTCGCGGCACCGGCGCCCCCGGGGACGGTGCCGGCGTGGATCGCGACGATGCCGCCGGCGGTCAGCAGGTAGCGGACCTCCGACAGGCCCGCGCGCTCGAGCTCACCGGCGAGCGTCGCCGGCCCGGGAAAGCGCTTGACCGAGTTGGGCAGGTAGGTGTAGGCGGCCGCGATCGAGGCGTCGGAGCCCGAGCCGCGGCGTGAGCGCGACAGCGCAGCGCCGGCGCCTGCCAGGCGCCCGAGCGCGGGGACGATCCGGTCGAACCACAGCCCGTAGAACAGCGACAGCGGCGCGCGCGTCGGGGTGGTGATCTCGAGCACCACGACCCGCCCTCCGGGGCGCACCACGCGCGTCATCTCGGCTAGTCCGCGCGCGAGATCGTCGAAGTTGCGGGCGCCGAAGCCGACCGTTGCCGCGTCGAAGGAGTCGTCGGGGTAAGGCAGCTCCATCGCGTCGGCCCACTCGAAGCGCGGGCGCAGCGCCTCCTCCTCGGCGCCCGCGGCCTTGGCGCGGGCGCGGTCGAGCATGCCCTCGGCGAAGTCGCTGGCGATCACCTCGCCGCCCGGTGCGACCCGACCCGCTAGCTCGATCGCGAGATCGCCGGTGCCGGTGGCGACGTCCAGCACGCGGCTGCCCGGGCCGACGCGCGCCTCCTCGGCGGCGCGCGCGCGCCAGCGGTGGTGCAGCCCGGCGGTCATCAGCGTGTTCAGCGGGTCATACACGCCCGCGATGCGGTCGAACATCGCGCGCACCTCGCCAGCCTGCAGCTTTCCGTCGCCGGCGCGCGGACGAGCGGGCACGGCGCGCTACTTCAGCGTCGAGAGGAAGTAGACGATCGCTTCGAACTTCTTCGGCGGCAGGTTCTTGTAGGACGGCATCGGCGCAGTCGGGTTGACGAGCGTGCGCGCGATCGCCCCTCGCGGCAACCGGCTGGCGATGTGCGTGAGCGGCGGCCCGGGGCCGAGGTTTCCGTTGTGAGCGATCGTGTGACACGCCTCGCAACCGCTCGCGGCCACCGCGAGGCGGCCCTCGTTCCACAGCGCCTCCGCCGCGGGGCCGTTTTGGACGACCGCCTTCGACGGCTTCAGTTCGAGCGCATCGGGCGTGCCGGCCTCCGATCCCTGGTAGGTCAGGAACGCCATCGCGAAGATCACCGTCACCGCCGTGATCGTCCCGATCGGCCGCCGCTCCGGACGGCGCTCGGGCCCGCGGTCGTAGAACGGGAGCAGGAACAGCAGGATCATCGCCAGCGTCGGGATCCCGATCGTCGCCATCTGCGTGAAGGCCGGGGTCCTGATGATGCGCAGGATGTCGAACAGGAAGAAGAAGTACCAATCCGGGCGCGCGTCGTAGCTGGTCGTGGCGCCGTTCACCTTGGCGCCGAGCCCGTCGCCGAAGAACACCGCCAGGAAGATGATGATCGCCATCACCAAGCACGCCATCCCCGCGTCCTTGGCGACCGCATAAGGGAAGAACGGCTTGCCTTTGGACTTCAGGACGCCGTACTCGCGGAGGTACTCCTCCTTCTCGCGGTGGTTCATCGCACGGTCCCGACTGCGAGTCGAACGCCTGAGTGTGTAGGAATGCGCACCGGGACTAGACCTCAGCCTCGCGCAGCTCGTCGCGCTTCTCGGCTTTGATCCACGGCGGCGCGGTCGTGCCGAGCTTCGTCACGAGGTAAAGGTGCGCGCCGATCAGGGCGGCCATCAGCCCCGGGATCAGCAGCATGTGGATGGCGTAGAAGCGCGACAGCGTGGTCGCGCCGATTTCCGAGCCGCCGCGCAGGAAGTCACTGAGATAAGGGCCGATCAGCGGCCCGGTGCCGTTGATGTTTACGCCGACGGTCGTCGCCCAGTAGGCCCGCTGGTCGAACGGCAGCAGATAGCCGGTGAAACCCATCGCCATCGTCAGGATCAGCAGCACCACGCCGATCACCCAGTTGAGCTCGCGCGGATACTTGTACGCGCCGAAGAAGAACGTGCGCCCCATGTGCAGGAACACGAGCACGACCATCACGCTGGCGCCCCACCTGTGCATGCTGCGCACGAGCTGCCCGAGGAACACTTCGTTGGTGATGTGGCGTATCGATTCGTAGGCGCCGCCGCTTGGGTCGGGGCGGTAGTACATCGCCAGGAACACGCCGGTGACGGCCTGGTTGAGGAACGCGAACATCGTCGCCGAGCCGAGCGTGTAGAACCAGTTGGTGCCCTTGGGCACCTTGCGGAACATCAGCCAGCGCGCGGCGCCGGTCAGCGAGGTCCGCTCGTCGACCCAGTCGACGACCGCGATTCCTCCCCGCCCAAGCTCCTCCACCGGGCCGCTCTTGCCGTTGTCCTCCCCGGGACGCGGAGGTGGCGTCTTCAGCGCGGACGGGAGCGGGGGGGCGGGTAGCTTTGGCATGGTTCTAGCGGTCCTTGGACCGGTCTACTTCTGCGCGTCGGGCCGCGACGGGTAGAGGTACTGGCCGATGCCGTCCAGCGGCTCGCCGGGGTCGCGCGGTGAGAAGCGCCGCAGCAGGCTGTTGACGCTGTAGCGCGGGCCGAGTTCCACGACGTCGCCGTTGACACGCGTGTAGAAGCGGTCGAGCGGCCGCGGCGGGGGTCCCGAGACGCGGCGGCCGAGCAGGTCATACACGCCGCCATGGCACGGGCACAGGAAGCGCTCGGAGGCGGGCACCCAGCGCACAGGGCAGCCGAGGTGCACGCAACGATCGGAAATCGCGATGTAGGGGCTGTCGCGGTCGGCGGGATCGGTGTCGATCGCCGGGTCTTTCTTGCGAATGTAGGCGGTCGACTTGCCGGCGTCGCCGATCTCGGGTTGGAGCGTGATGATCACCGGGATGTAGTTCGTTTCGGTGAACTGGTCCGTCGTGCCGACCGGCTGCCAGCTCATGCCGTTGCGCTTGAAGATCGGTCCGATCGCGAAGCCGAGCGCCGGTAGCACGAAGGCCGCGGTGGCGACCGCGCCGGCCCCGTTGGCCGTGACGGTCATGAACCTGCGCCGCGTGACCGTCTCGCCCTCGAACGCCCCCGGTATGCCTCGGTCGAGCGTGTACTTGGACTTCTGCTTTGCGCGCTTGTTGGCCACGGGCCGGAAAGAATACCGACGCGGGATTCAGGACGACGCGGCGGCCCCGGCGGAACTTGTGCGCATCGCCTCGATCGCGTCCGGCGCCCCGGCGAGCACCAGCTCCTTCGCCCGCGCGTGCTCCTCGCTTCCTCCCCAGCCAACTGCATGCGCCCCGGCCGCCCACACGGCGTCGGCCAGCTGGTAGCTGCCGGCGCCCTGGGCGAGCGCGCTCAGCGTGATCGTGTCGGCGAGCTCGGCCACGGCTGCGGTGTCGCCGAGCGCGACCAGGCGCGCAAGCCCGATCGCGTAGAGACGGTCGCCAGCGAGCAGCCGCAGGTCGGCCTCGGCCACATGCACCACGCGGGGCGTGCCGTAGTGCAGCAGGTATCCCTCGTAGATCGCCTCGACCAGCAGCTCGTACTCGTCGCGGCTGCCGGCGGCACGCGGCCCCTGGGCGGCGATGCTCGCCGGGCTTGCGGATCGACCCACGCCGTCGACGCCGGCGGTCTCGACGAGCGCTGCGATCAGCCCGCCTTCGCTGCGCAGCAGCTCGCGCAGCGACTGCAGGGCGCTCCCCGTTGCCGGATCGCCCGTCGCGCTCATCGTTGGCCTGCCGGCTGCTGCGTCAGGCACGCGAAGGCAGCGGCGGCGGCCTCGACGGTGCGCTCGATCTGCTCTTGAGTGTGGGCGAGCGAGGGGAACCACGCCTCGAACTGGGACGCGGGCGGGTAAACGCCGCGCGCGAGCAGCTCGCGGCACCACGCGGCGTATGCGTCGAGGTCGCAGTTCTGTGCGTCGGCGAACGAGGCCACGGGCTCCTCGCTGAAGAACACCGTCATCAGACCCGGCACGGTTGCCACCTGGACTGGATAGGGACTCCTATCCGCGGCCGCCTCGCGCAGACCATCGGCGAGGCGCTCGGTGAGCGCGGCCAGGCGCAGGTAGGCGGGCTCGTCGAGCAGCTCGAGCGTGGCGAGGCCGGCGGCGACTGCGACCGGGTTGCCCGACAGCGTCCCCGCCTGGTAGACCTCGCCGCTGGGGGCGAGCATCCGCATCAGCTCACCACGACCGCCGACGGCCGCCGCCGGCAGGCCGCCGCCGATGATCTTGCCGAGGATCACGAGATCGCCGCTCACACCCAGCAGCTCCTGCGCCCCGCCGCGCGCGACGCGAAAGCCACTGATGACCTCGTCGAGCACGAGCAGCGCCCCGGTCGCGTCCGCGCGCTCGCGCAGCAGCGAAAGAAAGCCGACGTCGGGCGCGACCACGCCCATGTTCGCCGGCAGCGGCTCGGCGATGATCGCGGCGAGTTCGTGGCGCTCGGTGGCAGCGACGAGGGCGTCGCTGTCGTTCCACGGCACCACGATCGTGGCGGCGGCGGCGCTCGCCGGCACGCCGGGGCTCGCGGGCAGCCCTTGCGTCGCCAGGCCTGAGCCGGCCTGTGCGAGCAGCCCGTCGGCATGCCCGTGGTAGGCGCCGGCGAACTTGAGGATCGGCTCGCGCCCGGTGGCGGCGCGCGCCAACCGGATCGCGGTCATGGCGGCCTCCGTGCCGGAGGAGGTCATGCGCAGCATCTCCACGCTGTCGATCCTGCGCGCGACCTCGCTCGCGAGCTCGACCTCGCCGGGCGTCGGCGCGCCGAAGCTCGTCCCGCGGGCGGATGCCTCGGCGATCGCCGCCACGATCTGCGGATGCGCATGCCCGTGGATCAAGGGGCCCCACGAGCAGACGTAGTCGACGAAGCGGTTGGCGTCGACGTCGATCAGTTCGGCGCCCTCGCCGCGCGCGATGAAGATCGGGTCGCGACCGATCGAGCGCATCGCGCGCACCGGCGAGTTGACGCCGCCCGGGATGACCTCGAGCGCGCGACGGTAGAGCTCAGCCGAGCGGCTGTCCTTGAGTGACGCGGTCAACTCGGTCTCGCGCCTACCGCGTAAATACCACCGCGCACCAAAAGCAGAAATCCGAACAACGCCTGCACACTCAACCTCCGCGGCCCGGCGCCCGGCGCGGCTCAGGCGCCGCCGTGCGCGCGCTCCCAGTCCTTGAAGTCCTCGGTGAAATAAAGCAGTCGGATCTTCTTGAACTCGGTGGAGGAGTACAGCGTGGCGCGCTCGTCGATGCCGGTGCTGGCTGCGATCGAATCGAGGACGGCGTCGCACTCCTCCTTGGAGCGCCCGTGGGCCATGGTGAAGACGGAGTAGGGCCAATCCTCGTAGGTGGGGCGCTGATAGCAGTGAGAGACGCCGCGCACGGCGGCCATGCGGCAGCCGATCTCGAAGATCTGCTCGTCGGGGACCTTCCAGACGCCCATGCCGTTGGCGGAGAAGCCGGCGCGGCGGTGATACAGGATCGCGGCGACGCGGCGCAGGATGCCGCGCTCCTGCATGCGGGCGAGGTGGTCGAGCAGCCGCTCCTGGGTCATCCCGAGCTCATCCGCGGCGGGCGCATACGGTTCCTCGACCACCGGCATGTCGCCCTGCAGCGCACGGATGACGGCGATGTCGAGCTCGTCGTAGGGCTGCGGTTCGAGCTCGATCGGCTCTTTGACCTCCGCGGCGCTCGAGAGCGCATCGGTGCCGCCCTCCATCTCCAGGTCCATGCGGATCTTGAACAGCCGCAGCGTCGGCAGCTGGCGCACGGACTCGGCGCCGGCCTCGCGCGCGAGCACCTCCAGCGTGCCCTCGAGCCCGAGCTTGGAGTCGGGCTCGGTGGCGATCGTGAACCACAGGTTGAACTCGTGGTTGCGCAGGTAGTTGTGCGACACGCCGGGATGCTGGTTGATGACCTGCGCGGCGCGATGCGGGTGCTCGGGATCGACCTTGGCGGCGACGAGCATCGAGGAGTAGCCGAGCGCGCGCGTGTCGAAGATCGGCGTGACCTGGCGGATGATGCGCTTGTCGAGCAGGCGCTGCACGCGCTGCATGAGCTCGAGCTCGGGGACGCCGGCCTGCTCGGCCACGTACAGGTAGGGACGGGGCGCGATCGGGAAGCTGCCCTGCATCAGGTTGAGCAGCCGGCGGTCGAGCTCGTCGAGCGCGATCGCGGCGCCGTCCTTGCGGCTGCGGATCTTCGGCGGCGCGGTGGTTGCAAGCGTCGGATCGGCGACGTCGGCGAGCGGCGTTGTGACGGCTTCCTGGCGCTCGGTGCTCATGTCTGCTCTCCCAGCCATCGGGCGGCGTCCTTTGCGTGGTAGGTGATGATCGTGTCGGCGCCGGCGCGGCGCAGGGAGGTGAGGATCTCCAGGACGGTGGCGCGCTCGTCGAGATAGCCCGCGGCGGCCGCCGCCGTGACCATCGCATACTCGCCGCTGACGTTGTACGCGGCCACGGGCAGGCGCGTGGCGCGCTTGACCGCGCTGATCAGGTCCCCGTAGGCCAGCGCGGGCTTGACCATGACCATGTCGGCGCCCTCCTGGACGTCGAGCAGCGCCTCACGCACGGCCTCACGCCCGTTCGCCGGGTCCATCTGGTAGCCGCGCCGGTCGCCGAAGGCGGGCGCCGAGTCGGCAGCCTCGCGGAACGGCCCGTAGAAGGCCGAAGCGAACTTGGCGGAGTAGGCGAGGATCGGTGTGTCGGCGAAGCCCGCGCCGTCGAGCTCCTCGCGGATCGCGCCGACGCGCCCGTCCATCATGTCCGAGGGCGCGACGATGTCGGCTCCGGCGCGGGCGTGGCTGACGGCGGTCTGGGCGAGCAGCTCGAGTGACGCGTCGTTGTCGACGGAGCTGTCCTCGCGCAACACGCCGCAGTGCCCGTGGGAGGTGTACTCGCAGAGGCACACGTCGGTGATCACCAGCAGCTCAGGGAGCGCCTGCTTGAGCGCGCGCGTGGCGAGCTGCACGATCCCGTCCTGATCCCACGCGCCGGAGCCGTGCTCGTCCTTCTCGGCGGGCAGCCCGAACAGCAGCACCGCGCGAATCCCCAGCGCGAGCGCGTCCTGCGCCTCGGCGACGAGCGCCGACAGCGACAGGCGGTCGACGCCGGGCATCGTCGCGATCGGCTCGCGCCCGGACGCGGACTCCGAGACGAACAGCGGCAGCACCAGCTGGTCGGCTCGCACGTCCGTCTCGCGCACGAGGCCGCGCAGCCCGGACGTGGCGCGCAGCCTGCGCATGCGCGTCTGTGGAAAGGCCATGGCCTTCGAGGATACCCCGCAGGGAATAATTAAAGGAGCGCCTGCGGCGCTCGCGCGGCGTGCGCGGTGGGACTACTCGACGTGGCGCAGGCCGAGTCGCGCGAGCGCGGCGAAGGCGACGCTCAGCACGGCGAGGTGCACGAGCGTGAGGCCAATCGCGGGTGACGCGCCGTTGACGGCGGCGTCCAGCGCCTGCAGCGCCGCCTTGAACGGAAACACGAACGAGATCGCGGCGATCGCGTCGTAGAAGCCGCTGGAGACCGAGCCCGCGGGCACGAGCGCGAGGAACGCCAGCGGCAGCGACAGCGCAAACGCGAGCAGCGAGGCGGCGCGGACCTCGCGCGCGAGCGCGCCGATCGCGACGCCGAGCGCGGCGAATGAGACGGCGCCGAAGGCGAGCGCGGCGAGCCACAACCCGGCACGGCTCCAGTCGAGCGCGACGAACGCGCCGATGCCGGCGAGCATCGCAAATGCGATCACGAAGGCGCAGCCGCCGGCCAGCAGCGTCTTCTCCGCGAGCAGCGCCTCGCGCGAGATCAGCGACCGGTTCGCGCCGGGCGGCCTGCGGATCAGGCGTGCGAGCGTGTGCTCTTCGCGCTCGAGCGCGACGCTGCCGGCGGCGAGCAGCACGCACACGAACATCAGCGAGACGCTGACGGCGACGACCACGGCGAAAGCGTTCAGCGGCGTGCGGCGGCCGTGCAGGAGCATGCTCTTGACGCGGATCGGCTGGCTGATGGTCGACAGCACGCGCTTGGCGAGCGTCAGGTTCTCGGCGGCGAATCCGGCGAACGCGTCGACGCGTTCGAGCTGCGCGCGAACGTGACCGGGCGGCTGGCGCGCGATGATCCCGCCGAGCGTCGAGGGAATCTGGCTGAGGCCGATGAGGTTTTCGGGAGCGCCGATGTTGCCGAGCTTGCCGCCCGTGAGCAGGGCGCCGATCGCGACCCCGGCGGCCTTCTGGATCTGTTCGGAGAAGGCGAGGTTCGCCTGGGCGATCGCGGCGTCGAGGGTCGAGCGCACGAGTGACTGCTCGAGCGCGTCGCCGTTGTAGAGGATTTCGAGCTGGGCCGGCTCGACGTCGGAGGCGAGCTTCGCGGCGATGTCGGGCGGGATCACGACGGCGGCGAGCACGTCGCCGGACTGCACCTTCGCGATCGCCTGCGCGCGCGTGGGCACGTGCACGGCATCGACCTGGTTGAAGAGCTGCTGGGTGTACTGGCTGACGGGTACGCGCTGCTCGCCGACCTGCAGCGTCTCTCCGGGCGGGGTCTCGTCGACGATCGCCACGCGCGGGCGCGACGGGCTGCGCGAGATCGCGAAGCCGATCAGCAGCGCGATCGCGACGGGATAGACGACGAGCAGCGCGAGCAGCAGCCGCGAGCGGCGCAGGATCAGCAGGTCCTTGCGCAGCAATGAGCTCACGGCGTTCCCTCTGGGTGTGCGGGAGTGCCCGCGCCGAGGAAGCGTACGAGTGCGCGCTCGAGGTCGCCGGCGGCGGGCTCGCCGCCCTGCTCGAGCAGCGTCGCAGGCGGCCCGTCGAACAGCAGCCGCCCGTCGGCGAGCACGAGCACGCGCCCGGCGTAGCGCTGCACCTCGCTGACGTTGTGGGTCGAGAACAGCACGGTGGTGCCCTGTACGACGCGACGCGTGAGGAACTCCCACAGACGCTCGCGCTGACCTGGGTCGAGCGCCGCGGACGGCTCGTCGAGCGCGAGCACGGGCGGGTCGCCGATCAGACCGAGCGCCACGTTCACGCGCTGGCGGTTACCGCCGGAGAGCCGTCCGACGGGCTCACGCGCGCGCTCGCCGAGCCCCGTCTGCTCGAGCATCCGCGCCACCGCTGCGCGCGGGTCGGGGAGCCGCTCCAGGCGCGCGAACAGCTCCAGGTTCTCGACCACGGAGAGCTTGGTGTACAACGCGGGCTCCTGCGGCGCCCACCCGATTCGCCACGCGGCTGCGGCTTCGCCCTGGGTGACGCGGCCGGCACTCGCGCTCTGGATCCCGGCGATGATCGACAGCAGCGTCGTCTTGCCGGCGCCGTTGGGGCCGATGACCCCCACCAGTTCGCCGGCGCAGGCTTGGAAGCTGACATCGCGCAGAGCCTCGAGCTCGCCGTAGCGCTTGGCGATCCCCGTCACGCTGAGGACGGCGCTCACAGCAACGGGCTTCGGCTGCGATCCCAGGGTTCGAGCGTCAGATGGCGGGTGAGATAGACGGCGGTCTCGCGCAGAACGGCGAGGATCGGCAGCGCCAGCAGCGCACCGAAGATGCCGTCGAACTGCAGCCCGAGCAGCAGCGCCAGGATCACCAGCAGCGGGTTGATCCGCAGCGTGTGTCCGAAGATCTGCGGTGCGACGACGTGGCCCTCGAGCTGCTGCAGGCCGATGAACAGCAGCACCAGCCACAGCGCTGAGATCGGTTTCGTGAACAGCGCCACGAGCACCGGAGGTATGGCGCCGAGGATCGGGCCGACATACGGCACGAGCTCCATGGCGGCGTAGAAGACGCCGAACGCGACCGCGTAGGTGCGCCCGTCGGGGAAGATGCCGAGCACGCCGAATATGTACAGCGCGATGCCGGCGGAGGCACCCATGACGGTGCTGAACAGCAGCTGGCCGCCGACGTAGCGGGTGACGGCACGCTGCACCAGATGCGGGTAGTCGTCCGCCTTGGAGCCGTCGCCGTCGGGCATCACCCGCCGCACCAGCGCGCCGATCTGCCGACCGTAGACGAGCATGTACACCGACAGCACGAACACCAGCACGAGGTCGAAGATCGCGCTCGCGGCTTCGGTCGCGAGCGCACCGCCGAACGACGCCAGTTTGCTCGCTTCCTTGGCGACTTTGCCCTCGATGCTCTGCAGCGCGGTTTTGCCCTGTTTGACCAGTTTCAGATGGATGCCGTGACGGTCGAGTTCGGTCTGCAGGGTGGCGATCGTTTTGTTGGCTTCGTTGACGATTTCGGGGAGATTGTGGGTGAACGTGCGCACCTGATTGGAGATAGGGTTGGCCACCAGGAAGCCGATGCCGGTCAGCGCGAGGAAGAATGCGAGGTACACGGCGAGCACCGCAAGCCCGCGCGGGACGTGCGCGCGGCGGTGCACGAAGGCGACGGCTGGATTGAGGATCAGCGCGATGAGCCCTGCAATGATGAATATGACCAGCACTTTGCCCGCGGCTTTCGCCAACGCCCACAGCGCGAGCAGCGCGAGCGGGAGCAGCACGAGCTGCACCCACCGCGGGACGACGACGCGCGCCGGCTCAGCCGGCGCATCCGGCACCGGCTGCGCCGGCTCGTGCTCGTGCTCGGCGGGGGGCTCGGCCCGCTCGCCGGCACTCGCAGGGGCTTTCCCCGAGACGCCTGTCACCTGCCTCCCGCCATCGCCAGAGTATGGCTGAGCCCGAGGCGGCGGCCGCGCCCGCGGGCGCCGCGCGCATCCTGTTCGTCGGCGACGTCGTGGGCGGCCTCGGGCGCAATACGCTGCTCGACTGCCTGCCGGTCCTGCGCGAGCGACTGCAGCCGACGTTCGTGGTCGTCAACGGCGAGAACGCGGCCGGCGGCCTCGGGATCACGCCGAAGAACGCCGATCAGATGTTCGCGGCCGGCGTCGACGCGATCACGCTGGGCAACCACACCTATCACCGTCGAGAGATCTACCCGTATCTGGCGAGCCACGAGCGCATCGTCAGGCCGGCGAACTTCCTGCGCAGCCAACCGGGCCGCGGCGTGTGCGTGGTCGAGCACGACGGCGTTCGCCTGGGCGTGGTGAACATGAGCGGCAACCTCTACCTGCGCGCCGGGCGCTCGGCGTTCACCGAGATCGAGGTGGCGCTCGGCGAACTGGGAGAGGTGGAGCACATCATCGTCGACATGCACGCGGAGGCGACCTCGGAGAAGGTGGCGATGGGCTGGCACCTCGACGGTCGCGTGACGGCGGTGGTGGGCACGCACACGCACGTGCCGACAGCCGACGCGCGCGTGCTGCCGGGCGGCACCGCATACATCACCGACGTCGGCATGACCGGCCCGCGCGGCGGCGTGATCGGCGTCAAGCGCGAGCAGGCGATCGAGTCGCTGCTGACGATGATGCCCGTGCGCTTCGAGACCTCGGAGGAGGACCCGTGGCTGATGGGCGTGCTGATCAGCTGCTCACAGCCGCTGCGGGCAGACTCGATCGAGCAGGTGCTGATGGCGCGACCGGCGGCGGGCCTGCAGGATCGCTGAGGCGCCCCAGCAGCGCGACGATCACGAGCGGGAAGAACCACGGGATGTACAGATAGAACCAGTGTTCGATGCCGAGCTGCTCGGCGATGATCACGGCCGCGCACGCGGCCGTGAGGCCGACGACGTCGGGGCGGCGCGGCAGGACCGCGAGCAGCACTGCGAGCGCGATGGCGATGACCTCGACGGCGTGCTCGGCTCCGTGCCAGCCGTACAGGCCCCACACCGAGAACGGCGAATCGCGATTGGCCTGGTAGGCGATCGTGCGCTCGTAGAACGTGTGCAGCGAGTTGTGGGCGAGCATTGGCAGCGAGACGAGCGCGATGGTGGCGGCGAACGCGAGTGCGTACAGCGCGAGCGCCCGCGCGCGCTCCTCGCGCGGGGTTTCAGACAGGCCGTGCGTTGCGAACAGCGGCGCGAGCGCGAGCGGCGCGAACTTGGCCATGCCGGCGAGTGCCGACAGCGCGCCGCGGCCGGCGATCGCGAGCTGCGAGCGATAGCTCGCCGCGAGCACCGCAGCCAGCACCAGCGCTGCGACGAGGCTGTCGTTGGCGTTGCTCTCGAGCGCGAACAACGTGAACGGATAGGAGACCCATGCGTAGGCGAACGCGACGCCGAGCGTGGGTCCGCGCATGCGCCGGCCGATCAGGAACAGCAGCGCGGTGGCGAGCAGGTCGAAGAAGATCGCGGCGGCGTGCGCGGCGGGCAGGTCATCCCACTTGCCGCTCCAGCCGAAGATCTGCTGGAACGGGACGTATGCCTCGTAGTTGACCGGTCCGTAGGTGTCGCCGTGTTCGTTGTCAGAGGGGAAGTCGCCGTACATCGGTTTGCCGGTGGTGAGCCGCTGCGCACCGATGACACCCGCGTAGCCGACGTCGATGACGTTCGAGTCGGTGACGTTGAGAGCGATGCGAAAGCCGATCAGGAAGACGACGCCGAGCGCCAGCCAGCGAGCCGAGAAGAGCAGCCGCAGCTGTGGTGGTGCCCGATGCGCTGAGCGTCCCGAGCGCGAGCGGCGCAGTAGCGCGAGCATGCGCGCCAGCAGGTACAGCAACGGCGGGTAGGCCAGCGGCACCGACGCATAGATGTGGGCGTGGTTGAAGAAGGCGAGCGAGACTGAGAACGACAGCAGCACGAGCAGGTCGAGGTGCAGCAGCGAGAAGGGACGGCGGAAGTTCACGAACGGGAGCACGAACAGCACGCACAGCGGCAGCCAGATGTACAGCGCGTTGACGTGCCGGCCGAAGGCGCCGGGGTAGCCGCGCGCCATCGTCCACGCGACCTGGAAGCCGGTCCACTGTTCGACGACGCGCCCGGAGACGTCGTTGATGATGACCAGGCCGATCTCCTTCTTGCCGCCGAGCGTGAAGTAGCTGACCTGCCATTGGAAGCCACCCTTCAGGTAGACGTCGCCGAAGGAGCCGCGATGCTGGCGGCGCAGCGCGCGCATCTCGGGCAGGCGGTTGGCGATCGCGAGGACCTTTTCAGCAGACAGCCTGTGCGCGGCCGGGGGCACGTTGGTGATCGCCACCGGCACGGGGGTTTCCGAGTTGGTGGTGCCCGCGATCGTCGACGTGCGCGTGCTGCCCGCGCGGGAGGCGGCCGGCTGCGAGCTCGCGGCCTTGGCCGGCGCCACGGCCGTGCTAAGCGCGTGCGTACCGGTGTCTGCGGCGGCGGGGATCGCCGCGGACAGTGCGATTGCTGCGGCTGCCACGCTGCCTGCAAGCGTAGTGCGAAAACGCATCGGGCGAGAGTAACGGGGTCGGCGCGACGGTCCGGCCACTACGCCCGGCGCGACGTATAGCGATCGCTGTACGAACAGCGCGCGGCGCCGCTTACACGAGCGACGCCGGCCGCGCGCGATCGAGGCCGAAGTGGCGCAGCACGATCGGGGCGACGTCCCGAATCGCCCACTGCGCCGACTCGGGTCGAGGCAGCTCGACGCCACTGAGCACGAGCGCACCGAGCGAGTCCGACGCGTGCAGCGAGCCGTGGCTGCCGCCACCGACGTGCGCCTGGCGGCCCCAGTCGATGAACTCGAAGCCGGGGGCTGCGGACAGCAGGACCTCGCCGGAGGTGGGGCAGGTGAGCGCGCTCCACGCGCGGGCGAGTGCGTCCGGGTAGGACGGGGTGAGCAGACGCCCGTCGTGCAGGGTGGCGTCGATCACGGTGAGCGTGCCGTCGATCCGCCAGCGCCGCCCGCGGGGATCGAGCACGTTCGCGTCCACCCCGCCCGGGACGAAACGCAGCTCGCCGTGGCGCGAGCTCGCGATGACGCCTTCGCGGGGCGCATCGCCGGCGTCGCGCTCGAGCCACAGCACGAGGTCGACGCCGTCGATCGCGAGCGCGCGCGCCACGACCGACGCACGCATCGCGTCGCGCTCGTCCTCGTTCAGCGCGTAGACCATCGCGGCGCGCTGCGACGGGCACACGGCGATGCGCGGCTCGCCCGAAGCGGATCCACCGCCATCGGAGGAGCGCACCGGGCCGAGCACCCCCAGCTCGGCGAGCTCGTCCTGCAGCGCGATCGTGTCGGTGACGGGCGCCTGCGAGTGGTCTGCCATCACGATCACGGCGTGCTCGGCAAGGAACTCCTCGACGCCGCCGGCGGCGTTCATCACGCGCGCCAGCTGCAGATCGGCCTGGCCGATCGAATGGATCTGCGCGTCGGGCCCGCGCTTGTGCGAGTACCAGTCGTTGTCGGGCAGCGACAGCAGCAGGAAGTCGAACAGATCGTGCTCGACCATGTAGGCGGAGACGCACCCGGAATGCCTATCGCGCACCCCCGGCATCCCCAGGCCGGAGCGGCAGCCGGTGCGTCGCGAGGCGAAGATGTCGGCGTAGAACAGCTCGCGGGGACCCATCACGGGGTGGCGCATGAAGGCCGAGGCGACGCGCGTCAGGGCGGTGTCGCGCTGGGGCTCGTGGCGATGGCGGCCGCGGTACATCAGGTAGGTGGTGCCGGCGGTGCGCACCTCGGCGTCGTCGAGCGTCTCGAACACCGTCGGCGTCTGCGACGACAGGTGCGCGCGGTTCATGTTGTAGACCGTGTCCGTCAGCTGGCGGGCGATCCCGAAGCGCTGCGAGGCGCGGAAGCTCGAGCCGTACTCGACGTAGCGGTGCTCCTCGCGGTGAAACCAGTTCATGCCGGGGATGTTGTGCTCGTCCTGGCTGACCCCGGTGACGATCGAGGCGGCGCACACGGGGGTCACCGAGGGAAACGCCGCGACGCAGTCGGGCACGTAATGCCCTCCTTGCACGAGCCGCTCGAGAACGGGGGCCGTGCCGGCGTCGATCGCGCGCTCGAGCATCGCCGGTGACATCGCGTCGATCACGCACAGCACGAGCTTGGTCGCGGAGGAGCTCACGGACGCGATGTCAGCGGCGCAGGATGCGCAGCCCCGCGTACTTTTCCTCGCCGCGCGCGCGCCCGCGCCAGGCAAACCACGCGAGCAGCGCGAGCGCCACGTATCCCAGTGGATGCAGCAGCGCCACGAGCGCCGCCAGCACGACCGCCGCTGCGTCGAGGTACACGGTCAGCGCGTCGCGTGCGGCGCGGTCGCTGAGTCGCACGCGCGCGCGAAGAATCACCGGCCAGGACGCGCGTTGCGCGAGACCCGCGATCAGGATCCCGCCCACCAGGCCGGGCCACCAGGCGTCGCTGTGCGCCGCGAGCGTGCCTGCGAACAGCACAGCGCCGGCGCCGAGCCCGAGCCCGGTGAGCGATGCGGCGAGGGGGTCGCTGCGCCCAGTGCCCGCGCCGGGATCGGCGACCGGCGCGAGCCTCAACAGGATCTGCAGCGCGTAGGAGAGCACGAGCGCGATGGTCACGACGAGCAGCCACCAGCTCGCCTGCAGGAAGCGGAACGGGTCGTGCGCGAAGCTCACGCCGAGCGCCTGCGAGGAGGCGAGTGCACCGGCGAGCAGCACCGGCAGAAACGGACGCAGTCCGCACGCCGCCGCGAGGCCGGCGCCCAGACCGATGTAGAAGAAGATGCCGTTCATGCGCGCGTGCGTGCGGAGGTGCGATACCGTGGGTCGCGGTCGATCTCCGGTCGGCCAGGACGATAGACGACCCGTCCGGCGGTCAGACGGTCGCGGCGCAGGAACCGGGCAGCGCGGCGGCGAATCGAGGCTACACGCACATGGAGCGATCGACCAGCGCAGGAGGCGGCGGGCGGCGTACCCGTCCGGCGGCACACGAGCTCGCACGCTACGAAGGGCTGTTTGCCGCGCGCACGCAGGGCATGAAGAGCTCGGCGATGCGCGAGATGATGGCGCTGACCGAGCGCCCGGACGTGATCTCGCTGGCCGGCGGCCTGCCGGACACGAGCACGTTCGCGCCCGAGCTGTACGCGAAGCTGATGGCGCAGGTGGCCGGCGAGACGGCGCGCGCGCTGCAGTACGGGCCCACCGAGGGGATGGCCGCGACGGTCGGGTGCATCGTCGAGGTGATGGCGCGCGAGGGCACGCGCGTGGACCCCGCCGACGTGGTCGTGACGACCGGCGGCCAGCAGGTGATCGACCTGGCGTGCAAGACCCTGATCGATCCCGGCGATGTGATCGTCGCCGAAGCGCCCACCTACCCGGGGGCGATACCGACGTTCAGCGCCTACCAGGCGGAGGTCGAGCAGATCGAGATCGACGCGGACGGGATGCCGATCGACGCGCTCGAGAGCACGCTCGACCGCCTCCAGGCCGACGGTCGGCGTCCGAAGTTCATCTACACGATCCCCAACTTCCAGAACCCGGGTGGGGTGACGATGTCGCTGGCGCGTCGCCGGCGGCTGATCGAGGTGGCGCGCGAGCGTGAGCTGTTGGTGCTCGAGGACAACCCCTACGGCCTGCTGCGCTACGAGGGTGAGCCGCTGCCGACGCTGTACTCGCTCGACGCGGAGGCGGTCGGCCGTGGCGGCGCGTCCGACCTCGTCATCTACCTCGGCACTTTCTCGAAGATCCTCTCGCCGGGACTGCGCCTGGGATGGGCGGTGGCGCCGCGGCCGGTCGTGGAGAAGCTGAACCTCGGCAAACAGGGCGCCGACCTGTGCTCCTCACCGGTGACGCAGATGTTCGTGGCGGCGTACTTCGCCGAGCCGGGAATCGAAGGCCACCCTCCGGGCCCGGCGTGGATCGAGTACGTGGAGCGCCTGAAGCAGCTGTACAGGCGCAGGCGCGACGTGATGCTGGAGGCCCTCGAGGAGCACTTCGGCGGCAGGGCCAGCTGGACGCGTCCGCAGGGCGGGCTATTCATCTGGGCGACCCTCGACGGAGGTGTCGACACGACCGACCTGCTGGCGCGCGCCGAGGGCGTCGCGTTCGTACCGGGCCGCGCCGCCTATATGGATGGCCGCCGCGGAAGCTCCTCGATGCGCTTGAACTTCGCGGGCGTGCCCGACGAGGACATCCGCGAGGGAATCAGGCGCATCGGCAGGATCATGAGCGGCGACACCGGCCTGCTGGGAACGTTGACCGGCTCCCCGCCCGAGCGTTCTGGAGCGACGGAGCAGCAGTTGCCGGTCGAGGACGGCACGCCGCTGGCCGATGTCGTCGCGCTGCCCCGCCGCGACGCCGAGTCTTCCCGCTCGGCCCGCCGGCGAAGGGATCGATGAGCGCCGCTCGCAAGGTGGCGGTGCTCAAGGGCGGGGGGTCTCTGGAGCGGACGGTGTCGCTGCGCTCCGGCGCGCGGGTGCAGCAGGCGCTGAGCCGCCTGGGACACGAGGTGATTGCGATCGACGCCGGACCGGAGCTCGTCGCGGAGATGCACGACTGCCGGCCGGACGCGGCGTTCGTCGCGCTGCACGGGCGCGATGGCGAGGACGGGACCGTGCAGGGGCTGTTGGAGCTCGTCGGCGTGCCGTACACGGGCTCGGGACCGGCGGCGTGCATGCGCTGCACCGACAAGGCGCTGGCGAAGTACCTGATGAGCGAGGCGGGCATTCCCACTCCGCAGTTCACCGCGATCAAGGAGAGCGCGATCAAAGAGCTGGGGGTGGGTGCGGCGCTCGGCGACATCGAGCGGACGCTCGGATTCCCGCTGGTCGTCAAGCCGGCGAGCCAGGGCTCGGCGCTGGGAGTGAAGTTCGCGCGCTCGAGCGACGAGCTACCCGCAGCAATCGTGGGGGCGCTCTCCTACGACCGCAAGGTTGTGATCGAGCAATACGTCAAGGGTCGCGACCTGGCGGTCTCGGTGCTCGACGCCGACGGCGATGACGACGCCCCGATCGCGCTGCCGGTGGTCGAGGCGATCCCCCGCGAAGAGGAGTTCTACAACTACGAGTCGCGCTACGAGATCGGCATGACCACGTTCGTCTGCCCGGCAGAGCTGCCCGAGGACACCGGCGCGCGAGCGCGCGAGCTGGCACTCCACACGTACAAGCTGCTCGGCTGCCACGGCGTCGCACGGGTCGATCTGATGCTCGACGCCGCCAGCGGGGAGCTGTCGGTGCTCGAGACCAACGTCGGACCCGGCCTGACCGAAACGAGCCTGCTCCCGCTCGCGGCCGACGCCGCCGGCATCGGCTTCGACGAACTGGTGGAGCGAATCCTCGCGAGCGCCTTCACGCGCTGAGGCTTGCTGACCGTTCGTGGGTCGCGCATGCGCGACCCCGCGGACCGGCGCATGCGCCGGTCCGATCGTGGTGCATGCACCACGATCCCGCCCTCCATATCTGAATGGAATAGCTGATCGTTGACCAAGCAGCTCAAGGACGCACCCCTTCGGGGCACAGGCAGTTCGCGTGGCGTGCTGGCCGAAACGTGGATGCGAGCGGAGCGAGTGTCTTACGGCTTCGGTACGCGAGCGACCGAGGACGCAGAGATGCGCCGCGTCAACGGTCAGCTATCGCCTGCGGCGAAGTCCTCTGGTGACACCTGGTCCAAGAACTCCTTGAACTTCTCGACGACGTCCTCGGACTCCTCGACGTCGTGCTCGAACTCGATCGCCGACTCGGAGATGACCTCCTCGGCGGCGTAGATCGGAGCGCCGGAGCGGACGGCGAGCGCGATCGCGTCACTCGGGCGCGAGTCGATCTCCAGCTCGCGGCCGCCGACGTTGAGCGTGATCGAGGCAAAGAACGTGTTCTCGCGCAGCTCGGTGACCGACACCTGCGTGCATTTGACGTCGAGCTCTCCGAGGATGTCGCACAGCAGGTCGTGCGTCATCGGCCGCGGGGTGCCCGCCCCCTGCAGCTTCATGAGGATCGACGCGGCCTCGGGATGCCCGATCCAGATCGGCAGGAACTTGTTGCCATCGACGGTCTTCAAGAGCACGATCGGCTGCTTGCCAACCATGTCGAAGCTGACGCCGTAAATCACCATCTCCTGCACAAAGGTCCTCCGAGAGGGGGGAAGTCAGAGTATAGGTAGCCGCTGGTCCGCCGGCGAGCCGCCGCGGGGCGCCTACAGGGGCGCAACGGGGGAGCAGCTCGAGCTCGTCAGCGGAAGCTCCAGAGCTTGTTTCCGAGGAAGTTCAGCGGCATCGAGCCCGCGACCGCGAGCGCCTGCGCGGGCACCTTTGCGACGCCGGCGACCTCGACGAACAGCGTCAGTAGCGCGAGGCTGAACGCCTCGGCGGCGAGGCTTACGAGCAGGAAGCGAATCGCCTGCGAGCGCGCCCGGCCATCGCGCGCGTCGAACGTCCAATGGCGGTTGAGCACGAAGTTGTTGATCACCGCCACGAGCCACGCGACGACGTTCGCGAGCCGGTAGTCGACGCCCACGGAGTGCACGAACAGCGTGTACACGGCGACGTTGACGACGAAGCCGATTCCACCGACAAGTCCGAAGCGAACGAGCTGCAGCCAGTTCGACGGTCGGCGCATGCCGTGGAGCAGCCGAACGTGCGGCCGAATTTCGACGGCCGTTGCTTCGTCGCGCATCGCTTCAGGTTAGCGGCACTTCCCGGCGGACGGGCTCGCTAGCCTAGGCGGATGCGCTCGAAGCGGAAGGGGATCGCGGTGCTTGGTGCCGTACTGGTAGCGGTCGCGCTTGCCGGCTGCGGCGAAGCGACGGTCGGCTCCGGCTCCAAGACCTCGCCGGCGACCGCCAAGTCCGATCCCCCACCCGCCCCGAAGCCGCATCAGACGGGTGCTGCGAGCGCCGACGGCGTGGCGACGACGGGCGACAACGGCACCCGCGCAGGCGTCGCCAAAGAGGTCGCCGACCCGTTGGAAGCGGACAGCTACCCGGCGCCCGCATCGGTCCAGCACGCGAGCGCTGCCACCCCCGCGAAGGCGAGCGCGGCGGTCGTCGCCGCAGGGGCGCCTTCGAACGCGGAAATCCGCAGCGAGCTGAAGCAGATGCAGGCCGTCGAACGTAGTGCGCGCCAGTCTCAGCACCTTCGGCTGACGCCCGTCCCGGGGGGTGAGTCGATCGCCGGCAACGGCACGATCCCGATCCCGACGAACGTCCCGGAAGTCATCCAGAAGGTGATCGCCGGCGCCAACGAGATCGCAGACTTCCCGTACGTGTACGGGGGCGGGCACGCATCGTTCGTCGACAACGCCTACGACTGCTCCGGGTCGGTGAGCTATGCGCTCGCGGCGGGTGGCCTGCTGAGCGCGCCGGAGACGTCGGGGCAGCTGGAGAGCTGGGGCGCACCGGGGCCGGGCAAGTACATAACGGTGTACGCGAACGCCGGTCACACCTACATGTACGTGGACGGAATCCTGTACGACACGGCCGGGCGCAGCGGCGTCTACGCGTCGCGCTGGCAGGTGCAGCCGACGAACAACGAAGGCTACGTGGTGCGCCACTGGCCCGAGCTCTAGTGGTGGTGCCGGCGCTCGCACAGCTCGCCGGTCTCGCCGTTTCACTGCCGCTGGCACTCGGCGGCGAAGCCGAAACGTCGAACAGCACCGGCATCGGTGTGCTCTCGGTGGCGTCGATCGTGCTCGGCTACGTGGGCCTGTTCGCCCTGTGGTACTTCGTCTTCCGCGACAAGTCGCGCTCCAAGCGCAAGAAAGACTCCTCGGAGTAGCTCAGGCGCTGAGCGTCGCGCTACTGACAACCGAGGTCGTCAGCGGGTCGACGCTGGCGGCGTTGCGCACGATCAGGCGCAGCATCAGCGACACTTTCTGCACGTGCGCGAGGCGCGCGTCGGTGCGCTTGGAGAAGGCGATGTGCACCGCGCTGCGTCCGCCTTTTGTCGTGACCAGGATCGCTTTCGCGATCACGACCTCGGCGGGAGAGCCCGCGGGCAGGCCGACGGCCGGCGAACCAGTGATGCCGAGTCGGTGCGCCGTGGCCCTGCTGAGCAGCACCTCGAAGTGCCCCGCCACCTGCTCGTTGACCGAGTAGCTCACAACGAGGCCCTTGCGCACGGCGCTGTGCAGCGTCTGCTTGGGGATCGCGGCCGCTGCGACGGGCGGGGGGACAGGAGCGTGCCCTGCGGCAGCGCCCGCAGCCGCGCCCGGCGTAGCGGTGGACGTGGACGCGGAGCCGGGAGAGCCCGGGCCACCTGAGGCAGGAGGTTTCGCCGGTCCATGCACGGTCACCGATCTGCTCACCGACGTTGTGTTGCCGCCGACGTCGGTGGCGGTCAGAGTCACTTCGTAGGTGCCGCCGTACTGATAGGTGTGATAGGTGCTGGCAGCGCACGGTGACAGCCACGGCGATTCACACGGAGTGGATTCGGGCGAGTTCAAGGACGGAGCGCCCGGAGCAAAGCCGCTGACTTCCGGTGAGCCGTCGCCGAAGTTCCAGGTGAAGACCGGGTAGCTGGTTTCTTCTTCGCCTTTCGCGTTGAAGTGCGTGCCGGCGTCGAGCGTGATGTCCGACTCCATGCCGTCGAAGCCGACCACTTCGCCGGCATTGACCGGGTTCGGGGCGGTGAACTGCGCTTCGAGGTTGACGCCGTTGAGGCACGGCACGCCAGGATATTCCCGCTTTTGGGCCGCGAGATTGAACGCGTCGTTGATGTAGGCGTTGACGCCTCCGAGCGTTTGGTTGAACAGCGTGCCGGCTTCGGTGAATGGGGCACCGCCCGCGCCGCCGCTCCTGATCAGCGCAAAGTCGTTGCGGCACTCGTCCGTGGACTCGTTGCCCGCGGTGTCCTGCCAGCCGTTGAGCAGCGGATCGGTGACGATGTTCTGCTGCTCGACCCCGATCTGGCTCACGAGCAGGTCGGCCAGGCCGTTGTCGTACGAGCCGTCTTCGCCGCGTCCATCCTGGTTGGGCTCCTGCTCGTGCGGCCCTTCGCTCTTCTCTCTCGCTTCACGTTCTTTTTTTTCTTCAACTTCGCGCACGGCGCGCGCGGCTTCGATTTCGTGCTGTTTCGCTTCAAGTTCAGTTTGGTCGATCAGCCCTTTTGTCTTCTGTTCTTCGGCCGCCGTCAGTTCTTCGTTTTCTTTCTTTTCGGCAGCCAGGCGTTTTTCGTCTTCTTCTTTGGTCGTGACCTTCGGGCGCTCCTTTTCCAGGAGCGAGGTCTTTTCGTTTAGCAGGAAGCCTCCGTCCTGGCATTCGTAGGCCTGCTTTTGGTCCTGAGACGCGAGGTGAAAGTCACCCGCGCCGCCGGCGATCCAGGGGATCACCGCGTACAGCACCGTGTTGGCGTCGCCGTTGGTCGCGTTGTCAGGATTGATCGCGCTGTGGTAGCTGCAGAAGCTGTGTTTGTAGGTTTTGTCGGTTAGGGGTTCGGTATGCGCTTCTTCGTCGGCTTCGATTTCCTGGGGCGTCCCCGGATAGTCGGAGCAGTGACCGGCTTCGAGGCAGACAGCGATACCGGGCGGGGTGAGCAGGTAGTACACATCTTCGATGCCCTTGGGCAGTTTGTGCTGCGCCATGAACGTTTCGAGCTGTTTGCGTATCTGTTCGTCGGTGACGCACGTGAGCGCCTTGCCGCCGCCCAGCGGCGCCGGGTCGGTGCAGTTACCGCTCGTCGGATAAGGGTTGGTGTCCGTGTACGCGCCGTGAAACGACGACTCGTAGGAAGCGCGACGGTTTGCCGGGTCGGTGTATTGCGAGTCCACGGCGAAGACGTCTGTGAGCGAGCTGCTTTCGGCGCCCATGCCCTGCATGAACACGTCGACGATGTGTTCCCAGTTGCCGTGGAGCCTCGCCGCCGGATCCCAGTAGATGACGTACGTGTTGGTGGACGGCAGAATCGGACCGCCTTCGAGGTCGCGGAATTCACCGGACACGGCGCCGTCGTTCGCGGAGGCGAGATTACGCGGCTGCAACCCGACCTTGGTCCCTCCGACTGTCTCGACGATCGCTCCCGCGGGTGCCGCGCTCAGCAAAGCCACGCAGGCACTCATCACGACACTTCCTGCAAGCGCGCGAGGGCGCAAGCGCGGCGCGGTGGTCAGGCGAGAGAGCAGGCGCGCAAAGAGTGTCACGAGCCCCTCATCGGCACCGCGGGGCTGTTGCCTTAGCTCGCTGGACGGCCTTTTGCACGACCCCTCGTCGGGCCTCCGTTCCAGCTCCGCCCATACGTCCGCGGCGGGCGCCGTCCTTTAGGAATGCCCGCGTTCGTCCGATGCCTCCTCGAGGGCGCCACGCGCGCGAGTCACCCAAGCGAAGGCGAGAGCGCATTGCCAGATGACCAAAGCCCCGACGCGCCGGCCGAATCCCACGAGGGCACACGGCGAGCGTCGGGACCGTCGCCGATGCGCGGGCGGGGCGCCTGGCGGCGCCTGCGGATGCGGCTTCACGGACGTCGTGGCGCCTGGGCGGCCGGCGCCGTGGCGATCGTCCTCGCGGGGACGCTCGCGTCGACGCTCGGCGCGCACGCGATCGCCCGCTCCGGCGCCGACAAGGCGCGGCTGGCATTTCACCTGAGCTCGACCGAGGTCACATCGACGCTGACGCTCGCGATTCAGCACGAGGAAGACCTGATCGTCAGCGCAGGCGCGTTCGTGTCCGCGAACCCGCACGCGTCGCCTGCGGCGTTCGACAGGTGGGCGAAATCGGTGCGCGCGATGCAGCGCTATCCGGAGTTGCGCAACTTCGGCTTCGTCGAGCTCGTGCCGCGCTCGCAGCTCGCGGACTTCATGACGCGTCTGTCCGCAACACCGGTGCTCCCATTCGGGCCGGGCGCGCTCGCACCGTCCGGGCCGGTGCAGATCCTACCGCCGGGCAACCGGCCCTACTACTGCCTCGCGGTCGCGGGGCTCGCCCGCAACGCCGCGAGCTACATCCCGGCGGGCATGGACTACTGCGCACTCGCGCCGACGCTGATCAACGCCCGAGAAACGGGCCTCACCAACTACGCGCCCGTCCACAAGGGCGGGACTGTATGGCTCGGGATCCAGACGCCGATCTACCGCGGCGGCTCCACCCCGTCCACGCCCGCTGCGCGAGATCATGCGTTCGTGGGGTGGCTCGGCGAGCTGGTCGTTCCGGGCGTCGTGCTCGCGCGGGCACTGGAAGGTCGCCCCAACCTGGCCGTGCGCTTCCGCTACGCGGCGGCCGGATCACAGGCGACGTTCTCCAGCGGCACGATCCCACGCGGCGCGCAGAGCACCGAGATCCGGCTTGGCAACGGCTGGACGGTGCAGAGCTTCGCCGCCGGCGTCTCCGGCGGCATCTTCGGCAACTCGCACGCGCTGATGCTGCTCGTCGGCGGCATCCTGCTGAGCGTCCTGCTGGGGCTGCTGCTGCTGGTGCTCGCGACCGGGCGCGTGCGTGCGCTGTCGCTCGTGCGCGAGAAGACACGCGAGCTCTCGCACCTGGCGCTGCACGATCCGCTGACCGGCCTGCCGAACCGCGCGCTCGTCCTCGACCGCGCCGAGCAGATGCTCGCTCGTGCGGCGCGCAACCCCGGCACGGTGGCGGGCGCGCTGTACATCGACATCGACGGCTTCAAGCATGTCAACGACAATCTCGGCCACGGGGCCGGCGACCGGCTGCTCACGGTCGCGGGAGAAAGGCTGCAGCGCGCTGTGCGCGAGCAGGACACCGTCGGACGGCTCGGCGGAGACGAGTTCGTGGTGCTCGTCGAGGCGGCGCCGGGGGAGCTCACAGCCGACGCGCTGGCCGACCGTCTGACAGAGACGCTGCGCGAGCCGGTCGAGCTGGGCGACGCCGGCAAGCTGTTCTCGGTCACGGCCAGCATCGGCGTGGCCAGCGGAAGCTACGCGACGCCCGACGAGCTGCTGCGCGACGCCGACCTCGCGCTGTACGCGGCGAAGGCCGCCGGCAAGGACCGGTACGCGCTGTTCGACGCCGGGCTGCACGCCGATGCCGAAGGACGCCTCGCGCTCCAGTCCGACCTCAGCTCAGCGGTCAGCGACGAGCAGCTGTTCCTCCACTACCAGCCGATCTTCGACCTCGCGAGCCGGCGCGTCGTCGGCGTCGAGGCGCTCGTGCGCTGGCGTCACCCGCAGCGTGGCATCGTGGCCCCCGCCGGCTTCATCCCGCTGGCCGAGGAGAGCAGGCTGATCGTGCCGATCGGCCGCTGGGTCCTCGACGAGGCCTGCCGCCAGGCCGCGGTCTGGAACGCCAACGGCCTGAACCTCGGCATCTCCGTGAACGTATCCGCGTATCAGCTTGGGCGCCCGGAATTCGCCGAGGACGTGCAGGGCGCGTTGGAGCGTTCGCGAATCGAGCCCTCGTCGCTGACGCTCGAGATCACCGAGACGACGCTCGTCCGCGACGTTCCAGCGGCGTGGGAGCGTCTGCAGGAAGTAAAGGCGCTGGGCGTGCGCATCGCGATCGACGACTTCGGCACCGGCTACGCGTCGCTGTCGCATCTGCAGCGCATGCCCGTCGACATCCTGAAGATCGACAGGAGCTTCGTTTCGGCACTCGGAGACGGGCCGCAAAGCCGCGAGCTGCTCGCGGCGATCCTCGGCGTCGGGCAGTCGCTGTCGCTGAGCGTGGTCGCCGAGGGGATCGAGCACGCGAGCCAGCGAACCACGCTCGAAGCGATGGGCTGCGAGATGGCGCAGGGCTTCCTGCTCGGCCATCCCGGACCAGCGCGCGAGGTCGAGGTGCTGCTCGAAAGCGGCACCTGGAGGCGCACGCTCAGCTCCTCGGCCAGCTGACGCGCCCGACCCCCAGGCTCGGCCTATACTTCGCCGCCCTGACCCGTGGGGGGGTCATCTTCAACTCGACTGAGGGAGGATCCGATGAGCAAGCTGGTCGCCCGTCTCTGGGTACCCGCGCTCACCGTACTCGCGCTCGCGGGCTGCGGCAGCAGCAGCACCACAAGCTCGACGTCGGTCACGGTCGTAAAAACCACGACAAGCGGCGCCAGCCCGACGGTCTCATCGCAGGTGCCCGCCGCGATCAAAGCCAAAGGCACGCTCAATGTCGCGACCGAAGCGCAGTACGCCCCCAACGAGTTCATTGCGCCGAACGGACACACGATCATCGGCATGGACGCCGACATGATGAACGCGCTCGGCGCCGTCATGGGCTTGAAGGTCAACCTGATCAACTCCAACTTCGAAACGATCATCCCCGGGCTCGCCGCCGGCAGGTATGACGTCGGCGCCTCCTCGTTCACTGACACCAAGGAACGCGAGAAGACGGTCGACTTCGTCGATTACTTCAACGCGGGTATCTCCTTCTACGCGAAGAGCTCGGCCAACCCCGGCGTCAGCACCGTCGCGGACCTCTGCGGCAAGAGCGTCGCCCTCGAGACGGGAACCGTCGAGCAGGAAGAAGCCGAAGCCCAGAGCAAGAAGTGCAGCAAAGAAGGCAAGAAGTCCGTGACCGTGCTGATCTTCACCGGACAGAACGCGGTCAACCTGGCGGTGTCGAGCGGGCGCGCGGAACTCGGAATGGCCGACTCACCGGTCGTCGCCTACCAGATCAAGCAGTCCGACGGCGCGTTCAAGCTCGTGGGTAAATCCTACGAGTTCGCTCCATACGGCCTCGCTGTCCCGAAGACCACCGGATTGACAACACCGCTCCTGGCTGCGTTGAAGCTGATCATCAGCAATGGTGAGTATCACGCGATCCTCGCGAAGTGGGGCCTCACGGAAGGGGCGATCACGACGCCGACGATCAACGGAGCGACGAGCTGAGCGGGCCGAGCGGTGCCCTCGAGTGAGGTCACCAACCCGACCGGGCGGCCCGATGAGATAAGGGCCGTCCCGGTCCGCCGGCCGGGACGCTGGATCGCCGCGGCGATCGTCCTCGTGATAGCCGCGGCGCTGGTCCGCTCGGTTGTCGTCAGCCCCGGGTTTCAGTGGGGCGTCGTCGGCGAATACCTGTTCGACCACCGCATTCTCGCGGGCCTTGTCGTGACGATCGAGCTGACCGTGATCGCAATGGCGATCGGGGTCGTGCTGGGGGTGATCCTGGCCGTGATGAGGCTGTCGCCGAACCCGCTGCTCTCGCGCGCGAGTTGGCTGTACATCTTCTTCTTCCGAGGCACGCCGGTGCTCGTGCAGCTTCTGTTCTGGTACAACATCGCCGCCCTGTACCCGAAACTCTCGCTCGGGATTCCGTTCGGGCCAGCGTTTGTGCACCCCAACGCGAACACGCTGATCACGGCCTTCCGCGCAGGCATCCTCGGTCTGGGTCTGAACGAGGGGGCCTACATGGCCGAGATCGTGCGGGCCGGGATCATCTCGGTCGACGAGGGGCAGGCCGACGCGGCGCAGTCGCTCGGGATGACGCGGGTGCAGACGCTCAGACGGATCGTGCTGCCGCAGGCGATGCGCGTGATCATCCCACCTACCGGCAACGAGACGATCTCGATGCTGAAGACCACCTCGCTCGCGAGCGTGATCACCGTTACCGAGCTGCTCTACGCCGCCCAGCTGATCTATTCGGTCAACTTCAAACCGATCCCGCTGCTGATCACGGTCAGCATCTGGTACCTCGTGTGCACGAGCGTCCTCTACGTAGGGCAGTTCTACCTCGAGCGCTACTACGCACGCGGAGCCACGCGCGGGATCTCGCCCACCGCGCTCGCACGCTGGCGCGCCGCGGTGTTCTCACCGAAGCACGAGTGGTCATGAGCGTCGCCATGGTCAACGCCGAAGCCGTGCGCAAGCGCTTCGGGCGTCTGGAGGTCTTGAAGGGGATAACGCTCGAGGTGCAGCCGGGTGAGGTGATGTGCCTGCTCGGGCCGTCCGGCTCGGGCAAGTCGACCTTCCTGCGTTGCATCAACCATCTCGAGAAAATCAACTCCGGGCGCCTGTCGGTCGACGGCGAGCTCGTGGGCTACCGGCAGGTGGGAGATCGGCTGCACGAGCTGCGCGAGTCGGAAATCGCGCGCAAGCGCGCCGAGATCGGGATGGTCTTCCAGCACTTCAACCTGTTCCCGAACATGACCGCACTGGACAACGTCACCTGCGCTCCGATACGGGTCAAGAAGGTTGCGCGGGAGGGCGCTCGCGAGCGCGCCCGGGAGCTGCTCGCCCGCGTCGGGCTGGCCGACAAGCTCGAGGCCTACCCCGTGCAGATGTCCGGCGGGCAGCAGCAGCGCGTGGCGATCGCGCGCGCGTTGGCGATGGAGCCGAAGCTGATGCTGTTCGACGAGCCCACCTCCGCTCTGGACCCGGAGCTCGTGGGCGAGGTGCTCGGGGTGATGAAGCAGCTGGCTCGCGACGGCATGACGATGATCGTGGTCACGCACGAGATCGGCTTTGCGCGCGAAGTCGCCGACACGGTCGTGTTCATGGACGAGGGCGTCGTGGTCGAGTCCGGCAGTCCGGCGGACGTACTCACCACGCCCCGCCACGAGCGCACACGCTCGTTCCTGTCGAAGGTCCTGTGACTCGCCCGCCATGCGCGACACGGGGCCGCGGGTCACGGTCGCGGCGCTCAGCCCAGATAGCCGTCCAGCCGCTCGATCGCCTGGGCCAGGTTCGCGCGGCCGAAGCCCAAGCGTAGGTGGCGCGGCTCGCCGTAGACGGTGCCCGGCAGCAGCAGCACGCCGGCGCGCTCGGCGATCTGCTCACACCACTGCTCGACGTCGACCTTGGCGCGCACACGCGGGAAGCCGATCGGTCCGGCGTTTGGCCTGACCCACTCGAACAGCTCCGCGCGGCGCGCCAGCAGCTGATCGACCGAGCCCAGGTTGGCGAGCATCAGCGCGCGCGAGCGGGCGATCAGTCGCTCGCCGTGGCGCAGCGCGAGCGCCACCAGCAGCTCGCTCGGCGCGGGCGAGCAGATCGTCGTGTACAGCTTCATGTCCTTGACGCGCTCGAGCAGCGCCGGCTCGCGCGCGGCGAGCCACGCGACGCGCAGACCCGGCAGGCCGTGGACCTTCGACACCGCTCCCAGGGAGATCGCGCGCTCGTACGCGTCGGCTGCGGCCGGCAGACGCTCGGCCGTGTCGTGCTCGAGGCCTCTGTAGACCTCGTCGCTGAACAGCACCAGCGAGCGTTCGCGGGCGAGCTCGACCACGCGCGCGAACACCTGCGGCGCCATCGCGCGTCCGGTCGGGTTGTGCGGGCTGTTGATGTACAACAGGCGCGTGTCGGGCCGCAGCAGACGTTCGAGCTCCTCCACGTCGTGCGCCCAACCGTCCTCGTAGCGCCGGCGCCACTCGCTCACCGCGGCGCCCGTGCTGCGGGCGAGCTCGAGCGCCGAGCCGTAGCACGGCGTCTCGATCACGGCGTGCTCGCCCGCGCCCAGCAGCGCGTGGTAGGCGACGAAGATCCCCTCCTCCGCCGCCGCCAGCGCGAGCACGTCCGCCGGTGCGACGCGCTCGTAGCCCGCGGCGATCGCGTCGCGCAGCTCGGCCGAGCCGGGCACCTCGGTGTAGCCGAGCTGCAGGTTCAGCAGGCGCTCGCGGGCGTCGGGCTCGAGCACCAGCAGGTCGGCAACCGCCAGCGACTCGCAGTCGCTGCTCGACAGCATCAGCTCGGCTCGGAACTCCCAGCGCTCGTAGAAGCGCTCTATCGCAAACGGCCTGACGTCCACGGCGGCATGCTAAGCAGCGGCGCGCACACGCGGCGTGCGGGTCGCCCGCACCGGTGGCATGATGTCGCCGAACGGGCGCGGTGCGAGCCCGGGGCGACGGTAGGAAGTGGAGGCACGACGATGGCATCGGTCACCGACCACGAGGCCGCACAGATCGCAGAGGCCAACGCCTCCGGGCGCACGCCTGTGGTCTTCATTCACGGGCTGTGGCTGCTGCCGAGCAGCTGGGAGCCGTGGGCGGCGATGTTCGCGCAGGAGGGCTACGCGACCCTTACCCCGGGCTGGCCGGATGACCCGCAGACCGTCGAGCAGGCGCGCGCGCATCCGGAGGCGTTCGCCGGGAAGAGCATCGGGCAGGTGACCGACCATCTCGACGCGGTGCTCGGCGGGCTCGAGCGCAAGCCGGTGGTCATCGGACACTCCTTCGGCGGCCTGTTCGCCCAGATCCTCGCGGGCCAGGGGCTCGCAGAGGTGTCCGTCGCGATCGACCCGGCGCCGTTTCGCGGCGTGCTGCCGCTGCCGCTGTCGGCGCTGCGGGCGGCCGGCCCGGTGCTCGCCAACCCGCTCAACCGCAAGCGCGCGGTGACGCTCTCCTACGCGCAGTTCCGCTACGCCTTCGCCAACGCCGTCAGCGAGCCCGAGGCCAAGAGCTTGTACGAGACGTTTGCCGTGGCCGCCCCCGGCGCGCCGCTGTTCCAGGCGGCCTTCGCCAACCTCGACCCCCGCACCGAGGCCAAGGTCGACAGCCAGAACGCCTCCCGCGGTCCGCTGCTGATCATCTCCGGCGAGCAGGACCACACCGTGCCGTGGGCCCTCGCCAACGCCGCCTACAAGCGCCAGGCGCGCAACCAGGGCGTCACCGAGATCACCGAGATGCCCAGGCGCGGCCACGCGCTGACGATCGACAGCGGCTGGCGTGAGGTCGCCGACAGGGCGCTCGCGTTCGTCAAACGCTTCACCTGATCGGGTGGTCGGCGCCGAGGCCCAGGTCGCCGTCATCGGCGGCGGCGTCGTCGGTTGCGCTGTCGCGCACGCGCTCGCTCGCCGCGGTGTCGGCGCGCTGCTGCTCGAGGCCGACGACGAGCTGGCGAGCGGCGCCAGCGGCGCCAACTCCGGCGTCCTGCACACCGGCTTCGACTCCCCGCCCGGAGAGCTCGAGACGCACCTGATCCTGCGCGCGGCGGCGCTGCGCGAGGAGCTACTCGACGAGCTCGCCGTGCCCGTGTGGCGCTGCGGTGCGCTGCTTGAGCCGCGCAGCTCGGACGAGCGTGCAGCGGTCGCGCGGCTGGCCGAGAACGCCCGTGCCAACGGCGTCGCGGCGGCGCTCGGCGCGGACGGCTCGCTGAGCGTTCCCGATGAGTCGGTCACGGATCCCGTGGCCTTCACCCGCGCGCTCGCCGCAGCCGCCGGCGCGGGCGGCGCGAGGATCAGGCTCGGCGCACTTGTGACCCGGCTCGCTTCGGCGGCCGGGGGCGTCACGATCGAGCTGGACAGCGGCGAGCGCCTGTACGTGAGCGCCGCGGTCAACTGCGCCGGACTGCACGCCGACGAGCTCGCGCGCAGCGCCGGCGATGACCTCGTCGAGGTGTACCCGCGCAAGGGCGAGTTCCTCGTCTTCGCGCAGCAACAGCCGGTGCTCGACCAGATCCTGCTGCCGGTGCCATCGGCGCTCGGCAAGGGCGTGCTCGTCTTCCCGACCGTCGACCGCCGCGCGATCATCGCCGGGCCGACCGCGCGCGAGCGCGAGGACAAGCGCGACCGCGCGGTCGAGACCGACGCCGCCGAGCTGATTCTCGAGCGCGCGCGGCACGTGTATCCCGCCCTGAGCCAACTGGAGCCGCTGGGCGCGTACGCGGGACTGCGCCCCGCCGGGCGCGGCGCCAACTACGTGATCGAGCACTCACGCGCGCTGCCCCGTCTGATCCACGTCGCGGCGATCCGCTCAACCGGGCTGTCCGCCTCGCCGGCGATCGGCGAGCACGTGCTGGGGATGCTCGCGCGCGCCGGCGCGATCGCCCCCGGTCCCGCGCGAGCGCTGCCGACGCCGGCGCCGGCGCCGGCGTCTGACGCACCCGAGGCGCGCACCGAGGCGTGGTGGGAGCGCGCCGCGCGCCGCAGCGGAGAGAGCGCGCGCGGCTGCGAGTCCGGATCGCCGCCGGGGGCCGCGTGAGCTCGGGCCTGCTGCTAGGCATCGACGAGGGCACCACCGCCGTCAAGGCGACGCTGTTCGACTGCGAGCTGCACGCCCTCGCGCAGGCGCGGCGCGAGGTGCCGGTCTCGCACCCGCACCCCGGCTGGGTCGAGCAGGACCCTGAGCTGATCGTGCAGGCGGTCGTCGACGCCGTCGCGGAGGTGCTCGAGCAGACCGGCGGACGCGAGGTGCTCGCGGCGGGGCTCGATCACCAGGGCGAGTCCGTACTCGCCTGGGAGGCCGGCAGCACACGCGCGCTGACGCCGGTGCTCGTCTGGCAGGACAAGCGCCAGCAGGCGCTGCTGGCGGAGATCGACGCCCGCGCCCTGCGTGCCGGCCTCTCGGTGAGCGAACGCTCGGGGCTACCGCTCGATCCCTACTTCTCGGCGGGCAAGCTCGCGTGGCTGCTCGCCAACGACGACGGCGTGCGACGCGCGCGGGAGGCAGGCAGGTTGCGGCTGGGGACCGTCGACGCGTTCCTGACAGAGCGGCTCGGCGGGCGCTTTGCGACCGACCTGTCGACCGCGTCGCGCACGCAGCTGCTCGCACACGGCGGCCGTGATTGGGACAAGCAGCTGCTGGACGCCTTCGGCGTACGCCGCGAGTGGCTGCCCGCGCTCGGGCCGAGCTTCGGCTCGTTGGGCGAGCTGCGCCACGAGCGCTGGCCGGCCAACCTGCCACTCGGCGCGCAGCTCGTCGACCAGCAGGCAGCGCTCGCGGGGGCAGGCGCCGTGCACCCGGGCGAGCTGAAGGCGACCTACGGCACCGGCGTGTTCGTGCTCGGACGCACCCGCGAGGCGGTCCGCGCGCACGGCCTGCTGCCGACGATCGCCTGGGCGGCGCCGGCGGACGGCGGCGGCAATCCGGAGATCGGCGAGGTCGCCCACGCGCTCGACGGCGGCGTGTTCGCCGCGGGCTCGCTGCTCGACTGGCTCGCCGGCAGGCTGGGGCTCGCGCGCGACGCCGCCGCGCTGGCCACCGCCGCGGCGAGCGTCGACGACAGCGCCGGTGTGATGGTGCTGCCCGCGCTCGCCGGTCTGGGCGCGCCGTGGTGGGACGCCAACGCTCGTGGCGTGATCGCCGGGCTGCACCCCGCGGTGCGACCCGCGCACGTCGCGCGCGCGGCGCTCGAGGCGATCGCGTGGCGCGTCGCCGACATCGTCGAGACGGTCGCTCTGGTTGCCCCCGTCGCGCGCCTGCGCGTCGACGGTGGGCTCACCAACGACGCGACGCTGCTGCAGATCCAGGCCGACGCGCTCGGGCTGGCGCTCAGCGTCGGACCAGCCGACGCCACCGTCCTCGGCGCAGCGCTGCTCGCCGGCGTCGGCGCCGGGGTGTTCGCGAGCGTCGAGGACGCCGCCGCGCACCTGCCGCCGCGGCGCACGATCGAGCCACGCGCCGACGCGCCGGACGCAGGAGAGCGCGCCACCCAACGCTCGCGCTGGCGTGCGTTCGTGCGCGCCGCCGCGCAGCTGTAGCCGTTACGCGCCGCGCACCTCGTAGCCGGCGTCCGCCAGCGCCGCCAGCAGCTCATCGGTGTGGCTGCGACCGCGCGTCTCGAGCGTCAGCTCGATGCCGGTCTCGCGTACGTGCAGCGGCACCGCTTCGCGCACGTGGCCGACGCTGAGGAGGTTGGCGCGGGCGCGGGCGACGACCTCGAGCAGCTCCGCGAGGCCGCCGGGGCGGTCCGGAACGCGGGTGAAGATACGCACGCGCCGGCCCTCCGCAGTTTCGTGACGCAGCAGCAGCGCCGCCAGCAGCCCGCTGTCGACGTTGCCGCCCGAGACGATCGCGACGGTCGTCCCCGCCACGGGCGCCAGGCGCCCGTCGAGCAGCGCCGCGACCGACACCGCGCCGGCGCCCTCCGCCACCAGCTTGGCGTCTTCCGCGAGGAACACCATCGCCTCGGCGATCTGCTCCTCGGTCACCGTCTCGATGCCGCTGAGCAGCTCGCGCAGGAGCACCAGCGTCAGCTCGCCGGGGCGCTTGATCGCGATGCCGTCGGCGATCGTCGCACCGGCCGCGCCCTCCAGCTCGCCCGCCGCGCCGCGCAGCGCCTGCACGTACGGCGCACACGTAAGCGCCTGGGCACCCACCAGCTCGACCTCGACGCCCGCGCGGCGCAGCGCGATCCCGATCCCACTCGCCAGGCCGCCGCCGCCGACCGGCACCACGACACGCGCGAGATCCGGGACTTCCTCGAGCAGCTCGAGCCCGATCGTGCCCTGTCCGGCGATCACATCCAGGTCGTCGAACGGATGCACGAGCGCGGCGCCGGTCTCCTGCGCTCGCTGTCGTGCCAGACCGAGCGCCTCCTCCACCGACACGCCATCCAACTCAACGCTCGCACCCAGCCGCTGAACCGCCACGACCTTCGACACGGGGGCGTCGCGCGGCATGAACACCTCGCAGCTGACGCCCGTCAGACGTGCCGCACGGGCGACCGCGCGCCCATGGTTGCCGGCACTCGCCGTGACCAGACCGGACGCCGCACGCTCGCCGAGCGCCGCGACCTTGCTCAGCGCGCCGCGCAGCTTGAACGAGCCGGTTGCCTGCAGGCACTCGGCCTTCAGCGCGACCGCCGTGCCCGCCGCCTCCGACAGGCTCGGGCTGGCGAGCGTCGGCGTGCGCACCGCATCGGCGAGCACCGCGCGACGCGCACCGTCGAGGTCGGCGCTCGCGATCAACTCGTCCGGGTTCACGGTTGTGAAGGTATAGGTTGCATGCCTTATGCGGGAACGCTACGTTGCCGGCGTGGCCCGGCTCGAGGAGATCGTGCAGCGTCTGGAGCCTACGCTCGGCCCGCTCAGCGGCGAGCCCGAGCCGCTCGCGGGCGGGATCACCAACCACAACTACCGGGTCACGCTCGGCGGCCGCCAGCACGTGATCCGCGTGCACGGCGCCGACACCGCGCTGCTGGGCATCGACCGCGAGGCCGAGCGGCTGGCGAGCGCCGCCGCCGCCACGCTCGCGATCGCGCCGGCGCTCGACGCCGCCTTCGCGGACTGCCTGGTGACGCGCTACGTCGCCTGCTCGCCCGTCAGCGCCGCGGAGATCGCCGCCGGCGAGCTCGATGAGATCGCGCGCGCGCTACGGCGCTTCCACGACTCGCGCACGCAGCTGCCGGCACGGTTCTGGGTTCCCGACCTGCTCGACGACTACGCGCGCACCGTGCGTGAGCGAGGTGTGCGGCTGCCGCCAGACTACGCCGAGGCACGCGCCGTCGCCGGGCTGATCGCAGCCGCGCTCGCGCCGCACGAGCCGCGCCCGTGTCACAACGACCTGCTCGCCGGCAACCTCATCCGCTCGCGCGAGGATGGCGCGTTGCTGATCGTCGACTGGGAGTACGCCGGCATGGGCCATCCGTGCTTCGACCTCGGCAACCTGGCCGTCAACAACGACTTCGACGAAGCCGCCGACGAGCGGCTCCTGCGGGCCTACTTCGGTGAACCGCCCTCGGATGCGCGGCGCGCGACGCTCGCGCTGATGCGCGTCCTCTCCGACGCGCGCGAGGCCGCCTGGGGCGTGCTGCAGGCCGAGATCTCGGAGATCGACTTCGACTTCGAGCGCTACGCGCGCACGCACTTCGAGCGCCTGCACGCCGCCGTGCAGCAGCCGCGCATGCAGGACTGGCTCGCCGCCGCGGGCCATGACCGCGCCGCGCGCGCGCCGACGGCGGCGGCGCCGCTGGACGCGGGCGTCGAGGAGGAGGGCGATGGCCCGGCCGCGTGAGCTCCCCGACCGCGCGCGCGTGGTCATCATCGGCGGCGGCGTCGGCGGCGCTTCGATCGCCCACCACCTCGCCAAGCTGGGCGAGCGCGACGTCGTGCTGCTCGACCGCGACGAGCTCACCAGCGGCTCCACCTTCCACTCCGCCGGGCTCGTCGGCCAGCTCCGCTCGAGCCTGCCGCTGACGCGCATGATGATGGACTCAGTCGAGCTCTATCGCACGCTCGACTGTGGCTGGGTGCAGTGCGGCGGCATCCGCCTCGCGTGCACGCCTGAGCGCGAGCAGGAGGTGCTGCGCCAGGTCGCCTGGGCCAAGACCTTCGGCCTGCCCCTCGAGCTGATCTCCGCCGATGACGCGCGCGAGCTGTTCCCGCTGATGAGCACGGACGGCGTGCGCTGCGCCTCCTACCTGCCCAGCGACGGCTACCTCGACCCGTCGCTGCTGACCACCGCGCTCGCCGACGGCGCGCGTACCGGCGGCTGCCGCATCTTCACGCACACGCGCGTCACCGGCATCGAGGTCGATCGCGGATCCAGCGGTACCGCAGGGGCGCGCGTGCGCGGCGTGCAGACCGAGTGGGGGCCGATCGAGGCCGAGATCGTGGTCAACGCCGGCGGTATGTTCGCGGCCGAGCTCGGGCGCATGGCCGGGGTGCGCGTGCCGATCGTGCCGTTTGCGCACGAGTACCTGGTGACGCAGCCGTTCCGTACCCTCTGGGGCACACCCTCTGGGGCGCAGGCAGGCGAGTCGGCCGTGGGTGAGGATCGCGTGCATCTGCCGACGCTGCGCGACCCCGACCTGCTGATCTACTTCCGCGAGGAGGGGGGCGGTTTGATCATGGGCGGCTACGAGCGCGACTCCGCGCCGTGGGCGCTCGACGCGCACCTGCTCGATGCGATCCCGCAGGATTTCAACGGACGTCTGCTCGAAGAGGACTGGCCCCGCTTCGAGGAGATCGCCGCCAATTCCTCAAAGCGCGTGCCCGTCATGGACGAGATCACCGTCACGCGGCTGATCAACGGCCCGGAGGCGTTCACGCCCGACAACGAGTTCTGCCTCGGCGAGAGCGAGGTGCGCGGGTTCTTCGTCGCGGCGGGGTTCTGCGCGCACGGACTCGCCGGCGCCGGCGGCATCGGCAGGGTGATGGCCGAGTGGATTCTCGAGGGCGAGCCGACGATGGACGTCTGGGAGATGGACATCCGCCGCTTCGGCGCGCACTTCCGCTCGCCGAGCTACACGCTGAAGCGCACCAAGGAGGTCTACGAGACCTACTACGACATTCGCTACCCCGGCCACGAGCGCCTCGCCGGCCGGCCGCTGCGCACCTCCAGCGCCTATCCCTGGCACGCCGAGCACGGCGCAGCGTTCGGCGAGAAGTCCGGCTGGGAGCGCGTCAACTGGTATGAGTCGAACGCCGCCGACGGCGACGAGTCGCTGCGCCCCCGCGGCTGGGCCGGGATGCACTGGTCGCCCGCGATCGGCGCCGAGCACCGCGCCACGCGCGAGCGCGCCGGGCTGTTCGACGAGTCCTCGTTCGCCAAGCTCGAGGTCGCCGGCCCGGGCGCCGCCGAGTTCCTGCAGCGGCTGTGCGACAACGACGTCGCGCGCGACGTCGGCGCGATCACCTACACGCAGATGCTCAACCGCCGCGGCGGCATCGAGTGCGACTTCACCGTCACACGCATCGAGGAGGAGCTGTTCTCGATCGTCACCGGCACCGCCTTCGGCAACCACGACCTCAGCTGGATCCGCCGCCACGCGCCGCACGACGCCGGCGTGCGCTGCTCGGACGTGACCGCACGCTGGGCCTGCTTCGCGCTGTGGGGTCCGCGCGCGCGGGACATCCTCGCGCCGCTCACAGACGATCCGCTGGCCTTCCCCTACATGCACATGCACGAGCTCGTCGTCGGCGACGTCCCCGTGCGCGCGCTGCGCGTCACGTTTGTCGGCGAGCTCGGCTGGGAGCTGTACTGCCCGACCGAGTACGGCGCCGGGCTGTGGCGCACGCTGTGGCTGGCCGGTCAGGAGCACGGCCTGACCGCCGGTGGCTACCGCGCGATCGACTCGCTGCGCCTGGAGAAGGGCTACCGCGTGTGGGCCGCCGACATCACCCCCGACGAGACGCCCTATGAGGCCGGCCTCGGCTTCTGCGTGCGCCCAGGCGGAGGCTTCATCGGCGCGCCCGCTCTGGGCCTCGGCGAGAACGGCAGCGCCGGCACGCCGCCCGCGCCACGCAAGCGCCTGCGCTGCCTGGTCTTCGAAGACCCGCGCTCGGTGGCGCTCGGCAACGAGCCGGTGCGCGTCGACGGCGAGATCGTCGGGCGCGTCACAAGCGGCGGCTACGGCTACACCGTCGAGCGCTCGATCGCCTACGCATACCTGCCGGTCGAGGTCGCGCTGGAGACGGCGGTGGAGGTCGACATCTTCGGCCGCTGGACCGCCGGCGTCGTCGCGCGCGAGCCGCTGTATGACCCCAAGGGCGAGCGCGTCAGGAGCTAGCGTCGTCGAACGCTACGCAGAAACGCCCACCTAGCGGGCTTCGCTCCGGCACTTATGCCAAACAGGCGACACACGTGCGACGATGGCGGCATGAATACCGTGGCGCCAGCGACGCTGTCGCTTCATGGTCGTGCCGTCAGCTACGTAATGGCTGGCAGCGGGCCGGTGCTGCTCCTGATCCACGGCATGGCCGGGACACATGAGACCTGGCAGGCGGTGATCGAGCCGCTCGCGCAGCGCCACACGGTGATCGCGGTGGATCTTCCCGGCCACGGCGCTTCGGAGGCCGGCGCCGGCGACTACTCGCTCGGATCGCTTGCCGCCGGATTGCGCGACCTCCTGGTCAAGCTCGGACACGAGCGCGCGACGCTCGTCGGCCACTCGCTCGGTGGTGGCATCGCGATGCAGTTCGCCTATCAGTTCCCGGAGATCACGGAGCGGCTGGTGCTCGTCTCGAGCGGCGGACTCGGCCCAGAGGTCAACCCCGTCCTGCGGGCCGCGGCACTTCCCGGCGCCAACCTGTTCATCGCCGCGACCGCCGGGCCCGGGCGTGTGGCCGGTGCGGCGCTGGCGCGCGGCCTCGCGACCGTGGGGCTGCAGCCGAGCGCCGACGTCGCAGAGTTCGCTCGCGGCTACGCGTCGCTCGCCGACGCACCACGACGCAGCGCGTTCCTGGCGACCTTGCGCGCGGTCGTCGGCACCGACGGCCAGCGCGTCGAGGCCGGAGATCGGCTGTATCTGGCCGAAGGTGTGCCGGTACTGATCATCTGGGGGCGACGCGACCGGATCATCCCCGTGGCCCACGCCGAGCACGCGCACGAGGTGATGCCGGACAGCCGTCTGGAGATCTTCGACGCCGCCGGGCACATGCCGCAACTCGAGGTGCCGGCGCGGTTCGTCGCGGTGCTCGAGCGGTTCCTGGAGGAGACCGAGCCCGCACATTGGAGCTCCGAGCAATGGCGGTCGCGGCTGACGGCCACCGGTGAGGCCTAAAGGCTGAGACCCGGCCTAGCTCGTCGGCGGACGCGCCGGTGCGAGCTTGCGTGCGACGACATCACCGCGGCGCGGGAAGAACGACTCGATCGCGGCGACGTCGAGAGGGCGGGCGAATAGGAAGCCCTGGCCATTGTCGCAGTCCTCCTCTTGGAGGAGCGACAGCTCGTGCTGCTGCTCGATGCCCTCGGCGAAGGTCTCGATCGACAGCGCCTTGCCGAGCTGGACGAGCGTGTGGATCAGGGTCTCGCCCTCCTTGTTGCTGCGCAGCCCCGAGATGAAGGAACGGTCGATCTTGAGCGCGTCGACCGGGAACTGCTGCAGGTGCGCGAGCGATGAGTAGCCGGTGCCGAAGTCGTCGATCGCGATCCGCACGCCGAGACGCTTGATCTCGGTCAAGCGGCGTGCCGTCGCCTCGATGTTGCGCATCAGCGTCGTCTCGGTGATCTCGATCGTCAGGGCGTCGGCTCCGAGGCCGCTGTCGCTGAGCGCTCCTTCGATGTCGAGGAGCAGCTCGTCGGTGTCGAGCTGGCGCCCGGAGACGTTGACGGCCATCGCGATCTTGTAGCCGGCGTCGCGCCACGCCGCGCCTTGACGGCACGCCTCCCGCAGCACCCACCTGCCGACCTCGGTGATCAGCCCCGACTCCTCGAGCATCGGGATGAACGCGTCCGGCTGAACGATCCCGCGCGTCGGGTGCTTCCAGCGGATCAGCGCCTCGACGCCCGTCGGCGTCATGTCGCTGAGGGTGAACGTCGGCTGGTAGGCGAGGAAGAACTCGCCGCGGTCGAGCGCCTCACGAAGATCCATGTCGAGCTCCATCCGGTTCTGCACCGTGTCCTGCATCGCGCTCTCGAATACCGCGTAGCGATTCTTGCCGTCCCACTTGGCGCTGTACATCGCGATGTCCGCGTCACGCAGCAGTTCCTCGGCGGAATCACGATGGCCCGCCGCCACCCCGACGCTGGCGGTGACCGTCACGCGCGTCTCTTCGTTCTCGCCTAGTTTGAATGGATGCTTGAGCGCCTCGAGCAGGCGCTCGGCGACGAGCTCGGGGCCCGCGTCGAGCGAGACCTCCTCGGCGATCACAACGAACTCGTCTCCGCCGAGGCGACCCACCGCGTCGGCGTGGCGCACGACGCCCTCGAGTCGGGCCGCGACGGCGCACAGCAGCTGATCGCCGACACCGTGGCCGAGCGTGTCGTTGATGTCCTTGAAGTTGTCCACGTCGATGAACAGCGCCGCGACCGGCGTCTGGTTGCGGGCGGAACGGGCGAGCATCTGCTCGACGCGGTCGAGGATCAGCGTGCGGTTGGGCAGGCTCGTGAGCGGATCGTGGGTCGCTAGAAATGCAAGCTCCTCCTCGCGCCGCGCGAGCTCCTCGTCGGCCCGCTGGCGCTCGGCCTCAAAGCATTCGCACATCCGCAGCAGGCTGAACTCGACGCTCAGCTGCACCATGTTCAGCGCCTCGCTCAGCGACTTGTCTGACACCTGCAGCTGCGCGGCGCTCTCGCGCAGTACCTCTGCCATCACGTTTCGCCACCACAGCGAACGGCGCGTGACCTCGTTCAGCGACGCCGCGCGTCGGGCGGCGAGCTCTCCGAATATCTGCGAGGTCTCCTGCGCCGAGGCGTTGGTGACCTCGATGCCCTCGCCGGCGATCCAGCGGGAGACCGCCGCCGTCGAGCCCTGGCAGATTCGCTCGAAGCGCTCCTGCACCTGCGCGTCGACGACCTCGCCGGAGTCGATCGTGCGTTGGACGGTCCGCTTCAGCACGTCGTCGGCGCGGGCGAGCAGCGCCTCACCGAGGACGCGTAGCTCCTCGCTCGCCTGCTCCGGTGGAGCGGTGGACGGAGCGGGGGCGCGAACCTCGCCGCGCCCTGCACTCGTGCGTTGGACGGCCATCTCACCCCAAGACATCGGCGCGCGGCGAGCGCGCCTTTACCTCGTGAAGATCCGGTAATCCGCTTCTACGCTCGGGCGCGCAGATGGTAGAAGGCGCTACCACTGTCGAGGATCGGAGATTTCGTGCGCCGTGTCAGCGTTGTCGTCCTTGCCGCGCTCGCGCTCGCAGGAGCCGCAGCCAGCCTCCTGTTCGCCTCAGCAGCGGCCGCCGCGTCCGAACCCGGCACCGTCTATACGCCCGAAACTCCCGCCGTCGACGGGATCTCCGAAGGCCCCTGGAACACCTCGCAGGGTGACGCCGGCGCCGCGAGCGCCTACCCGGGCTCGGATCTGCTGCCGGCCTTCAGCTTCGGCGGGCCCGAAACAACGCTCGGCGGGGTGAGCGAGCCGAACCTCGCCGTGTATCCCGCCGCGAGCGGCGCGGTGCCCTACCCGAGCGGGGTCGCCGGGACCCCCGGCCCGCTCGACGGCTACTGCACGAGCCTCGGCGCCAACCCCGAGACAGGCTCGCCCGTGCCGCAGCCGGCGGGCGTGACGCTGCCGTTCGCGCCCTACTACTTCCCTGACGTGGTCCGCAACGCGGACGGGTCGTTGACCGGCTACTTCGACTACCGGCCCAAGGACGCCGACGAGGCGATCACCGTGGCCCGCTCGACCGACGACGGCAGGACCTGGACCAACGAGGGTGAGGCGCTCGAGCAGAACGGCGGCTACTGCCCGACGGCTGACACCAACGACGACGGCCAGGGGCACCCGTACGTCGCGGCGATCGGCGGCTCGACAAAGCTCTACACCCTGAACCGCCCCGCGGGGGACTACGAAGGCGTGGGCCTGCTCGTCCACGAAGTCGCGCCGTCGGCTGCAGATCCACTCGCCGCGCTTGCCCCGAGCGAAGCGGTCGGTATCGACCCGAACACCTACGTCGAAGCGGAAGTCGAAGTTCCGCTCAGCGGCGGCGTCAGCATCCCCGTGTCCACGCTCGGCAGCGAAGGCTCCCCCGAGCACATCGTCGCGGGGTCCTACGAGGACTACGACGCGCCCACTCCGTCGCGAACGGTACTCACGTGCACCGGCGCGAGCACCTCGCCGCTCGCGCTCACCGGCTGCACCGTCAGCGGACCCACGCCCCTGACGGTCAAGGCACACGACGACCTGGTGCAGGTGATCGCGACGGCCAACCCGGAAGAAATCGGCGGCAAAAAACCAGAAAAAGGCGCCGTCTACACGATCCCGCCAGGGCCAAACAAACCGAACGGCGAAGGCGGCCTCGAAAAGCTGAGCTTCCTGAACGGAAACCCCGTCGTCCCGCCGCTCACCACCTTCATCCTCAACGAAAACGCGCCCAACCGTCTGTACATCGACGGCGACACCGTCTACTGCACCCAGTCGAATGCCAACCCCACGACCAAGGTCGAGTTCTGCACCAACACCGGCGGCTCGCCGCTGACCGTCCACGAGGGTGACGCGATCACCGCGGATCCGATTCTGCCGCCGAAGGCCGACGTGACGACCGGCCTGAAAGCGCCTGACGGCATTGTCGGCACGCTGCCGAGCTATCCCGGCGCGCCGGCCGGCGCGACGGTCGTGCTGTACACCGAAAAGGTGCTCGCGTACTTCATCGTGGGAACGATCGACGGATCGGTCAGCGGCACGACCTTCACCAAGGGGGCCGTGAAACTTCCCGCGAGCACAATCACCTATACGCCGTCCGTGCATCCGAGCGAGCCGCTGCCCACCAGCGGGCCGGTCACGATCTACCTCGGCACCGAAGTCGGCAAGCCGATTCAGGAAGTCACCTGCACCGGCTTCACCGCGGCGACGCAGACGGGCGCCCCGACAGGCAGCTTCAACCTCACCGGCTGTGGCGGCGGCACGGGCTCGGTGGCCGAAGGCAACTGGATCGGCGGGCCAGACGCGGCGATTGCCCCGCTCTCGGCGCTGGAAAAGATCGGCGAGGGCAACAGCGGCAAATCGAAGGGCCCCGAGAAGCTGTTCGGTAACAACGAGGACCTGACCGTGCTGCGCGCCGCCTACACCGAAAACGGTGTCAACTTCACCGATCTCGGCGCGATCAGCGGCTCCACCTCGGGCACCGGCAACGACAGCGCCACCTACAACGACATCTCCAACCCCGAGCAGCAGACCAGCCCCTCGAGCGCGAGCCCGACCAGCCTCTCCCCCGGAGAAACGGACCAGACCGAGCTGCGTTACATCGGCTCGCGCGGGACGATCATCACCAACCCGGATGGCAGCTACGGGATGTTCCTGTCGGGGGCATGGGCGACGGACGGAGACAGCGACGCCTTCAACCAGATCTTCTACACCGAATCCGCCAACGGCAAGGAATGGTCGGTGCCGAAGGTGCTCCTCGGCACCGACTACAGCTTCTCGGCCTCGGCCAAGCAGGACGAAGAACTCGCGAAAGGGAACGATGCTCCGCTCGGCGTCGGCGCCTACTACTCCGGCCGCGCCTACGGGCCGACGGTCGTGCAGAACGCGGATGGCTCGTTGACGATGGTGTTCGCCGGCTACCGGCTCCCGAAACCGATCGAAAAAGCTGGAACCGTGGTCGGCACCGACCCGTCGAAGCGTTACACCGTCGGCGCCAAAGATCCCGCCCTCTACCGCGACATCCTCACCGTGAACCTCAGCTCGGCCACCACCCCCGGCGTCCCCACGAGCACCTCGGTGAGCTCATCAGATAACGGCAGCGGCATCGTTGGCCAGCAGGTGACCTACACCGCCACCGTCGCCCCGGTTGCACCCGGAACCGGCACGCCGACAAAGACGGTTGCGTTCTCGAATGCATCCGGCCCGCTTGCCGGGTGCGGCGCCGAGCCGCTGAGCCTCGGCTCTCCGGATACGGCGGCGTGCACCACGCAGCACGCGAACGCGGGCAGCGAAGAAATCACTGCCACCTACTCGGGCGACTCCAACTACGCGGGCTCATCCTCGACGATCGACGAGACGGTCGACAGTCCTGCGGAAATCACCTCGCCCGACGGCGCGACGTTCACCGAAAACACGGAAGGTGAATTCATGGTGATCGCGGGCGGCACGCCACAGCCGACGATCAGCGAGTCTGGGACGCTCCCGCATGGGGTGGCGTTCAGCGGCGGCGTACTGTCGGGGACGCCGACCCAGCGCGGCTCGTTCCCGGTCACGTTCACGGCACACAACGGCGTGGGTGAAGACAGCGTGCAGCATTTCACGCTTACGGTGCTCGGACTGCACATCACGACGACATCATTGCCCGCAGCGACGCCCGGCTCTCAGTACTCGTTCCAGCTGCAGGCGCAGGGTGGAGTACCCCGCTATCACTGGTCGGAGTCGGGCGGCCTGCCCGCGAGCGTCAAGCTCAGCCGCGGAGGTCTGCTGCACGGAAAAGTCCGAGCGCAGTCCGCCGGCTCCTTCCCGATCACCGTGGAAGTCTTCGATCATCACGGCGGCGCACGGCAGACTGCGACGGCGACGCTGACGTTGACCGTGCCCTAGCGTCGCGACATTAGCCCTGCTCCAACGCCGGCTCGCCGATCGCGCGCTCGCGGTCGATCGCGACGTGGGGCAGGCGATGCTCGAGCCAGCTCGGAAGCGCCCAGGTGCGCCGCCCGAGCAGCTGCAGCACCGACGGCAGCAACAGCGAGCGAACGACGAACGCATCGAGGAACACGGCGCTCGCGAGGCTCAGGCCGAACAGCTCAAGCACCCTTTCACCGCCGACGACGAACGACAGGAACACGCAGATCATGATCGTCGCCGCCGCGGTGATCACCCGCCCGGTCGAGGCGAGCCCCTGGCGGGTCGCCTGATGCGCATCGTGGCTGCGCGACCACTCCTCGTGAATGCGCGACACGAGAAACACCTCGTAGTCCATCGACAGCCCGAAGACGATCGCGAACAGCATCACGGGGATGAACGCCTGGATCGGCGCGCCCTTGACGTTGAAGAGGCCACCGAGCCAGCCCCATTGGAAGATCGCGACGACGACACCCAGTGAGGCGCCGATCGAGAGCAGGTTCATGAACGCGGCCTGCAGCGGGATCACGACCGATCGGAACACCACGAGCAGCAGCAGCGCCGACAGCAGCACCACGATCGCGATGAACAGCGGCAGCTTGCTGGAGAGCACGTGCGTGAAGTCGATCGTCGCAGCCTGCGAGCCGCCCACCAGCAGGGCAGTGCCGGTGGCAGCAGCCACCGGCGGCAGCACTCGCCGGCGCAGGTTGCTCACGAGTTCGGTGGTCTGGAGCGCCTGTGGCGAGGAGCGCGGGTAGACGTTCAGCACCGCGGTCAGACCCTTGGGGCTGATCCGCGCAGGCGCCACCGACGCCACATCCGGCGTCGCGCGTAGCGCGCTCGAAACGCTCGACAGCGCGGCGGTGTCGTTCGCGTGGGGCAGCGTCGCCACGACCTGCAGTGGGCCGTTGAACCCTGGACCGAAGCCCTTGGCGAGCAGGTCATACGCCTGCCGCGTGGTCTGGTTGGGCGGGTTGTTGCCGGCGTCGCTGTTGCCGAGGCGCAACGCCAGCGCGGGCGCGCACAGCGTCAACATGATCGCCAGACCGGCGAGCGCGCCCGGCCACGGGTGGCGTTCGATGAACGCGGACCAGCGCGTCCAGAAGCCGCTGCGTTCGCCACTCGGCGTATCCGTCGCCGCGGGCAGCGCCCGCGCGCGCCGTCGAGGACTTGGCCGACGGCCGATGCGCTCGCCAAAGCGCGAGAGCAGCGCCGGCAGGATCGTCAACGCGGCGAGCATCGTCATCAGCACTGCCAAGGCCGAGGCGACCGCCAAGCCGTAGAGGAAATCGACACCCAGCGCGAACTGGCCGAGCAGCGCGATGATGACCGTCGTACCCGCGAACAGCACGGCACGCCCGGCGGTGTCCATCGCGGCGATGATCGCCGCCTGCACGTCTTTCTCGATCAGGTAGTTCTCGCGAAAGCGAGTGACGATGAACAGGGCGTAGTCGATCCCGACGCCGAGACCGATCATCGCCGCGAGCTCCGTCGCGAACGTCGGCATGCCGATCACGCGCGAGGCGAGCCCCGCCAGGCCGATGCCCGTCAGCAGGCCCAGGATCGCGGTGACGATCGGCAGACCCATCGCGACGAACGAGCCGAAGGTGATGAACAGCACGACCATCGCCGCGAGCAGGCCGATGCCTGTGGCTGCGCCGAGCGACGGCTTCTGCACCTGTTCGATCGCCTGGCCGCCGAGCGCGACCTGCAACTGCGGCGAGGCGACACCTTTGGCGGTGTTGATCACCCGTTCTGTGGCGGACGCCGGGAGCAGGTTCGCGCGTTCGTCGAACGTCACGGTCGCGAACGCGATCTTGCCGCCGGGCGAGATCTCCTGTGCGCCCTTCGCCGAGTACGGGCTGACGACGCCGGTCACGTGCGGGAGCCGCGCCACGGCGGCGAGCATCGGCGCCACGCGCGCGCGCACCGCCGCTTCGTGGATCGAGGAGCCGCGCGTGGCGAACACGATCTGGTCGGAGTCGCCCGCCTGCGCGGGGAAGTCGCGCTTCAGCAGGTCGGCGGCACGCTGGGCATCGGTACCCGGAAGCGAGAAGTTGTTCGAGTATTCGGTGCCGATCGCGCCGGAGAGGCCGAGCGAGCCGATCAGCAGCACAAGCCAACCGATTACCACGGCGCGGCGGTGGCGTAGGGACCATTGGGCGCCGCGTGCGACCAGGCCGGGCTTTGCGGGGGTGTTCTCAGCGGGGCTCATGGGCGTCTCCCGGTTTCACGGTATTCTCTAGACCGAACAGTTTGCATTCCAAACACTTTGATTTCGAAAGTAGCACAGACGCACGGCCATGTCAGCAGGCACCCCGCGAACCAACCCAGCAGAGACGCTCGAGCAGGACGTCGACGAGCTGTTCTCGCTGCTCTGGGAGACGCTCGCCGGGCTCAAGCGCGCGAGTCCGCCGCCGGAGGAGCTGCGCGAGGTCGGCAGGCGCGCGTCGCTCACGGCGCGGCACATGCCGGCGGTGCTCGCCGTCGCCGCCGGCGGACCGCTCAGCGTCAGCGAGCTCGCTCGGCGACTCGGCCTGAGCCTGTCGAGCACCAGCGCGATTGTCGGGGAGCTCAGTCGCACCGGCCTGCTCGAGCGCGCCGAGGACGACGCTGACCGCAGGCGCACGATCGTGCGCCTGCACGAGGACTACAGGCAGCTGCTGACCGAGTGGCTGGCCGAAGCGCAGGCGCCGCTGCGCGGCACGCTCGAGCGACTCCCGACATGCGCACGCGCCCAGTTCATGGAGGGTTGGCGGATCCTGCACGAGGAAGCCACCCGCATGCCCGACGCGGGCGGCCCCGTAGAGGACTGTTAGCGGCAGCGGCAGAGCATAAGTAGCCTGTCTTCGATGCGAAAGCTGAGCTACTCGATGACTGTGTCGCTGGACGGCTACATCGCCGGATCCGATGGCGCGATCGACTGGTCGGTGCCCGACGAGGAGCTGTTTCGGTTCCACACCCGGCAGGTGCAGGAGACCGGTGTGCACCTCTGCGGACGGCGGCTCTACGAAACGATGGTCTACTGGGAGACCGCTGAGGAGCGCCCGCTGGCTGCGGACCAGGTCGAGTTCGCCCAGATCTGGAAGGCCCTGCCGAAGGTTGTGTTCTCCACGACGCTGGAGAGCGTGGTTGGCAACACCAGGCTGGCCAGCGACGGTGTCGGCGAGGAGGTCTCGAGGCTCAAGGAACAACCCGGGAAGGACATCGCCGTCGGCGGCGCCGGCCTCGCCTGCGCGTGTATGGAGTTGGGGCTGATCGACGAGTGGCGGCTGTTCGTCAGCCCGGTCCTGCTCGGCGGCGGCACACCTTACTTCCCGACCCTGGACGAAGAGATCAACCTGGAGTTGGTCGAGACCAAGACGTTTGGCTCTCGCGTCGTTTACCTTCGCTACGGGCGTGGCTGAGCTCAACCAGGAGAGGAACCCGGGCTTTCTCGATGTCCGACGTGCCGGCGATCGGGGCTGACGCCGCTGCGATCGCGGGCACGTGCGACCCGCGCTTCGAGGCCGTCGCCGAGGCGTTCCGCGAGAACGCCGCGCACCGGGGCGAGCTCGGCGCAGCCGTGGCGGTGCTCGTGGAAGGGCGGCCCGTGGTCGAGCTGTGGGGCGGTTGGGCCGACGCAGAGCGTACGCGCGCCTGGCAGCAGGACACGCTCGTGGACGTCTTCTCGGTCGGTAAGGCGCTGGCAACGCTGTGCGTGCTGACGCTCGTCTCGCGCGGATCGCTCGAGTTCGACGAGCCGATCGCGCGACGCTGGCCGGAGTTCGGTGCCGAAGGCAAGGAGGCGATCACGGTGCGCGACATCCTGAGCCACCAGTCGGGCCTCGCCGCGATCAGGCGCGAGCTGCCGGAGGGCGCGCTCTACGACTGGGCCGAGGTGACGCGCGCGCTGGCGGAGCAACAGCCATGGTGGACGCCCGGATCGGCGCACGGCTACCACGTGCACACCTTCGGCTACCTGACGGGAGAGCTCGTCCGGCGGGTCGCCGGTGAGCGCATCGGGACGTTTCTGCGGCGCGAGATCGCCGAGGCGCTCGGCGTCGAGCTGAGCTTCGGCCTCGCCAGCCGCGAGCGACATCGACGCGCCGAGTACGTGTTCGACCTCGAGCAGGTCTCGCGCGGCGGTCAGCGGGCCGCATTCGACACGCAGCTGCGCCAGCGCGCCTACCTCAACCCGCCCGGCGCAACGGGGATCGGCACCGTCAACACGCCCGCGTGGCAGGACGCAGAACTGCCGTCGGCCAACCTGCACGCGGGCGCGCTCGCCATCGCCCGGGTATACGACGCGCTGATCAGCGACGCGCGGCCGCTGATCGAGCCTGAGGTGCTGAAGCACGCGAGGACCGAGGCGGCTGCTGGCGAGGACCTCGTGCTCCGCCGGCCGTCTCGCTTCGGCCTCGGCTTCCAGCTCACGCAGCCAGAGCGCCCACTGGGGCCCAACCCCGAGAGCTTCGGGCATTTCGGCACCGGCGGCTCGCTCGGATTCGCCGACCCCCAGGCGAAGGTGGCGTTTGCGTACGTGATGAATCGCGGTGGGGGTCAGTGGCAGGACCCGCGCAACCGCGCCCTGATCGACGCGGTGTACGCGTCGCTCGCGTAGGGGGCCGCGGAAGCGCTACTAGTCCTCGGAGCGCGTCGGGTCGTCTGCGGCCTGCTCGATCTGTTCGAGGATGATGTCGGTCTGGCGGTCATCGACCATCGCCTGCAGCGCCCGGCCGATCGTCGGCGCCCACAGGCGCCGCTCGACCGCGATGCGGCCGTGCTCTCCTTCGAACTGGGTCCACTCGAGCCCGACCTGGGGCACGCGCGAGACTGGGGCCTCGGCGGGGAGGGGAGCTTCGGCGCCGTACACGGTCAGCCGTGCGCGCCAGCCATGCGGACAGAGCTCGCGCATCACCGCCAGCGCCTGCCACCGGCCGGGAACGCCGCTGGCGCCGGCGCAGATACCTCGCGATCCCGACACAGGTCGCGGTCATCGTCGCGATCAGCAGCACGATCACGAGCGTTTCGTGATCGGGCGCCGGCGCGTTGCCTCCCTGGACGCCGCTGGCGATCGTCACGGCTGCGCTCAGCATGGCAGAAGCAGGTTACGCGGCGCCGGGAGTTCCAGACCCCCCCAGGATCGCTGCGTCACGGCCGTGGGGGGAGACGTGACAGCTCGTGGTGGACCATTGCGGTGGGCTTCACGGATTGTTCGCTACTCCGGAACTACGCTGAAGCCTGCGACCGCTTCACCGCTTCCATGACGCTCTGGCTATCCCGCAACCACTCATGGGCGGGCACGATATTGGTGACCGTCGCCCGCTGGCTCTCGAGATTCGCTGCTTCAAGGACGGCTTGCAGCTCAACGGCTGGCTTAGCCGCGCTCGGTCCGTTGTAGGCGACGAGCAGGTCATCCCCGACCAAGGCGACCCAGGCTGCCCGAGCGGTAGCTTCAGCCCGGATGAGAACCCTAAGCAGGTCGACGGCGCGTCCGGGACCAGCCGGTGCGCGAATCAGCTCCTGCCCGGGTCGAAGAACACCTGGCGGTGCGTAAGCCGCCAGCTCTTCCGAGGCGCGCTTGCGCTGGGCTGGCAGCATCTCGAACGCTTCGGGCTTTGGACCACGCTTGCTGAGATTTGCCGGTCGGCGTGTAGCACGTCGAATCAACCCCTCGGAGGCCATCTTACCCGCCTCCTTCTTGATGTTCGATTGGTGCGAAGACACGACTGCTGCGAGACCGGCCGCTGTCATCGGGGTGGGGCTAGCGAGCAGAGCTCGCCCGATTGCTATACGCAGGTCGGAAGCCGTCCAGCCCGAATCTTCTGTTCTCTCGATCATTATGGTTTCACACCATATTGCCTAGGAGAGTTCTACTGGAGCCTTCTGGCCTCGTTGTGCCAGATATCCACGTCCGGACGGCCAGTCATAATTTGGTGGGGCACCAAGAGATGACACTAACGTCCGGTCCGTGCGTATTGACGCTGGCGCCGGGCACCGAGATGGCCTAAGGTCCTAACCAGCATGGAGATGACGATGGCGATCGACACGACAGATCAGGCGATTACCAATGAGATCGCCGACGCGAAGCAAGCCTTGCTTGCGCTGGCCAGCGAAGACCAAAGGGACGGATGGACAGCGCGTGAACTTCTGACACGCGCGCGCAATGGCTGGAGCAGCGCAGTGATGGGCCTCGCCCTCAGAAGCCTGCTCGATGACGGAAGGTTGGAACAAGGCGAGGATTTGCGCATCCGCGTGCGCACGTAATCTAGGGGCGTGAACGAGCTTCTCACGCCGCGCAGCAACGAAGCCATAGCGGAACTCCAGAAACGCGCCGTCCAAAGTACACCCATATCCGACGGCGGCAACCTATGGGGACAGGACTATCGAGCTCCAGGAGAGCATGATCGCGACCGCGTGCTCTACTGCTCTGCCTTCCGGCGGCTCGCCTACGTCACCCAAGTCACAGCGCCAGAGGCCGGGCATGCTTTCCATAACCGGTTGATCCACTCGCTCAAGGTCGCGCAAGTTGGGCGCCGCAACGCTGAGCGACTACGCGAGATCGCAGCACAAGACGGGATCTCCGGGCAGGCGAAGGCAACTGTGCTGTCGCTCGACCCAGGAGCTGTTGAGGCAAGCTGCCTCGCCCATGACCTCGGGCATCCGCCCTTCGGCCACATCGCCGAGGACCAACTCAATATGGTTGCCAAGGAATACGTGCAGGATGACGGCGTCTTCGAGGGAAACGCCCAGAGTTTCCGGATCGTGACCCGGCTCGCGCAGCGATCGGGCGGTAGCGGACTCAACCTCACCCGCCAAACGCTCGACGGCATTCTCAAGTACCCGTGGCGCTGGTGGCGCGAGGATCCACTTGAGCCGGGCCGACGCGAGCGCAAGTGGGGCTATTACAAGGACGACGCTGTGGCTTATGCCTTCGCTCGGGAGTTCAGCGAGACACCCGACGACGAGGACCACTTGCCTGAGCGCAGCCTTGAGGCGCTCATCATGGAGTGGGCGGACGATCTGACTTATGCCGTCCACGATGTCGATGACTTCTTTCGTGCTCGTCTAATTCCACTTCATCGTCTGGGCGATCCGACCGACGACGAGTTCAAGCGGCTGGAGGAGCTGCTCGAGGATGCAAGACGGGCAGACTTCACCTCGTGGCCCAGGGGATACGCCGTCGACGACTTGCTGGGCAGCATAGAAGCCGTGGCGGGTGCGTTTGCACCCGCTGGCGATTATCGCCACGGGAGGGACGATCGCCGGCTGATGCGCCGCCTCGATTCAGATCTCATCACGAGATACATGAGCGCTTTCCGAGTCGAGGACGTGCCTACCACCGGAGCGATGCGCGTCTTCGTCGACCCGGACATTGTCCGAGAGGTCGAGGCACTCAAGATGCTCGTTCGGGTATATGTGATCCGCAGGCCCGGGCTTGCTGTCGTCCAACACGGCCAGCAACGGGTTGTTCGGGAGCTCTTCTCTGCCTATTACAAAGCAAGCGGAGAGGGCAAAGACGGCGATCGGCGAATATTCCCGCCCGGCCCGAAGCGCACCCTGGACGAAGGCGGCAACGACTCTGCCCACCGCGCGAGGGTCGTGGTAGATCTCATTGCGGGGCTAACCGAGGAGACGGCCGTCGAGCTGCACAGACGGTTGTATGGCGACGGCGCAGCGGCCACGCTCGACGCGACGGCTCACATGGCGTAACCCCTGCGAGTGGGGACTGGGCGATGCGGGGCAAGCACGGCTCGTACGAAGCACGACGCGAACGCTTCCCCCGTAGCGATCACGACGGTGGACGCCAACCTCTGGCCAGAGTCGTCTGCCCCACCTCGATGATGTAGCCGTCGGGATCGCGGATGTAGCAGCGGATCTCGGTCTCGTGCTGCTTGGGCGGCGTCAGGAATTCGGCGCCACGCGCGCTCCACTCGGCGTACAGAGCCTGGATGTCGGCGACACGAATGTTGAGGAAGCTGCTCACCCGATCGGGGTCTGGCAGCGTCTCGAGCGTGACCGTCGGCTTGTCATCCGTCGGACCCCCGCCGACGTTGATGATGATCCAGCTGTTAGCCAGTGCGACGTAGGTGACCCGGTCACCCGCCTCACCGCCTATGACCGTCTTGCCGCCAAGTACGTCGGTGTAGAAGCGCCGCGAACGCTCGACATCATCGGAAACGATGAAATGAGCCACGACCATCTGCTCGTCGATCTCGCTCATGCTGACCTCGCTGCGGCTTTTCGGTCCTTCTGTGGGTGAACACCGAGCTGGTGCCAGTCGGTCTCGGAGAGGCTCACGTCGTAGTAGTCCGCGGCCTTCTCGATGTTCGCGAATGCGAGCTCGCGATCGGCGTCGGAGACATCGATCACCTGGTCGAACCGCGCGACCGCGTTGCGCACATGTTGCGCGTCGGTCAACGGCTCCTTGCGCTCCGCGGGAAAGGCGAACACGCTGTCGGGGAGGTCGCTCTGCTTCGTCAGCTGACCATGCTTCTCATGAGGTTCCCACGTTGCTTTGGCTGCCATGTCTTCCTCCTGTTGGATCGTGTGCACCGAGCGTCCAGCGGCGGCCCGGAAGCAGGTCTTCGTGCCGCCCAACCGTGAGCGACGTGATGCATGCTCGTCGGTACTGGGCCGCGCCGGGCGATCTTCAAGGGCGGGGGCCGCTCGAGCAGGACAGCCGCGGACGTGGGCCGTCCCCGCGATGGGCGATCCAGGACTCGAACCTGGGACCTCTTCCTTATCAGAGAAGCGCTCTAACCAACTGAGCTAATCGCCCGCGGCCGCCGATTCTAGCGGCCGTATTCGCTGCGCCAACTCACGCGCCTCTGCGGCCGTCGCGAACGACAGCTGCGCGGTGTAGCGGCCGTCGCTGGTCGGCTTGACGCTCACCTCGGAACCGAACGCTGCACCCAGTGCCTGAGCGATCTCGCGCGCGGCGTGCTCCTGATCGGGGTGCGGGGCGCGCGGGCCTCCGCCGGTCCGAGCGCCACTTCGCGGCGTCGATTCGGAGTTGCTCTCTCGGGCGCGCTCTTCGGTGATCCGAACCGACCATCCCTGCTCGGCGGCGGCACGCGCAAGGCTGCGCCGATCACGGTGGTCGTGGGCGAGCAGCAGCGCCCGTCCGTGGCCCTCGCTGAGCGCTCCGTCCTGCACGAACTCGATCGCCTCGTCGGGCAGGTCGAGCAGGCGCACGAGATTGCTGACGGCCACACGGCTGCGGCCGACCCGTCGACCCACGTCCTCGCGCGTCAAGCCGAGCTCCTCCACGAGCGCAGCGCACGCGCGTGCCTCCTCGATCGGGTTCAGGTCCTCGCGGGCCATGTTCTCGACGAGCGCCGCTTCCAGGGCCTGCGCGTCCTCGCGCTCGCGCACGATCGCGGGGATGCTCGCGAGGCCCGCGATGCGTGCGGCGCGCCAGCGGCGCTCGCCGGCGACCAGCTCGTATCCACCTCCGCGCCGCGGGCGCACGAGCACCGGCTGCAGCACCCCGCGCTCTCCCAGTGACGCCGCCAACGCCTCCAGCGACTCCTGCTCGAAGCGCCGGCGCGGCTGCTTGGGGTTGGGAGAGATCAGCTCCACCGGCAGCTCACGCAGCTGTTCCTCGCTGTGCTGCGCGCCCTCCGCCGACACCGACAGGATCGCGTCGAGCCCCCGCCCCATTCCCGGTCTCGGCTTAGCCACGTGCCGCCACCTCCTTTGCCAGCTCGAAATACGCCTCTGCGCCGGCGCTATGGGGATCGTGGTGGGTCACCGGCAGGCCGTAGCTCGGCGCCTCGCCGACGCGCACGTTGCGAGGGATCACCGTTTTGAACACCAGATCGGGGAAGTGCGCGCGCACTTCACGCTCGACGTCCTGCCCAAGGCGCGTTCGGCCGTCGTGCATCGTCAACAACATTCCGGCCACCGTCAGGCGTGGGTTCAGCTCCCGCTGCACCAGCGCCAGCGTCTCCAGCAGCCCCGCCAGCCCCTCGAGCGCGAAGTACTCGGTCTGGACCGGCACGATCACGCGATCCGCCGCGACAAGCGCGCAGACGGTGAGTGGCCCGAGCGACGGCGGGCAGTCGATCAGGATGTAGCGAAAGCTCTCCCGCAGAGGCTCGAGGCACTCGCGCAGGCGCTGCTCGTAGCCATCGATCCGCGGCAGCTCGATGTTCGCGCCCGCGAGGTCCGGACCGGCCGGCAGCGCGCGCAGGCCCGGAATCGGTGAGTCCGTGAGCGCTTCCCGTGCCGTCGCCGTGCCCGACAGCACGTCGTACAGGCCCGGGACCTGGGCGCGCGCGATCCCCAGGCCGACGGTCGCGTTTGCCTGCGGGTCGGCGTCCACCAACAGCGTCTCGTACCCGGCCTCTGCGATACACGCCGCCACGTTGACAGCCGTTGTCGTCTTCCCCACGCCACCCTTCTGGTTGGCGACCGCATAGACCGTGCCCATCCTGCGCACGCTACCGCCGATCGCCGATGGCTGGCTGCTCATCGGCGGCGCGGGCGCTTCCTCGGCCCGATCAGGAGCCAAGCGGGCGCTTACGCGCGATCCCCGCCCGCCGCGGAAACCGCTGTGGCGTCTCCCGCACCTTCGTGAACACGTGCAGGTGGCGGTCGCTCGCGCCCTCGAATGGACTCACCCTCCGCAGCTCGTCCCGGGCCAGCCCCAGCAACGCCGCCGCACGATCCGCTTCGCGCTCCGCGCTCTCATCGCGCTTGCCGCGCCAGTCGATCAACCTGCCACCTGTCCGCAACAGTGGCGCTGCGTACTCGAGCACGACCGTCTGCGGCGCGAGCGCCCTCGCCACCACCACGTCGTTCGCCGACCGGCCCGCGCCCCACTCCTCGGCCCTCGCGCAGACCACGCGAGCGTTCTCGACGCCCGCCGCTGCGCACAGGCGCTCGAGGAACTCGCACTTGCGTCGCTGGCTCTCGATCAGGCTGACCTCGGCCTCCGGTAGCGCCACCGCGAGCGCGAGGCCCGGAAACCCGGCGCCGCTGCCGAGGTCGGCGATGCGGCGCGCCCCGGAGAGCGCGTTCAGCTCGAGCGCGGCCAGCGAGTCGGCGATATGCGCCTGCGACGCCTGCCCACGCTCGCGGATCGCCGTCGGGGCATGCTCGTCGGCCTCGAGCGCGGCCAGAACACGAGTGATTTGGAGCTTCTGCGCCGAGGTCAGCGCCGCGAGTGTTTCCCGTGAAACACTATGCGCGTTCATCGCCGGGGCGCGGCGTCACGACCAGATACCGCTCGGGCTCGTTGCCCTCGCTGTGCGTCTCGACGTCGCCGCGCTCGCGCAGGTACTCGTGGACGATTCGCCGCTCGAATGGGGGCAAGGGGTCGAGCTCAACCGGTCGCCCCGTGCTCAGGGCCTCGTCGGCGGCGTCGTCGGCCTCTGCCTGCAGCGCCTCGGCTCGTCGCGCGCGGTATCCGTTCGCGTCGATCACGATGCGGACGGCGGAAGGGCCGTCCGGGAACACGATCCGCTGCGCCAGATGCTGCACGGCGTCGATCGTCTGGCCATGCCTACCGATGAACAGGCCCACATCCTCGCCGTCGAGCTGTCCGCTGAGGGCGCCGTCACGATCGGATACCGCGACGTCCACCTCGAGCTTGAGCGCGTCGGCGATCTCTTCGAGCAGCTCTTCGAGCGCCTCCGCCGGCTCGAGGTCTGCGTCGTCGCGCGCGTCGTCGGGTCCGCTCATCGCCTTCTACCCGAGCGTTTCTTCTTCTTGCGCGGCGGGCGCGGAGGGGGCGCGGAGGAGACGGCTGCGGGTGCGACCTCCGGTTCGGGGGCGGGACTCGCCGCTCCGCCGGCGGCGTCTGCGATCGCCTGGCGTAGCGAGCGACTCGGTTTTCCGTTGCTGGTCGCGACCGGTTTCGCGGGCGGTGGCAGCCGTCGTCGCAGGATCGACTGCTGGCCGACCGTCCACAGGTTGGTGGTGATCCAGTAGACGAGCAGACCCGCGGGATAGCGGTAGAGAATCACGACAAACACGACCGGCAGCAACAGCATCAACCGGCGCTGGTTGGGGTCGGCGGTGGCTGTCGCGATCAGCGTCGAGGCCAGCTGCGAGCCCACGTAGAGGACGATCAGGACGACGAGCACGATGCCGGTCGCCTTGCTGGTGATGTCGGGGATGAACAGGAACTTGCCCGAGTGCGGTGCAACCGTGTTGCACGTGGTTTCTTCCAGGAACTTCGCCGGCAGGTGCGCGACCGACGAGATGTGGGGCGACGCTTTGTATTTGGTCGCGAGCCCTGGGTGCGCGTTGTAGTATTTGACGAGCTGTGGGCCGCAGATGTGCTTCTTCAGGTCCGTGCGCAGCATGTAGAACAGCGAGATGAAGACAGGTAGCTGCAATAGCAATGGCAAGCAGGATGCCAAAGGATTGATTTTGTGCTCCTGGTAGAATTTCATTATCTCCTGCTGCTGGCGCTGTTTGTCCTCCTTGTACTTCTCTTTCAGCTTGTTGATCTCGGGCGCCAGCCGCTGCATCTCCTGCATTGACTTCAGCTGCCGGTAGGTCAACGGCACGAGAATCGCGCGGACCAGCACCGTCAGCCCGACGATCGCCAGCCCCCAACTACCACCCACGAGGTGGTTGTGGATGAACACCATGATTTCTTCGAACACGGTGATCAGGGGCGAGAACGCGTCCTGAATCACGTTGGCGAGGATTGGCATGCTCTAGGTCTCGGCGATCGTCGTCATGGGCACGGGTTGAGGCTGATGCGCTGCGGCTGCTGCCGGCTGGGGCTGCGCGCCCCGCGTGCGCTCAGCCGCCGGTGTGGGAACCGGTCCTGAACACTCGCTGGGCCTCCACCGGATCGTATCCGCCGTAACTCCACGGGTTGCACCTCAGCAGACGCCACCCCGCGAGCACCACGCCCCTAAGTATGCCGTACCGACCTATCGCTTCGACCGCATAGCGTGAGCAGCTCGGCTCGTACTTGCAGCGGCGCGGCAACGCCGGCGAGATCAAGCGCTGGTACAGCACGATTGGGGTGACCGCAACCATCCGCGCGGCGCGTGCAAGCCGCTGTGGAGTCCGCGGTGCTCGGGGTGACGCGGTTGCGCTCATCGCCGGCTACTGCGCGTCCGCGCGACCCGCGTGCAGGCCCGCCTTGGCAATCAACTCGGCCAGCGACGCGTCCATGCCCGCGAGGCCCTCGCGCTCAGCCAACTCACCCGCAGCCGGGCGAGCGACGACGACGACGTCCTGGCCGCTGAGCAGCTCCTCCTCGGCGTGTGAGAACGCCTCGCGCAGCAGGCGCTTGACCTTGTTGCGCTCGACGGCGCCGCCAACCTTGCGCGACACCGACAAGCCGAGTCGCGGCCGCTCCGTGGACGCGTTCGGAAACGTGTAGAGCACGAGGTGGCGGTTCGCCACGGAGCGGCCCTGGCGATAGACACGCTCGAACTCCGCGCTGCGCGACAGACGCCCGCGCGCAGATGGACGGCCGCTCATCGCGTGTCCGCCGAACTCAGGGCCCGTGCCATCACGAGCCTCAGGTCGACAGCCGCTTGCGCCCCTTGCTGCGACGGCGCTTGAGCGTGAGCCGCCCGGCTCGCGAGGCCATGCGAGCACGAAACCCGTGCGCGCGAGCTCGCTTGCGCTTCTTCGGCTGATAGGTGCGCTTCATGCCGGCTGCAGTATAGGACCGCGCGCCGCGTCGCCGATTTTTCCCGCCAAATGCGGCGACCCCAAACGAGCGTTTGCGGGCGTTGGCTATAGTCGCTCGACCGGGTCCTCGGGCCCCTCTGGGAATAGCAACCACGATTCTCGCTTGGAGAGGAGCGGATCACCGCTGCCGTGAGCCAACAGCTCGAGCACATATGGTCGCGAGTGCAGGCCCAGCTCGCGCTCGTCGTCGACGAGCCGACCTACCGCATCTGGCTCGAGCCACTCCGTGCCGTCGAGCTCGACGACCAGCGCCTGGTGCTCGATGCGCCCCCGCATGCCCGCAGCTGGATTCGCGAGCGCTTCGGCAGGGTGATCCAGGCCAGCGTCGAGCTCGTGCTCGGACCCGACGTGAGTGTTGAGATCACCGCGGCCGACCAGCCGCCCGACGAGTGCACAGTGGACGCAGGCCGCTCGCGACCACACGCCGCTCAGCCCCCCGTCTCCGCCTCGCGCGCTCGCTCCCGCCCAGCAGCGCTCGGGCCGGCTGCGCCGCTCGCCAACCCCAAGCTGACGTTCGACCAGTTCGTCATCGGCGACTGCAACCGTCTCGCACATGCCGCCGCGCTGACCGTCGCCGAGATGCCAGCGCAGGCGTACAACCCGCTGTTCATCTGTGGGCCGCCCGGCGTCGGAAAGACCCACCTGCTGAGCTCGATCGCGAACCTGCTGCTGGCGCACAACCCGGGTCTGACCGTCCGCTGCACAACAGGCGAGGCGTTCACGAATGAGTTCCTCGGAGCTCTCGGCGGCGGTGGCGGCACGGAGACCTTCAAGCTGCACTTCCGCGACGTCGACGTGCTGCTGCTAGACGACGTCCAGTTCCTCGAGCGCAAGACCAAGACCGAGGAGGAGTTCTTCCACACGTTCAACGCGTTGAACGATGCAGGACGCCAGATCGTCCTGAGCTCCGACCGGCCTCCGCGCGACCTCCAGGCTCTGGAGGACCGTCTGCGCGAGCGCTTCGAGGCCGGCCTCGTCGCCGACATCAAGTCGCCCGAGCTCGCCACCCGGATCGCGATCCTGCGCAAGCGCGCACAGCACGACAACGTCCAGCTCGCCGACACGCAGGTGCTCGACGTCATCGCCGAGCGCATCACCAGCAACGTGCGCGCCCTCGAGGGCGCGCTGATCCGCATCGTCGCCTTCAGCTCGCTCACAGGCCGGGCGCTGACGGCCGAGCTCGCGCGTGAGGTGCTCGACAGCCTGTACCCGCGCAGCGCCGCTCCTGCGCAGCGCACCCGCACGATCGCCGAGATCCAGGCCGCTGCATGCGAGCACTTCGGCCTCTCCTCCGACGAGCTCCTGTCCTCGGCGCGCGTCGCGAGAGTCGCCTGGCCACGCCAGGTGGCCATGTACCTCGCACGCGAGCTCACGGGCCAATCGCTGCCCGCGATCGGGCGTGAGTTCGGCGGCCGCGACCACACCACGGTACTGCACGCCTGCCGGCGCACAACGGCCAGGATCGCCGACGACGAGACCTCCCGCGAAGCTGTGGAGAAGCTGTGTCGGGCGCTGGGACACTCACCATCTTGAGCCTCGCTACACCGCCGACCGCGCATCCTGAGAGACTTCCACGACTTCATCCACAGCTTCGTCCACCGCCCTGCAGCCAGAATCTCCGCTGTCTACGCGGAATCCACATGCCCACAGCCCCTACTGACACTGATCTCTATCCCACAGCGTTGTCGTGAAGCTCTCTCTTTCTGCCAGCGACCTGCTCGCACAGCTACAGACCACGACCCGCGTGGCCTCGTCGCGCAGTGCCGTGCAGGCGCTGTCCGGCGTGATGATCTCCGCTGAAGCCGACTCGACGCCCGAGCTGCTGGCCACTGACATGGAGGTGGGTCTGCGCGTCCCGCTTCAGGCTGAGGTAGTGCGCCCCGGCTCAGCCGTGCTGCCAGCACGACTGCTGCTCGATGTGGCGCGCTCGTTGCCTGCCGAGAACCTCACGATGGAGCTGCGCAGCGCCGAGCAGGACGTTGAGCTGATCTGCGGGCCGACGACCTTTCACCTGCGCACCCTGCGCGCCGAGGACTTCCCGTCGCTGCCGTCGCCCTCGTCGGAGACACGCGTCGTGCTACCGGCCGAGGCCTTCGTACAGACCGTCAGCCGCGTCGCTCGCTCGGCTTCCCGCGACGAGACGCGCCCGGTACTCACCGGGATCCTCATGTCTGCCTCCGCCCAGGAGCTGCGAATGGTCGCGACGGACTCCTACAGGCTCAGCGTCAAGGAGACGGCGCTCGAGTCGCCGCTGCAGGGGAGTCTCGAGGCCAACGTTCCGGCTCGCGCTCTCCAGGAGCTGGTTCGTATCGCCCAACAGGCGCCGAGCGACACGATCGCCGTCAGCGTCGGACAGAACCAGGCGGTGTTCGAGCTCGGCGACGTCGTGCTCTCCTCGCGCCTGATCGACGGTCAGTTCCCGAACTACCGACAACTGCTGCCAGAGTCGGTCGAGCACGAGCTGCGCCTGTCAAGCGCGGAGGTGACGGATGTGGTGCGCCGGATCAGCCTGCTCGCCCAGAAGAACGCGCCGCTACGACTGAGCTTCAGCGAGGGAACGCTGACGGTCTCGGCACAGACGCCTGACGTGGGCGAGGCCAGCGAGGCGATCCCCGTGCCGTTCCACGGGGCGTCGTTCGAGATCGGCTTCAACCCGGAGTTCCTGCGCGACGGCCTCGAGAGCGTCGAGTCGGACGAGCTCGTCCTCAAGCTGATCAGCCCCCTGCGCCCCGGATTGATCGAATCCCCCGACACGGGCGATTTTGTGTACCTGATCATGCCGATCCGCCTCAACGTGTGACGCCATGCGCGTTCTCAGCGTGCAGCTGCGCGACTTCCGCACGTATACGCGCGCGGACGCTCGCCTCGGCGACGGGCTGACCGTCGTCCACGGACCGAACGGCGCCGGCAAGTCGAACCTGCTCGAGGCGCTGTACTACGGGTGCACGGGGCGCTCGCCGCGGACGCGCAACGATCGTGAGCTCGTGCGCTTCGGCGCGCAGGCGGCACGGGTGTCGCTGCGTCTGCGCGACGAGGAGGGCGAGCACGAGCTGAGCGTCGGCTTCGGCACGCCGGGAGACGGCGCGCAGCCGGTCAAGCGGATGACCGCCGACGGCGCGCCCGTCGAACGGCTGCTCGACGTCGAGTGCAGGCCGCTCGTGAGCGTGTTCCTCCCGGATCGGCTCGAGCTGATCAAGGGACCGCCGGCACTGCGTCGCGCCCACCTCGACCAGGTCATCGCCGCGATCTGGCCCGCGCGTGCGCAGGTCCGCAGGGAGTACTCGCGGGTGCTCGCACAGCGCAACGCGTTGCTCGGTCGCATCCGCTCGGGCCGGGCCTCCGACGCGACGCTCGCCACGTGGGACCGCGAGCTCGCGACGCGTGCACTCGAGCTGCGCGCCCACCGCGACGCGGCCGTGGCGCTACTTGCGGAGCCGTTCTCCGAGCGCGCAGCGCAGCTCGGGTGCGCCGGCGCGGTCACGCTCGAGTACAGGCCACGCTCGCGCGCCTCAGACGAGGAGGAGTACATCGCCGAGCTGCGCGAGCGCCTGCCGGGAGACCTCGAGCGCGGCTTCTCCGGCCACGGCCCGCACCGCGACGAGCTTGCGCTCGTACGCGACCGGCGCGAGCTGCGGGTGTACGGATCGCAGGGCGAGCAGCGCCTGGCGTTGCTGGCGCTGCTGCTCGCCGAGCGTGCGGTGCTCGCAGGCGCACGCCGGCGCACGCCGCTGATGCTGCTCGACGATGTGATGAGCGAGCTCGACGCCGAACGTCGCGACCTGCTCGCGCAGGAGCTGCGCTCAGGCGGCCAGAGTGTGATCGCCACAACAGACCTTGCGCACGTGCCCGGCGCGACGGATGCATCGGTGACGCGCCTGCGGATCTCGCCGGGTGCGATCCTCCAGGAGGCGATCGCGGCGTGAGCAGGACCGCCCCCCGCCCTCTGTCACAGGCGCTCGACCGGCTCACCGGAACGCTCGCGCCCGCGAGCACGCTCGCACGCGTGCAGGAGGTCTGGGAGGACGCCGTCGGGCCCGCGATCGCCGACGCGGCGCGCCCCACCGCCGAGCGCGAAGGCGTGCTCACGGTCGCCTGCGCCGCCGCCGTGTGGGCACAGGAGCTGAACCTGATGGCCGAGGTTGTGCTCGCCCGTCTCAACGCCGCCGTGGGTGGGGAGCACATCCGCGAGCTTCGCTGCCGCACGGGCTGAGCGCCGGGCGAAGCAGATCGTGCGTGGGTGGGCCTTCATTTCCCGCCATTTTGCAGGCATTTAGGCCAGTTTTAGGCCGAGGAGCGGGGTGCCTGCGTGCTATGATTTAGGTCATAGACAACCCGCCCCGGCCGTGGACCTCGCGCCCCGGAATCCGGGGCGTTCTCACGTCATCGGAGGGCCATTGGCAACAAGCAGCAACAGCTCTGGAGAGAGCGCAAAGAAAGGCGGCGTAAACGACCCGTCAATGACGGGCGGCTCCGCCAGCTACGACGCCCAGGACATCACCGTCCTCGAGGGACTGCAGGCGGTGCGCAAGCGGCCGGGCATGTACATCGGCTCGACCGGGCCGATGGGTCTGCACCACCTCGTCTACGAGGTCGTGGACAACTCCGTCGACGAGGCGCTCGCCGGCTTCTGCACCGAAGTCGCTGTGACGATCCACCCGGATAACTCCGTCACGGTCTTCGACAACGGGCGAGGAATACCGGTGGCGGAAATGGAGAAAGAGGGCAAGCCGGCGGTCGAAGTCGTGCTCACCGTGCTGCACTCCGGCGGCAAGTTCGGCGAGGGCGGCGGCTACAAGGTCTCCGGCGGGCTGCACGGCGTCGGCGTGTCGGTTGTCAACGCCCTGTCGGAACGTCTGCAGGTCGAGATCCGCCGTGACGGCTACGTCTTCTCCCAGGAGTATTCACGCGGAGCGCCGCAGGGCGAGCTCGTCAGGGGCGAGCAGCTTGCGCCCGGAACGCCCACCAGCAACTCCGTCACCTTCCTTCCCGACGCGGAGATCTTCGAGACGCTCGAGCTCGACTTCCACACGCTCGAGGAGCGCCTGCGCGAGACCGCCTTCCTGACCCGTGGGCTCAAGATCGCGATCGTGGACGAGCGCGGCGAGGGCCACGCCGCCGAGTTCCAGTACGACGGCGGCATCGAGGACTTCGTCTCCTACCTCAACGAGAACAAGGACACCGTCCACCGCAAGGTCGTGTTCTTCGCAGGCGAGTCCGAGGAGGGCGCGGCGGAGGTGGCGATGCAGTGGAACACCTCCTACCAGGAGTCGATCCACTCCTTCGCCAACAACATCTCCACCCGCGAGGGCGGCTCGCACATGTCCGGCTTCCGCTCGGCGCTGACGCGCACGCTCAACAAGTACGCGCGCGACCACAGCCTGCTCAAGGAGAAAGAGGACAACCTGACCGGCGAGGACGTCCGCGAGGGTCTGACCGCGGTGATCTCGGTGAAGCTCCGCGACCCGCAGTTCGAGGGACAGACCAAGACGAAGCTCGGCAACCCCGGCATGGCCGGCTTCGTCGAGTCGATCGTCAACACCGGTCTCGGGGAGTTCCTCGAGGAGAACCCGAGCGAGGCGCGCGCGGTGATCATGAAGTCGGTGCAGGCGCAGCGCGCCCGCGAGGCCGCACGCAAGGCACGCGATCTGACCAGGCGCAAGTCGGCGCTAGAGAACTCGACGCTGCCGGGAAAGCTCGCCGACTGCTCGATCAAGGATCCCTCCCTGGCCGAGCTGTTCGTCGTCGAGGGTGACTCCGCGGGAGGCTCCGCCAAGCAGGGTCGCGACCGCGAAACGCAGGCCGTGCTGCCGCTGCGCGGCAAGATCCTCAACGTCGAGAAGTCACGCATCGACAAGGTGCTGCAGAACACCGAGATCCAGGCCCTGATCACCGCGATCGGCACCGGCGTGCGCGACGAGTTCAACATCGAGAACGCGCGCTATCACAAGGTCGTGCTGATGACCGACGCTGACGTCGACGGCGCGCACATCCGCACGCTGGTGCTGACGCTGCTGTTCCGCGAGATGCAGGAGTTGATCGAGGCCGGCTACGTGTACATCGCCAAGCCGCCGCTGTACAAGCTCAAGCAGGGCTCGCGCGAGCGCTACATCGAGAAGGACTCAGAACTCGAGGAGATCCTGCTGTCGGACAAGTGGGAGAAGATCGAGATCTTCGACCGCCACGCCGCGCAGCTGAAGCTCACCGAGTCGCGCTGGCAGCGCTTCTCCAGGCTGCTCAAGCAGTACGAGGGCTGGTCGTCCTCGCTGCGCGCGGCGCACGGCCACGAGATGGTGCAGTTCCTGGAGGAGTCCTCGCTGCTCGGCGAGCAGGTGATGAGCGCCGAGGCCGCGATCGAGCTGCTGGCGAAGGCGAGCGTCGTCGGCGACACGCACCTCGCCGACGTCGTCGACCAGGACCCGCTCGAGATCCGCGTCAAGGCGGTCGAAGCCAAGACCGGCTTCGCACGCACGCATCGGATCAAGCGTGCGCTGTTCGAGTCGCAGGAGTATCGCCAGCTCGCGCGCGTCCACGCCCAGCTCGTCGAGCTCGTCGGCACCCCTCCGTTCGACGTGCGCCTCGGCGACGCCCGCGAGGACGCGCCGACGTTCGAGGCGCTGCACGAAGCCGTCCTGACCGTCGCGCAGAAGGGCATCAAACTCCAGCGCTTCAAGGGTCTCGGCGAGATGAACGCCGACCAGCTCGGTGAAACGACGATGTCGCCAACGACGCGTACGCTCGCCCAGGTGACGCTCGAGGACGCCTTCGCCGCCGACCGCATGTTCTCGATGCTGATGGGCGACCAGGTCGAGCCGCGACGCGCGTTCATCGAGGACAACGCACGATTGGTAGCCAATCTCGATGTCTAGTCAGCACGCGTCTATGACCCTCAGGATCAAGCAGATCAAGGACGCAGGGAGCGTGGCGTGCTTTGCACGCGAGCGACCGAGGACGCCGAGATGCGCCGATCGTGAGGAGGCATAGTGGCTAGCGCTGACGTCATAGGCGGCGGCAACATCGAACCGCGCGCGCTCGAGGAGGAGATGCGCACCGCCTACCTCGACTACGCCATGTCGGTGATCGTCGGTCGCGCGCTGCCGGACGTGCGCGACGGCCTGAAGCCCGTGCATCGACGCGTGCTGTACGCGATGAACGAGCTCGGGCTCAGCCCCAACCGCTCCTATTCAAAGTGTGCGCTGATCGTCGGCGAGGTGATGGGCAAGTACCACCCGCACGGCGACTCCGCGATCTACGACACGCTCGTGCGTATGGCGCAGGCATTCTCGATGCGCTACGAGCTCGTCGACGGGCAGGGCAACTTCGGCTCGGTCGACGACGACCCGGCTGCGGCGATGAGATACACAGAGGCACGTTTGTCTCGAATTGCCACCGAGATGCTGCGCGATCTCGACATGGACACGGTCGACTTCGTGCCCAACTACGACGGCTCCAAGCGCGAACCGCTGGTGCTTCCTTCGCGCTTCCCCAACCTGCTCGTCAACGGCTCCTCGGGCATCGCCGTGGGTATGGCGACGAACATCCCGCCGCACAACCTGCGTGAGGTGGTCGCCGCGACGATCGCCTACATCGACGACCCCGATCTCGAGGTCGAGGGCCTGATGCGCCACGTCAAGGGCCCGGACTTCCCCACCGGCGGCATCATCCTCGGTCGCGCCGGCATCAAGGACGCGTACGAGACCGGGCGCGGGCGGGTGCGCATCCAGGCGCGTGCGCACATCGAGCCGCTGAAACAGGGCAAGGAGGCGATCGTCGTCACCGAGCTGCCGTTCATGGTCAAGAAGGGCGGCCCGGGAAACCTGATCGAGAAAATCGCGGATCTCGTCCGCGACAAACGCATCCCCGAGATCTCCGACCTCCGCGACGAGTCCGACAAGCGCGGCATGCGCCTGGTGATCGAGCTCAAGCGCGACGCGATCCCGAAGGTCGTGCTCAACAAGCTCTACAAGCACACGTCGATGCAGACGACGTTCGGCGTCAACATGGTCGCGCTCGTGGACAACGTGCCGCGGACGCTCGACCTGCGGGCGATGATCCACAACTACGTCGCGCACCAGCGCGAGGTGATCGTGCGGCGCACCAAGCACGAGCTCTCCGAGAAGGAGGCGCGCGCGCACATCCTCGAGGGGCTGCTGACGGCGCTCGAGCACCTCGACGAGATCATCGAACTGATCCGCGGCTCACGCGACCGGGAATCAGCCCGCGAGCAGCTGATCGCACGCTTCGAGCTGAGCGCGATCCAGGCGAGCGCGATCCTCGATCTGCGCCTGTCGCAGCTCACCGCGCTCGAGGCCGACAGCATCAAACAGGAGCACGCCGACGTCACCGAGCGGATCGCCGAGCTGCGCGCGATCCTCGGCGACGAGAGCCGCGTGCTCGCGGTCATCAAGGAGGAGCTCACGGAGATCGCCGAGCGCTTCGGCGACGAGCGCCGCTCGGAGATCACCCACTCCGAGGACGAGATCGACATCGAGGACCTGATCGCCGACCAGCAGATGGTGATCACGATCACCAACACCGGCTACATCAAGTCGCTGCCGCTGGCCACCTACCGCCAGCAGCAGCGGGGCGGGCGCGGCGTGACCGGGATGGACATGAAGGACGGCGACTTCATCGAGCACCTGTTCGTCACCTCCTCGCACGACTACCTGCTGTTCTTCTCCAACCGCGGCAAGGTCTACCGGTCGAAGGTCTACGAGCTGCCGGAGGCACAGCGCACCGCCAAGGGCCGCGCACTCGTCAACGTGCTGCCGCTGCGCGAGGGCGAGCGGATCCAGGCGGTGGTCTCCACACGCGACTTCACCGAGGCGCAGTACCTCGTGTTCGCGACGCGCAACGGCACCGTCAAGAAGACCGAGCTGCAGGCGTACAACACCCCGATCAAAGCCGACGGCATCATCGCGATCAACATCCGCGACGACGACGAGCTGCTCGCCGTTCGCGCCGTCGACCCGCAGGACGAGGTCATCATGGTCTCGCGCGCCGGCCTGACCGTCCGCTTCGCCGAGTCCGACGTGCGCTCGATGGGGCGCGACACGACCGGCGTGCGCGGCATGGACGTCGGCAAAGACGGTCGCGTCATCGCGATGGACGTCGCACGCGACGACATGGACCTGCTCGTGGTCACCGAGAACGGCTACGGCAAGCGCACCCAGATCGGCCAGTACCGCAAGACCAACCGCGGCGCAAAAGGCGTCAAGACGATCGGCCTGACCGAGAAAAAGGGCGCCCTCGCGGGCGCCCTCGTCGTGCGCGAGCACCAGGAGCTGGTCTTCATCAGCGTCGGCGGCATGGTTCAGCGCACCGCCGCCGGAGGCATCTCCCAGCAGGGCCGCTCAGCCACGGGGGTGCGCGTCATGAACCTCAAGGACGACGACGTCGTCAGCGCCGTCGCGCTCGTCATCGACGCAGGCGATGACGTCGCAGCGGACGTCCCGGATGGCGCGCCCGTCGATGGGCAGGAAGATGCAGCGCCCGAGCAGTGAGTCGCATCTGAGCGAAAGCTGCCGATAACGACGCTGTGGGCGAAGGCGCCCGGCGGCGTCCTCTGCGACTGCGCTTCCAATCGTCCAGATTCCCCCGTCCCGGCTCAGAGGGTTCCGGTGAGTGGTCGACAGGCTGAGGGTGCCCGCCACCCGCAGCTTTCTAGCCACCGTCGTTTCGATCATCTGCACCGCGTTTCTGGGCGCCGTAGCCGCGCTTCCGGCGGCCGCCTCCCCGAGGAGCGAGACGAGTCGCGTGCACGCCGGCTGTGCCCAGAGCGCCGCGCACGGCACGCGGCGCAAGCGTGCCCACGCCCGCCTGTGCCGTGCGGCTTCGCGCAAGTCGCGGGTGAGGCACACCGTCAAGAGCAGCTCCCCGAAGGTCCGCCCACTCAAGCAGCACCGGACGCGCTCGCACGCGCAGACTCCGGCCGAAGCAGAAACCGAAACTGAAGCGGCGGCCGCGGCCGCCGTCGCGCAGTCCGCCGCGCAGCGCGACGCCGCCACGATCGCCGCCGTTCTGGCGACCCCCTGCCAGAACACCGAACTGACGCCCGAAGCCGCCGACATCGGGCTCGTGCGGGCGGCCGTGCTCTGCCTGATCAACCGCAAGCGCGCAGAAGCCGGCGAGAGCCCGCTCGTGCCCAACGCCCAGCTCGAACAGGCCGCCGAAGAACACGCCCAGGAACTGGTCGCGGACGACTACTTCGCGCACGTCTCCCCCAGCGGCGAGACGCCGGTCGATCGCATTCGCGACACCGGCTACATCCCGAACCCCGGCGTTGGCTACGTGATCGGCGAGAACCTCGCCTGGGGCACCTACCAGCTGTCGACCCCGCAGGCGATCGTCTCGGCCTGGATCGCCTCGCCCGGGCACCTCGCCAACATCCTCGAAGCCCAGTACCACGACACGGGGATCGGCATCACATCCGCGGTGCCGCCATCACTGGCCCCCGGCGCCCCCGGCGCGACCTATGCACAGGAGTTCGGCGTCATCGTCCAGTGAGCGCACGCGAGCGCTTTTGTGCCTCGCACGTCATCCGCTTTCGCTAATCTGGCGGGACCAGAGAAAGGAGGTGGTCCAAACGTTGAGTGACAGTTTTTGCGGGACCCTGGAGGTGACCGGCCGGTAGGTCGGGAGGCTGGTCCGCCTAGCGGAATCCAACCCGGGACACCCCGAGACGACTGCCGGTCCTGGTCCCTCCGGCCACGCCCGTCGTTCTCGGTCTTCCAGTCAGCGAAGTTCGCGAAGGGCGCCTCCAGGGGCGCCCTTCGTCGTTTCTGGGTCACGCCTCTAGCGGCACGATGGTCAAGTCAGGCAAGGACGCACCCCTTCGGGGCACAGGCAGTTCGCGCCGCGTGCTTCGCACGCAAGCGACTGAGGACGCCGCCTGGCGCAGCGCCAGCGGGCCGCTAGGCAGCCTGCGGGAGGTACTGCAGCCAGGCCGCGGGGATCGTCGGGCTGGCGACGTGGATGAAGATCTCCGCGCGTGGCGTGCGCGGCGCGTGGCGGGGGTGCATCCCCGCCTGGCGCGGAAGGCGGTCGCCCTTGCGGCGGTTGCACGGCGCGCACGAGGCGACGATGTTCTCCCAGCTCGAGGTGCCGCCCTTCGAGCGGGGGATGACGTGATCGACCGTGAGGTTGGACCGCGACCCGCAGTACTGACAGGTCCAGCTGTCGCGGGCGAACACCGCGCGCCGGGTGATCTTGCGCCGGTGCGCGTCGCGCGGGACCTTGACGTAGCTGACCAGGCGGATCACCACCGGGCGTGCCAGCGTCGAGCTCTCGGAGTGCAGCTCCCAGCGGCCTCGCTCGAGGAGCTCGGCCTTCTCCTTGAGCAGCAGCACCACCGCGCGGCGCACCGTGCACACGTTGATCGGCTCAAACGTGGCGTTCAATACGAGCACCCGACCACCCATCGCCGTGGCGGGCGATGACGCAGGTCCGTGCCGCTGGTGCTCTGTGGGCGACACGGACCCCACCGGCTCGGGTGGGACAGTGCACTCCATCTTCAGGGTGAGCAGTCTAGCGGGGTGCCACCGCGTAGGAGCCGAGCACGAGCACCTGCTCGCAGCTGTTCTCGATCTGTGCGATCGCCGCCGCCACCGCGCCGTCCTCGGCGCGCCCTGCAAGGTCGACGAAGAACATGTAGCTGCCGAGGCCCTCTCGTCGCGGCCGCGACTCGATCTTCGTGAGGTTGATGTGCCTGCTCGCGAACTCGTCCAGGCACCGCACCAGCCACCCCGGGCGCTCGGCGCCGGCGCCCCAGAACACGAGCGAGGTCTTGCGCGCGGCGTCCGCGCCGGCGCGCAGCGGCGGCCGTGCGAGCTCGCCCGCGCCCGACGCTTGCCGCGCCAGCCAGACGAAGCGCGTTTCGTTGTCCTCGCGATCCTCGACGCGCTCGCGGATCACCGTCCCCCCGTAGATCTTCGCGGCCAGCAGCGTCCCGATCGCAGCCTGCCCGGGCTCGCCGCCGGCCACCACCGCGCGCACCGCCTCGGCGGTGGAGCTCGCCGGGAGGACGCGTGCGCGAGGTAGCTCGCTGCGCAGGAAACGCGTGCACTGGCCCGGCACGTGCGGGTGCGTGACCACGGTGTCGATCTCGGCGAGCGCGATGTCCGCCGCCCCGATCAGCGAGTGGCGCACCCGCAGCAGCGCCTCGCCCACGATCTTCACGTCTGTGGCCTCGCCCGCAAGCAGGTCGAGCGTGACGTTGATCGAGCCCTCGAGCGAGTTCTCGATCGGCACGATCGCAAAGGCCACCTCGCCCCGTCGCAGCGCCGCCACCGTGTCGTAGATGCTCGCAAGCGCCACCGGCTCGACCGCGTCCGCGACCGCGCTGTCGAGCAGGGCCTCCTCGCTGAAGGTTCCCGCGGGCCCCAGATAGCCGACCCGCGGCCGGGCGGCGGGAGTGTCAGGCGGGCTGCTCATCGCCGGCCGCGGCGCCGCCGTCCACGCCGCTCGCCTGCCCACCTGTGCCCTTCAGGGTGCGACCCAGAGGGTGTGCCCCGGGGGGTGCAAGCGCCAGGCGCACCGCCTCCGCCTCCTCTGGAGAGAGCTCCAGTTCGCCGCGGCCGCCGCGTACCTGCTTGCCGTACACGCGCGCCTGGTCGCGGTGGTGAATGCACGACAGCACGATGCCCGAGCGCTCGTCGTCGAGTAGCGCGATCGACATCGACTGCTGCCCGGAGAGCTCGTTGTAGGCGTCGTAGCGCACGAGCGCGCGGTGCGCGATCCGGCCTCGCAGCGCGCCCTCGACGTTCGCCAGGCGCGCGTCCAGCCGTGCGGCGGTGTCCTGCACGTACGCGCTGACTTCGCCGAAGGCCTGCTGCAGCGCGGCCGCATGCGCGACCACGTCCTGCTCCTGATGCTCGCCGAGCAGAAGCCGCTGCGCGCGGCGCAGTCGGCGCACGCTGACGCTGAGCGCCGCGCACCCGATCAGCGCGATCAGCGCAACCGCGCCCGCTGCGATCGCGACGATCCCCTGGGTGTCCGTGATCGATGCCGCCATCGCCACAAGGTAGCCGCTGCCGCACCGGCTCGACTTATTCGCCGAAGATCGCCAGGTAGGTGGCCTTGGTGCCTTCGTGGTTGGTTTCGCCCGGCACCGGCTCGACCTGGACTTCGATCTTCGCGGCCTGTCCCAGCGGCACACCCGTGACGGGGATTTCGACGTTCGTGCGCTTTTCTGGTTCGGTCTTCGGGATCACGCCTGAGCCTTTGTACTGTTTGCCCCCGGCGGTCACCGTGACGTCGACCTTGACGTTCGGCTCGTTGAATTCCCCGGCGTCTTCGACGGTCGCCGTGAGCGTCGGCGGGCTGCCGCCGCTGACGTGGTTGATCGCCGGTTCCGCTTCGAGTTGTGTTCCGCCCACGCTCACGCCCACGAGGGCGCTGCCGTGGTGGCCCGAGAGGGTCTGCGCGGTCTGCGCGGAGCTTTCCCCGGCGAGCCGTGATTCGACGGTGCTCGTTTCGAGCCATCCGATGTTCGGCAGGAAGCGGCTCGGTGCCGTGCTCAGGCCCGTGATCCCGGCGCTCGCGAGCGTTTCCTGGATCAGGGGCACGACCCGCTGCGAGTAGATCACGTCGGAGGCGAGGAAGATCTGCATCGCGCCGGCGATCTGGGGGCTCGTCTGTTTGGACTTGCCGCCGAGGGCGGCCGGCACCAGCGCCGTGAGCTTCGTCATCCCTTCGACGCGCAGGTTGAACGTGAGCAGCAGATTCTGCTGCGCCGCGGCCATTTCGCCGGGGACGCTCAGCGCCTTGGCGCGGTTGGCGATGCTTCGTGCCTGCGTCTGCAGTTCATCGATCTGCTGCTCGACGTCGAGCGCGGACTTCCCCGCCGCGTTGGTCAGCGCCACGAACAGCGGCTGGGCGACCTGCTTTTCGGATTCCTGTGCGAGCACGCTGACTTCGTGGTTGTAGGTCTTCAACGACTGCTGCTTTTCGCTTTTCAAGCAGCCGCTGATCAGCAGCACGACGACGATGACCAGCACGATCGCGACGGCCGCCGCGATAAGTCGGCGCACCATCAGCGTCTGCTGGTCGATCCCTGCCGGGCCGTGGCGCTGCGGACGGCGCGGGCGCGGCCGGCGCGGGGAGGCAGCACCCGACGTTCGCTGTCCCGAAGCCGGCGGCCGCGGTGCTCGAGGTGCCGAGCGCGACGCAGTCTCCTCGTCATCGTCAAAGAACGACAAAAGCGAACCGCTCCTTTGCAGGGACTTTAGGAATGGCCAAGTATGACTGGCGCCCCGGTGGCGATCCTGCAACTTCTCGGTCAATGCGGCTTTTGCCGCCACCGCCGGCAGGGACAGGAGCTGGACGCGGCGAACGCGGAGCCGGTGGAGTCGCCAGAGACCCTCGTTCAAGCATCGCGTGAGCGCCCCGGCACCGTGTCCCAGCCTGCACGGCGACGGATCGTGGGCGCCAACGACGGTCTCGCTCCCGGCGAGCTGGTGCTCGAGCGCTACCGCCTGCTCGAGTGCCTCGGCGCGGGCGGCTTCGGCGTCGTCTGGCGCGCGCGCGACGAGCTGCTGCACCGCGAGGTGGCCGTCAAGCGGATCTGGCAGGGAGCGGGTGGAGGCCCGATCGACGGCGAGCGGGCCAGCCGCGAGGCGCTCGCTACCGCGCGCCTGTCACACCCGGCGATCGTCGCGCTGTACGAGGCGTGCCCGCAGGAGGGCGCGTTCTACCTGATCTCCGAGCTGGTCGACGGCGACACGCTCGCGCGGTTGATCGAGCAGGACGAGCTCGCGGACGAGGACATCGTGGAGATCGGCGCCGCGCTCGCGAGCGCGCTCACCCACGCGCACGCGCGCGGCGTGATCCATCGCGACATCAAGCCCCAGAACGTGCTCGTGCCGGCGTGCTCGGCCGAGCACGCGGCACAGACGCCGCAGAATCTCCTGGCCGCCGCCAAGCTCACCGACTTCGGCGGCGCCAGCCTCGTCGGCGAGGAGGCGCTCACGCGCACCGGCGACGTGCTTGGCACGCTCGCCTACATGGCCCCGGAGCAGAGCGAAGGTCGCGAGGTCGGTGTCGAGGCGGACCTGTACTCGCTGGCGCTGGTGCTCTACGAGGCGCTGTGTGGCTTCAACCCCGTCCGCGGCGCCACGCCCGCCGCCACCGTGCGCCGCATCGGCCACCCGTTGCCGGCGCTTGCACGTGCCCGGCGCGACCTGCCGGACGAGCTCACCTTCGCACTCGACCGCGCGCTGGCACCGGCGCCGGAGGACCGGGGAACGCTCGGCGAGCTGCGCGACGCGCTCGAGAACACGCTCGAGCGCGGCCTCAGGCGCTCGCGCTGGCGGCGCACCGCGACGATCACGCGCCGTGCCGACGCACGAGACTCGCACGCCCGAATCCTCCCGCGTAGCGTCGAGCCGCACTGGCCTGCGCGAGGCTTGCGCGACCTTCCGCCGGCCGCCACCGAGCTCGACCCCCGACTCGCCGAGCTCGACTCCGCAGAGGGCGCACGGCGGGCGATCTGGCTGCCGCGCTCCGTCTGGTTCGCCTCCGCAGGCGCCCTCGTCGGCTGGCAGCTGTTCGTCGGACGGCCCGGCGTCGCCCTGCTGCTGCTCGCCGCGCTGGCGCCGCCGTTGCTGATCGGCGCCGCGCGCGCGGACTCGCGTCTGGGGGTTGGTTGGCTCGCCGCGGCGCTCGCGCCGGCCCTCGGTGTCGTCGGTCTCGCCGGCGCTTTCCCCGCGGTTGCGGGGCAGGCGTCGTGCTGGCGGATGCGCGCTGCGCTCGGCGTGCTCGGATACTGGTGGCTGACGCTCGCGGGCCCGCTGCTCGGCCACAAGCTGTGGCTCGAGGAACCGCACGGAACGCCGCGGCACTCCGTGTGGGAGGGCTCACTCAGCCTCGCCGCAACGCACGTGATCGCTCCGGTGCTGGCCATCGGCGTGCTTTCGGGTGCGCTGCTGTGGGGCGTCGCGGCGGTCGTGCTGCCGTTGCTGGTGCGCGGCTACAGCGCCGTGCGCGACGTTGCCGCGGTTGCGGCGTGGTCGGCTGCGCTCGTCGTGGCCACGCCCGTGCTGGCTGCGGGCCTGAACGCTCACGCGGCGCATCCGAGCCCGCGCGGCGCGCTGCTCGGCGCCGTCCTTGGCGCGTTTGTTGCGGTTGCTGCGCGCGCGGTGCGCGGCCCTGTCTGACCGCGGGTGCGTAGCATGGCTCCCGGTCGCCGGACGATCCGCTGAGATTGAAGAAGCCCCGCGTCCACCAGTCTCCAGATGAACCCGCTCAAGAGCGTCGAGAACATGATCTCAAGCCTCGTCGAGGGCACTTTCGGACGGATTTTTCGCACCGAGGTACGCCCGATGGAGCTCGCGCGCAAGCTCGCCCGCGAGATGGACGCACACCGCACCGTGTCGGTCTCGCGCGTCTATGTCCCCAACGAGTTCTCCGTGTGGCTCTCACCCGCCGACCGCGAGCGCTACGACGGCGTCGAGCACGAGGTGATCGACGAGCTGTGCGCGTATCTGCTCGAGCACGCGCGGCGCGAGGATCTGATCATGGCCTCGCCGCCGCAGATCTCCTTTCACACCGACGAGCGCCTGTCGCTCGGCGAATTCGGCATCCAGGCACGCCTCTCACGCCCTGCAGCCGAGCCGCCCGAGCAGCGCGCGGCGCCCGCCGCGGCGCCCGCCCCCGCCCCGCATCAGCCGGCGGAGCACGGCGAAACGATGATCTTCGCCAGCTCCGAGCGGCTGCGCGGCCCCGTCGAGGACGCGCAGTCGCGCCGCACGCCGCAGCGGGCGCTGCTGGCTGTGGGCGGGCGGCGGCTGCTGGTGCCGAGCGGCGGCGGCACGATCGGCCGCAGCCGCGACTGCGACGTCGTCCTCGACGACGCCGGCGTCTCGCGCCGCCACGCCGAGATCCGCCCCGGGTCCGACGGCTGGACCGTCGCCGACCTCGGCTCGACCAACGGCGTGCGCGTCAACGGCGCCGAGGTACGCGGCGCGCACGCGCTCGCGCCCGGCGATCGCGTCGAGCTCGGCTCCACCGAGATCGTCTTCGAAGTCTCATGACTTCGCTCGCGCCCGTCTCGGTCGCCCTGAAGTTCGGCTTCGTGGTCGTCATCTACCTGTTCCTGCTGTGGATCGCACGCAGCGCGCGCCGCGATCTGCGCGGGAGCCCCGCGACCGAGCGCGAAGCTGTCCCGGCCGCCCTCGGCGAGCCGCGTGAGGCGATCCCGCAGGACGCCACCGGCATGTACTCCGCCTCGGCGCTCGGCAGCGTCGCGCTCGTGGACCGCGCGCCGCGACTCGTGATCGATCGCGCTCCCGGGCACGAGCCCGGCATGATCTACGACCTCGACGGCGACATCGTGCTCGGGCGCGGCGACCGCGCCGAGATCCGGCTCGAGGACCCGTTCGCCTCCTCCCGCCACGCCCGCGTCTACGAGCAGGGGAACATCGTCGTGATCGAAGATCTCGGCTCGACCAACGGCACCTACCTCAACGAGGAGCTGCTGCAGAGCGCCAGGCCGCTGCATCCCGGCGACAGGGTGCGCATCGGCGACAGCGAGTTCACGTTCGAGGTCGACTGAGATGCTTCGCGTGGCAGAGCAGTACGCCGGCAGCGACACCGGGCGCCAGCGGCGCGCCAACGAGGACTCGCTGCTCGCCCGTTCGCCGCTGTTCGTGGTGGCCGACGGCATGGGCGGCGCGCAGGCCGGCGAGGTCGCCTCGCGCATCGCCGTCGAGTCCTTTCAGCCCGGGCTCGCGGAGACCTCGCACCCGGAGCTCGAGCTGGCTGAGCTCGCACGCGCCGCCAACGCCCGCATCCACGAGCTCTCGCACGCCAACGCCGAGCAGGCCGGCATGGGCACGACGCTCACGGCCGTCTACGTCGGCGAACAGGAGGTCGCGATCGCCCACGTCGGCGACAGCCGCGCGTACTGCCTGCGCGACGGGCAGCTGCTGCGCCTGACCGACGACCACTCGCTCGTCGACGAGCTGATGCGCCAGGGGCGGCTGACCCCGGAGGAAGCGGTCGAGCATCCGCAGCGCTCGGTGATCACGCGCGCGCTCGGGCCGGAGGGGATGGTCGAGGTCGACACGCGCTCCTTCCGGGCGCGCGACGGTGACGTGTACCTGCTGTGCAGCGACGGGCTGACGACGATGATCGGTGAGGACGAGATCGCGGCGACGCTGCTCGCGCACGAGCGCCTGCGCGACGCCGGCGAGGCACTGATCGCCGCCGCGAACCACGCCGGCGGGCGCGACAACATCACCGTCGTGCTTCTGCGCCTCGAGGAGGTGCAGCCCGCGACGGCGCCGCCGCCCGAGGAGGGCGCCACGATGGTCGGGGTCCCGGCCGTCGCGGTGCCCCCGCAGCAACCCGACGGAGTGACGGGCACCCACCCCTCGCTCGGCGCCACCGCGCTCAGCTCGCCCGCGCCCGCGAGCACGCGCCGGCGCTTGCCGCGGGTGGCGCCGGCGACCTCGTCGCGGCCGCGGCGGCGCCTGCGGATACGGCACGCGGGGGCGCTCGCGTTCACGCTCGTCGTGCTCGGGCTGCTCGCCGCGGGCGCCTACCTGGCGCTGCAGTCCGTCTACTTCATCGGTACCAACAACCGCGGCCTGGTGACGATGTTCGAGGGCCTCCCCTACCGCCTCCCGGGCAACCTCGACCTGTACAGCAGCAGCTACGTCTCAGGCGTCGACGCCTCGACGCTCAGCCCCGAGAAACGGCACACGCTCCTGAACCACTCGCTGCGATCCGAAGGCGACGCCGCCGCGCTGGTTCACAGCCTCGAACTGGAACAGCTCGAATGAGGGCGCTGCTGTGAACCGTCCGATCCTGCGCCTGTTCGGCTTGGTCGGGCTGCTGTTCGCGCTGCTCGTCGCGTTCACCTCGCGCTGGACCGTCTTCGAAGCCTCCTCGCTGCGCGAAAACCCGCTGAACAAACGCATGCTGCTCGAGCAGGAGCGGATCGAACGCGGGGAGATCACGGCCGCGAACGGCGCTGTTCTCGCCCGCAGCGTGCGCGGCGCCGAAGGCGTCTACCAGCGCATCTATCCGACGGGTGAACTGTTCGCCGCGCCGATCGGCTTCGATTACCTGGACCCCGATCTCGGCAGCACCGGCCTCGAGCGCTTTCGTAACAAGGAGCTGACGGGCCAGAACACAAACAACCTGCAGGGCGTGCTCGACCAGCTGCAGGGCAAGGAACCGCGCGGCGAGAAGGTGGTCACGACGCTGAACCCGCACGCGCAACGCACCGCGATCTCCGCGCTGGGCGAACACGAAGGTGCGGTCGTCGCGATCGAACCGCGCACCGGCGCCGTCGAGGTGATGGCCTCCAAGCCGAGCTACGACCCCAACGCGCTCCGCTCGTCGGCGACCAGAGCCAAGCAGGCGGCCGAAATGACCGGCAGCCAGCCGAGCCGCTCGGAAGTCAACCGCGCCACCCAGTTCGGCTACGCGCCCGGCTCGACCTTCAAGGTCGTGACCGCCACCGCGGCGATCGACACCGGCGCCTACACCCCGGAATCGACCGTCGACGGGCGCAACAACGTTCTCGTCTCCGGCAAGCTGCTGCAGAACGACAACGGCGAGAGCTTCGGCCCGATCACGCTCACCTACGCGCTCGCGCACTCCGTCAACACCGTCTACGCGCAGGTTGCCGAGCATCTCGGCAAGCGCACGCTCGGGCGCTACATGGAACGCTTCGGCTTCGATCGCAAGCCGCGGCTGGACTACCCCGCTGAAGAGATGTCTGCGAGCGGCGAGCACGCAGGCGAACGCATCGTCGCGCCGACCAGCGCGCAGGTCGATGTCGGGCGCCTCGGCATCGGCCAGGACAAACTCGCGGTCACGCCGCTGCAGATGGCCGAGGTTGCCGCGGCGGTCGCCAACCGCGGCACGCTGATGGTGCCGCACCTGACCCGCCGGATCGTCGACGCCGAAGGGCGCACCGTGCAGACGATCACGCCGCGCGTGCAGTCGGTCGTGATGAAACCTTCGACCGCCGCCGCCGTCACGACGATGATGGAAGCGGTCGTCAAAGAAGGCACCGGCACCGCGGCTCAGATCCCGGGCGTACCGGTCGCCGGCAAGACCGGCACCGCCGAGACGCAGTTCGGCAACGCGATCAACAACGTCTGGTTCATCGCATTCGCGCCCGCGAACGACCCCAAGGTGGCGGTCGCGGTGACGCTCAAGGCCGTGCCGGGTGAAGGCGCGACGTTCGCCGCGCCCGTCGCCAGAGCCGTGATCGAAAGCCTGATCGGATGATCGACCCGGAGACGATCATCGATGGCCGCTATCGGGTGATCTCGCGCCTGGGCTCGGGGGGGATGGCCGACGTCTACCTCGCGCAGGACCAGCTGCTCGGCAGGGACGTCGCGGTCAAGGTCCTGCACCATCACTTCGCCGAAGATCAGGAGTTCGTCGAGCGCTTCCGCCGCGAGGCATCGAGCGCGGCGGCCCTGTCGCACCCGAACATCGTCGCGATCTTCGACCGCGGCGAGTGGAACGGCACGTACTACATTGCGATGGAGTACGTCGCGGGCAGGACGCTGAAGGCGATCGTGCGCGAGCAGGGCGCGCTCGACCCGGCCAGCGCGATCGACATCGTCGTGCAGATCCTGCGCGCCGCGCGCTTTGCGCACAAGCGCGGCGTCATCCACCGCGACCTCAAGCCCCACAATGTGATCCTCGACGAAGAGGGACGCGCGCGCGTCACCGACTTCGGGATCGCGCGCGCCGGCGCCTCGGACATGACGCTGACGGGCTCGATCATGGGCACCGCCCAGTACCTCTCGCCCGAGCAGGCGCAGGGGCTCGCGGTGACCTCCGCCTCCGACCTCTACTCGGTCGGTGTGATCCTGTACGAGCTGCTCACCGGCGTGGTCCCGTTCGAGGGGGAGACCGCCGTTGCGATCGCCTTCAAGCAGGTCTCAGCCGAGCCGCAGCCCCCGAGCGTGCTCAGGCAGGGCATCCCCGCGTCGCTCGACGCGGTCGTTCTGCGCGCGCTCGCCAAGGATCCCGCCCAGCGCTACGCCGACGCCGATGAGCTGATCGCGGCGCTCGAGCACGAGCGCCAGGCGCTGCCGGCGCTGTCGGCCACCACCGCGACGCCCGACGGGTACGCCCGGCACGCCGCCCCCGCGGGCGCCTACGCCGGTGCAGGCTGGCTGCTCGCGGCGCCCGCGACAGGCCAGTACGAGCTCGAGGGCGACCCGGCGGTGGCGGACGCGCGCCGCCGGCGCAGACGCCGGGCGATGCTGTGGGCGCTGGCCTTCTTGATCGTGGCGGGCGTCGTCGTCGCGGCGCTGCTGCTGAGCAGCTCCAACAAGACGGTGCCGGTGCCGAAGGTGACGGGGAAGACCGAACAGGCCGCGGGCGTGACGCTCCGCGCCGCGGGCCTGGACCCGCTGCCGTCGCTGCGCTCGAGCGTGAGCGTTCCCAGCGGCCTCGTGATCAGCCAGTCGCCGGCTGCCGGGAGCGAGGCCAACAAGGGCTCGCACGTGAACATCGTCGTCTCGGCCGGCCCGGCGAGCTCGTCGCTGACCAACGTCGCCGGTTTGACCGTCGCCAAGGCCGAGTCCAAGCTGCACAAGGCGGGTCTGAAGACGACGACCAAGAGCGAGCCTTCGAAGACGGTCGAAGCGGGTCGCGTGATCGGCACCGAACCGCCGGCGGAAACCGAGGTCCAGGAAGGCCACCTCGTCACGCTGCTCGTCTCGAGCGGACCGGCGCCGGTGCGCATTCCGGACATGGTCGGCCAGACACTCGAAGCGGCCGAAGCAACCCTGACCAACGCCGAACTCGCGCTCGGTACGGTCAGCAAACGCGTCTCCAGCACTCAGGCTCCGGGAACCGTTGTCGCGCAGTCCCCCGCCGGAGGCGCGACCGCGCACACGGGCAACACGGTCGATCTGACGGTCGCGCAGGCGCCCAAGGAAGTCGCGGTCCCGAGCGTCGTCGGGGCCGCACAGGCGGCCGCATCGGCGGCTCTGCGCCACGACGGCTTCAAGGTCAAGACGCAGACCCACGCGACGACCGAACAGTCGGAGGTGGGCGTCGTCCTCGAACAGACGCCGGCCGGCGGCGCGCGCGCTCGCAAGGGCGCGACGGTGACGATCGCCGTCGGCACGCTCGCGCCGCAGACGACAACCACGACGACCACCAGCACGCCGCCATCGACGACCACCACGACGGCGCCACCTGCGCCGGCCGCACCCACGCCCGAATGAGCGGCGGCCCGGCGAGGACGGACTCCGGTCCCGGCGAGCCGCTCGCCGTCGCGGTGCTCGCAGGCGGGCGCTCCTCCGAGCACGACGTGTCGCTCTCCTCCGGCGCCGCGGTGCGCGACGGGCTGAGCAGCGCGGGGCACGAGGTCGTGTCGGTCGAGATCGGCCGCGACGGTGTGTGGCGGCGCGACGGACAGACGCTGCGCGTAACCCCCGGGGAGGGTCTGCTCGGGGTCGACGTCGTGTTTCCCGTGCTCCACGGCCCGTTCGGCGAGGACGGCACGGTGCAGGGCCTGCTCGAGACGCTCGACGTCGCATACGTCGGCGCCGGCGTGACGGCCTCCGCGGTCTGCCTGGACAAGGTGCTCTTCAAGCAGCTGATGTCCGTCGTCGGGGTGCCGCAGGTGCAGTACGTCGGCGTGCGCGCGGAGCGCCTGCACCGCTCGCGCGAAACGGTGCTCGAGGAAATCGGCCGCCTCGGGCTGCCGGTCTTCGTCAAGCCCGCGCACCTCGGCTCCTCGCTCGGGATCGTGAAGGTCAACGCGGCGGAGGAGATCGAGGACGCGCTCGAGCAGGCGTTCGCCCACGACGCCCTCGTGATCGTCGAGGCGATGGCCCCCGGCCTCGAGGTCGAGTGCGGCGTCCTCGGCACGCGACCGGCGCTCGCGTCCGAGCCGGGACAGATCGTGTTCCATGGAGACTTCTACGACTTCGGCGCCAAGTACTCCTCGGGCGCGATGGAGCTGCGGATCCCGGCGGGGATCTCAGCGAGCGCGCGCGAGCAGGTGCGACGGCTCGCGCTGAGCACGTTCGCGGCAGCAGGCTGCGAGGGCCTTGCGCGGGTCGACTTCTTCGTGGACGGCGAGCGCGTGCTCGTCAACGAGCTGAACACGATGCCGGGATTCACACCGACCAGCGTGTACGCCAAGCTGCTCGCCGCCTCGGGCGTCGCCTACGCGCCGCTGCTCGACCGCCTCTGCCGGCTGGCGCTCGCGCGCCACGAGCAGCGCCACGCCTACAGCTACTGAGCGCTACTTGAAGAGTGTGAGCTCGTTGATCGTCGCGGACTGCGCCTTCGGCGGCAACGTCGTCAGCCATACCAGGTAGTAGCGGTAGGGGTGGCCCGCCAGCGACAGGGCGATGTGCTCGCCGCTGTGCACGTCGGTGTTCGCGCCGACCGGTCCCTGCCAGCCGCGCGCGCGCAGCGGCGTGGAGTTGCCGTAGGGCAGTTCGAGATCGACGTGGTCGGACACGTACACCTGTGCGGAGAAGCCCGGCGTCGAGGTCTGGACTTCGAGCGCCCTCGCCAGCACACCCGGCGCCGCGTCGAGGTAGATCCCGAGACCGACGCCTCCCGGCTTGCGCAGCGTGCCGTCGTAGTACTGCTCGGTACTCCACGTCGTGTTGGGGTCGCCGTCGACGACGTTGCCGATCAGATCGCGGTTTTCAGGGCCCGTCCCGAATGGGTTGTAATCGTGCGCGGCGGCCTGGCCGAGCTGCACCGCTTCCAGGCCGGCGTGCGAGTCGACGTCCGGCGGCACGCCGGCGCCGCGGTGCGCCCTGCCGGCGGCGATGATCAGCGCGATCGCTGCGATCGCGACGACCAGGGCGAACGACGCGGCCCAGCGCGCCGGGTGGCGCATGCGCCACGGCAGCCGCCGGCGTGCGGACCCCGGGAGCGTGCGCAGCACGCTCGTCACCTCACCGGTGCTCTGGCCTGAGCGCGAGGCCTCGAGCGCGAGCACCTCCTCGAGGTCGGCGACCATGGTCGCTGCGTCCGGATAGCGGCGGGCGAGGTCCTTCGAGACCGCGCGGTCGACCGCGGCTGCCGTCGCAGCCGACAGCGCGGGTCGCAGCAGCAGCACGTCGGGCACTTCCTCGCGGACGTGCTTCATCGCCACCGCCACGGGCGAGCTGCCGTGGAACGGGACCGAGCCTGTGAGCATCTCGAACAGCACGATCCCCAGCGAGTACAGGTCCGACTGCCCCGTGACGGCTTGGCCGAGCGCCTGCTCGGGGGACACGTAGTCGGTGGTCCCGAGGACGCGGCCGGCCATCGTCAGCCCTTCCTCGGTGAGCGTGCGCGCGATGCCGAAATCGGTGATCTTCGCCCCGCCTTCCTCGCTGATCAGGATGTTGTGCGGCTTGACGTCGCGGTGCACGATCTGACGCTCGTGCGCAGCCCCGAGCGCGCGCGCAATCTCGATCGCGTAGGCGATCGCCTGCGGGATCTCGAGCGGCCCTTCGCGACGGATGACGTCCTTGAGCGTCTCGCCGTCGACGTACTCGAGCACGATGTACGGAGTTCCGATGTCCGCCTCGCCGGGACGCTGCCCGTCCGGCGAGATCTCCTCGCCGGCGTCGATCACGGTCACCACGTGCGGGTGATTGAGCTGCGCAACCGAGCGTGCCTCCCTGCGAAAGCGCTCGAGCTGATCGGCGTCCGCAGCGATCTCCCGGTGCATCAGCTTGATCGCGACCGTCCGTTCGAGCACCGTGTCGAAGGCGCGGTAGACGGTCGACATGCCGCCGCGCCCGATCTCGGCCTCGAGCCGGTAGCGCCCGCCGATAACCGTCCCGAGTGCAGTCATGCGCCTCTATTGTGCGCTTGAGCGCGAGACGACGAGCGCGGCGAGCACAGCGCGGTAGAGGGCATATGGCCAGAGCGGCTGGCCGTCGCGCAGCTGGCGCTGGAGCAGTCTGGCGACCGCGAGCGTGGAGGCGAACGCGCTGACCGCGCCCGTCAGCTGCGCCAGACGTTCCTCGCGCGTCGCACCGCCGCGACGTGTGCGCGCGCCCTCGAGCACACTCGCGCCGGCGATCACGGGCAGGCCCGCGTGCCATGAGAGCGCCTGCGCGGCGCCTCGCGAGAACCCGCGGGCGCGAGCGGCGGTGAGCGTCGCCCCGTTTCGCGACACGCCCGGGATCAGCGCGGCCGCCTGGGCCAGCCCGAGGGCCAGCCCGTCCAGTGCGCGGGCGTCCTTTTGCGCGCGTGCGAGCGGGTTCGCGTCTCCGCATGGTCGCGCGTCGGCCCGCGCCATCGCGACGGCGCCGAGCGCGAGGCCAGCGGCAATCGAGCGCGGACCGCCCAGGCGCCGCGCGATCGGACGCTCGAGCACGTAGCCCGCGAGCGCCGGTGGCGCGAGCGCGAGCGCGATCACGCCCAGCCGCTGCGCGTCGAGACCAGCGAGCTCGCCGAGGAGCTCGCGGCGGAGATGGATCGCCAGCGCGGCGCCTGCGCCGGCGTGCAGCGCGACCTCGAAGGCCTTGCGCTGCTGTCCGTCCAGCCGCGCGTACGGCCAGTCGAGTAGCCACGGGAGCAACGTCGTGTGCGCGGACGAGGAGATCGGCAGCAGCTCTGCCGGCCCGTGCAGGACGCCCAGTGCCACGGCGTGGCGAAGCGGCAAGGACGCCTCAGCCGGCGGCATCGGCTGCCGGGCGCCGGCGGGCGCGCCGCCGGTGCACGAGCGCGTAGACGATGCCCGCGACGACCAGCGCGAGGACCACGTAGTCGACGTACTCGAAGCCCTTGCGCACGCTCGTCCAGTCGCCGCCGAGCGCGTGCCCGGCGAGCGCCAGGCCGAGCACCCACGGCAGCGATCCGAGCAGCGAGAACAGCGTGAAGCGTCCGAGCGGCATCCTCGCGACACCGGCCGGCAGCGACACGAACGCACGCACGACAGGGATCAGGCGTCCCACCAGCACCGCCGTCTCGCCGTGGCGCTGGAACCACAGATCGCCGCGTTCGATCTGGGCCGGCCCCATGTGCAGCTTGGCGCCGTGGCGTTCGAACAGCTCCAGGCGCCCTCCGCGCCCCACCGCATAGGCGACCCACGAGCCGACCATCGTCCCGAGCAGGCCCGCGAGCACGACGCCCACGAGCGTCAGCTCGTGATGGGACGCGCTCTGGCCAGGATCGGCGACGGCGAAGCCGGCGAACAGCATCACCACCTCCGACGGGATCGGGATGCACGCGCTCGAGATCGCCATCAGCGCGAAGATCCCGGGCAGCCCGGCTTCCCCAACGAAGTGCGAGGTTTCGTTGACCAGCGTTTCCGATATCGAGGCGATGACGAGCATCCGCGAGGCAACGATACTGGCCGTCAGCGCCCGAGCACCCGCTTGGCCCCGACGGGGCGGCGTGGGCCGAGGAGCGTTAGCGTCCTCGCCCAGATGCGTGTCTGGATCGATCTGACGAACAGCCCGCACGTGCTGGTGATGCGCCCCGTGATCGAGCGCCTCCAGGCCGACGGCCACGACGTTCGTGTGACCGCGCGCGACTTCGCCCAGACGATCGAGCTGTGCGAGCGCCTCGGCATCGCCTACACCGAGATTGGGCACCATCGCGGCGAGCGGCTCGCCGCCAAGGCCGCCGGGCTCGCCTCGCGCTCGGCCGCGCTCGTGCGCTGGGCACTTGCCGAGTCGCGAGCTTTCGGAGCCCACCCACCCCGCCGCCCACACCTCGCGCATCCGCCCCTTGATATCGCCCTCGGTCACGGCTCCAACGACGTGACGGTCGCAGCCGCGCTGCTGCGGATCCCGAGCGCGACGATGTTCGACTACGAGTGGGCGACGGTCCAGCACAACGTCAACTGCCGGCTGGCACGGGCGGTCGTCGTGCCCGACGCGATCCCCCCACAGCGCCTCGAGCGCTACGGCGCGCGCGGCAAGATCAGGCCCTACGAGGGCCTCAAGGAGGAGTACTACCTGGCGGACTTCGAGCCCGATGACGGTGTGCTGGCGGAGCTCGGCCTCGACCCTGCCCGCGCGATCGTGGTCGTGCGCACGCCGCCCGAGGTCTCGCTGTACCACCGTTTCGAGAACGACGTCTTCGCAGACGTGCTGCGGCGCCTGGGCGACGCCGCGGCAGAGCAGGGGCTGCAGCCGGTCGTGCTGCCGCGCGTCGCCGCCCAACGTGAGGAGCTCGCACGCGTGCCCGGCTTCGTGGTCCCCGAGCACGCGATCGACGCGCAGTCGCTGATCGCGCACGCCGACCTCGTGATCTCCGCCGGCGGCACGATGAACCGTGAGGCGGTCGCGCTGGGGACACCCGTCTACACCACCTTCCAGGGCCGCCTGGGTGCGGTCGATGAACGCCTGCTCGAGGAAGGTCGCCTGCGGATGCTGCGCGACGCCGAGGACCTGGACCTCTCCAGGCGAACGGCCGCGGGCGCTGCGCCGCGGGTGCGACGCGATCCACGCGTCCTCGTCGAGCTCCTGCTTTCGCCCGTCCTCGGCTAGCAATCCGGCCTCGCTTCGGCTCTGGCGCTTACAATCCCCTGCAATGCGCCGACGGATCCGCTCGGCGGCCCTACCCCTCCACCGTCACTCGCTGCCGCAGCTCGTGGTGGACGGGGCGCTGGTCGCGCTCGCGTACTACCTCGCCTTCCAGCTGCGCTTCAGCAACGGGCCACCGCATCACTACGCCCAGCTGCGCGAAGACACGATCTGGTGGGTGGCGGCTGGGAGCCTGCCGATCCTGATCCTGTGCCGTGTCTACCAGCGCCGCTGGCGCTACGCCGGCCAGCGCGACTACGAGGCGGTCGTCCGCGCGATCGTCCTGACCGTGCTGCTGACGTTCGTCGGCGTCGAGGCGGCGCGCCCGGTCTACCGCTACCCCCACAACGTCACTGAGGTCATCGGCCTGCCGATCGGCGTGACGGTGCTGTTCGCGCTGCTCGCGCTCGTGTTCCTCGTGGGCATCCGCGCGCTCGCGCGCAGTGCCTACGAGCGCCGTCCGCTCGCAGCCTTCCGCCGCGGGCGCAAGGGCGAGCGCACCGTGCTGATCGCGGGGGCCGGCGACGGCGGGCGGATGGTCATCCGCGAGATCATGCGCAACCGCGAGCTCGGGCTGCTGCCGGTCGGCTTCCTCGACGACGACCCGCTGAAGCTGCGCCTGCGGATCGACGGTGTGCGCGTGCGCGGCAACACCCAGGGCGATCTGCCACGGATCCTCGACGAGGCCGAGCCCGACGAAGTCATCATCGCGATCCCCTCCGCGCCCGGCTCGACGCGCGCGCGGATCGTGCGCGAGTGCCGCACACGCGGGATACCCGTACGCACGCTGCCGACGGTGTTCGAGCTGCTCCAGTCCCGCGGCGCCCTCGCCCGGCAGGTGCGCGAGGTGCGCGTCGAGGACGTGCTCGGGCGCGAGCCCGTGCACATGGAGCTCGAGCGGGTCGGCGCCTATCTCGGCGGCGCGACCGTGCTCGTCACCGGGGCGGGCGGCTCGATCGGCTCGGAGCTGTGCCGGCAGATCGCGCGCGTGGAGCCGCATCGGATCGTGCTGCTCGATCACGCCGAGGACAACCTCTTCTCGATCCAGCGCGAGCTCGAGGACGAGCGTCACGTGCCGCCGTCGATGCTCGCTGCCGTGCTGGCCGACTGCAAGGAGGAGGAGCGGATGCGCGAGGTGTTCGCCGAGCACCGGCCGACGGTCGTGTTCCACGCCGCCGCGTACAAGCACGTCGGCCTGATGGAGGCGAACCCGGTCGAGGCGGTGCGCAACAACGCCATCGGCACGCGCGTCGTCGCGCACGTCGCGGGCGAGACCGGCGTCGCCCGCTTCGTTCTCGTCTCGACCGACAAGGCCGTCGCGCCGGCGACGGTGATGGGCGCCTCGAAGGCCCTCGCCGAGTTCGCGCTGGAGGCCGCGGCCGCGCGCTGGCACGGCACCCGCTACAACGCTGTGCGCTTCGGCAACGTGCTCGGTTCCTCCGGCAGCGTCGTGCCGATCTTCCGCCGCCAGATCGAGCGCGGCGGCCCCGTGACGGTGACCGACGAGCGCATGACCCGCTACTTCATGACGATCCCCGAGGCGGTGCAGCTGATCATCCGCTCCGGCTCGCTCGCCTCCGCGTCCGCGCCCGCCGAGGGGCGGCCGGCGGACCAGCGCATCGTCATACCCGCGCGGGCGCGACGGGGCGCCGAGGTGTTCGTACTCGACATGGGTGAGCCGGTCCGCATCATCGACCTGGCACGCGCGATGATCGACCTGTCGGGCCTGGACCCCGACCGCGACATCGACGTCGAGGTCGTCGGGCGCCGGCCCGGCGAGAAGCTTCACGAGGAGTTGTTCAACAGCTACGAGCGTCGACGCGAGACCGCCGCCGAGAAGATCCTGCTGGCAGAACGCGAGCCGCTGGCGAGCGACGCAGTCGAGTCGATGTTCGCGGAGATCGGGCTGCTGGTGCTCGAGGGCGACGCGGCGGGCCTGGCTGCGAAGGTCTCCGAGCTGGCGGCTGCGCGCAGGGAGCCACCGGCTCCCGAGCCGCCCGAGAGCACCGCAGGCGAGGCCAACGGCAGCGGCCCGCACGTCGAGCTTCGCGAGGCGCCTGCGCCCCTCGTAAACTCCCCCCATTCATGAGCTTCCTGCCGTTCGCGCTCTCGCTCTCGAGCACGTTCACCAAGATCGGTGCAGTCGCTGCGTTCGCGGCGCTGGCCGGGATCGCGCTGCTGTCGCTGCTGGTGTTCTCTCAGGCGCGCGAGCTCAAGCGCCTGCGTGAGTGGGCGGGACGCGCGCCCGAGCGCGCCGCCGACCTCGAGCAGCGCGTGAGCGCCGCCGCGTCCCTCCGTGTTCAGCAGGCGCCCCCCGGGCAGCCGCCCCGTGTCGTCCCACCGGCAGCGGCAGCCGCGAGCGCAGGCGCCGCTGCCGGCGCCACGCGTGTGGTGGCAACCCCGGTCCCAACCACAGCGGCGGCCGTACCGGCCGGTCAGGCGGTGAGCGCCGGCGCGGTGCCCACCCCTGCCGTGGCTGCTGCGGCGAACGCGCCAGGCGTACCGCTGCCGGCGCCCGGTCAGCCGGCGAGGGTCGGTCAGCCGGCCGCGCCGGGACAGCCGGCGACCCCCGGACAGCCGGCGGCGCCCGCACAGCAGCGTCCGATTGCCCCCGCCGCCCAGCCTGCAGGCGCCCCGGCCGTATCGACCGCGCCTGCCGCGCCTGCCGCGGGTGTCGGTGCGCCGATGCCCGTGGGCGCCCCGGCATCGGCCGCCGCGGCGGCCCAGAGCCCGTCCGCCGCCGCGGTCGCCCCTGCGACCCCGCCCGTGGGGGATCCGCGCGCCCCCGCTCCGGCCACCGTGGCGGCAGCCGCGGGCGTCGCCGCGGTCGGTGCGCCGCGATCCCCCAGCCCACCGCGCCCGTCCGCACCGGGCGCCGCCGTCAACGCGAGCCCACCAACGGCGCCGCCGCTTCAGCCGCCGCAGAGTCCAAACGCGACAACGCCGCCGCCGGCGGCGCGGCTTCCGCCCGCACCGGCTGCGCCCGCCGGTGCCGGTGCCCGCGGACCGGTGCCCGCCGGCCAGCCACCTCGTGCGGGCGCCGCCTCGCCGCTGCAGGGCGGGCGCTCGGTGTACGCCGCCAAACGCTCGCCGGGGCGCAGAGCGGTGTTGATCGTCGGTGCGCTCGTGCTCGTAGCGGTCGCGGCTGCGCTCGCGGTGACGCTGCTCGGCTCCTCCTCCCACGCCAAAGCGCCGACCGCGTCGGTGGGAACGACGGCGCGGACCGGGACGACCGCAACGCGCCCGGCCCGAAAGCCGCACAAGGCGACGGCAAAGACGCCGACGATCAATCCGGCGGAAACGAGTGTCGCGGTCCTCAATGCGACCGAAGCAGAAGGCCTCGCCCACCGCACCGCCGGGCAACTGCAGCAGGGCGGCTACACGAAGGCCTCGGCGCTCAACGGCAAACCTCCCGGTAGCGGTCAGGTGAGCGTCGTCGAGTACACGGGCGGCCACCGCGCCGAAGCCGAAGCCGTCGCGCACTCGGTGTCGGTGACGCACGTGCTGCCGATCGAAGCAGCGGTGACGGCGCTCTCTGGATCGGCGAACGTCGTGGTGATCGTCGGCGCCGACAAAGCCTCGCCATAGAGGGCTTCCTCGACATTCCGGCGCGGTCGAGCAAGCCGCGCGAGCGCGGCATCACGCACGTGATCGACAGGGGTCTCTCGGTGGCGGACGCGGCGGGGCTGTTGGAGGTCGCCGGAGCGAGCGTCGACATCGTCAAGCTCGGCTGGGGCACGGCGCTGGTGACCGCCAACCTGAAGCCCAAGCTCGAGCTCTACGGCGAGCACGGCATTCCGGTGGTGCTGGGCGGCACGCTCACCGAGGTCGCGATTCGCCAGGGCCGCGTCGACGGCCTCGTCGCATGGCTGCGCGAGTTGGGACTGCGTCACGTCGAGATCTCCGACGGCACGATCACGCTCGACGCCGCCGTCAAGCGCGAGCTGATCGAACGCCTGTCACGCGAGTTCGTGGTGCTGGCAGAGGTGGGCAGCAAGGACGCCGACTTCATCATGGCCCCGTACATCTGGGTCGAGCAGATCGAAAGCGACCTCGACGCCGGCGCCTGGAAGGTGATCGCGGAGGCGCGCGAGTCGGGCACGGCCGGGATCTACCGTGCCAACGGCGAAGTGCGCACGGGCCTGATCGATGAGATCGCGCACGCGATCGACCCGGAGCGTCTGATCTTCGATGCGCCGCTGCAGCGCCAGCAGGTGTGGCTGCTCAAGCGCTTCGGCACCGAGTGCAATCTCGGCAACATCGCGCCCGACGACGTGCTCTCACTCGAGACGCTGCGGCTGGGGTTGCGCTCGGACACGGTCGAGCGCTTCGCTCTGGGCGGCGAGGATTGACCGAATCGGCCGCCGGCGTTGATGGCGCGCCGGACCGTGCGGGCTCACCTGCGGCCGCACGCGACCCGCTCGCGGGGCTCGTCTTCGCGTTGCTCGTGCTCGCCTGTTTCGCGGCGTTCCTGATCACGCAGCGGCTCAAGCACACGCCGACGGCCGTGCACAGGTACGAGCTGTCGACGGGGTTCTCTCCGTACCCCGGGAGTCACTCGCGGCTCGAGGAAATCTCCTTCGAGCTCGCCAGCGCCGAACCGGTGACCGTGACGATCATCGACTCCGACGGGGACACTGTCGCGACGCTGTTTCGCAACTACCCGGCGCCGCGCTACAAAGACGTGTCGCTGCGATGGAACGGCCGTCGTGGAGTCGCGCATCGCGTCGGCCACATCATCACTCCGGCGGGGCGCAGCATCCCCGTGCCCGATAACAAAGGCGCGATCGCGCCTGCCGGTGAATACCGGGTCAGCCTCAGCCTGCGTAACCACGGACAGGTGCTGCTGCCGCGCAGCTTCTCGCTGGTGGCGCCGTGAGCGCGCTCGCGACGAGCCTCCCGAGCGCGAGCACGCTGGCGATCGCGGTGGTTCTCGCGCTCGTCGTGATCGCCGCGCTGATGTGGGTGATGCGCCGCCACGCTGAGGCGTTCCCGCTGCTGGCCGTGTTCGCGCTGCCCTTCCGTCTGCCGATCTCGACCGGCGGCCGGACGGTGAACCTGCTGATACCGCTGTATCTCGTGGTCGCGGCGGGAACGCTCGAGTATCTGCTGCCGCGACTGCTGGGCCGGGGGGCGCCGCGCGAGCGCGAGGGCGCTCGCGAGGAACCGGCAGCCCCTACGCGGCTGGCCTTCTGGGGCTCGCCGCGCGGCGTCGAATGGCTGCTGTTCGCGGCGGTCGGCCTGTATGCGCTGCAGACGCTCTACTCGGCTGACCGCGCCAAGGCGGCGGAGAACATCGCCTTCTTCTACGTGCCGTTTGCGCTGCTGTTCCTGATTCTGCGCGACGTGCGCTGGACCCGCCGGCTGCTGCTGCGCTGCCTCGCGGTGGCGGTGGCGCTGGCGGTGCTGTTCGCCGGCGTCGGCTTCATCGAGTACTACCGAAAGTCGCTGTTCCTGAACCCGAAGGTCGTGGCGGCCAACCAGTACGACAACTATTTCCGGGTCAACTCGGTGTTCTTCGACCCGAGCATCTACGGGCGCTTCCTGGCGCTCGTGATGGTCGCGCTGACGGCAGCGGTGCTCGCGCGCGGCGCCGGCGCCTACGACCGGCTGCGTCGGCGCGACGTGCTGATCGGCGGCGCCGTGCTGCTGTGGCTGCTCGCGGGGCTCGTCACGAGCTTCTCCCAGTCGAGCATCGCCGCGCTGGTGCTCGGGCTGTGGGTACTCGGTGCCTGGTCATGGGGCGTGCGCTTTGCCCTGTACGTGGCGCTCGCCGCGCTGGTGCTCGCGGCTGCGTTCGTGCTGGTCGCCCCGGCGAGCCTGCACCTCGGCGTGAAGGGCAGCTCCGGCGGGGCCAACAACGCGACCAGCGGCCGCGCCAGCCTCGTCTCGGGAGGTCTCGAACTGTTCGCGCAGCGACCGCTCGAGGGGTACGGCGCCGGCTCCTTCGAACGAGAGTACAAGCGCGCGCACGCCGCGTCCGGGGCCGAGAACGCGGTGTCCGCTTCGCACACGATTCCGGTGACCGTCGCCGCCGAGCAGGGGATCGTCGGGCTCGCGCTGTACGTCGCGCTCCTGGCCAGCGCCTTCGTGGTGCTGTTCCGCGGCGCCGGCCGCTCGCCGCCGCGACCGAAGCCGGGAGACACTCGCCTCCGGCTCGCATCCCCGTTTCGGCCAGCGATCGCGGCGTGCTTCGCCGCGCTGGTCCTGCACACGTGGACGTACGCGGACTTCCTCGAAGACCCCTCCACGTGGCTGCTGCTTGCGATCGGCTTGGCTCTGGCCCGCGCTGCTGCCCCGGCCGGCGCCGGCCTGGGCGCGCAGGAGACCGTGCCGGGAGCGGGCGAGCCGGCCAGTAGCTTCTGAGCCGTGCTCGGCTACCTGAAGCGCCTCGTCACGACCGGCGCGGCGTACCAGTTCGGGGACATCCTCGCGAAGGGCTTGGCGCTGCTGACGCTGCCGCTGTACACGCGTCATTTGGACAGCGAAGCGTACGGCGCCGCGGAAACGCTGCTGACGGCGGTGATCCTCGCGAGCATCCTGCTGCGCGTCGGCGTCGGCGAAGCGTTCATCCGCTTCTACTTCGACGACGATGACGCGGCGCGGCGGCAGCGGATCGCGCGTACGGCGACGGCCACGGTCGCATGGACGACGACGCTCGCATCGCTGCTCGCGCTGGTGTTCGCGGGGCCGCTGTCGCGCCTGCTGCTGAAATTCGAAGACCCGCTGCTGTTCGACTGCGCGGTGCTCGGGCTGTGGGCGTTCACGAACCTCGAGATGGCCTACGCGCAGCTGCGTGTCGAGGAGCGCAAGCGCGCCTACGTGTACGCGTCGGGCGCGAACGTCGCGATGACCGTGGTGTTCACGATCGCGCTGGTCGTGTTCGCCGACCAGGGTGCCCGCGGCCTGCTGCTGGGCAACTTCGGAGCATCCGCCGTGGTCGTGCTGGGCCTGTGGTGGATGCTGCGCCGGAACGTGTCGCTGCGGGTGAGGCTCGCGGACCTGCGCGCGATGCTGCGCTTCGGGCTGCCGACGGTGCCGGCCGACGCGAGCGTGTATGCGCTGCAGGTCGCGGACCGCTTCTACCTGTACGGGACCTACTCCCGGGCCGCCGCCGGCGACTACGCGATCGCGATCAAGCTCGCCACCGTGGTGTTCGTGGCGGTGCGCGGCTTCCAGTACGCGTGGCCGCCGCTCGCCTACTCGATCGAGAGCGATGAGGAGGCCGGGCGGCTGTACTCGCTCGTGACGACCTACTACGCGCTGGCCACCGGCGCGGTCGTGTGCGCGGTGGCGCTGCTCGGCCGCTGGATGGTGCGGCTGCTGGCCGCGCACGAATTCTTCGGCGCCTACCGCGCGCTGCCGTGGCTGGCCCTCGGCTGGGCCCTCTACGGGCTCTACCTGGTGTTCGTCGCGATCTCCGGGCGCGCGCGCGTCACATCGCGCAACTTTCCCGCCGGCGCCGCCGGTCTCACGGTCAACGTCGTGCTGCTGCTCGTGCTGGTGCCGCACAGCGGCGCCGGGCTCGGGATCGCCGGTGCCGGCATCGCGCTGTGCGGGGCCTACGTGGCGATGCTGCTCGTCATGTACCTGCTCACGCGCAGCCTGTTCGAGGTCGGCTTCGAATGGCTGCGCCTGGCGAAGCTGGCGGCGATCCTCACGGTCGTCGCGGTGTCCGGCGAGCTGCTGCTGCCCACGGATGGCTTTGTCGGGCTCGCCCTGCGCGCCGTGTGGCTCGCGCTCGTGCCAGCGGCGCTGATCGTGACGCGCTTCTTTCACCCGCACGAGCTCGCGCAGGCACGCAGGCTGCCCTCCGAGCTGCGCCGGCGGGTGCGCGCCTTTGGCTCCGGCCGTGACGAGATCGAGGCCTACGCGGAGGATCCGCTCAAAGACGTTTGATTGTCATTGACCACGAGACCACATCCAAAGGCGGGCGGTCATGTCTAGATCGACGATTATTGGCTCAAGAAAGCGACATTCGCAGCCGATGGGTGCCGTGCTATGCCGGAACTGACTGCCAGGCCCTCCCAACGCGCCGGCGCCAAGGAGCGCAAGCGGCGCGCTGAGGCGCTGCAGCGCTACCGCGCCGACGCGCGCGTGAAGAGCATGGCGGTGACCGGCGAGGTGGCCTACCTGCGTGAGCAGCTGCGGCTCGCGGCGAGGCTCACCGCGAGGCTCGCGAGCAAGAGCGAGATCGACGAGCTGGCACAGCTGGTCGTCGATGAGCTGCACGAGACGTTCGCGTTCTACCTCGCGGCGATCCAGCGCCTGGACGAGGACGGCGTCCTGCGACTGGTCGCGGGACGCGGTCCGCTGGCGGAGGTGATGACAGAGTTCCTGCTCACCGAGCAACCCGTCTCGGAGGGGGTCAACGGGAAGGTCGCTCGTTCGGGGCACGCGGTGCTCGTGCACGACACGCGCCACGATCGTGACTACATCGTGCGTGACCCGAAGACCGACCCGCGCTCGGAGCTCGCGGTGCCGGTGCTCGTCGACGGATCGGTGTGGGGTGTGCTCAACATCGAGGCCACCGACCCCGGGGCGCTCGCCGAGAGCGACACGGTGCTCGTCGAGGCGATCGCGACCAGCTTCGGCGCCGCCGTCCACCGCGCCCGCCTGGTCGCCGACCTCGAGGGCGCGTTCACGACCGCGCTCGCGGCGCTGACGAGCACGGTCGAGGCCAAGGACGACTACACGGCCTGCCACGGCGAGGATGTGGCGGTCCTCGCCGAGCGCGTCGCGCTGCGCCTGTCGCTGTCGAGCGCGCAGGCGCGCGACGTGCGCTACGCGGCGATGCTGCACGACCTCGGCAAGGTCGCCGTCCCCAGCGAGATCCTGCTGAAGCCGGGACCGTTGACCGACGAGGAGTGGGTGACGATGCGCGGCCACGCCGCGATCGGCGGTGAGCTGGTCGCGCGCATCGACGCCTTCGCGCACCTCGCCCCCGCGGTGCGGGCCAGCCACGAGCGCTGGGACGGAGGCGGCTATCCCGACGGCCTCGCCGGCGGGCAGATCCCGCTCTCCGCCCGCATCATCGCCGCTTGTGACACCTACGACGCGATCGTCACCGACCGTCCGTACCGCGCCGCGCGCTCACCGGGCGAGGCCTGTGAGGAGCTGCGTCGAGTCGCGGGAGCCCAGCTCGACGCGAGCGTCGTCGACGCGCTCGTCGAGGTGCTCGAGGACGAGCTCGCCGGGCACTGATCCTCCGCTCACGCAGAGCCGCTGCGGTTGTACTCCTCGGCGGCCTCGCGCAGGCCGGCGCCGCGCTCGGGGTGCAGGCTCGCGGCGACGTGGCGCCAGTAGCGACGCGCATCGTGCGCGGGCATCGCCAGCGCCGCGAGCGTGCGCAGCGCATAGCTCCACGCGGTCAGCCAGCGCACGGCGCGGGCCGCTGCGGCGGAGTGGTGCCTGCGCATGTACAGGTCGCGGTTGCGCGACATTTCCGCGATGCGCCGCTCGGACGCGGCGCCGGTGGACAGCTGCTCGTGGTGAATCGCGCGTGCGCTCGGCACGTACAGCGATCGCCAGCCCCTGTCGCGCAGCCTGCGCGCGAAGTCCACCTCGTCGGAGTAGACGAAGAAGTCAGGGTCGAGGTAGTCGACTTCCTCGGCCGCCTGCCGCCGGACGAGCAGCGCCGCCGACTGGCACCAGTCGACCTCGCGCGTGTGCTCGCCGCGGCTCTGCACGGTGAACCAGCGATGCAGCATCATCGCGCCGGCGAGCGCGCTCGTGACTGACGGAAAGCGCCAGGCGCACGCCTGTGGCGTGCCGTCCGGCCGCAGCAGCTGCACTCCGGCGCACGCGGCGTGCGGGCGCTCCTCCAGCGCTCGCCACAGCTGCAGCGTCGCGCCGGCCTGCAGCTCCGAGTCCTCGTTGAGCAGCAGCGCATAGCGCCCGCGCGCGTTGCGCAGCAGCTCGGAGTCGTTCAGCGCCTTGCCGCGGCGCTCCTGCAGCGCGAACGTCTCGTCGACCGCGGGATGCTCGCGTGCGGCTTGCGCGGAGCCGTCGCGTGAGCCGTTGTCGAGGACGAGCACCTCGGTCGCGAACGGGACGCCCGCGCGCTCACGCGCGAGCGCGTCGAGGCCGCGGAGCAGCAGCTCCCGCTGGGAGGTGTTGACCACGCAGTAGCTCAGCTCGATCTCGGGGGCCGTCATCGCCGCTGAATCTACGCCACCGCGTTCGGTGTGCCGCGGCGCATACGCTCTAGCGCATGCATGCCCTGGAGCGCCTCCACGCCCGCATGGCCGAGCTCGCGGATCTTGGGGCGATCGGCATGCTGAGCGATTGGGACCAGCTGGTGATGATGCCCGCCGCCGGCGCGCCGGCGCGGGCGCAGCAACTCGGGACGCTCGCGCGGCTGACCCACGAACGCGCGACCGCGGCGGAGATCGGCGAGTGGCTCGCGGAGATCGAGCGCGGCGAGGAGGCGCAGCTGGGCGAGATCGACCGCGACATCGTGCGCATCGCGCGACGCGACTGGGAGCGCTCGCGGCGCGTCCCGGAAGAGCTCGCCGCCGAACGGGCTCGCGCGAGCGCAGACGGCCAGGAGCGCTGGCGCGAGGCTCGCGAGCACGACGATTTCGGCGCCTTCGCACCGGCGCTCGAGCGCAACGTGGAGCTGGCGCGCGCCTACGGCGAGTGCGTGGCCGAGGACGGCGAGAGCCGCTACGAGGGCCTGCTCGGCGACTACGACTTCGGGTTGCGCACGCACGAGCTGCGACGCGTCTTCGGAGCGCTCGCGCAGGAGCTGCCGCCGCTCGCCGCGCAGGCGCGCCTGCGCTCGCCGCGCCGGGAGCTGCAGGTGCCCGTCGACGCGCAGCAGGCGGCGGTCGCAGGCACGCTGCGCAGGCTCGGCGTCGATCGCGCGAGCTGGCGCGTGGACGTCTCCGCGCACCCGTTCACCGCGTGGGTCGGTCGCGATGACTCACGTCTGACGACGCGCTACAGCGACGGCGACGTGGAGTCGCTGCTGAGCTCGCTGCACGAGTACGGGCACGCGCTGTATGAGCGCCAGATCGACCCGGCGCTCGACCGCACCAACCTCGGCACCGGTACGTCGATGTCGGTGCACGAGTCCCAGAGCAAGCTGTGGGAGAACCACGTCGCGCGCAACCCCGCCTTCGCGGAGGTGCTCGCGGCCGAGCTGGGGGTGGGCGGCTTCGCGGTGCAGGCGGCCGAGCTGCACGCGGCGCTGACGGGCGTCGAACCGTCCGCCGTGCGCGTGTCGGCCGATCCGCTCACCTATCCGCTGCACATCGTCGTGCGCTTCGAGCTCGAGCTCGCGCTGATCGACGGCGACCTGGCCGTCGCCGACGTGCCCGCGGCGTGGAACGAGCAGATGCGTCGCCTCTTGGGTGTGGAGGTCCCCTCCGACGCGCTCGGCTGCCTGCAGGACGTGCACTGGGGCGCCGGCGCCTTTGGCTACTTCCCGAGCTACGCGCTGGGCTGCCTGATCGCCGCCCAGCTGTGGGAGACGTTGGAAGCGGACCTCGGCTCGCCCGCCGAGGAGCTGCGTCGGGGGGAGGTCGGCGCGATCCAGCGCTGGCTCGCCGAGCGCGTACACCGTCACGGCCGCCGGCTCGACACGCTGGCGCTGCTCGAGCAGGCGACCGGACGGACGCTCGAGATCGAGCCGTTCCTGCGCTACGTGGCGCCGCTCGCCGAGGGCTGAACGCGCACGTCGGCGTGCAGCGCGCGCTCAAGCATTGCGTTCCTAAAGACGATCTATGCGTATGCGCGCCAGCGAGCAGATTGCGCTGCAGGCACAGCTGCTCGACGAGGTCGACGCGGCTGTGATCCTTGTCGGGCAGTCGGGCGGGGAAGGCATCGTGCGCTACTGGAGTGCTGGCGCGCAGCGGCTGTACGGCTACACCTCCGAAGAGGCCGTCGGCCGCCAGCTCGTGGATCTCGTGATGACCGAGAACGGCGGCGCGGTGGCTGCGGCGCATACCGCTGGGGTCCTTGCCGGCGAGACGATCGAGGACGAGGCGGAGGTGCGGGATAAGCACGGGCGGGTCTTTCCGGTCGACGTGCGCATCCGCCCGGTGCCGTCCGCCGTCGGGCTTGGACCGGGCCTGGTGGTCGCCGTCTCGGTCGACGTCAGCGCGCGCCGCGAGGCCGAAGCAGCGGCTGCTCGCCACACAGAAGGGCAGCAGGAGATCGTCAGCCTCGGCCGGCTGGCACTCAGGGATGGCTGCACGCAGGCGCTGTTCGAGGCGGCGGTCAACGCTGCGTCGCGCGTCCTCTCAAGCGACTGCGCCGTTCTGCTCGAGCGTGCGCCCGACACCAAGGCGATGACGGTCGCGGCGGGGGTCGGCTGGGGGCCCGAGCGAGCGGGTGAGCGGATTGCGCACAAGGGGCCGTCGGTGCTCGAGAAGGTGTTGCGCGGGGACGGCATGTCGATCATCGACGACTGGGAGGCGCAGGCGCGGTGCACGCCCCCGCCGCTGGCGGCCCGCGGCATTCGCAGCAGCGTCGCGGTGCTCGTCGGCGACCAGAGCGCTCCGCTCGGGGTGCTGGCGATTCACTACACGCGGCCCGGCGCCGTCCCGACGGACTGCGCGCCGTTTCTGGATGCGCTCGCGAACGTGCTGGCCGATGCGATGCACAGCCGCGACGTCCAGGGGCGGATGCGCCACCTGGCGCTGCACGACGAGCTGACCGATCTTCCCAACCGCACGCTGTTCCTCGACCGTGTCGGGCATGCGCTGTTGCGGACCGACCGCGACCCGCGGCCCTCGGCGGTGTTCGTCGTCGATCTCGACCATTTCAAGCTCGTCAACGACGGTCTCGGCCACGAGGCCGGCGACGAGCTGCTGCGCAAGGTCGCGCCGCGCCTGTCCGGGGCAATCCGCAAGCAGGACACGCTCGCGCGCCTCGGCGGCGACGAGTTCGCGGTGCTGTGCGAGCAGATCCCGTCGGAGGCGGCCGCGACGCGCATCGCGAGCAAGATGGCCAGCGCGCTCGAGGAGCCGATCGGACTGGGTGCCGACGAGCATGTCATCAGCGCGAGCATCGGGATCGCGATCAGCAGCCCCGGCTCGTGCGCCGCGGACCTGCTGCGTGACGCCGACTCGGCGATGTTCCAAGCCAAGCAGGCCGGTCGCGGGGGATTCGAGGTGTTCGATCGCGAGATGCACGAGCGCGTGCTCGGGCGGGTCCGCACGGAGTCGGCGCTGCGCACGGCGCTCGCCGGCGAGGAGATCCACCTGCACTATCAGCCGCTGATCTCGCTGCAGGACGGCGCGATCGTCGGCGCCGAGGCGCTGGCGCGCTGGCGGCACGCCGAGTGGGGCCCGGTGTCACCCGCCGAGTTCATCGCGGTCGCCGAGGAGAGCGGGCTGATCCACTCACTCGGCGCGCAGATGCTGCGGCGCGCAGGGCGGGAGTGCGTCGGCTGGCAGGCGCATCCGGGGTTTGCCGGGGTGGCCGTCAACGTCTCGACCAGGCAGCTGCTGAACCCCGACGAGGTCGCCAGGACCGTGCGCGAGATGATCGCGGCGGAGGGCCTGCAGCCGGACTTCCTCACGATCGAGATCACGGAGAGCGTGCTGATCGAGCAGCTCGAGGCGGCGCGCAACGCGCTCGAGGCGCTCGGCGAGATCGGCGTGCGCCTGTCGCTCGACGATTTCGGCACGGGCTACAGCTCGCTGAGCTACCTCGCGAACCTGAACTTCCACAGCGTCAAGATCGATCGCATGTTGATCGAGAAGATCGTCACCTCGCCGAAGGCCGAGGCGCTCGCGGCGGCGATCATCCGCATGGGCCACGCGCTCGGCCAGCAGGTGATCGCGGAGGGTGTCGAGACGCTCGAGCAGGCCACCCGGCTGCGCGAGCTCGACTGTGACATCGCCCAGGGGTTCTACTTCGCGATGCCGGTGGTACCGGAGGCGTTTGCGGCGCTGCTCGGAGGCGGCCCACCGAGCTGGGCCCACCTGTTCGCCGAGCCGGCCCAGCCGGTGCGAGGCGCAAGTCGTTCGCGGCGCATACCCTCCAGCGTGTGACAGTCCCGAAGTCGCGCCGCTGATCTGTGCGCGTCCACATCGTCGACCCGTCGGCCTACACGCCGCCGTACGACCACGCGCTGTGCCAGGCGCTGGCCGCCGCCGGCGCGGAGGTCGCGCTCTACACCAGCCACTTCGCGCATGGGCCGGTGGCGCCGCCGGACGGCTACCGCCGCCACGAGCTGTTCTACCCGCTCGCGGCGCACGTCGGCTCCGCGCGGGCGCGCCGCACGGTCAAGCTCGCCGAGCACGTGCCCGACATGCTGCGCTACCGGAGCGCGGCGCGCGCCGCGGACGTCGTGCACTTCCAGTGGCTGGCCGTCCAGCACCTCGACGGCCGGCTGCTGCCCGACCGCGCGGTTGCGAGCGCCTCGTCGGCACCGCGCCGGCCGCTGGTGCTGACAGCACACGACATCCTCCCGCGCGAGGCGCGTCCGGGCCAGCGCGCGGCGCAGCAGCGGCTGTATGACCGCTTCGATGCGATCGTCGTGCACTCCGAGCACGGCCGCCTGCGCCTGACGGGCGAGCTCGGCATCGATCGCGAACGCGTGCACGTGATCCCGCACGGCGTGTTCGAGCACCTCGCGGCCGGAGGCGAGCCGCGCGCGTCCCAGCAGGCGCCGTTCGCGACGGAGCTGCCGGTCGTCCTGTGCTTCGGGCTGATGCGCCCGTACAAGGGCATCGACCTGTTGCTCGAGGCGTGGCGTGGGATCGAGAACGCAGAGCTGTGGATCGCGGGCATGCCGCGCATGGACATCTCCGCGCTGAAAGCAACGGCGCCGCCCGGTGTGCGGTTCGTGCCGCGCTTCATCGGCGATGACGAGCTGCCGGCCTACTTCCGCCGAGCCGACCTCGTCGTGCTGCCCTATCGCGAGATCGACCAGTCGGGCGTGCTGTTCACGGCGCTCGCGTTCGGCAAGCCGCTGCTGTTGAGCGACGTCGGCGGCTTTCCGGAGGTCGCGGCCACCGGCGCCGCGCGCAGCTTCCCCGCCGGCGACGTCGGCGCGCTGCACGACAGTCTGCGCGAGCTGATCGGCGACGCGGATGCGCGGTCTGCTCTGGCCGCTCGCGCGCAGGAGCTCGCGGCGGGCGAGTACTCGTGGCGCGCGATAGCCGAGCGCACGCTCGAGCTGTACGAGTCCCTGCTGCCAGCGGGACCCGGCCGATGAGGACGGCGCTTGAGATCGTCTTTTGGGTGTCTGTGGCGCTGGTCGTGTGGACGCAGCTCGGCTACGCGGCGGCGCTAGCGCTCGCTGCCCGCGTGCTTCCCGCCGCCGGGGCGGGCCAAGGAGCTCTCGAGCCCTCCGATCCCCCTGACCTGTCCCTCATCATCGCGGCCCACGACGAGGCGTCGGTGATCGCGGCGAAGGTCGAGAACGCGCTGGCGCTGAACTATCCCCGCGAGCGCCTCGAGCTGATCGTCGCGTGCGATGGCTGCACCGATGACACCGCGGCGCTGGCACGCGAGGCGGGGGCCGACGTGGTGCTCGAGCTGCCGCGCGGCGGCAAGATCCGCGCGCAGGACACGGCGGTGCAGCGCGCGCGCGGAGCGATCGTCGCGTTCTCAGACGCGAACGCGCTGTGGGAGCCCGACGCGGCGCGCGTGCTCGTGAGCGCGTTCGCGGACCCGCAGGTCGGCTACGCGTGCGGCCAGGTGCGCTTCGTGCGGGGCGCCGACGCGGAGGGCGCCGGCGGCGCGCCGAACCAGGAGGGCGTGTACTGGCGCTATGAGCTCGCGGTGCGCGCCCTGGAGTCGCGGCTGTCGTCGATCACCGCGGGCAACGGCGCGATCTATGCGACTCGGCGCGAGTCCTACGTGGTTGTGGACCCGGTCATGGGCCACGACCTGTCGCTGCCGTTCAACACGGTCAAGCGCGGGCTGCGCGCGGTGTATGTGGCGGGCGCGCGCGCGAACGAGAAGATGGTGCCGTCGCTCGCGGGAGAGTTTGCGCGCAAGCGGCGCATGATGAGCCACACGTGGGCGATCGTCCTGCGCGGCGGCATGCTCTCGCCGCGTGGCTACCCGCCGGGCTACGCGCTGATGATCCTCTCGCACCGTCTGCTGCGTTATTCGACGGCCGCGCTGCACGTGCTGGCGCTGGCCGCCAACGTCGCGCTCGTAGCGCTCGGAGGACCTGGGCAGACTCTGTACATCGTCACGCTTGCGCTGCAGCTGGCGCTGCTCCTCGCCGCTGCGCTCGCGGGTGTGGTGCCGATACGCCCGCTGCTGATCGCGCGCTACTACGTGCTCACGACGGCGTCGCTCGCCGCGGGCCTGTGGGACTGGCTGCGGCACGGGACCGACGCGACGTGGGACGCGGCCGAGGGGACGCGCTGACGACCGGGAGGCGGCGTCATGCGGCGTCCTCGGTCGCTCGCGGGCAAAGCCCGCCACGCTCTCTGCGTCCTTGCCTGACTTGCCTCCCGGCCGTCAGGAGCGCAATGAGGTGCCTATTGTCCGCCCCGTGATCCGCCGCACCATCGACGTGGTCGTGTCCGCGACCGCACTCGCGTTCACCGCGCCGCTCGTCGCGCTCGCCGCGATCGCCATCCGCCTGGAGTCCCGCGGCCCGGTGATCTACCGCCAGCGCCGCAGCGGCCTTCATGGTCGCGAGTTCGACGTGCTGAAGCTGCGGACGATGGTCGACGGCGCGGAGCACGTCGGGGCGGGGCTGGCGGTCAACGAGAACGACGCGCGGATCACGCGCGTGGGCGCGCTGCTGCGGCGCACGTCGCTGGATGAGCTGCCGAACCTGGTGAACGTGCTGCGCGGGGAGATGTCGCTGATCGGACCGCGCCCGACGCTGCCGGTGCAGGTCGAGCAGTACTCAGAGCGCCAGCGCGGGCGGCTGGCGGTGAAGCCGGGCATCACCGGCTGGGCGCAGGTCAACGGCCGCGCGTCGCTGCCGTGGCCCGAGCGGATCGAGCTGGACCTGTACTACATCGAGCATCGCTCGCCGGTGCTCGACACGCGGATCGTGTGGCGCACGCTGGCGATGGTGCTCGGCGGCTCGGGGCTGTACAAGGGGCACGCGGGCGGCTGGGAGGGCGAGCTGTGAGCGCGATCCTGCTGACGGGCGCGGGCAAGCGCTACGACATCGTGTCGTGCTTCGCGGCGCTCACGAAGACGATCGTCGCCGACCCCTCGCCGCTGGCCCCCGCGCAGTACGCCGCGCATGTGCGCGTGGCGGTCCCGGCGATGTCCGACCCCGACTACGTGCCGGCGCTGGCGGCGCTGTGCGAGCAGCATGACGTCGGCGCGGTGCTGCCGCTGACGGACCTCGATATAGAGATCTTGGCGCGCGCGCTGGAGGAGCAGCGGCTTCCTGCTCTGGTTCCGTCTGCCGAGGTCGCCCGCGCGACCTACGACAAGTACGAGGCGCACCTGCTGCTGACGCGCTTGGGGCTGCCCTCGCCGCCGACGGTCCTGCCCGGGGAGGCGCTGGAGGCGCTCGAGTACCCGGTGATGGTCAAGCCGCGCCGCGGCTCGGGCGCGCGCTCGATCCACCTCGCGCATGACGCGGCGCAGGCGCGCTTCTTCATCGATTACGTGCAGGACGCGCCGAGCGGCGCGCGGCCCGGGGGCCTGCCCGCGCCTGAGCCCGTGATGATCCAGCGCGCGATGGGCGGCCCGGAGCTGTCGATCGACTGCCTCGGCGACCGCGACGGGCGCTGCCTGAACGCGATCCCGCGGACGATGCTCGAGTCGCGCGGCGGCGAGTCGATCAAGGGTCAGGTGGTCCACGACGAGGAGCTGATCGATCTCGGCAGGCGCGCGGTGGAGGCGCTGCGCGTCCGCGGCCCGGCGACGATCCAGGTGTTCCGCGACCCCGACGTGGGGCTTGGCATCACCGACGTCAACACGCGCTTCGGCGGCGCCTTCCCGGCGCCTGTCTACGCTGCGCTGCCAGGCCGAAGCTACCCGGAGCTGATCGTGCGGATGGCGGCGGGCGAGCAGGTCGAGCCGCACGTGGGCGAGTTCCGGGCGGGCATGACCTTCACGCGCTACTACTGGCAGCTCGAGCTCGACGAGCAGCTGCAGCCGACGGGCCGCGAGATCGTGCGCGGCGGCCCGCGCCTGCGCGGCGCCGGGCCCGGTTGAGGCTGCAAGCGCCGTATCGGCGCTGTGGGTGGGGCTAGAATTGGCCGCGATGGCTACGTCGCTTGCCGACTCGCCGCCTGCACTGCCTCCGGGCGAGCAGGCGCCCCCGAACGGATCCAACGGGCCTGCGCCCGAGCCGCCCGCCGGTTCCGCGCCGGTTGCTCCGCCCGAGCGCGCGTGCGCCAGCTGCGCGGCGCCGATGGCCACCGGCCAGGATTGGTGCCTGGAGTGCGGCGCCGGGGCGCCCGGCAGCCTCGGCACGCGAAGCTGGCGCTCGGCGGCGGCGATCGCCGGGCTCGTCACGGTCCTGGTGCTGGGCGCAGCCGCGGCCGCTGTCGCGGCTCTGACCAAGGGCCACGCGAAGCCGCCGGTGGTGATCAGGACGGTCGCGCAGGTACCCGCGCCGACGACGCCCGCGCCGACGACGCCGGGTGTGGGCACGACGGCGCCTGCCACGCCCGGCACGGTGCCGGGCGCGAAACTGAAACTGCCGCTGAGCACGGTCAAACCGCCGAAGATCCCGCTCACGCAGGTGACGCCGAAAGCGTCTGAAACACCGACGGCGACGCCTCCGGCGGAAACCAAAGCGACGACGCCGACGAGCAGCACGCCGACGGGCACGACGCCGACCAGCGGCTCGGGCGAAAAGACCAACGAAGAATCACAGCAGGCGGCGATCCTGCTCGACACGAACGCGGCCTCCACCTACAACCCCTACGAATACCCGGCGAGCGGGTTCGGTGATCCGAGCCTCGCGATCGACGGTGACACCTCCACGGCGTGGACCGCGGCGGTCAACCCGGCCACAGCGCCGAAGATGGCGCAGGGCCTGCTGATCAACCTGAAGGGCAAGCAGAAGATCTCGGCGCTCCAGCTCGTGACCGCGACGCCGGGCATCCGCGTCCAGGTCTACGGCGCCAACGTCGCCACGGCACCGACGTCGATCACCGACCCTGCGTGGGTCAGACTCAGCCCGCCGCGGACGGTCAAGAAGAGGCGGCTGCGAATGAGCCTGCGCGACTCCTCGAAGGCGTTCCAGTTCGTAACCGTGTGGATCAGTCAGGCGCCGGCGTCGGCCGTCGGCACCGCGACGGCCCCCGGGCACGTCGACCTCAACGAAGTCGAACTGTTCCCGACGCGCTAGCGGGCGTGTCTAGCGCACAGCGCGTTTGGCGGTGCGCGCCGGCTTGGCGGCGCGGGCGGCTTTGGCGGCGCGGGCCGGTTTGACCGAGCGTTTCGCGCGCGTGCTCCAGACCTCGTCCAGGAACTTCGCGATCTCACCGGTCAGGCGCTCTGGTTGCATGCGCAGCTCCGTCAGCGAGTTCGCCTCGAGCAGCCGCGCGTTCTGCATCTCCTTGGCGAGCATGCCGGCGTCGGAGAACGGGTGCACGGGGTCGCGCGGGTGCCCCAGCACGAGCGTGGGCGTGGTGAACGTCGCGCGCTCGCTGCGCGGCGGCGCGATGCGCCCGAAGAACAGACCCTGCAGCAGCGCGCCGCCCGGACCGGGTTCCTGGCGCACGAGGTCGAGCATCACATTGCCGTAGTGCGGCAGCACGCTCCGCGGCACCGCGCGGGTCACGCGCGCGAGGAGCTTCATCACGGGCTCGCCGAACGTCAGCGCCACGAGCAGCGGCGTGAACGTCAGCGCGCTCCACAAGAGCCCGTTGTCGAGCACCGGCATCTCGATGATCAGGCCGCGCAGGCGCTCGGGGCTGTGCGCGGCGACCTCGAGCGCGGCGTTGGCGCCCAGCGAGGTGCCCATCACGACCGCCTGCTCGATCTGCAGATGGTCCATCAGCGCGACCACCTGCTCGCCGTAGGTGGCCATCGAGTAGCGCCACATGTCGCGGGGTCGGTCCGAGCGTCCGTGGCCCAGCAGGTCGAGCGTGATCACGCGGTTGCCGCGCGCGGCCAGGTCCTTGGCCAGCGGCACATGCATCTCCTGTGAGAGCAGCAGCCCGTGCAGCAGGATCAACGGGCGTGTGTTCGCCGGTGCGCTGCGGGCGGTCCTGCCGCGCCCGCCGGCCGGCGTGACCGCCGCCGGGCCACCGCCGAACTCCGTGTAGGCAATGCGCTGCCCCTCGTACTTGAAGAACGGCATGGGTGAGCTGATCATACGTCATGCTGGCTGCCTGGCCAAAGCGCTAGCTTTCGCGGGAGACACCCATCACCCGCCACGTCAGGAGCAGATCATGGCCAAGCAGCCCCGCATCCTCGCCGGACAGACAGCCGCGATCACCGGCGGTGCGCGCGGCATCGGGCGTGCGACCGCGACGGCGCTGCTGCGTCAGGGCATGCGCGTGGCGATCGGCGATGTGGACTTCGAAGCGGCCGCCCGCACCGCCGAGGAGCTGGGCGCGAGCGCCGTCGCGCTCGAGCTCGATGTCACCGACCGCGACTCGTTCACTGCGTTCCTCGACGCCGCCGAGGAGCAGCTCGGGCCGCTGGACGTGCTGATCAACAACGCCGGCATCATGCAGCTCGGGAGCTTCCTCGACGAGGACGACATGACGACGCGGCGGATGATCGACATCAACCTGTACGGCGTGATCCTCGGCATGAAGCTCGCGCTGGAGCGGATGGTCGCGCGCGACCGGGGCCACGTGGTCAACATCTCCTCGCAGGCGGGCAAGTTCGGCGCGCCGGGCGGTGCCACCTACTCGGCGACCAAGCACGCGGTCGTCGGTCTCAGCGAGGCCGTACGCGGCGAGCTGCGCCAGATGGGTGCCCACGTCGACGTCAGCTACGTGATGCCGTTCGTGGTCAACACCGAGCTCGGCTCGGGCCTGGGGGCGGCGCGCGGCATGAGCAGCCTCGAGCCTGCCGACGTCGCTGACGCGATCGTCGAGGCGCTGCAGCTCGGGACCGTCGACGTGTGGGTGCCGAAGTCCGCGAAACGCGCAAACCTGCTCGGTACGCTGCTGCCGCGCCCACTCGCGGAGGGCATGGCGCGGGCGATGAAGGCCGACCGCGTCCTGACCGACACCGACGGGGGCCTGCGCCGCGCCTACGAACTGCGTGCCGCGCACTCGGAGCCCGCTCTCGAGCCGGCGGCGGCGGAGCGCCAGCGCATCACGCAGGTCGCGGGCGAGTGAGCCGCCTGCCAACACGGCCCTAGCATACGTGTGGCCCATCGGCTAGGCTCGCGCCCGTGCACACGCTCGCCCTGCAGCTGGCGCCCGTCCTCGCGGCCGAGAAGAGCAAAGTCCCGTTCTATATCGTGGGTGGCCTGCTGGTGGTGTGGGCGCTGACGCTGTCGCTGGGGCTCGGCATGCGCAAACCCGACTTCCCCGGCAGCCTGGCCGGCCAGCGCGCCGTGGTGGCTGTATCCGCTGTCCTCGTACTCGGTGCGGTGGGCACCGCCGTGCTGACCTCGAGCGTGCCCGCCAAGGGGACGGTGCCGCCGAACAAAACGCAGGAACTCGCGCCGGTGCCCTCGGTGTCGGCGCCGGTGGAGCAGAGCACGAGCGCCGCCGAAAGCGCGCCGGCCGCCACCGCGCCGATCGCCACCACCGGCACCCCTGCGCCCGCAAGCTCGCCGTCGCCCGGCAAAGCCACCACCAGGCTGGCGCTCGCGGCCAACCCGACGGGGCTGCTCGCGTACAACACGAAGCAGCTGAGCGCCAAGGCGGGCACGGTGACGATCACGATGGCCAACGCGTCGCCGCTCGAACACGACGTCGCGGTCGCCGAAGGCACCAAGGTGCTCGGCCAGACGCCCGTGTTCAAAGGCGGCACACGGACGCTTACGCTCAACCTGAAGCCGGGCAAATATGTCTTCTACTGCACCGTCCCGGGACACCGGCAGGCGGGCATGGAAGGTACGCTGAACGTCTCGTGAAGCTGTACGTGTGCTGGGGCACCTTCCCGACGCCGAGACCCGGCGGGCATCCCTGCGCGAACGCGTACCACGCGCTGAAGGACGCCGGGCACGACCCCGAGGTGGTGAAGGCCTACGGCCTGGGGTTGCTGCCCGGGGTCTTCAACCAGACGCCGGGGCGCCGCGAGGTCCAGGCGTTGACGGGCAACCGATGGGTGCCCACCCTCGTCCTCGACGACGGCTCGGTGATCGACGACTCGCGCGCGATCATCGACTGGGCCCGGGCGAACCCGGTATAGCGCTGCGCGGCCGCGGCGATCGAGGCGTCGCTGTCGTGCTCGGCGAGCAGCCGGTCGGCGTTCTCGTCGGCGAGCGCCGCGACGCGGCCCAGGGCCACCGCCAGCAATGCACCGAAGGCCATCGTGCCGAGCGCCGAAGCGATGATGATGGCCACCCAAACCACCCCTTTTGCTCCTCCGGATCAACTCCCGTGGGGACCCTCGCACACCGGCCGGACAGCGGTCCAGTAGCCGGCGGACGAAGACCACGCTAACTCCGTAGCTTTCTGCACCGCGGGCAGCTCTCCTCCCCGCGCCCACCACCAAGACCAACAGGAAGGGAACGCGCCATGGACGTTCTGGCCAGACTCGACGAGACCCGCAGCGCGATCGACGTGCTCGAGCACCCGTTCTACCAGCGCTGGAGCGCCGGCGAGCTGAGCGCCGGCGAGCTCGCGCGCTATGCCGGCGAGTACCGGCATGCGGTCGGCGCGCTCGCAGACGCGTCGGCGCGCGCCGCCGACTGCGCGGCGGCAGATCCCGCCACCGCCGAGCACGCGGACGGCCTGCGCCGCCACGCCGAGGAGGAGGCCGCGCACGTGGCGCTGTGGGCCCAGTTCGAGCGCGCGCTCGCGCCGCAACCAGCGGACGCAGGCGTGGCGGAGCTCGAGCAGACGCGTGCGTGCGTGCGTGCGTGGAACGCCGGCGAAGACCTGCTCGAGCATCTCGCCGTCCTGTACGCGATCGAGGCCGGCCAGCCGCAGATCTCAGCGACGAAGCTCGCCGGGCTGAGCGCCCACTACGGGCTCGGCGAGGAGGGCCCGGCGACCGAGTACTTCCGCGTCCACGAGCTGCGCGACGTCGAGCACGCGTGCGCGGCACGTGAGCTGATCGCGCGGTTGATCGCCGCAGCGGACGACCCCGACGCGCAGGCCGAGCGGATGCTCGCGCGCGCAGGCGACGCGCTGCACGGCAACTGGCTGCTGCTGGACGGCGTCGAAGCCGGCGGCTGAGCTTCGCTCCTCGCCGCCGTCAGCGCTCTCGACGCCAGTACACGCCGGTCCAGTCGATCGTCTGCAGCGGCTCACTGATGCCGTGCTGCGACCTGTAGTCGCGAATCGCCTGGCCACAGGCATCGGCGAACAGTGGGGCGTTGTAGTCGTCGACGATCAAATAGCCGCCGATCGACAGTTTCGGATAGAGCGCGGTGATCGCGTCGATGGTGGACGCGTACAGGTCACCGTCGAGTCGCGCGACGGCGAGCTGCTCGATCGGTGCGGTGGCGAGGGTGTCCTTGAACCAGCCGACCAGGAACCTCACGTGCTCGTCTAGCAGGCCGTACTTGGCGAAGTTCGCCTTGACTCGATCGAGGTCGACCGCGAGCCCGCTGAAGCCGTCCATGTCGTATCCCCGGTCAACGGGGTGCGCATCGGAAGCCGGCGTCGGCAGGCCTTCGAAGGAGTCGGCGACCCATACGGTCCGGTCGCTGACGCCGTGTGCCGCGAGCACCGCGCGCATGAATATCGCCGAGCCGCCGCGCCAGACGCCCGTCTCGATCAGATCGCCCGGGACGCCGTCCTCGAGGACGCTGGTGATGCAGTGGCGGACGTTGTCGAGGCGCAGGTGGCCGGCCATCGTCTCCGCCGTCTGGGGAAAGTCCCTGCCTTCGTGTCGGTCCTGCACACTTGCTGTCGCTCGCTCGACGATCCGCCAGTCGAGGTTCTTCTCGACGCGGTTGAGGGCGTCGCGCGCGAGCCGCCGCCATCCTTGCAGGCGCGGTTCGTTGTGGTGCTCGTCGATGAACAGGCTGCGCGTCAGGCAGCCCTTGAGCAGGCTGAGATACAGCTCGCCGGCGTCGGCTCGGTCCTCGCCTGGTCGCATCACTCCTATAGACGCCGTTCGGCGGCGATGAGTTCCCGGCGCCCTCTCGCGAGGTGAGGCCTCAGGGCAGCGGCTGCACCGCTCGCACGGACAGACGCCACGCGAACAGCACGGCCGAGACGGAAGTCGCGAGGTTGAGGCTCGAGACGCCTGGGCGCATGGGGATGCTGACGCGCGCGTCGGCCTCGGCGAGCAGCTCGTCGCTGAGGCCGTGGCGCTCGGTGCCGAAGGCGAGTACCGCGCGCGCGGGTAGCTCGGCGGGCTCGAGCAGCGGCTCGCCGGCGGGGTCGATCGCGAGCAGCGGCCGATCGCACACGGAGAGCTGGCGCAGTGACTCGAGTCGCGCGACGGGCAGCGCGTAGTGCAGGCCGGCGGCGCCGCGCAGCGCGTCCGGATGCCACGGGTCGTGGCTGCCGGTACTGAGCAGGCCGGCGGCATCGGCGGCAGCGGCGACGCGCACGCACGCGCCGAGGTTGCCGAGGTCGCGCGGGTCCTCGAGCACCACGACCGGCGCTGAGCCGCCGTCGGCGAGCACCGCGGCGGGGTCGACCGTACGGCGCTCGGCGAGCGCGATCACCCCGGTCGAGGGTGCGAGCGGCGCGAGCTGGTCGAAGACCGCCGGCTCGATCTCGCGCGCGAGCGCGGGCACGCGATCGGCGAGGTCGGGCGCGATCTCGCGCGTCAGGCGCTCGAGCTCGGCGAGGTCACGGGTCACCACCTCGAGCATGTCGGCGCCGAAGCGCAGCGCGTGCTTGAGCGGATGCAGTCCTTCGAGCACCGCGAGCGCGGGATCGCGCCGGGCGCGCCCAAAGCGCGGGATGAGCGATCCATCTTGCACTCAGCGATAATGGCACCTTCGATGAAGCTCGAGGGCATCCATCACATCAGCGCGATCACCGGCGACGCCCGCGCCAACGTCGAGTTCTACACGGGGGTGCTGGGACTGCGGATGGTCAAGCGCACCGTCAACCAGGACGAACCGAACATGTACCACCTGTTCTACGGCGACGAGCACGGCTCGCCGGGGATGGATCTGACGTTCTTCGAGTACCCGGGCGCGGCGCGCGGCGTGGCGGGCGCGGGGATGGTGCACCGGATCGTGTGGCGCGTGTCCTCCCGTGAGGCGCTCGAGTTCTGGAGGGAGCGGCTGGCTGCGGTCGGTGTGGAGGCCGAGCTGACCGAGAACAGCCTCCTGTTCCTCGACCCCGAGGGCCTCGAACACGAGCTCGTGCTCAGCACCAGCGAGGATCAGCCGTTGAGCGCGCATGATCCGCAGATCCCGTCCGAGTACGCGCTCCAGGGCTTCGAGGGCGTGCGTGCGTACAGCAACGCGCCGTTTCGCAGCGAGCGGCTGCTCGGCGACGCGATGGGCTTCGCGAAAGGCGAGGGCGAGCACTGGGAGGCACGCGGCGATCACCGCGGGAGCTTCTACGCCTACGATCCCGCGCCGCCAGAGATCAACCGCACGCAGGGCGCCGGGACGGTGCACCACGTGGCGTTCGCCGCGGCGATCGACGATCTCGAGGAGTGGCGCACGCGTGTGGCCGAGGCGGGCGCGCGCCCGACGCCGGTGATCGACCGCTTCTACTTCAAATCGGTGTACTTTCTGGAGCCGAGCGGCGTGTTGTTCGAGATCGCGACGATCGGCCCGGGCTTCGCGGTCGACGAGGACGCACGTCACCTCGGCGAGAGCCTGTCGCTGCCGCCGCCGCTACAGCCGCTGCGCGAGCAGCTCGAGAGCACGCTCAGCCCGCTGCCGTATCCGCCCGCGTGGCGGGTCGCAGCCGACGAGTGAGCCGGTTCGCGCCCGGCTAGGCCGCAGCGGTGTCGCGCCGGCGCGAGCGCGGCGAGCGGCGTGCCAGCACGGCGCCCCAGTCCGCGTCCTCGATGCGTCCGGGCTCGGTCTGCTCGAGGAACTCGCGCAGTACGCGAGCGAGGCCGGCCGGATCTTCCAGGTGCGGGAAGTGCGCCGCGTCGGGCAGCGTCGTGAAGCGGCTGTGCGGGATCGCCTGATGCGCGCGGCGGCCGTGCGCGATCGGGATCGTGTGGTCGCGCTCGCCCCACACGATCAGCGTCGGCATCGTCTCCAGCAGGTAAAGGCGGTCGGTGGCGCTGACGCGCTGACCGTGGACGTCGATCACCGAGCGAAGGGTGTTCAGGAACGCCCCACGCGCGTCGGCGTTCTCGAGCGGGCGCAAGGCCCGCGCGAGCGCCTGCAGGTGCACGCCGCCGCCGAGCGCGCGCTCGCGCATGCCGCGCCCGGTCTCGGCGAGCCCGGCCAGCAGGCGCGGTTGGATCGTCAGCGACAGCAGGCCGGAGACGCCGGGGAGGGCGGCGCTGCGCAGCATCGGGCTGACCTCCTGGCCGAGCCCGCCGCTCGAGATCAGCACCAGACGCTCGACGCGCTGGGGAAACTGGTAGAAGAACTGCATCGCGACGCCGCCGCCGAGCGAATGCCCGACGATGCTGGCGCGCTCGACGCCGATCGCGGCGAGCAGGTCGCGGATGCTGGCGGCGTGTGCGCCGAGCGAGTAGTCGCCGCGCGGTGCGGCCGAGTCGCCGTGCCCGATCAGATCGGGGGCGATGACGGTGTAGTCGCGCGCGAGTGCCAGCGCCACCGACTGCCAGTGGCTGGAGGAATTGAGCATCCCGTGGACCAGGACGATCGGCGGTCCGCTGCCGGCGATTCGGTAGATGACGCGGCGTCCGTGCAACGCGATCTCCCACTCCTCGAACTGGTCTTCCGGAGCGGGCACCCGGGCAAAGCGCCGCATGCCCTCGGCGTCCCCCCCGGGCGCGGGTGTTGCCTGGCTGGATGTCAGCGCGGCACCTCGCGGCCAGCCTAGCAAAGCGCTCCTAGCTGTCTTCGCGCGCGTCCCACAGCAGGATGTTGCGCCTGCCCGCGCGGCGCGCGCGCGTCAGCTTGCGCTGCGCGGGCGTGAGTCGCCGGTCGGCCGGCTCGCGGTGCTCGTCGATGTCCGCGCGGGAATCGTCGGGCTCGGCCCACTCGTACAGGCAGTGGCTCGCCGAGGCCAGTCGCCGGCAGGCCCGTTGCAGTTCGTCGGCGATCTCGAGCCACGCATCGGAGTGGGGAGCGGGGTCGGCGTCCAGCAGCGCCGCGGCCCGCTCGATGCGTTCGCGCAGCAGCCGCCGGAAGCGCTCGAGCTCCTGCGCGGCCGCCACGCGCGCGTTGCGCCAGGCGCGATGCTGCGGGGACTCGGGCAGCGGCGGCAGCTCGCCGGCGCTCACCGCGCGGCGCAGGCGACGCCGACCGGCGCTGGTGAGCGCCCACGTCGCGACGCCGTGGCGGCGCACACAGTCGAGCGATCCGGCGGCGTGCAGTGCGTCGAGCCGGGTGCGGACATGGCGCGCGGGCGCCGAGCGCGGTCGCAGCGCGAGGTGTTCGAGGATCGCCCATACGGGCACCGCTGGTCGGTGACGGGGCTGATGGCGAGCGGCGCGCTCGATCGCCGCGAGCACCAGCTCGTCAGGGGGCCGGGCGAACTGCGTGGTGCGCGTGTGCGGGTCGGGGTCTGGCATCTCGCCTCCTGTCGTCGGAGCACCCGGGCGCCCGTGTTTCGACTCCGGCGGATGTCCCCGTGGCAGCGCGAGGCGCCGTACTCGGGGACAATCGGCGGGCATCGAGGGTGAGCAACTCGGTGCCGGGCCCGGGGTGTTGACGCACCGCCGGGCCGCTACTTTCAATACGTGCCCGACGCTAGTACCGATCCCGATCACGAGCAAGCGAAACTGGTAAGAAGTCTCAGTGTTGACACAAATCGGGCTCACGACGGGCACAAGTTGAGCGTCGCGTGACGAACGAGCGCCAGCAGCAGACGCCTTATCTGGACGCATTGTGCGAGTACGCCCGCCGCCACCCGGCGCGGCTGCACGTACCCGGGCACAAGGGCGGCCCGGGTGCAGATCCGGGGCTGCTGGAGGCGTTGGGCGAGCAGGCGGTGAGCCTCGACATCCCGGCGCTGACGTACGGAATCGACCTCGGCGAAGAGCCGACGCCGTTCGAGCAGGCCCAGCGGCTGGCCGCGGAGGCGTGGGGGGCCAGGCGCGCGTGGTTCCTGGTCAACGGCGCCTCGCAGGGCAACCTCGCGGCGGGGCTGGCGCTCGCGCACTACGGGCGCGACGTGGTCGTCCAGCGCAACGCTCACTCGAGCACGATCGATGCGCTCGTGTTGTCGGGCATGCGCCCGACGTTCGCGGCGCCGGAGGTCGACCCGGAGCTCGGGATCGCCCACTGCCTGACGCCGGAGACGCTCGAGCTGGCACTGGCGCAGACGCCTGAGGCCGTCGGCGCGTGGGTGGTCTCGCCGACGTACTTCGGCGCGGTGGCGGACGTCGCCTCGCTGGCCGAGGTCGCGCACGCTCGCGGCGTGCCGCTGGTCGTGGACGAGGCGTGGGGCGCGCACTTGGCCTTCCACGAGGAGCTTCCCGAGCACGCGCTGGCGCTGGGCGCCGACCTGGTGATCTCGAGCACGCACAAGATCGTCGGCAGCCTCACGCAGTCGGCGATGTTGCACCTCGGCGATGGCGCCGAGGAGCTGCTGATCGGCGCGGATGTGGTCGACCGCGCGGTGACGCTGACGGAGTCGACCAGCCCCAACTCGCTGCTGTGCGGCTCGCTCGACGCGGCGCGCAGGCAGGCGGCGGTCCATGGCCGCGAGCTGCTGGGGCGCACGATGGCGGCGCTGACGCTGGCGCGCGATGAAATCCGCGCGATCGCGGGGCTGGACGTGCTCGACGAGCGGATGGCCGGACGTCCAGGCGTGTTCGCGTATGACCCGCTGCGCCTGGCGATCGACGTCCGCGGGGTGGCCGCCAGTGGCTACGAGCTGGCGCCGATGCTGCGCGAGATCGGCGACATCAACCTCGAGCTCTACGGCCAGAACGTGCTGGTGGCGGTGTTCGGCATGGGCGAGCGCAGCCTGCCGGAGGCCGCGCGGCTGCTCGAGGCGCTGCGCGTGGCGGCCGCGCGCGTCGGCGTGGACCCGGGCGCCGCGAGCACGAGCTTCGCCGCGCCGCCGCCGTGGGGCGAGCTCGCGATGACCCCGCGCGAGGCGTATCTGGGCGCCCAGGAGGTGGTGCCCGCGGCGCGGGCCGTGGGGCGGATCGCTGCCGAGTCGCTCGCCACTTATCCCCCGGGGATCCCGAATGTGCTGCCGGGCGAGCGCCTCACCGCTGAGACGCTCGCCTACGTCCAGCGCACGCTCGAGCTGGGCGGGAGCGTGCGCGGCGCGAGCGACCGGCTGCTGCACACGGTGCGCGTGGTCGTCGAGGACGGCCTGCGCCCGGGCTGAGCGACTCGCTCAGGCGCAGACCTGCCGCTCACGCGCCGGCCTCGGCGGCCTGCGAATAGCGCAGCGAGCCCGGTGTCGTGAGCGTCTCGCCGGTCTCGAGCAGCGTCTTCAGCCCCGAGAGGATCATCGGCCAGCCGCCGTAGAGTTCGCTGTTGGCGTTCTCGCGCAGCTGGTCGTGCGTGAGCGTCAGCCGGCAGGAGTCCCCCACGGGTTCGATCTCCCAGGTGACGCGCGAGGCGCCTTCGCCCTTGACCTCGTCGCTCCACAGCGCAGTGAAGCTGTGGACGAGCAGCCGCGGCGGGTCGACCTCGAGGATCTCGCCCCCGCCGATCGCGATGCCGGCGCCTGGGTGGTAGGTCTCGATCCGCGAGCCGGGCGACCAGTCCGAGCGGACGCCCACGCCGAAGGAGTACTTGCGTCGCTCCGCGTCGTCGGTGATCGCCTGCCACAGGCGCTCGGGCGTGGTCTTGATGTAGATCTCGAAGACCTTGTCCGTCGGCGCCGCCGTCCACGGCCGCTTGGCGCTGCTGATTTGGGTGTCCATCTCGGCTTCCTCCTCGATTCGGGTCTTGAGGCCGCTGAGCGTCGCCGCCCAGGGCTCCGCGTACTTGCTCACCCACCGGTCGTGGACGAGCCTGATCGGGACGGGGTTCAGGAAGTGCAGCTTCTCGCGGCCCCTGCGCCTGGCGGCGACGAGGCCGGCGGCCTCGAGCACCTTCAGGTGCTTCATGACGCCGAAGCGCGTCATCGGCAGTCGCCGCTCGAGCTCTCCGAGCGTCTGCCCGTCACGCTCGAACAGCTCGTCCAGCAGGTTCCTGCGGGTCGGGTCTGCGAGGGCTTTGAACACCGCGTCCACGTCCCCATCATAGGTGACCATTTGGTCACCTGTCAAGCGGATGCGGAGCGGCTCGGTTCGGCGGGCGCGCGGCTCATCGCGGATGGCCACCAGTTCCAGCGTCCGAGCAACGTGACGGTCGCCGGCACCAGCAGCGTGCGTACGATGAACGTGTCCATCAGGATCCCGATCGCGAGTCCTGCGCCGATCGCCCTGACCTGGCTTCCGGAGGCGCTCGAGCCGGCGACGACAGCGAGCACCCCGAAGGTGCCGGCGAGCACGAGGCCGGCGGAGGTGACCGTCGTGCCGGTGCGGGCGACGGCGTGGACGACGGCGTCGGTGAGCGGCATGTTCCGGGCTTCCTCGCGGATACGCGTCATGACGAGGATGTTGTAGTCCTCGCCCAGCGCGAGCAGGAAGATGAACATCAGGAACGGCAGGATGAACGTGAGGCCGCCTTCGCCGCCGATGTCGATGAACACGAGCGTGGCGACGCCCAACGCGGCGAGGTAGGAGAGGGCGACGCTGAAGATCAGGTACACGGGCGCGACGAGGCTGCGCAGCACGATCGCCAGCAGCAGCGCGATCGCGACGATCGCTACAGGGATGATGTCGATGAGATCCTTGTTGGAGGTCGCGCTGACGTCGTATAGGGCGGCGGCCTCGCCGGCCACGCCGGACGCACTCGCCCCAGAGGCGGCGGCCGCCTGCTCGACCACCCTGCGGATCTTCGGCGTGGCGTTCAACGCGGCGGTGGTCTGCTGCCCGCCGGCGCGCAGGCTCGCCTCGAACTGGATGACGTGCCCTTCGGGACCCACGAAGCCGGCACTCGAGCGGTAGGCGTTGTATTCCTGCGGCGATACCGCGCCGGCGCTCGCGGGGCGCGTCGGCGGCAGCGTCGTCGGGTTGCCGAGCAGCGCGTGCAGCCGCGAGTACTGGGCCGGGGTGAGGCTGGTGCCGTTGGGCGCGAGCGGCCCCAGCAGCGCCTTGAACTGCCCCGATGCTCTGAGCGAAGCGTCGGCGCGCGCGATCACGCTGGGGTCATCCCACACGGGCTTCGGGTAGCTGAACACCAGGTTCGCCGGGTTGGCGCTCGACTCCGGGAAGTGCGCCGCCACGAGCGCGTTGCCGGTGGCGGCGTTGCTGCCCTTGGGCGCGCTCGCCGCGCCTCCAAAGCCGCTCGAGTGATAACCGAGCGCGACGGCGGCGAGCGAGCCGAACAGCGCGAGGCCGAGTGCGAGGGTCAGCGCCGGGCGCTGGATGACGCGCGTGGCGACGGTCCCCCACGCGCCGGCGCGCTGCTCTCCAGGGTTGACGTGCGTCGGCCAGAACGCCGCCTTGCCGAAGATCGCGAGCAGCGCCGGCAGCAATGTCAGACCGGCGAGCAGGATCATCGCGACGCCGATCGCGAGCGGGATGCCGAGGTCGTGGTAGATGCCGAAGCTCGCGAGCAGCAGCGTCAGCAGGGCGATGATCACGGTTGCGGCCGAGGCGGTGATCGACTCGCCGACGCGCACGAGCGCGTGTTCCACGGCTACGCGGGCATCGAGGCCGCGGCGGATTTCCTCACGGACGCGGAACACGAGGAACAGGCCGTAGTCGGTGCCGGCGCCGAGGATCAGGATGATCAGCAGCAGCTCGGTGATCTCGGAGATCTTCAGGCCGTGCGCGCCCAGCTCGCCGATCAGCCGCATCGAGACCACCAGCGAGACGGCCGCCGGCAGCAGCGTGATCAGTGGCGCCAGCACCGAGCGGAAGATCAGCAGCAGCAGCACGATGATGAACACGAACGAGACGGTCTGGGTCTCGCTGCCGGTGCGCTGCGAGCTGGCCTGGTTGGCGACGTTGGTAGCGACGGCGCCGGCGAGCGCGAGCTCGACCCCGGGCGGCGGGTGAGCCTTCACGAGCGCGCGTTCGAGGCCGCTGATCAGCGTTTTCTGGTCGGTGATGTCGGCGGCGTTGATGTGTGCGCGCACGAGTATCTGTGCCGCCTTGCCGTCGGCGGAGACCGCGATCGCGCGCGCCGAGTCCACGAGCGGGACCGTGCGCGCGGCGGCGATCACACGCCCGAGCGTCTGCAGTGCGGCTGCACCGCTCACGTTGCCCGTGCGAGCCGCGACGATCGTGACGCTGCTGTTGTCGTTGCGCGACCCGAGGATCGGCGCGGCCAGCGACGCCGCCTGCGAGCTGGGCGTGCTGGAGGGGAGAAACTGGCTGTTGTCGTTGTTGATCTCGCTCGACAGGCTGGGGAACGCGGCCGAGGTGATCACGACGACGGCGATCCACAGCGCGACGACCAGCCAGCGAAAGCGCACGACCACGCGTGCGAGCGCGGAGTACAGGCGGTCGCTCACGCGCTCTGCAGCTGCGGCCGCGTGGCAAGCTGGCTCGGCGTCGTGCGACGCGGGTGGGGCCTGTCCGCCATCAGACAGAAGCGTACTTGCGCGACGCGCCGAGGGCCCGATAATGCGCTGATGGTCTTCCCGCCGCCGGCCCGGCACCTGCTGCGCGCGAAGGACCTCGCCGACGCGCGCTACTTCGAGCGGCTTGGCGTAGATGAGATGGCGCGCGCAGCCGGTCTCTCGCGGGCTCACTTCAGCCGCGAGTTCCGCCGTGCCTTCGGTGAGCCGCCGCACGTGTATCTGCTCACGCGGCGCCTCGAGCGCGCCGCGGCGCTGCTGAGGAGCACCGACCGGCCGGTGATCGACGTCTGCCTGTCGGTCGGCCTGAGGAGCGTCGGCTCGTTCACCACGAGCTTCACACGTACGTACGGCCTGTCGCCGACCGCTTACCGTGCGTCCTTCCCGCCGGCGGCCCACCAGGCGATGGTCCCGACGTGTGTGGCACGCGCCTACGGGCGCCCCCAACGCCGCACTTTTCGAGAAGACAGCGGCTCGGCGCAGGGCTAGTGTCGTCGTTGACCCCGATAAACGACCAGGAGGACATCATGATCAGAATCGCCAACGCACATCTGTGGGTGAACGACCAGGACGAGGCGCTCGCCTTCTATACGCAGAAGCTCGGCATGGAGGTGCGGATGGACGCGACCCTGCCCGAGCTGGGCAACTTCCGCTGGCTGACGGTCGGCCCGGTGGGCCAACCGGACGTCTCGATCGTGCTGATGGCAATCCCCGGCCCTCCCGTGATGGATGCGCAGACAGCCGAACAGGTACAGGCGTTGATGGCGAAGGGCTTCGCGGGAACGGTGTTCCTGACGACCGACGATTGCCGTCGCTCCTACGACGAGCTGGTGAATCGCGGCGTCGAGTTCACAGAAGCGCCGGAGGATCGCCCTTACGGGATCGACTCGGGCTTTCGCGACCCGTCGGGCAACAGCATTCGTCTTACACAGGTAAGAGAGATGGCCGCGCTCTGATCAGTCGCCGTTGGCATCTGCATCACCGTTGAAGGACGCGCCCTGGGAGTCGATCAGCCCGACGGAGCGCCCGAGGTCCATGCGAGAATCATGCCGTGGCTTCGCTCGCCCAAGAACCTCGGCGCTACCGCGGGCTGACCGCCTCACAGCGGCGTGCCCAGAGGCGCGAGCAGCTGCTCGATGCGGGCCTCGAGCTGTTCGGCACTCTGGGATACGCCAACACCACGATTCGAGCCGTGAGCGCCGCTGCATCGATGAACTCGCGTCACTTCTACGAGTCCTTTGCATCCCGCGAGGATCTGCTCTACCACGTGTACGAGCGCATCGTTCACGAGATCGTCCTGAGCGCAGCGGAGGAGACCGCGAAGGTCGACACGCTCGAGGGCAAGGCGCGCGCGGGCCTGCGCGCCGGCTGGACGATCGTCACCGATGACAGGCGCAAGGCGCGTGTCGTCGCTCTCGAGGTCGTCGGCGTCAGCGAGCGCTTGGATCGTCTACGCCGCCAGATCAGGCATTCGCTGGCTGACCTGACGGCCAACAACGCGCGCTCGATCGCGGGTCCGAAGATGGACTATCGCCTGGACCCGGTGCTGACCGCGCGGACGCTGATCGGCGGCGTCGTCGAGGTGTTGATCGACTGGATCAACGGCGACGTGGACGCGTCGGTAGATGAGATCGTCGAGCACTTCACGCGACTGTTCACGGCCGTGGCGATCGCCTCGGTCGCGCCCGATCCTAGATCACGCGCGCCGCGCTCTCAGCGCGCAAAGTAACAAGCACGCGCCACCCGCGCATCGCCCAAGCCCGCCGGGTTTTTCGCCGGCGGGGCCTGAGCGCGCGCACTTGCGGTGGCTGAGGATTCACTCGCGCCAGCGCCCTCTTGACAAAGTGGTGCGCGACTGTTACTTTTTTGTCAGCAAGTGGTGCGCGAGCGCTACAGTTGCGCACCGATCGAGCTCGCGCGAGGCCTCATATCGGTCTCACGGGGTGGATAGCACTCGACTGCCGCAAGGAGGAGGAGCTGTGAGCAACGGGGCTTGGCAATGGATCAGCAGGGCTGTGAGCGCTTCGATAGCGGTCTCGGCGATGTTCTTCTCGCTCGGCATGGTGGCCGTGTCGAGCGCGGCCACACCACCGACGGTGACGGAAATCCCGCCCAACAGCGGAACCCACGGGTATGCGTATGACGCTGTCCCGCAGACCCCCACGGTCCCTGGCGCGCCGTTCATCAACCTGAGTGAAGCAGGGTATGCAGAACGTGAGTTCACGATGTCCGGCGGCGCGACGATCTACAAGCAGAGCGGCCTCTGGGCCTCCAACGGCAAATGGAGCGTCACACCCGCGCAGACCAACGTGCCGTACACCACGCGTCTGCTCGTGCGCTATCCGACAAACCCGGCGAAGTTCAACGGCACCGTGGTGTTCGAGTGGCTGAATGACACAACAGGCGGCGATCAGGATCCGGTGTGGGCGCAGCTCTACAACGAGCTGATAAGCAAGGGCTATGCGTATGTCGGCGTGACGGCGCAGAGGCCGGGCATGAAGGACCTCGCCGCGTGGGATCCGTCGCGGTACGGCAAGCTCGGCGACAGCAACGACGGCGAGTCCTACGAAATCTTCACGCAGGCTGCACAGGCCGTGAAGGCCGACAGCGCGACGCTGCTCGGCGGGCTGATACCGAAGGAGCTGATCGGGACGGGTGACTCGCAGTCTGCCTTCCGTGTGGACACCTACGTGAACGCGATCCAGCCGCTCGCTCATGCCTTCAACGGCTTCCTCGCCGTCGGGCGCGGCGCGACAGCGGCGCCGATCGGTGAAGGGCTGGTTGCAGCGTCGCCGCTGCCCGCGCTGATTCGCACGGACAACACGGCACCGCTGATCCAGCTCAACACGCAGGGCGACATCGAAGAGCTCGACGCCGCCGCTGCCCGCCAGCCTGACAACAACGACCTACGCACGTGGGAGGTCCCCGGCGCGTCGCACATCGACGCCCACGAGGCGGCCTACGAGACCGAGACGATCGCTCGCGAGGAGCCGAACGTGGAAGCGCCCTCATGTGTGTTCGGCACGCCGATCGAGGGCACAGGAACGCCGCTCGACGGCCACAACCAAACGGACAACATGCCGCTGTTCGAGGTGGAGGATGCGGCGATGGCGGCCCTGCAGAACTGGGTCGTCAACGGCGTGCAGCCGGCGCACAGCCCTCAGATCTCCACGATCCCGGTGTTCTTCGGCCTGTATTACCTCGTCAACAAGAACCGCTACGGCGTCGGCGAAGGCGGGATCCGGATGCCCGAAGCGCAGGTGTCGACAGAGAGCTACTCGGCGATCAACTTCGCGAACGTGAGCGAAGAGCGTCTCAGCCTGCCGTCGATAACGAGCGAGTTGGAAGACGTCTTCACGACGTTGGAGACGGGCGGCATCACCAACGAAGCGCTGCGCGACTCGGGGCTGTGCCTGCTGTCGGGGTACTTCACCGATTTCAGCCAGTCTCAGCTGAAATCGCTGTATCCCACCACGGCGAGCTACGCGTCGAAGTTCGCCGCCGCGGCGAACGCCGAGGTCGCCGCCGGGTTCATGACCCCCGAAGACGCCACCGCCGCGATCGCCAATGCGGACGCCGGCATCGGCCCCCTGCAGCAGCCATCCATCACGATCCCATGAGCTAGCGCCCTCACGCCGGCTGCGCGCGGTCCGCCCTCCTGACGGGCCGCGCGCGAGCGGATCCTCTAAGTCGCGAGTGCGGCTTGCTTGATGCCGTCGAACTCGCTCTGCGTGATCGTGCCGGCGTCGAGCAGCTGCTTTGCCTTCAGGATCTGGTCCGCAGGATCGCTCTTGGCTGCGACTGACTTCACGTATTGGTCAACCTGTGACTGTGCGGCTTCCTGTTGGGCGAGCGAGCGTTCTGTCATCCCGTTGTGCTCGGCGATGAGGTAGACGAAGACGCCGAAATACGGGATCACGATGATGAAGATGATCCAGGCGACCTTGACCCACGCCGAGGCGTCGTGGCGGCGGAAGATGTCTGTCAGCACCGCGAACAGGATCCATAGCCAGACGACGAATCCGAAGAAGATGAGCATCGTCCAGAAGACTTCGAGCAGTGGGTAGCTGGTTGCGATTGGCATGGACAGCACTCTGAGGCAGGCCCGCACCGCTGCCAAGAGGGCGTACAGGCCTCCTTCATGGGAGGCGAGCACCACCAAGCTCCGAGAGGCGTCCGCTCGGACGATCGCGACTGAGCGCCGCCTCAAGCGCATCCATCAAACGGCCGATGCGCTCATAGCCGCGGGCGCGGCCCCGCTGACGATTGACGCGCGCGACCTTTACTTCATGAACGTAACGGCTGAACGCCATCCCTCGGTGACCGGGGCGCTGCGAGGGCGCGCCGTGGTCGTGGCCGTGCTCGGCCTGCTCGTCGTGCTGGGAGTGCTGGCGTTCTTCATCGTCTTCTCCCAGCAGCAGTCGAAGGCACGCATGAACACCAACTTTGCGATGCGTGCGGCTAGCTCGGCGACCGTCGTTTCCACGTACCTGAGCCAGCAGGCGCTCCGCGAGCGCCAGGACGCGGCCGAGTTCCTCGCCGGCCGGCACGTGTCGAAGCAGCGCTTTGCGATCGTCGTCGGCGCGTTCGCAAGCCAGGACGCGGTGTTGCTGGACGCCAAGGGCAGGTTGCTCGATGTCGCTCCCGCGAAGCCTTCGCTGCTGGGTCAGCCGATCGCTTCACGCTACGCGCACCTCGCTGCCGCGGAGCGAGGTGCTGTCGCTGTGTCCGACGTCGTTCCCTCAGCGGTCAAGGGCACCCCCGTCACGGCAGTCGCGGTGCCGTTCTCGACGCCCGAAGGCAGGCGCGTGTTCAGCGCCGCCTACCCGACGTCCGGCACCGCCCTCGAGGCTCTGGTCGAGCACACCATTACCTACGCCCAGCACGAGGTGTTCCTGATCGACGCGAGCGAGCATCTGATCGCCGCGAGCCCACGCACCCCCGCCGTGACGCTCGCCGCCGTCGATCCAACGCTCGCTCGCAACCTGCGCAGCTCATCCGGAGGACCCGTGAAAGGCGCACCGACGCCGAGCAGGTTCACGGTTGCCGCGGTACCGGGCACACCGTGGCGGCTCCTGGTTGCCGTTCCCAACAGCCGCCTGTACTCGTCGATCGGCGGCTGGACAAGCCTGCTTCCGTGGCTGGTGTTCGCTCTGGTCGGGGTTCTCGGGATGATGCTGATCGCGCTCTTCGCCCGCTCGCAGGCTGATCGCGCGCGACTGGCGATCCTGTCCGTCGAGGCAGCCAGAACCGCCCGCACGGACACCCTGACAGGGCTGCCAAACCGGCGCGCGTTGAGCGAGCAGCTGACGCGCGCCACCGCGCATGCTCGTCGCCGCGACGAACCTGTCTCTGTACTGATGATCGACCTCGACCGTTTCAAGGACACCAACGACCGCTTCGGGCACGAAGCCGGCGACCAGGTGCTCTGTGCAGTCGCCGACTGCATGCGCGAGGTGCTTCGCGCAGAGGATCTGTACGGTCGCTGGGGCGGCGATGAGTTCCTGGTCGCGCTGCCCGCCACCGACCAGAGCGGCGCACACGCCGCTGTGATCCGCATCCGTGAGGCCGCCGGTAACGTCGAGTTGGGCGATGTCGGGCTATCGCGCGGGGTGCCGCTGAGCGCCGGCTCGGCGACGGGCGTGCACACCAGCCCGCGCGACCTGATCCGCGAAGCGGACCTCGCCCTGTATGCGGAGAAGGCGACGCGCAGAGAGTCCCAAAGCACGACCGGCAGAACCTGAGCTGGACGCCGTCGATCTAGAGACCGGCCGGCTGGGGGCCGTCTCTCGCGGGTGCGAGGTGGCTGAGCGCGGGGCTGGTCGCGAGGATCAGCACGCCGACGACCATCGACGCGAGTCCCAGGATTTGGCCGGTCACGTGCAGGGCGCCGGTCTCCACGTGCTCGTGAAACAGCGTCTGGCCGATGAGGATCGCCACGAGCGGCTCGAGCACGGTGATCGCGGGGAGCGACCATTTCAAATCGCCGGCCTGGAACGCGCTCTGGTTGAGCACGAGGCCACCGATGCTCACGGCGATCAACACGTAGGGCGACCAGTCGTCCAGCGCCTGCCCAAGTGAGACGCCGAGCCGGTGGCTGGTTCGCTCGGTGATCGCCGAGGTCACGCCGAAGACGATGCCGGTGGCGGTACCGAGCGCGAGCGAGCGCCGCTGGGGCGAGCCGTGGCTGAGAGCGATCAGCGCCACCACCGCCGCTGTCGAGATGGCGGCGAGGAGAACCCACCCCAATGTCGAGCCACGCGGATGGCCTGGCCCAGGCTGGGCGGCGGCGATGTACAACGCGATGCCGCCGAGGATCTGGGCGTTCGCCAGCCATTCGCGTCGCGAGAGCCTGCGATGTTGAGCGGCCGCGCTACCGGCGAGCGCCATCACGAGACCGGTGACGAAGATCGGCTGCACGAGCGCGAGTGAGCCTTTGCGCAGGGCGATGAACTGCATCGCGTAGCCGGCAGCACCGGCCGCCATGCCCAGCAGCCAGATACGCCGTTGCGCCAGGACGAGCAGCAGGTTGAGCCGCAGCGAGTTCTCGGGCGGCTCTTCACTGGCTGCGCGCTGCTCGAGAACCGAGGAGAGCGCGTAGAAGGCGGCACCGACGACGGACTCGACGATTACGATCGCCGGGATGTATGCGCGGCCGAGCCGCTCGCGCACGCGCTCGACGAAGCGTCCCGGAAGGCCGAGAGCGTGCGCAAGCGCATGTGCTTCGTGCGCGGTGGCCAGCAACGTAGAGGTCACAGCTCGAACCCTAATCGCGAGCCGCGCCCGCGCCCGGCACGGCTGGGGTGTCCGGCCAACCGGGCTGCGGCCGCCCTGGCCATCGCGCGGCCACCGATACCGTTCAGCTCAGGACGTCGATCGCAGCGTCCGCGGCAGGCCGAAGCGCGCGAACACGCTGCTGTCGGCGAACCACGTGATCGCCGAGATCTGCTCGCCGGTGAGCGTCAGCACGAGCAGCGCGAACGCGCGCGCGACCTCGAGCTCGGGCAGCGACAGGTAGCAGCCAAACGCGGGCTGTGCGTTGGCGCGTGTGGCCACCAGCCGCATCGGCGCGCCGCGGCGCTCCTCGGCGACGCGCAGGAACCCGCCGATCGCGCTGCGCCCCTGGTAGGCGTGCGGGAGCGGCGGCATCGTGAGCCATGCGTCTTCGGTCAAGAGCGCGAGGATTCCGTCGATGTCGCCGCTCTCCACGGTTTCGGCGAATCGGCCGACGACGTCACGCTCGAGCTTGGAGTTCGGCAGCGGCGCTCGCTCGCGCCCCGTGGCCGGGAGGCGGGACTCGAACGCTGCACGCGCGCGGCGCAGCAGGCTGTTGATAGACGCGTCGCTGGTGTCGAGCATCTCGGCGACCTCTCCTGCCCGGTAGCCGAGTACGTCGCGCAGGACTAGCGCCGCGCGCTGTTGCGGCGGCAGATGCTGAAGGCCCGCGATGAACGCCAACGCGACCGCCTCCTTGGTCTCATAGCGTGCCGCGGGCCCGGGAGCCTCGTCAGGGATCCCCTCGAGGAGAACGTCGGGATAGGGCTCGAGCCAGAGCGGCTCGCTCCAGCTCGTGGGCTCGGGCATCTGGGTCATCCGCTGATCCTCCGCACGGCGACGGCTCGCGCGCAGAGCATCCAGCGAGCGGTTGGTGGCGATCCGGTACAGCCAGGCACGGACCGATGCACGTCCCTCGAACTGCTCGAGCCCGCGCCAAGCGGCGAGCAGCGTCTCCTGCAGCAGGTCCTCGGCGTCCTGCGAGGAGCCGACGATCCGGTAGATGTGCAGGCGCAGCTCACGCTGGTAGGGGTCGGTCAGCTCGCTGAACGCGTGCTCGTCGCCGGCGCGCGCGCGGGCGAGGGTCCGCTCGATCACGCTCGCATCCTCGCACCAGCTCTCCCATTTCTCCGCATCACGAGTAATGACGTCGCAGCCGCTGAAAACTCGTCGGTCAATTTTCGTCGCGCCTGACGCCTCAACCAACGCAGCAACAAACAGTCCAGCGAAAGGAAGACAGAAATGGGAAAGATCGTGATCAGCACGAACGTCTCGCTCGACGGAGTCGTCGAGGACCCCGACGGTCAGGAAGGCTTCAGGCTGGGTGGGTGGTTCGGCGAGTTTGGGGGCAAGGACCTCGAGGAGTGGGGCAAGGTCTCCCTCGGTGAGGCGTTGCGCGCTGACGCCCTGCTGTTGGGTCGGCGCAGCGACGAGTGGTTCGCGGCACGATGGACATCCCGGAGTGGCGAGTGGGCGGACAGGCTGAACAGCCTCCCCAAGTACGTCGTGTCCTCCACACTCCTGGATCCAGCGTGGAACAACTCGACGGTCCTCAAAGGCGACGTGGTCGAGGAGGTCGCGAAGCTGAAGCGGGAGCTGGACGGCGAGATGGTCGTCTACGCCAGCTATCAGCTCGGGCGCATGCTGATCGAGCAGGACATGGTCGACGAGCTGCGGTTGACGATCTTCCCGGTCGTGCTCGGGGCCGGCGAGCGCCTCTTCGGCGAGACCACCGAGCCGAAGCCCATGCGCCTGGCCGCCAGCAAGACCGTCGGCAACGGCCTCGCCTTCCTCACCTACGAGGTCGTCCGGAGCCATAGGACGTGAGCGCGCCGCACCACTATCCGGAAGGTCTGACCTGACGGCGCTCAAGCGCCGTTCAAGTCGGCTCCGTAGACGGCAGAAGCCCCGCATGTGCGGGGCTTCTGGGCGATGGAGCTAGGGGGACTCGAACCCCCGACCTCCTGGGTGCGATCCAGGCGCTCTCCCAACTGAGCTATAGCCCCGTGCGCGCCCGCCGAGCGCGGCGCAGACGGCTGAGAAAGTGTAGTCGCATGAATGAGGAGCGGCGGGGCAGTATGGTTTCAGAGCGCGATGGGATTGCTCGACGAAGCCATACGCGAACACTTGGAGCTCAAGCGCCGCAGGGGCGGCGACCCGAGTGCGATTGCCCGTGAGGAGCGTGAGGCGCTGGCGCCTGGGCTGGCCGACGAGCCGGCCGACGAAGCCGCGCACGCGGCTGACGAAACGCCGACCGACATCGAGACCTCCGCTCTCGACGCGGCGCTGGCGACGTCGGTGCCGGCGTCGGCCCAGGACAGGCCGGAGGACCGCGTCGCCGAGATGGCGGCCGGCGGCCAGGAGACGGCTGAGCTGGACATGCAGGCGGTGATGGAGGATGACCCCGACGCCGCCGATCCCGGGGCGCCGGAGCCGCCGCTCGTCGATGGGCCGGCCCTCGCTGGACACGGCGACGAGCCGTCCGAGGACGACTTGCTCGAGTGGGAGCTTCCGGGCGACCGAGAGCGCGATCCTCCACCCGAACCGATCCCGGGCCAGGAGCGGCTGTCGTTCGAGTAGTGCCCACGAAGGTCGCTTGAAGGGGAGAAACGCAGCGCCGCGCCGTATATTGAGGCACCTGGGGCCATAGCTCAGCTGGGAGAGCGCCTGCTTTGCAAGCAGGAGGTCACCGGTTCGATCCCGGTTGGCTCCACTCGCGGAATCCCTGCAATCAAGCGGGATTCGACACGGCAGGTCACACGCCGGAGCTTGCCGCGAGTGGCGGATGGAAACGTTTTGGAAGCCTTCCGAGGCGCACGCACCGATCCGTCTCGCCCACGACGCCTCGCGTGTCGCCGGCGGGCAGCGGCGCCGAGCGCGGGCGGTGGTGCCGCTGGCTTGACCTCTCACCGAACGCAGAAGCGGCGGTGAGACACGAGCCGAAGCCTACGTCTCGCCGCCGCCGAGGTCGGTCCCAGCGTGGATGACTTCGCCATCGTATTCGCCGAGGGCGGCGAAGCGGGCCATCGACCAGGCCCAGGGCAAGTGAGCCAAAGCGCGCGGGCAGCGTGCGCGGGAGGGTTTCGGCACTCCTCGATTTTGATCCGTCCGTGTTGCCGCAAGGCGAGGCCGGTAGGGACGAAGCGGCAGCTAAAGCGCCGCGCCAGGTAAAGCACGACCGAGGCTGGTCTGAGTCCCTGATGTCGAACACGAACCGCTCCCATCCAAGACGGCAGCAGCTCCGCTCGACGGCCGCGCTCCCCTCAAGGGGGGCCGGTCTGTCACCACACCCGCAGCCCGAGCCATCCGGCAGGCCGGAGGAAGCACGTCCGCCGCGTTGGCTATACAGTTGCGCAGCGTGGAGAAGCTTGCACATGCGAGCAGGGCATGCAGGTGCTCGACGCATGAGTGCTCGCTTGTAACGCTCACGCTTCTGTCCCAGTTCGGTGCGTCCGTGCTGACCTCCCGGCATGGCTAGCCTTCGCGCCGTCGACGTTCCGGAGCCCGCCAGGGAGGGCATGAGGGGGTTTGCGCTCCTCGACGAGCGCGAGATCGATGCGATAGTTGACTCGCTCGACCAGTCCGAAGGCATCCTCAGCCCGAAGATGATGGAGGAACGAGTACGGGCAGCTGCGCCATCCTTGGAGGACTCGACGGGATTTACGATCGGCCTGCTCACGCTAGTCGCGCAGGCTGAAGACGTGCCGACTGCAGCCGTGGCTGGCGCTGTCGGGGGCAGTCGCGACTTGGGCGACCTCGGCGAGGCCGAACGTGAGCGGTTCGCGTCCGGACTTGAGCGGCTTCTCAGCATCCCTTGCGTGCGGCTGTCAGCTAAGGCCTGGGACCTTACGACCGAGTACGAGCACGTCTTTCTGACCGCGCGAGTCTTGACCGACGTCCGCCCAGTCTTTAAGGGCGACGGGGGGGACGACGAAGCGACGCCCGTGGCGGCAGTGATCGTCGACACGTTGAAGCTCGACTACTATGGCCCGGGAGGCGACGTGCGCTCGTTTCACGTTGCCCTCGACCGAGATGACCTAGAGACCTTGGAGTCCGCGATAAAACGCGGCATCAGCAAGACCGACAAGATGCGAGACTTCCTCGCGCAGGCTAGCCTGCCCTCATGGAACGCAGATGACGACTAGGAGACAACACCATGCCGCCCGTTGATGAGCTGAGCACGGGTCTGGGCGCACATGCCTGGACAATCGAGCGCAAGCAGCCGCCCGCGACCGAGCGGCTAATAACGTCTCCCGGGCTTCGCTATCGATTGATGGCGCACGCTTACCAAACGGGGGCCAACAGAGCGCTCGGCTCCTTCGAGCTCATCGAATTCCGTAGGCGTGAGTCAACGGCGGTGACGGCGGACACATCCACCGGGGCGGGGGTTGTCGATGTCTCCCGTGCCCTAGACGAGTGGCCCCGCTTCGTGCAGGCTGCGAGCGTCGGCCTGGCTTTCCTTGCTGCGATCCTGGCGGCCGCGCGTGTCGTGTCGGCAGCGGCAGGTCTCGCCATTGGCTTTCTCGCTCTGGCCACGCTGTTCTTTGGAAGCTTTGCGGCATACCGGCGGGGTAGCCTCCAGCGTCTGTTTGGCCCCAACGTTTCGCTTCTGGGGCTGCTCGGGTCGCTCATTATCTTTGCGGCGATCTGCGTCAACCTCGTCGCGTAGCGGCGATCGATTGGCGGACCGCTCTTGGTGAACTTTCTGCGGTTCGCCCTCGAAGCCGAGACACACACACCGGGGGGAGTCATTGATCTGTCAGGCATGGGCCTGATGGCGCTACTCGTAGCTGGCGACCCCATGGTCGACATGATGCGCGAGGTTCTAGCGTTCCTCGCGTGGGCAGTAGAACGTGTCACGTACACCTTCGAGAGGCTGTTGGAGTACCACGCGAAGAAAAGAGGGTTCGAGTTTCGGCCGACTCCGCTTGAAGCTAGATACGCGGGACGCGAGCGGGACGCGAAAGAGAAACAACGGGGCTTGACTTTTGTACTCGTCCTAGCAGTGGCATGCGTATTGGCGATCGGTGGCGCCGAATACGCGAACCACCTCGCCTCGGAAAGCCGCCAACATTCCGACCACCCGAAGAAGACTGTGACGGGAATCAACGTCTCTATACCGGGCGCGAATCTCCCCGGTTAGTGGAGCACGGCGACTAGGACCGCCGCGATCGCAACAAGTGTGCTCACACACGCTGCGACAGCTGACACCTTCGCCCACCGCTCTTGCGCGTTGGCGACTGATGTCGCCAGGGCGGCCTGGACGTACTCGGGCGTGGAGCCTTTGAGGTCGCGCGCGATCAGCCCTGTCTCCAAGTCGCGGAGGATTTCGTTTGGGTTCTTGCCGATTCCGCTATAGGCCATGGGCGAGAACGTAGTCGAGCCCGAGGACATCAACGCGAGCGCCCGATGGTCGTGCTCGTCGGTACACAGTCAGGCGCGCACGCCGCGACGTATTCTAGCTCTGGGCGTCATCACAGCTGCAGACGTCGGCGGGCGCTCAAGTGACGTCGATGAGCGCGTCCAGGATGAGCTCGGGCAGGGCTTCGAGCGCTATGTCGAGCGCGGCCTCGATCGGGACTGCAAGCTGTGAGTTGTTGACATCTAGTGCGCCGACCCACAGCTCCGGGTCGTAGCGGGCGATGTTGGACAGGCCGAACAAGAGCACCCACCACAACATCAGCGGCGAAAGCGCATCCTCCCCCCCAGCGCGCGGGAGTAGGAGGCGCGTGCCGAGCCCGCGGTAGTCGGGGGCAATGGTGTTCAGGTGTTGCGCGCGAACGCGGACGTCCGTCGGGACATCAGGCACGCAGAACACCGGGAGGAATCCCACAGGGCTCATCTGGGTCACGAGTACGTCATCGCGCATACCTTGGGTGTGCCACATGTAGGCACCCACTGCCGTTGGATAGTCGGCGAGGCATTGGAGGAGCATCGTCAGATCGGCGTCGGGCGGCAGGCCGTCGATCAGCAGCTCAAGCGGTCGCATGTCGGCGAGCATCTGGTGGGCGGGGTCGAACATGGGGCGAAAGACGCGCAGGGGTCGCCTCCACGTCTCATCTTCGAGCGGGGGTTGCGGCAATGGCGCCATAAGCTCGGGTATGGCAGCCCACACGGCCCCCAACTCCAATGCCGAGCTGAGCCGGTCTGAGCCGATGGCCTCGGCGACACCGGCGAAGGATTGTCGTCGCGTCTCGGATGCTTGCCCCCCATCGGGCTTGACGACGCGACGGAGCAGGCCAGCTGACGGGTCCGCTGCCGCCGGTGCTTTCAACCCATGCCCAGACAGGCGCCACGGGTCGTCGAGGCGCGCGGCGGCGATTGCTCGGCCAGCCTGGCTGACCGCATAGAACAGAGGCAGCGGCCGAGCAGCGGCCCCGACATCGGCGGCGGCGTGCACTAGCTGCTCGGCCTGCTCAAGCGCAGCGACGAACACCGCCACGCGCTCGCCCTCAACGAGCCCCGGCGGCTGCGCTCGCAAGACTCGGATTCGCTGCCATGCCAGCACGACGACGACGATACGCCCGCCGGCCGACGTGGATGCCCGCGCCCATCTCCGCCGGCAGCGGCGCGTCCTCCGACCCGCGACAAGGGGGCGCGCAGCCGGCGAAGGCTACAAACCAGCCACCAGCTCCGCGGCTGGCACATCGAGCGCTCTGGCGAGCTTGATGATCGTCAGCAGGCCTGGGTTGCGTCGGCCTCGCTCGATGCGATTTACCTCCGTCGGGTGGAAGCTCGCTCGAAGCCCGAGCGCTTCTTGCGTGAGCCCGGCCCGTTCGCGTGCTGCCCGGAGGTTGGCGCCGAACTTCGAGCGCGGGTCGTCTGCGTCGTGCTCGGGCATGGCCCGGCACCCTTCATGGACCTGACCGATAGCTCAATAGGGCATCTGTCAGGATGGACCCATGCGCAGTCGCGGGCTCGTAGCGATTTCGACCGCGACCTTGGTGCTGGCACTGCTCGCGGTACCAATCGTGGCGTTCGGATCTCAAGAACGCGCGGCGAGCCCGATCTACTTCTTCCGCCTAGCCGCCGTACTGCGGGAACCGCGCGTGCGCCCCGCAGAGATTGTCTTCGCAGCCGACGGCAACTGGAACGTCACCGGACTGAGCTGGCGCGGCTGGGGAACCGGCGTCGCGCGTTCCGATGGCACCAGCCATGTCAACGACTGCATCCCCAACTGCGCGCAGGGTACGGTCGCGCTGGTCCCTGCACGCATCGCGCTCTGGAGTCCGGGCCGGCTCCGCGGTCGCACGATCTACCGCTGCTACCACCTCTACTACACGGTCAAGACTGCCGCGCCCGCACAACGAGGGTGCGTGTGACGATCCGCGGTACAACTGCGATGAGACGACCGACGACCGCGACCCTCGCGGCCGTGATTCCTCTTGTAGTCGCTGGGTGCGCTGCGAGCACCGTGACGGTCACGAGCACCTCCCAGGTAGCTGTCACGAGCACACAGCCAGGTACGGGGCCATTGACGACCGGCGTGGCCACCAAGTCGCACAAGGAGGCACTCGAACGAGCCTGTGAGGAGCGCGAAGCCGCTGAAGGCAAAACCGGGCACCTCAGCGACAAACCGCTCACGCCTGCGTGCCTAGCGAGGCGCCGCGCGATCTTCGCGCACGACGCAGCAGAAGAAAAGCGTGTGAACGAAGCCTACGCGGCGTCGCCCGAAGGCAAGCGCAGGGCGAAGCTGGCCGTTCACGAAGCCAAAGACGCGGCCCGCAAGGCTCGTGACGGAGCACCCGATGCCGCGCTATTCGAGCGCGTCGAACACGAAGGGGAAGTGCGGCGACAAAAGTTGGCGGCCGAAGGGGGCAGGGTCGGACTCACCACCGAAAGCGAACTCACCGCGGTCTGTGAAGAGGCGGCACGGAACAACGGAAGCTGGACCGTCGATACCGAAGTCGAATGCGGCGAACCTGCGCGGCATTGGGTCGAAGAGCGTGAAGCGGAACGTCGATGAGACTGGCGCTCTCGTCCTCGCCGATCTCGTCTTGCTCGCGCTGCCGACGGTAGCCGGGGTGAACACAGCAGCGGGCAGAATGCCTTGTGGGACACACGTACACTGGATCAACCATGTCGCTACGGTTCTGCACACGCGACTTCGACGGTGGGGGCGTCTTCGTGGTCCTGATCGACGGCGAGGACCTCGTCGTGAGCTCGGTGGACGAACTCATCGCCGACCGCGGGCGCTGAGACGGTGAGGCGTTACAAATCACCGTTCCACCGCAGAAGGAAGCCGGCTCCCGAGGCGTCAGCCGGTGAGAGCGATGGCAGCAAGGGGCTTTATGCCTTCCGGCTCCGCTTCCGGCGGCCTAGTAGAGCGAAACTCAACTGGTCGGAGAACCAAGTTCGGCTGTCGGATGACGAGGACGTTCGATTGGATTCAAGTGAGGGACTCGACCGAGCGGAGCACATAGCGATCATAGGTAGGGGCTATTCCGATGAGGATGACGCTTGGGCCGCAGCGAAACGGTGGCGCGGCTACGTGGAACGAGGCTTCGCGCGGGTCAACTTCCCGGCTGACTTCGGGGATCGAGCGCCGGCAGGGGGCTTCACCGAGTATGGCCTAGAAGCGGCGGAGGCCGCACGCGGCCGTCGAGTCCTCAACGACGACCACGCGACCGTGTTCCTGGAAGACCCGTGGCCGTTGTTTGCTCGGGTCGGCCCATTGGAGCTCACAGTCGGCCGGACCAAGTCGGCAGTCCTGGCAGCAATTGACACCGCCGCAAAGCTCGACCTACAGGTGCCCGACCACCATGCGTTGGCATACGACCTGTTCAGCGCCTCGTTTTGGCAGCCGTCCGAGGACTCCAGGTTCATGATGCTCATGATGGCCCTGGAGACAATGCTTGAGGCCGAGCCTCGATCAGAGGCCACGCAGGCGCATATCGACAACCTCGTCTCCCTCACGCAATCTGCCGACCTCCCCGAGACGGAGCGCAGCTCCATCGTCGGCGCACTCGATTCGCTGAGGGAGGAGTCGATCAGCCAGGCCGGGAGACGCCTCGCCTCCACGCTTGGCGAAAGGCGCTACAACGGCCGGACCCCCATGCAGTTCTTCAACGACTGCTATGCGATCCGAAGTGGGCTCGCCCACGGCCACAGCCCGCGACCTTCCGTAGACGGCAAGGTCGCAACCCTCGAGCAGTTTGTCGCCAACCTCCTAAGTGCCGAGCTGCTTGACACCGTTGACCCGGAGGCCATTTCGGGGGCACAGCCGGATTAGTGGGGGACGACGAGCCAGCCCGCACACGTCGCCGCTACGCTCCAAGCCATGAGCACCGCCCAAGCCAAAGGCGCATATTGCAATGCTCGCAAGCGCCGCGGCGGTCGATGCCACCTGCCGGCAGGCTGGGGGACACCGCACGTTGGCAGAGGTCCCTGTCGAAAACACCTAGGCAACGCGCGCAACGTGGTCCGCCACCACGCACGCGCCGAGGCGATGGAGTTCGTCATCGGCCAGCTCGGAGCGGCCGCTGAGATCGACCCGCTTGACGCTGTGGTGAAGGCGGTAGAGCTAGCCAACGGCGTCGTTGAATACTGGCGCGTGGAGTTGTGGAACGCGATCCAGGCCGACCACGACCCGACGCCCACGCAGATCGACGGCTACCGCCTGGCGCTGACGGACCTCGCGCGGATCACGAAGCTGGCCAACGACGCGGGTGTTGCTGACAGGCAGGCGCAGATCACGGGGCGGATGGGTGAACAACTCGCCCTCGCGGCACAACAAGGGCTCGCCGAACTGGCGCGCGTCGGGCTGACGCTGACGGCTGAACAGCGCGCGATCTTCGCCAGTGGTTACGCGAAGGGCCTGCGACGTCTGGAGGGCGATCCGATCGAGTGCGAATCCAGGCAGCACGTACTCCGATGAGACGCACGCCCGAGGCAAATGCCAGCGCCTGAACGCAGCTCGTGAAGAGGGCGCCTGCGCACAGAGCCACCGCCCGCGCGTCGACGAACGTCCGTCTTGCGCTTCGCCGTCAGGAGGCAGCGCAAGCCTTGGGGATCTCCGATGAGAGCTTCGACCGCTACGTGCGCGGCGATCTCGCGGTCGTGAGGATTGGCAGCCTACGTCTGTATCGACCACGAGAGATAGCGTCCACCCACGGTCTACCGGCCCTCGCTCGCTGAGGGCTGGGGCCTAAGGGCGCTCGGTGCAGCGCGTCTCTTCGAGACTGGGGCCAGGCGCTATTTGCTCGAAACGGTCGCTCAAGGTCGCCAAACACCCGACGCTCGTCGGGCACAGTGTCTTCTCTGTATGGCGATCCCGTCCCCTTACAGGCCGAGTAGGAAACAGTACAGCACACGTGAGGCTTATCAAGCAATCTGGAGCATCAGCATTTGCAGCAGCTTTCGCCCCGGCTGTAACTTTGCCACATCTTCCTTTGAATTCTTTCGCTTGCGGTCGTAGTCTCGTAACTCGACCAAAGCTAAAGGTTTGCGTCGTATCGGTCAACGACTAGGCAGCACGAGGGGGGCGAACGAGAAGATAACGACTCGCAAGCTCGGGCATGCACCGCGAAGCGTATCGGCCCGGAGCCACGCTGGCTAGCGCTCTTTACGGAGAAAGACTCGCAGTCGCGGGCGGCTTGAGCGTGCGCTGCCATCGCGAGTTCGGGGTCCTAGTTGCTAGGTGACGCAGGCAGAACGAGCCCATGCTCAAGGAGAAAGAAAATGCAGCTACTATTACGATCAATCCGAGGACGGAAGTTCCAACTGGCCGTTCTCATCGGCGTCAGCACAATCGCACTCGGCTTGAGTGCCTGTGACGGCACAGGCACCTGCGGTGTCTGCATCGGTATCTCCGGAAGTACCGTGTGGGAAAAGGCGGCGCAGCCGAACACGTCTACACCATAACCGACTCAGAAAAAGGGGCGATCATAGAACAACTGGAATCCACCTCGCCTTGGTTCAGAGTCAATGATAAATGCACAAACAAAGGAGCACCGTGCACAGTCGGCGTCAAGCTTGAACCATACCAGTCGAAACTTCACGGCAAATTCGTCGTAAAGGTATTCGGTGGAGCAAGCAATGAAGTCAATATCGAATCGCTCTGACACACGGCCCTGGGCGCTGATCGCTTTCTGCTTGCTGGCTTGCAACCTCGCCGGCTGCGGTGGAGGGAGTTCGGCGAATAAACGGTCAGCTAACGAGAAACCGGCTTCGACTGACGCCCACGAACTTGCGGTCCCTGCCACCGTATCGATTTCGCCCGATGTCGTAGTGAAAAAAGAAACGCTTTCGAAGTCAGTGGTTTGCCGGGGCGATCCAACATGGTTGCCGATCTCGTGGAAGGATCTGCCGTCGACCACGAGCGAAATAGTGATCGCGGTATACGCTCTGAGTCCCCCTGAAATAGTGAGCCAGCGGCAACGTGCCTACTCGACACAAGATGCGTACACAATAGTCGGGATATCACCTTCCGTCAATCACCTCAAAGGATCCTTGCCGAAGGGAGCTTACGTGTTGTCGAAACACGGAGCTCCGATCTGCCCGCCACCACGTCCGGGTCAGCGGTTCTCATTCGCCCTGTACGCACTACCTAGAGGTTCTACCTTTGACGAACTCCTGGAAGGAGCTAGCTCTTTTGGCGAATTCTGGACCGAGTTGAGCAAGCGCATCGTGGGCATAGGCCAACTTTCCGTTCGTTACCCAAGTGAAGGAAGCTCAGGCGCGTAGCACTTTTCCCTTGACCTCCCGTGAAGCGAGCAAACTCGTGGAGGACTTCGTCGCGCATCTGACTAGGCAAGGCGACTCAGTCTGCCGCCACAAGATCACCGTCTCCGGCGCAAGCGGCCCGCTGTATAGCGACCTCTATAACGAAACGCGCGGCCAGCTCATCGAGGCGAAGGCCGGGACATCGCGCAGCAGAACGGGCCGTGGTCCAACGGAACCGACTGGTGCTATCGACCCAGACGCCGATGCTCCGATTACGGCGCTCGATCTTGCGATGGATGCCAGAGGTCAGCGTTCCAGATTCGGATCGCGGGCCGATGCGCGTGTTCTTGCTGCGGTTCGACGAGCCGCAGCGTAACGCCGCCGCCGCTGCGACCCTGGGTGCTCTCGCTCAGTTCAGCATCGACCCCACGAGCGATATTGGCTTGTCAGCTACGAGCGCAAAGCGGTTCGCGTTGACTTCGGTTGGCTCCACCATCTAGAAGACAGTCGAAACGCCCCCGGTAGGGAGGCCGGGGCTTCGGCGTTTCGGGAGCGGGAGGGTTGTGTCTGTCGGCTGATCCAGGCGCTACTGGCCACGCCGTCAGGTTAGGCGACGGGTTCGGATCCAGCCGGCTTACGCGGATTTGCGACGCGACGGAGGACAGAATGCGTCTGCCAGAGTGGCCAGATGATCTCCAGCTTTCGATACTCAGGGAGTATGGTTAGCCCACAACAGGGCGAAATGGTTCCGAGAGTTGGTCGATGTGGAGGAGGCGTTGCGCCGCAACTGGACCCCAGCGAAAAGGAGTCTCATGTCTATCGGAAGGATCGGTGCTCGCGCGGCAATCGTTTGCGTCGGCATCCTCGCATCGAGCGCGCTCGCCGCGAGCCCAGGGTGGGCCGCTCACGGAAGCAGGGAAAACGTCAAGCTCTGCAGACGTTATCCGGGTGCGCTGTTTGCGCAGGACGGCAGCGCGTTCCAGAACACAAGGGCGTGCGTGCGCTATGTCCGCAGGGGCGGCCAGCTTGGGGGCGTAGACGCGGTCGCAGAACCCCCAGTCGAAGGCTCCTTCAAAGAGACCTGCACGGGCTTCGGGCTGGAGCCGAGCACCCCGACCCTAACCCTGGAGTCGCGCTGTGGAGCCACCTACAGCAACGGCGACGCCACGGGCCAGTATGGGCCCCAGGAAGCCAATGGCACCTGGGCGGTTTCCACGACCATCCCGTGTACGCTCGGCGGCGGACAGGTCGTCTCGCTTCAAGTGTTGGCCTCAGATCTCGAAGGCTCCACCGTCGAACGGGAATTCCCGCCTCCAAGCGACTGCTAGTCAGATGAGCCGGCGGGGCTGGGCCGCGTCCCAGCCCCGCACGGCTTACTCGTGCGACCGATCGACAGCTAGCACCCGGAAGGCTCAAGAGTTGTGGCCTCCCGATGCACACGGAGCGAATCGCCCAGCAGGAGCGCTCGCAAATCGACATAGTGCCGCTGCCTTACACAACCCGGATCGCCGGCGCCGCCACCAGCGCGTGGTTTGCGCGCCGACAAGTTTCGCCCACCTCTGGAAGTGCCTGCATCGGTGCGTGCACGGACAGCCCGCAACAGCTCAGGGCGCTGCGCCTGCAACGCCAGCGCCACCTCCACCTCCACCGAGGACCATGCGCCACGGCGCCCGCAAACGCTGCACCGCACCCCTCCGCCGCGACCGCGCCGGCAAACCACGCGAGACAGTCAAATCAACAGCGCCCATAAACCTTAATCCAGGCTACACGCCACGAGCCCAATAACATTGGTTGCGGCGACAGAAATGTCGCTCGCCGCGGCGGCGGCTACCGGGACCCCGAGCGTCAGTCAGCCCTTGGCAAGCCTGGATCTACGACGCGTGGCGTGTGGACTCGGGTCGGGTCGCCTGCGGGTGCGTCATATCCGTCGCTCGCGTGTACTTCCCCTTTGATCTTGAAGGTGTGACGGCCAGGCGGCGCCGGCGTGAGCCCGACTGCGGCTAGAGCTGGGTTCCATCGAAACGATCTCCCTGTCCCCGGCATCCGCGACCCCCGACGGCAATCATCGAGCTGCGTTGCGAGCGACCCGTGCACATCCTCGTTGCTTTTCGCCATACACAAGACACACGGAACCAGCACGCTCGCGACCATACGCCCGCACAGACGCGCGGTACTGCGCGCTTCGCCGTTTTTTCGAGGGGATTGTGATCGTGCGGACTCTGACCTCCCGCTTGCGCGCCCACAATCCAATCTCGCACTGAGCGCTGTCGCCGCGCAGGCAAGACGGTGACCACCACTCAGCGGTCCATATTCGCGTGCGAGCTCTCAACGTGCCGCAGCGCCTCGACCAGCCCTCAGCCGGGCACGACCCGCTCCGGCCTGGGCGCGGCAGAGCTTTGCCGGCCGATCCTCGCCCGAATGTTCGCTCCGGGCTGCGGAAATCACGGGACAACGGTACACTGTACGGTCGCAGATCAATGCGCTTAGCCTCCTGCAGCCGGCAGCCGATACACACGCCCATAGATTAGATACGAAAGACGGAATCGAGCATAGAGATGACCGACAGCAGAGCGATCGACGCCGCGGTGGCGCGCTTGTCCACCCGGAATTGGGTCAGCTTTGACGAGCTTCAGTCCGAGAGCGGCTTGACAGGCGATCAGCTCATCGGGATGAAGACTGATATTGAAGCGGGTCTCCGAGAGGGAGATCCGTCTGTGAGACTCACGTCACGGGTTGATCTAAAGTCTGAAGACTTTGAAGTAGGCGAATAGGATGACGATGAAGACCCTGGACGATGTTGACCTAGCGGGGGACCGGGTGTTCTTGCGTTGCGAGCTCAACGTAGCAATGAGCGATCACGGCGTTGCGGACTACACACGGATCGAGGCTTCCCGCCCGACGTTCGACACGCTGCGCAACACAGGATGTCGCATTGTGATCTGCTCGCACATGGGTAGGCCCTGGGGCAAGCACGATCCGTCAAAGTCGCTGCGGCAGCTAATCGAGCCGCTTAATAGCGTTCTGGAGACGGATGTGCGGTTCGTCGACGACTGCGTCGGCGCAGCGCGGGATGAAGCGGTTGCTGCGCTCCGCGAGGGCGAGGTCCTTCTGCTCGAGAACGTCCGTTACCACTCCGAAGAGAACAGCAACGACACCAAGTTCGGCGAGGCGCTCGTTCAAGGTATGGATGTGTACGTCAATGATGCGTTCGGCAACTGTCACCGCCCCCATGCTTCGATGGTCGCGGCCGCGCTCGCAGCCCCGGAGCGTTGTGCCGGTCGGCTGCTTGAGCGCGAGTTGGCCGAGCTGCAGCTCCTACACAATCCTGACTTCCGACCAACCCTAGCGGTCATCGGGGGCGCGAAGGTATCCGGCAAAGACGGGAAGCTTTTCGTCGTCAAGAATCTGCTGAAGAGTGTGGACCGGGTTGCCGTCATCGGGAAGCTCGCCTACTACTTCCTGCTCGCGCGCGGTGTCGAGGTAGGGGTCACCCTGAGTGCCGATACACGCGGCATCGACGCCCCCGGAGCTTCTCTGACCGACGACATCCAAGCTTGCCAAAGCGTGCTCGCCGAAGCAGAGGAGCTAGGAAAGCCGCTCCTGCTTCCGACCGACTCGGTGGTCAATTGCGGCGATAGCGATGCGCTGGTCGATTTCGAGACCGAGACGGTCCCGGCTACGGGGCGAGCGCTCGACATCGGACCGGGCACGCTCAAGAGCCTAAGACGAGCGATCGGTTCCTCGAATCTCGTCGTGTGGAACGGACCAGCCGGCTACTTCGAGGAGCCCGCGTACCAAGCGGGAACACTTGGCATCGCGAAAGCGCTCGGCCAGTTCTCCGGTCATGCAGTGATCGGCGGCGGCGATACAGTCGCGGCGGTCGCATCAGCCCTTGGCAATGACCACCCATCCATCCACATCTGTACCGGGGGCGGAGCGATGCTGACGTGGCTGATGGGAGCCGAGCTTCCGGGGATCGCAGCACTTGAAGCCGTGCCGTCTGCCAATCATTAGGCAGCGCCGCCCCGGTACAGCGTCGGCATCAACGACCACCCGCCGCTCACATTCAGTTCGCCGGCTCGACACTCCTGCTCGGTGAGGCGGAAGCCCGTGCGACGGGTTTGCTGGCCGGCAACTATCAGAGGGACGGGGTCCGACGTATGCGTACCGACACTCCAGCATGTGGCATGGTCAGAAGTCACACAGAGACGCATCCCGGGGCGACGTTGCAGCTCTGCAGCGATGAGCGCGAACAGGCTCTGATCCACCGTTTCGATCGCGTTGACCTTGCCTCGCCAGTCACCGTTGTGCCCAGGCTCATCCGGTCCCTTTACGTGAAAGCAGACGAACTCGTATATGTCGAGGTCGCGAATCAGTCTCCCGCCAGCGTCCCGAAAAGCCGCCGGTGTGACGCTCGTACAGCCCGCCTCCTCCTCGTCCATCCTGAGGTATCTGGCGACGCCCAACTCCACAGGAAGGTCGTGAAAGTACTTGGCAGACACCCCCCACCTTTTGGGAAAGGTCTCCACCGCGGGCAGGGCAGCGCCGAAGTCCCGCATCAGGATATAGTTAACTGGAAGGCGACCCGCGCGTCGCCGCGATTCGCTGTGAGGATCTTCGCCAAGGACGCAAGCGCACGCCTCCGTCAGCTTGTTTACCGATTCAGCCGAAAAGCGGGCAGCGGCAGAATCGATGAGCGGCCGCGACGGGGTCGGAGGGAAATCGCTCTGGGTAGGCGGGGTGGCGAACTCATCTGATGCGTAGCCGGGATCTGTACTCGTGATCGCGTCGCTCGCGCGCGACATTCCGAGATCGATCTCGACCACTAGGCGATAGGTTGAGTAGCTCTCGAACCGACACCCAAACCCGACGCTCTCAGGGATTCGATCGTTGAGCCTTGCGACAACAGCATTCGCCTCCTGCTGCGAGATGTCGCGATTCACTCGCCTTGAAGGAATCCGACCATCGACCAGAGATGACAGGTTACCTCGAGCGTACAGACACCCCGGCCGCATCTCCCCGAAGACGACTGAGCCCTCCAGACATCCGCGCTTGGCTAGCTGCGCCGCCTCGGGGTATCCGAGCAGGCTGAGCATGCCGGAATGAGTCTGAGGAGCTCCGCCGTTAGGAAGGATCTGGACCATGCATCCATCCCCGTGGCGTGCGATGGCATCTAGATTGGGAGTTCGCGCGAGACTGAGAGGGGTCTCGTCTCCCAACTCCGGCTCGGGACGATCGGCCGCGCCATCGAGAACGATCAGTACCGTGGGCCGTCGCATCTCTCACAACTCCTGCGCGGCGACAGACCATCCGATGTCGCCACGCCGAGGTTGTTCTAATGGAGCTAACTGCACCTACTGGTAGTATGCCCGACTTCATGCCATCTCGCTCTCTCGAAGAGGTTCGCGCGATACTCCTTGATGTTGCCGGCACTCTCTATTCGTCTCCCGAGTTCGACGCCCTCATAGAGGATCAGGCAAATATCGCTCTCGCTACGTCCCGTGGCTGCTCGGTGGACGACGCCAAGGAGCTGCTGCGATCTCAGCGAGCGGAGAACAAAGAAAGGTTCGGGGACCCGACTAAGGTCCGTGCACTCGAGGATCTGGGCGTTCCCCGAGAGGCTTTTCAGGACGCGGCGGCGGAGCTGGATCCGTCGAGCTTTCTGGTTGACGCACCTCCTGTCGGGCCGGTGCTGCTAGCTCTACGAAGCCGCGGAATAAAGGTTGGTGTGCTGTCCAACTTCAGGGAGATCCTGGTGCGGAAGGTGTTCAGCTGCCTTGACATCGACTGGGACCAGATCGACGCGTCGGTGTGCGTTGAGGATGGGCTTCCGATTAAGCCCGACCCGGCTCCTTTCTTGGCGTTGTGCGAGCGCCTCGGTGTGGTGCCTGGGCAGGCGATGTTCGTTGGGGATAGCCTGTCTAAGGATCTCACGCCCGCGAAGCGTCTCGGCATGACGACGGTATGGATCGAGACCAGCGAGTCTGACGGTGACCCATCGGTAGTCGATTACCGTGCTGCGAGCATAGACGCGCTACTTGACTTGCTATCGTCGTAGACCTACCCGGCGGGTCAACTTGTTCCCAGCGGCTTGCATCCACGGGCGGTTTCAGGTTCTGCACCGGGACCACCTCGTATACTTCCGGGAGGCGGCGGCGAAGTACGGGCGTCTCTACATTGGCCTAACCGCACAGCGCCAAGATCTCACGGGCCGATCTGATCGCGAGACCGCCGAGCGCAACCCGCTGACCTACTGGGAGCGGGTGGAGATGTGGCGGAGGACGCTGACAGAGCTCGATGATCGCCTCGACCACGTCATCGGGCCCTTCCCGATAGAGCGCCCCGACCTCTT
>Ga0210388_10000046_pt1 | contig 177877 bp, 188 predicted proteins | sample IncBWC19OmetaG_FD_155485 | JGI IMG/M metagenome (GOLD analysis project Ga0210388, IMG submission 155485) | Forest soil microbial communities from Barre Woods Harvard Forest LTER site, Petersham, Massachusetts, United States - Inc-BW-C-19-O ...
GGCGTCGTGTTGAACTGGTAGGCCGCGTCAGCCTTGCTCAGTCCCCCTTCCACCACACTGCGGACCATCGCCTCTCGACCTTTGGGCGTCAAAGGCGCATTCTTGTGGACGTTCATCTGGTCTCTCCCTGGAACATTGAAGCTTCGCAACCTCAGTTTCCTCGGTTCAGACCAGATGGACAACCTCCTGAAAGACCACAGCTAGAGCCTTTTTCCGTTTCGATGGAATCGAAACGGGGCTCTAGATTCTTGTTTTTGACGCGTTTTCTTTACGCGAACCGGTGACCACTTCGCTCGAAAACGCTCTAATCCAGCTCGACGATCTGACCGTTCACCAAGGACACCCTGCGGTCCATGCGGCCGGCGAGTTCCATGTTATGGGTCGCGATCAGCATCGCCACCTTGGTCGCCTTGACCAGTTGCATCAGCGCGCCGAACACGTGATTGGCGGTGTTCGGATCGAGATTGCCGGTCGGCTCGTCCGCCAGCAGCGCCCGCGGCGCGTTGGCGACCGCGCGCGCGATCGCCACCCGCTGCTGCTCGCCGCCCGACAGTTCCGACGGCCGGTGCTTGATGCGGTCGCCGAGGCCGAGATAGGCGAGGATCTCGGTGGCGCGCTCGACGGTCTCGCCGCGCTTCAGCCCGCGGATCATCTGCGGCAGCATGACGTTTTCGAGCGCGGTGAATTCCGGCAGCAGACGGTGGGATTGATAGACGAAACCGATATCAGAGCGGCGGATCAGCGTGCGCTCGATGTCGGACAGGCCGGAGGTCGCGGTGCCGCCGACATAGACCTCGCCGTCGTCGGGGCTCTCCAGAAGGCCCGCGATATGCAGCAGCGTCGATTTGCCCGCGCCCGAGGGCGCCACCAGCGCCACCGACTGTCCCTCCCACAGCGCGAGCTTGGCGCCGTTGAGGATGGTCAGCGTGGTTTCGCCCTGCACGTATTCGCGTTTGATCTCGTGGAGATAGATGACCGGTACATCTTCCGCCCCCTGCTCCATCTCAAGCCCTCACTCGTACCGGAGCGCATCGACGGGATCGAGGCGAGCGGCGCGCCACGACGGATAGAGCGTGGCAAGAAAGGACAGCGTCAGTGCCATGATCACGACCGCCGCGGTCTCGCCGAAATCGATCTCGGCCGGCAGCTTGGAGAGGAAGTAGAGTTCCGGCGAGAACAATTCGGTCGAGGTCAGCCAGGACAGGAATTGCCGGATCGATTCGATATTCAGGCAGATCAGCAGGCCGACGAACAGCCCGGTCAGCGTGCCTACCACCCCGATCGCGGCGCCCGTGATCAGGAACACCCGCATGATCGAGCCCTGGGAAGCACCCATGGTGCGCAGGATCGCGATGTCGCTGCCCTTGTCCTTCACCAGCATGATCAGGCCGGAGACGATGTTGAGCGCAGCTACCAGCACGATCATGGTCAGGATCAAAAACATCACATTGCGTTCGACCTGCAGCGCATTGAAGAAAGTCGAGTTGCGCTGCCGCCAGTCGACCAGGAACACCGGCCGCCCGGCGGCCTCGGTCACGGTCTTGCGAAAGCTGTCGATCTTGTCGGGATTGGTGGTGAACACCTCGATCGAGGTCACGTCGTTGTTGCGGTTGAAATAGGCCTGCGCCTCCTGCAGCGGCATGAACACGAAGGTCGTGTCGTAATCCGACATCCCGATCTCGAACACGGCCGCGATCTTGTAGGGTTTGACGCGCGGCGTGGTGCCCATCACCGTCACCGCGCCTTTCGGCGCCACCAGCGTGATGGTGTCGCCGGCATGCAGCGACAACAGGTCCGCGAGCCGCCGGCCGATGGCGACGCCCTGCCCGTCATCGAAGCCTTCGAGCGAGCCCTGCTTGATGTTCTTGGCGATCGAGGTGAGGTTGTTGAGATCGCCGGCGCGGATGCCGCGAACCAGCACGCCATAGGCATTGAACGGCGAGGATGCCAGCGCCTGGCCATCGACGACCGGCGCCGCCAGCCTGATGCCCGGGACCTGATTGATGCGGTCGGCGACGTCCTTCCAGTCGGTCAGCGGCGATTCCAGCGGCTGCACCAGGAGATGGCCGTTGAGGCCGAGTATCTTGTCCAGCAGTTCCTTGCGGAAGCCGTTCATGACGGCCATCACGATGATCAGCGTGGCAACGCCGAGCATGATGCCGAGGAAGGAGAAGCCGGCAATGACGGAGATGAAGCCTTCCTTGCGACGTGCCCGCAAATAGCGTCCGGACAGCAGCCATTCGAATGGCGCGAAAGGTGGGGTTCGAACTGTCTCGTTCATGGATTCATCCATAGCCCGATTTTCACACGATTCGGGCTAATTGTAGCCGTGATGTCCGACATCCCGGCGCTTGCGGTGGATAATTACTCACGCGGTCAGCCGCGCCACGACATCCGCCGGGCTCAAATTCTCGCGCGCGCCGTCGCTGCGTCGCTTCAGCTCGAGTTTGCCCTCGGCCAGTCCCTTCGGCCCAACCAGGATCTGCCAGGGAATGCCGATCAGGTCGGCGGCGGCGAATTTGGCGCCGGCGCGCTGGTCGGTGTCGTCGTACAAGACCTCGACCCCTTTGGCTGTGAGCTCGCGGTAGAGCTTTTCACAGGCCGCATCGGTATCATCGGAGCCCTGCTTCAGATTCAGGATCACCGCCTTGAAGGGTGCGACCGCTTCCGGCCATTTGATGCCGGCATCGTCATGGCAGGCCTCGATGATGGCGCCCACCAGCCGCGACACGCCGACGCCATAGGAGCCGCCATGAACAGCCACTTCGGCGCCGTCGGGACCGGCGACCAGCGCCTTCATCGCATCCGAATATTTGGTGCCGAAGTAGAAGATCTGGCCGACCTCGATGCCCCGCGTGGTCACCCGCTTCGCAGCAGGCACCTCGCGGTCGAAGCGCGCGGCGTCGTGGACGTCCTCGGTCGCGGCATAGACCGAGGTCCACTGCTTGATGATCGGGCTGAGATCGCCCTCGTAGTCGACCTCCTCGCCGGGCACCGGCAGATCGAGCACGTCGCTGTCGCAATAGACCGCGGACTCGCCGGTCTCCGCGAGCACGATGAATTCGTGGCTGAGATCGCCGCCGATCGGGCCGGTTTCGGCGCGCATCGGGATCGCCTTCAATCCCATCCGCGCAAACGTTCGCAGGTAGGCCACGAACATCCGGTTATAGGCGCGCCGGGCAGCCGCCTCGTCGATGTCGAAGGAATAGGCGTCCTTCATCAGGAATTCGCGGCCGCGCATGACGCCGAAACGCGGGCGCTGCTCGTCGCGGAATTTCCACTGGATGTGATAGAGATTGAGCGGCAGGCTGCGATAGGATTTCACGTAGGCGCGAAAAATCTCGGTGATCATTTCCTCATTGGTCGGCCCGAACAGAAGCTCGCGCTTGTGCCGGTCGGTGATGCGCAGCATTTCCGGACCATAGGCGTCGTAGCGGCCGCTTTCGCGCCAGAGGTCGGCAAGCTGCAACGTCGGCATCAGCAATTCCAGCGCGCCGGCGCGGTTCTGTTCCTCGCGGACGATCTGCTCGATCTTCTTCAGCACCCGTAATCCCAGCGGCAGCCAGGCATAGATGCCCGCCGCCTCCTGCCGGATCATGCCCGCCCGCAGCATCAGGCGATGCGAGACGATCTCGGCCTCCTTCGGATTCTCCTTCAAGATGGGTAGAAAAAACCGCGACAATCGCATGGGCATACTCGGAGAATCGGTCAGGCACGGGAAGGCAGCAGTGAAACCGGATCGGCTGCGAAAACACAAGGGCGGCATCAGGAAATGCCGCTAAGCTTGCGGATTTCCTGACCTTTTGCAGATGACGTTGAGGGTGCGAATAAGGCGCGAATGGGCCGGAAGGCTCGAAGTGTGGAAAAAAGTCCCGTTTTGCGGGGCGTTAAGGCGCCGGCACGTCGATGTCGTCTTCCAGCGTGATCTTCTGGAAGTCGGTGACCAGCGCGTCGATGCGTAGGTGCCAGCGGCCGGGATAAGGCAGCAGCACCTCGCGAACGTGCCAGTAGCCGTCCGGACCGAGCGTGGCTGCGCGCTCCATCGGTTCGATACCGCGCTCGGGCAGGCTCAGGGTCAACGTTGCTTCCTTGGCGGCAAGCGGACTGGCATCGCCGTTCATCAGCTGCAGCACAAAACTGTCGGCGCCGACCGTGCCCGGCGAAACCAGAACCTGGAACATCGCATCGTCGGTGTGGATATGGAGCGCCAGCGGCGTGATGGCGGCGGCAAGCGCGCGCGGCGGCGGCGTGAAGCGCCAGCCCGCGACCACGGCCAGGATCGCCAAAACAACGACGCACTCGGTCAGGATCGAGCGCCACAGCGGCCGTGTGTTCAGAGGTTCGAAGGCAAGCGCCGGCGTGAGGCGAAAGCGGTTGAGCGCGGCCAAACCGAGCAGTACCATGACGAGCGCCAGCTTGATCGAAAGGATGATGCCGTATTTGGTCTCGATCAGCGCGCCAAAACTCTGAAGCTGGACGACGGCAAGCGCAAAGCCGGTCAGCACCAGCACGCCGACGACCGCGACTGCGATGCGCGAAAACCGGATAACGACCGCAATCAAACCCTTGCCGGGTCGCCGAACCATTGCTGCCAATGGCGCAAGCGCTCCGATCCAGAAAGCGACGCCGACGCCGTGCAGGAACACGGCCGGCCGGGTCGTCCATTGCGGCGGAGCGGCCGCGGCGTGGCCGGTGGTCGCCAGCGACAGGCCGACACCGGCAAGCGCCAGCGCCGACAGCGCGCGCGCCGTGCCCACCGATTGCGCCTGCAACGCGACGATCGCTGCCACCATCGCCACCGCCGCGATCAGCAGCGATGGCCCAAGGCTCGTCGCAAACGCGGCTTGCCACGGCGCCGCCAGCGACAGGTCATGAAGCGGAATATCCAGTGCGTCGAGGCCTTGCAACCCGAGCGAGGCCGCAGCACTTGCCAGACCGACGGTCAGGGCGGCGTTGATCACGCCCGCGCCCGCGCGCATCTTGCCGATCCAGGTCACGAAGAAGACCCCACCCACCCCCGCGAACAATCCGAGATAAACCCCTGTTCGAGCCAGCCAGATCAGGACGTCGACCGTGCCGTCATTCTTCGGGATCTTTGCCGCGGTGGTCACGGTCCCGATCGAAAACAGCATTGATCCCCCGACTGGATGGCCATCCGCCGAAATGACGCGATAGCTGACGACCTGCGTTCCCCGCGGCAGGTTTTGCGGCACGTCGATGACGATGGCCTCGCCCGCCGCATGCACGATGGCGTCGCCGCGCACACGACCGGCCGCATCGATCAGGTTGATCACGGCGGGCGTCACGGCCTCGTTGAACCGCAATTCCACGACCTTCGGCTGTGTCGACAATACGCTGCCGTCGGCGGGCTCCGCGAAAACCAGCGATGCGTGCGCGAATGCACCGGTCGCAAGGCAGAGACCAATCAGCAGCGTCGCCAGCCCGGCGATCAGGCGGCTCGTTTGCGCGGTCAAGGTTTCGGCAGCAGCCGGACGCCCGGTGCCGGCCATTTGCTCTCATGGGCATGGCCGGCATCCTCGCCGGCGGGAATGTCGATCCAGCGGCTGATGCCCTGCTCGCATTCCTGCACGGTCGGAAAATAGAGCGTCGTGTTTGGCTTGAGCGCGCCAGTCAGGAAGGCGCTGATGACGAATTCGTCGTAATTGTCGTCCGAGAGCTTGCCGCCGCTCCAGACCACCTCCTTGACGCCCTCGGCGGACTTGGCGCCGTGATAATCGTACTCGGTGGCATATTTGCCCCTGACCGTCTCCACGTTCCAGCCGGGCTTCGGCATCGGCTTCACCGCGATCACCCCTTCGGGAATCTGAACGCGGATCTTGACCGTCGCGGAGCCGGCGCAACCGTGTGGCACGGCGAAGACCGCCTTGTAGGATGACCCGATCGTCGCCTGACGGTTCTCCAAGGTAATATGCGCGCTCGCCGACGAGATGGCGAACACGCCGACCGCGGAGAGAAAAAGCCGATAGAAAGCCTTCGACATCATCGCTCCTCACATCTTCATGCCGGGCGACATTTTCATGTCCATCTTGCCGCCGGTATCGGCCTCGCCTGCTGGCCCCTTCGCGCCGACACCTTCGACGTCAAGCGAGAGCTTCACCTTGCCGGCCTTTTCGAAGTCGAGCGTGAGCGGCAGCTTGTCGCCCTGCTTCAGCGGGCCCTTGAGGTCGAACATCATCAGGTGGTAGCCGCCGGGCGCCAGCTTGACGGTCTTGCCGGGCTCGATCGTCAACCCGTTGTCGAGCGGGCGCATCGTCATGACGCCGTTCTTCATGGCCATTTCATGGACCTCGACCTTGCCGGCGATTTCGGCCGAACCGCCGATCAGCCGGTCCGGTGCGGAGCCCTTGTTTTCGATGGTGAGATAACCGCCGCCGATCTTGGCGCCGCCCGGCGTGGCGCGGGCCCAGGCCTGCGTGATCACGATATCTCCGGCCTTGACCTCCTCGGCGCGCAACGGTGAGCCGAACAGGCATGCGAGCAGAACGGTAAAAGCGAGGCTGCGTGCGATCGGTTTCATGGGATTCTCCTTATCAGCGTTAGTTTCTTGTTTTTGTCGTCATTGCGAGGAGCGAAGCGACGAAGCAATCCAGAACCGCGGTGTGTCCTCAATCTGGATTGCTTCGCTGTGCTCGCGATGACGGCTACTACTCCTAGAACGTATATTTCCCGGCGAGAACGAAGGTTCTTCCCGGGAATGGATGGAACAGGAAATATTGCTCGTTGAAGAGATTGTCGATGCCGAAATCGAAAGAGAAATTCTGCGTTGCGTTATAGTGCACCTTCAGATCGGCGACGATGTAGTTGTCGAACGCGCCGTAGACGTGGGAGACGATATCGGAGTTGTCCAGTGTAGAGTACTGCTTGCCGCTGTAACGTGCCGCGAATGTGAAGGCCCATTTGTCATTTGGCCGATAGGTGGCTCCGAGCTTGGCGCGCCAATCCGGCACATAGGGCACACGATTGCCCACCACGTTTGTGGGCAGGTTCGTTATATTGCTGACGAAAGTTGAGTCCGAGAGAATGCGCGAATCCACGTAGGTCACACTGCCGAAGACCTCAAGGCCTTTGATCACAACATTGTCTTTATCTGCCGCCAGTTCGACGCCCTGCATCCGGATCGCACCAACGTTGGAGAAAGTTGTAACGTTAGTCGTACTTCCCGTTACAAAGTTGGTTTGCGAAATGATGGCGTTGTTGACGTGTTCCCTAAACAACGTCAGCCTGACTTTACCATCACTCCAATGCCGCTCGACGACGAATTCTCCATTCAGATCCTGCTCCGGCGTCAGGTTCGGATTTGGAGTGAGTAGCGTGGTGCCCGATGAGGCGTTTTGGTAGAGCTCGGTGACGGTCGGGAACCGATAGGCCTCGCCGAAATTGCCCGTGACGTTCCAATCCTTGTTGATGTCATAAGACAGCGATGCCTTCGGCGAGAAATTGGCGGAGTTAAGTCCTGGTTGAGATGTTGGTACCGAATGCAGGGTGGGTATCGGCGTCGTTGGTGTGCCGCCTAATAGAGCGACGGAATTAACATTAAAACCGTCCAGCGCCTGCCAGACTTCCTCGCGTGCGCCCAGTGTCAGCTTCAGTTGCGACGTAATTTTCCAGGCGTCCTGTGCCCACAGCGCGCCCGTACGTGTTTCGCCGACACCGTCCGAAAACAACTGACCGTTCCCCGTGGCCGGTGTGGCGTTCCAGATATTTGACAAATAGACCGGGTTTTCCAGGTCGTAGCGATCGCCATGGATGCCGAAGGAGATTTCGTGCGGTCCGTCGTAACCGTATGGCCGCCAGATGCCCTTGGCGTCGACGTTCTGCCAGTTGGTGCCGTCATTGCGGGTGACCTTGCCGTTTTCGGAATAACCGTTCCCCTGTGACGTGACCACGCCGCCTGCCACTGTATAGGGACTGACGGTGTACGGATTGTACATGATATCCTGGAGGTAGTTGTAGGTCGATGCCGAGAAATCGAAGTCGTAGGTGCCCTTGGTGTCGCTCTTGAGTGAAATCGCGTTGCTGAGGTGGGTCTGATCCCAGACGTATTTATTGCTGGCAAACCCGGCAACGTTGCCGAATGTCGGTGAGCCGTTCACCGTCGACGTCAGATAGGTCTGCGGATTGGAGGTCTGGACGTTATTCCAGACGCCGAGGGAATAGGTCGCCTGCACCAGCGGCGAGATATCGTAGGCCAACCTGACGTTGCCCGATGTCTGCTGCGAATGCGCCAGCGTACCGGTGCCGACCACGTCGGTTACGACGCCTTGTTTGTTCAGCGCCAGAAAAGTTCCGGCGGTGTTGACGGGAGCGCTGCCGTTGGTGGTGTAAGTCAGCGGCTGCTGATAGGTGTCAAGGTAATTGGCGCTAACCAGCCAGGAGAGATTGCCGTCACGGTTGCCCGCCGACGCGCTGGTGACGCTGCTCGCATAGGTGTCCTTGGTGCCGTACTGGTTCCACGGCATCACCGACACCGTTTGCTTCACCGTTGCGAAGGCGTGATCCGGCATTTTCGAAGTGATCAGCAAGACGCCCCCGATCGAATTGCCGGGGTAAGCGGCGGCAAACGGGCCATCGAGGAAATCGATCCGCGCGATCGCATCCGGCGATATCAGATTCCAGTGCGGCGAGGCGCCGGAATTGTTGTTGCCGATCAGCGCGGAGATCAGAAGATCGTCATAGTAGATCAGCGTGCACGCGCTGCAATTGAGGCCCCAGGTCCGCGTCGCCAGCACCGCCTGGTTGTCGCCGTCATTGCGCTTGCGCACGAACAGGCTCGGGAAATATTTGATCGCGTCTTCGGGGTCCTTGAGGTTGATGGTCTCGTCGATTTTCTTGGCGGTGATGCTGAAGCTCTCCTGCGGCAGCTGGAAGCGCTGCTTGATCGGCGGCGTGGCGAGCGAGGCTTTGACGCCGCCGGCATCGCTCTCGGCGACCGCCGGTTTGGCCGCGGTGGCTGGGGGCGGTTTCTTTTGCCTGGACGCGACAGCGGTTCGTTGCGGCGGCCTTTTTGCCGGCTGCGCGGCCTGATGCTGCTTCGGCGCCTCGATGTTGACCGTCGGCAGCGTTTGATCCGGCGCCTGCGCTGCTGCCTCCGGCGGGATCGCCGAAAGAGCGCTGCAGAGCACGAGCGTACTTGCGCCACCCAGCCTGCGAGAGGGAAACATTGGAACGGTCCTGACACTGGCGCGATGGCCAGTTTGTTGAACGGCGTCGATCGGCGCGGCGCAGCCGCACAGATCATTCGGTGTTCGTTAGGTCAGGAAATGGCCGGTGGCGCGCGGGCCTGCGCGTTGGAGCCGACGCGGGCCACAGACACCGGATCCTCGGCTTGCAGCCACGATACCAGCTGGTATTGCCGCTGCAGGCTTGCCGAAACGAGCGACGGTGGCTCGACGGCTACGCCGCCGCCGTGTCCGGCAGCACAGAACGCGCAACAGCCTCCATGGTCGTGCGGCGTTCCCGCGGGCGCGGTCTGAGCCTCATCCGCGGAGGCCGCCATTTCGGAGCAGATCGACGCCATCTGGAGGGGATCGGTGGCGGCGTAGGCGACGGCACGAAACGCCGCGATCGGCGCAATCAACTGCACCAGGATCGCAAGCAGCACGATTGGAATGATCGCTTCCAGCCGCCGTCGCATGACTGTCCCCAAAACGCCCTGATTTCCTACCACCGACGCTGCCGCTTGTCGAGATTTCGCGGCCTCGCGAGGATAGTCAGCCCGGCCGGAATCTTGTTCCGTACTCCCGGCAACAGCCGGGAATAAGTCGCCGCTGCCGGAGTTTTTGCCGCCGGAATTGCATGCTTTGACGGGAGCCCTTCGGCGACCGATCTCGACATGGATCGCGCTCGACCGCTAAAGTGGATTGAGGCATGTAGCCGCTGCGGCCGAGGTCGTCTTGAAAAAAACACTGCTTGCCATTGCCGCGCTCATCCTGCCATTAACCGGCCTGTCTTCCGCGCATTCGGAAACCCGGGAGCAATGGATCGAACTCGGCGCGCGAATTCACGGCGCCTTCGGTGCCTTCATCCCTGTCGGCATCCGGATCGGCCTCGACGCCAGGGAAAAACTGAAGGCGGACCCGCGCGGCCTCAGCGTGACCTATTACAATGGCGAGAAGCCGCCCTGCCCGTGCATCGCCGACGGCGTGATGATCGCAACCCAGGCCAGCCCCGGACAAGGCACCCTGCAGATCGCGCCCGAAAAGGCACCCCCGGGAATCATGGCGATGATCGTGATCCGCAATCGCAAGACCGGCGAAGGCCTGAAATACACGGTCTCCGACGATTGGCTGCCGAAGATCCTGGGCTGGAACAAATCCGAACCGCCCGCCAGATATGACGCCGCGATGACAGCCGAAGGACTGTTCAAATCGGAACCGGCGCTATAGACGCGGATCGACAGGCCCGAAGTTTCCGTAGTTTTCTGCGCCGCCCCTTAGCCAAAAGACCAATTCGCGCGGTCCGCGCGCAACCTCGGGTGGCGAAATTGCGATCATTTCGCAAATTGCTCTAATTTTGGACATTCGTTGCCGAAATTGATGACAAGAGCAAAAAGATGGTCTACCAGTGCGGGCTCAGGCTGGCCGAAAGGCAGAAGTCTGGTGGTCCAAGTCTCGGGAGGAGCCCTGACGCGCACAAGCAGCGTCAACCCGTCAATCAAGATCAAATCCAAATTTCGGGTGAATAGGGTCGACACAATTTTTAGAGCAGGGCTTTGTGCCCTGCTCTTTTTTTCTTTTGCGATAGCTTTCTTTTTAGCCATGCGGCGAACTCGATGACGCCAGGCAATCCGATCCATCACAGTTTCGAGCTCGCCGCGGAGCGCTGCGAGGACCTGACGCCGGAGGTCTATCGCCGCCTGTTCCAGCAACACCCGGAGGCCCAGGCGATGTTCCGCAGCCAGGGCAGCGACCTCGTCAAGGGCTCGATGCTGGCGCTGACCATCGAGGCCATCCTGGATTTTGCAGGCGAGCGCCGCGGACATTTCCGCCTGATCGAATGCGAGGTGACCTCGCACGACGCCTATGGCACCCCCCGAAACCTGTTCGGCGAGTTCTTCGGCGTGATCAGGGACAGCTTGCGTGACGTTCTCGGAGGCGACTGGTCGCCGGAGATCGACGCGGCGTGGCAGGATCTGCTGAAGCAGCTCGATCAGGTCGTCGCTGATCAGGATCAGGCCGAGCCCGCATGCACGTCCGCTCCCTGAGACGCCGGCTGGAATTGTCGGTGCGCCAAACGCCTTAATCCCGTTCCAGGAAATTCGAGCCGATATCGGCCTTCTTCTTGATCGGATCGTAGTCGCAATAGATGCCGTCGGCGACCAGCGTATAGCTGGCGCTGACCGTGTACTTGTCGAGCTTGACCGAATTCAAGCCGACGACGGCGGTAGAGGTGCCGCCATTCCATTTGAACGGGGTCGAGCTCGGCGCCTTCTCGCAGGCCGCGACCGCCTCGGCGAAGACATAGCCTTCGACAAAGGCCTTCACGGTCCGCAGTTGCACCGCCAGCTTCCAGTCGATGTAGAAGGCCCCGGCAAGGCCGGCGATGGTCAGGATCAACAGCCCCAAAGTGGCTCTTTGCAACGTCATCCGCGTTTTCCCCCGATCAGAGCTATATCCCCATCAGCCTCGACAGCCGATCGACATTCAACAGCCCGGCATTATAGGCCAGCATCGAGACCGCGAAAACGATCGCCGAAATCACGGTGGTCAAGATCAGCTTGCGGCCCATTCCGGTTACAACCGGCGCGCCGGGATCGGTGCCGGGCGCACCGCCGCCATCCTCGTGCTGGCTGCGCACGCCGAACGGCAGCGTCACGAACAGCACCAGCCACCACATCACGAAGTAGATCGCAAAGCCGGTTGAGATCGTGTAGACCATCGCTGCCTCAGGCCTGTTCGATTTCGACGAGCGCGCCGGAAAAGTCCTTCGGGTGCAGGAACAGCACCGGCTTGCCATGCGCGCCGATCTTCGGTGTGCCGTCGCCGAGCACCCGCGCCCCCTCCTTGATCAGCGTGTCGCGCGCGGCGATGATGTCGGGCACGTCGTAGCAGATGTGATGGATGCCGCCGTCGGCATTGCGTTCGAGGAATTTTGATATCGGCGAGGCCTCGCCGAGCGGCTGGATGAATTCGATCTTGGTGTTGGGCAGCGTCACGAACACGGTGATGACGCCGTGCTCGGGCAGCGGCACCGCGCGTGAAATCTCCGCGCCGAAGGCTGCGCCATAGATCTTCGCGGCCTTCTCGGCGTCCTTGACCGCGATCGCGACATGATTGAGCCGGCCCAGCATGAACCCCTCCGAAGCATTAGATCGTCAGGACGTGAACGTAGCATAACGGCTTCTTGCCCCAATGCTCGTTGATGACGGAGCGTACCGCCCGGCGCACCGATTCCGCCATGGCGTCGGGATCACGCCGCCGCGCCCGCGGCAAGCTCTCCACCGTCGACACCACGACGTCGAACACGATCTCGTCGATGACCTCGCCGGCCCTGTTCTTCTCGGGCATGCCGACCAGATCGACTTCGGGATCGTCGGCCAGTTCGCCCTTTTCGTTCACCGCGATCGCGACAAAGGCGCAGCCCGCGAACGCCAGTTTGCGTCGTTCGACCACCGCACGCGACTTGGCATCCTCCAGGATCGTGCCGTCCTTGTAGAGCCGGCCCGACGGCAATTGGTCGATGATGCCGGGATCGCCCGGACCTAGTTTCACAAGATCGCCGTTGCGGCAGATGAGGGTCTTGGGAACGCCGGCGGCGCGCGCCAGTTTCGCATGCTCGAACAGATGCAGCGCCTCGCCGTGAACCGGGATCAGAAGCTGCGGCCGCACCCACGAAATCATGTCGCGCAACTCGTCGCGGCGCGGATGGCCGGAGACATGGACCAGATGGGTGCGGTCGGTGATGACCTCGACGCCCTGGTTGATCAGGCCGTTAATGATGGCGCCGACCGCCTTTTCGTTGCCGGGGATGGTACGCGAGGAAAAGATCACGCAGTCGCCCTTGTTCAAGGTCACCTCTGGATGATCGTCATTGGCGATGCGCGACAGCGCCGCGCGCGGCTCGCCCTGGCTCCCCGTGCACAGCGCCAGCACCTTGTCGGGCGGAAAATGGCCGTAGAGATCGGCGCCGCGGAAATTCTGCACGCCGTTGAGGTAACCGGTCTCGCGCGCCACCTGCACCACCCGCTCCATGGCGCGGCCAACCACCACGACCTCGCGGCCGGCGGCTCTTGCCGCATCGGCGACCGCGCGCAGCCGCGCGACGTTGGAGGCAAACGTCGTCACCGCGACTCGGCCCTTGGCGCCCTTTACCAGTTCAGCGATGGTCTTGGCGACTTCGGCTTCAGAGGGCGAGCGCCCTTCCCGCACCGCGTTGGTGGAATCGCCGATCAGCGCCAGCACGCCGGCATCGCCCAGCTCGCGCAAGCGCCGCTCGTCGGTAGGCATCCCGATGATCGGGGTTGGGTCGATCTTCCAGTCGCCGGTATGCAGCACGGTGCCAGCCGAAGTGTGGATCGCCAACGCGTGCGATTCCGGAATCGAATGCGCAACCGGAATGAACTCGACGCCGAACGGCCCGAGCTCGATGCGGCCGCCGGAGGGCACCACGGTGACCGGGATTTTCGGCGGATTGCGCTCGGAGGCGCATTTGGCCGCGAACAAAGCGGCGCTGAATTGGGTCGCATAGACAGGGCATTTCAGCTTCGGCCAGAGGTCGATGATGGCGCCGAAATGGTCTTCATGGGCATGCGTCAGCACCAGCCCGATCAGGTTCTTGCGCTCTTTTTCGAGAAACTTGATGTCGGGCATGATGAGATCGATACCCGGCAGATGTTCCTCGTCGCCGAAGGAGACCCCGAGATCGACCGCGAGCCAGGAACGCTGGTGGCGGTTGCCGAGGCCATAGATCGACAGGTTCATGCCGATCTCGCCGACGCCGCCGAGCGGCGCAAAGGTCAGTTCGTCCGGACGCGCCATCAGGCTGCCCCTGCTGATGCGGCCGAGCCGAAATAGACGTCGCCCGCCGAGATCGGGACCAGCTTGCCGGCGGTGGTGCGCACCATCAGGCAGCCCGTCTCGTCGATGCCATCGAATGTTCCCTCCACCTTGGCGCCGCCGGTCTGGATCGCGACCCTCTCGCCGAGCCCGGCAGCGCGCGCCAGCCAAAGCCTGCGGATCGCGCCAAAGCCGCGCCCCTTGTCCCAGAGCCCGCGGAACTCCGCCCAGGCGTCCGACAGCTGCGCAAACAGCTCTTCCGCGTCGATCTGGATGCCGAGGGCGGCCAGCGAGGTCGCGGGCGTCGGCGTGCCCTCGGGGGCTGCGACCACATTGGTGCCGATCCCGACCACGACGGCGAGGCGGCCGTCAGCCACCGCCTCCGCTTCCAGCAGAATGCCGGCGAGCTTTTTCTGCCCTGCCAGCACGTCATTGGGCCATTTCAGCGAAAACTTCATCTCGTCCGATCCCGCCGCCCGCAGCGACGCTTCAATGCTTATTCTTCGCAGCGCCGCTTCCAGCGCAAGCCCCGCGGCAAAGCCCAGCGTCGCCGCGACCGCGGGCGTCACCTCGAGCACCTCCAGGATGCTGCTGGCAAGGTTACCACGCGGCGCGATCCAGGGTCGGCTTCGCCGGCCCCTCCCCGCGGTTTGTTCCGAGGTGACGAACCAGATCGGCCCGCGCTCGCCGTCGCGGGCGCGCACCATCGCCTCCGCATTGGTCGAACCGATCTGATCGAAGGCGGCGAGCCGGTAACCCGCCGATATGGCTCGCGGACCGAGCGTGAAGGTCATCTAGAACAGCGACTTCGCCGCGACCGTTGCCGCGCTCACCAGCAGCCCCGGATAGACGAAAAAGAAGATGTTGAACAGGCCCGCGACCGCCAGCACCGCGCGCAGCTCCATGCGCATCGGATCGAGCTTCGCAAGCGGCTCCTCGAAATACATCACCTTGATGATCGAGAGATAGTAATAGGCCCCGACCACGCTGCTCAGGACGCCGATGACGGCCAGCGTGAACAAGTCTGCCTTGATCGCGGCGACGAATACGTACCATTTGGCGAAGAAGCCGGCGAGCGGCGGGATGCCGGCCAGCGAAAACAGCAGCATCGCGAAGAAAAACGCCAGCAGCGGATTGGTGCGCGAAAGGCCTGCGAAATCGCTGATGTTTTCGAAATGCCGGCCGTCACGCTTGATGGTCAGGATGACTGCGAAAGAGCCCAGCGTCATCGCCACATAAATCGAGATATAGACCAGGACGCCCTGCGCGCCCTCGGCGGTGCCCGCCGCAAGGCCCACAAGCGCAAACCCCATGTGGCCGATCGAGGAATAGGCCATCAGCCGCTTGATGTTCCTCTGCCCGATGGCGGCGAACGATCCCAGCGCCATCGAGGCGATCGACACGAATACCACGATCTGCTGCCATTGCGTCAGGATGCCCGGAAAGGCGGTCAGCGTCACGCGGGTGAACACCGCTAACGCTGCGACCTTCGGCGCCGAGGCGAAGAACGCGGTCACCGGCGTCGGCGCGCCCTCATACACGTCAGGCGTCCACATGTGGAATGGCACCGCGGAGACCTTGAAGCACAGCCCGGCGAGCAGGAACACGATCCCGAAAACGATGCCGATGCTGCCGGTCTTGACCGCCGCGGCAATGCCCGCGAAGCCCACGGTGCCGGTGAAACCGTAGATCAGCGAGGCGCCGTACAGCAGCATGCCCGACGACAGCGCACCCAGCACAAAATATTTCAGGCCGGCTTCGGTCGATTTCACATTGTCGCGGTTGCTCGCCGCGACCACGTAAAGCGCAAGCGACATCAGCTCGAGCCCGAGATAGAGCATGATGAGGTCGCCCGCCGAGATCAGCACCATCATGCCGAGCGTCGAGAGCAGCACCAGGATCGAATACTCGAAAATGCGCCGTGACGGATCGGAGAGATATTCGGCCGACAGCACCAGCGTCGCCGCCGAGCCGATCAGCGCCAGGATTTTCAGGAAACGGGCAAAATCATCGACGATGAAGCTGCCGCCGAAGGTCGTGAGCTTGCCGGCCGGCAGCCACAGTTCCAGCGCGCCGGTCACAACCAGCAGGCAAACCGCAAGGGCGGTGACGAGCGCGGTGGTCTGCTGGCCCCGATACGCCCCCAGCATCAGGAGCACCATCGCGCCCACCGCCAGCACGAGCTCGGGCAGCACCGGCAGCAACTGATATCCTGCAGTCTCAAAGCCCATGTTCATGCCTTCACTGCACCAGCGCGGCTGCCTTCACGGCAGTCACGGCGGTGGCGTAATTGTTGACGAGCTGCTGCACCGAGGTCGCCGACATGTCGAGCACCGGCTTTGGATAGAACCCGAACAGGATGGTGAGCGCGACCAGCGGCGCCATGATGAGGCCCTCGCGGAAGGTCAGATCCCTGATGCCGGCCAGCGACGGTTTCAGCGTGCCGAAAATCACCTTGCGGTACAGCCATAGCGCGTAGGCGGCCGACAGGATCACGCCGGTGGTGGCCAACGTCGCGGTCGGGATCGAAACCTTGAAGGTGCCGATCAGCGTCATGAATTCACCGATGAAGCCGCTAGTGCCGGGCAGTCCGATATTGGCCATGGTGAAGACCATGAACACCAGCGCATAGAGCGGCATGCGGTTGACCAGCCCGCCATAGGCGGCGATCTCGCGGGTATGCATGCGGTCGTAGACGACGCCGACGCAGAGGAACAGCGCGCCGGAGACGATGCCGTGCGAAATCATCTGGAACACGCCGCCAGCCACGCCCTGCGTGGTGCCGGCGAAGATTCCCATGGTGACGAAGCCCATATGGGCGACCGAGGAATAGGCGATCAGCTTCTTGATGTCTTCCTGCATCAAGGCCACCAGCGAGGTGTAGATGATGGCGATCACCGACAGCGAGAAGATCAGCGGCGCGAAATATTGCGAGGCCAGCGGGAACATCGGCAGCGAGAACCGCAGGAAGCCGTAGCCGCCCATCTTCAACAGGATCGCGGCCAGGATCACCGAGCCCGCGGTCGGCGCCTCGACATGGGCGTCGGGCAGCCAGGTGTGCACCGGCCACATCGGCATCTTCACCGCGAACGAAGCGAAGAAGGCGAGCCAGGCCCAGGTCTGCAAAGACCGCGGCACGGCGGTATGCATCAGCGTCGGGATGTCCGTGGTGGCGGCGTTCCAGTAAAGCGCCATGATCGCCAGCAGCATCAGGACCGAGCCGAGCAGCGTGTAGAGGAAGAACTTGAAGGAGGCATAGACCCGGCGCGGCCCGCCCCACACCCCGATGATCAGGAACATCGGGATCAGGCCGCCTTCGAAGAACAGATAGAACAGCACAAGATCGAGCGCGCAGAAGGTGCCGACCATCAGCGTTTCCAGGAGCAGGAACGCCATCATGTATTCGCGCACCCGCAAGCTGATGGATTTCCAGCTCGCCAGGATGCAGAGCGGCATCAGCGCGGTGGTCAGGATCACGAACGGCAGCGAAATGCCGTCAACCCCCATGTGATAGGTGATGCCGGCCGACAGCCACTGCGTCTTTTCGACGAACTGGAAGTCCGCCTGCGAGGGGTCGAAGCGCCAGACCAGGATCAGCGACACCGCAAAAGTGATCAGCGTGGTCCACAGCGCGATCCAGCGCGCGTTGCGCCGCGCGGCTTCGTCGTCGCCGCGGCTGAGATAGATCAGCAGCGCGCCGACCACGGGCAGGAAGGTGACGACGGAGAGAATGGGCCAGGTCGTCATCACTGGCCTCCCACGCCGAACATGAACCAGGTGATCAGCCCGGCGACCCCGATCAGCATCGCAAACGCGTAGTGATAGAGGTAGCCGGTCTGCAACTTGACGACGTTGCGGGTGACGTCGAGCACCCCGCTCGATACGCCATCCGGCCCAAAACCATCGATGATGTAGCCGTCGCCGACCTTCCACAGGAAGCGGCCGAGCCACTTCACCGGGCGCACGAAGATCAGGTCATATAGCTCGTCGAAATACCATTTGTTGAGCAGGAACTGGTAGAGCAGCGGCTGCTGGTTGGCGAGTTCGACCGGCAAATACGGCCTGCGGATATAGAACATCCACGACACCACGAAGCCCAGCGCCATCATCAGCGTCGGCAGGTATTTGATCCAGGCCGGGATATTTTCCGCGTCCTCGATGATGTGCGGATTCATCTTCAGCGACTCGCGGAAGAATTCCTCTACGCCGTGGCCGGCAAACAGTTCCTTGAAGGGAAAACCCGCCAACAGCGAGCCCGCGGCCAGGATGCCGATCGGAATCAGCATCCACAGCGGGCTTTCGTGCGCAGCCTCATAATGTTCGAGGTCATGCGGCTCGCCATGGAAGGTCTTGAAGATCAGGCGCCAGGAATAGAACGAGGTCAGGCCGGCCGCGACCACCGTCATCAGGAAGCCGTAGACCGCGAACGGATTGTGGGAAGCGTAGGCGGATTCGATGATGGCGTCCTTGGAGAAATAACCGGCGGTGAGCGGGAAGCCGGTCAGCGCCAGCGTGCCGATCACCATCACGATGTAGGTGAAGGGTATCTTGTCCTTCAGCCCGCCCATGTTGCGGATGTCCTGCTCGTGATGCATCGCATAGATCACCGAGCCCGAGCCCAGGAACAGCAGCGCCTTGAAGAAAGCGTGGGTGAACAGGTGGAACATGCCGACCGAATAGGCCCCCGCCCCCATCGCCACGAACATGTAGCCGAGCTGCGAACAGGTCGAATAGGCGACGATGCGCTTGATGTCGTTCTGCACGAGGCCGACGGTCGCGGCGAAGAAGGCGGTGGTGGCGCCGATGAACATCACAAAGGCCTGCGCGTTGGGGGCGAGCTCGAACAGCGGCGACAGCCGCGCCACCATGAAGACGCCGGCGGTGACCATGGTCGCCGCATGGATCAGGGCGGAGACCGGCGTCGGACCTTCCATGGCGTCCGGCAGCCAGGTGTGCAGCAGGAACTGGGCGGACTTGCCCATCGCACCCATGAACAGCAGCAGACATACCAATGTCAGCGCGTCGGCGTGCCAGCCGAAAAAGTCGATGGTCTTGCCAGTCAGCCCCGGCGCACCGGCAAAAATGGTCTCGAAATCGATCGAGCCGATCAGCGCGAAAATCGCAAAAATGCCGAGCGCAAAGCCGAAATCGCCGACCCGGTTGACCACGAAGGCCTTGATCGCCGCTGCATTCGCCGACGGCTTCTGGTACCAGAAGCCGATCAGCAGGTAGCTCATGAGGCCGACGCCTTCCCAGCCGAAGAACAGCTGCACCAGATTGTCCGATGTCACCAGCATCAGCATCGCGAAGGTGAACAGGCTGAGGTAGCTGAAGAAGCGCGGCCGGTACGGGTCCTCGTCCATGTAACCGATCGAATAAAGATGCACCAGCGACGAGATGGTATTGACCACGACCAGCATCACCGCGGTCAGCGTATCGACCCGCAGCGCCCAGGCGACCTGCAGATCGCCCGAATTGATCCAGGGGAACAGCGCAATGCGGGCGTCGTGATGCAGGAAGCCCACATCGACCAGCACGAACCAGGATAGCCCCGCCGAAACGAACAACAGGCCGGTGGTGATCAATTCGGCCGCGCGCGAACCCGCCGCCGGCGGTTCGACCGCGTGATCGTCGTGACCATGATCGTCGGCATCGTCGTCATGGGCCTCTGAGGCATGCGCGTCGGCGCCATGGGCATCGTCGTGATGCTCCATGGTGTCGCCGCTGGGATTGCGCGCATGCGCCCCGAAAATGGAGATCAGGCCGGCGAGGATAGCGCCGATCAGCGGCAGAAAGACGATTGCCTGGATCATAAGCGCGCTAGCCCTTCATCATATTGACGTCTTCAACCGCGATCGAGCCGCGGTTGCGGAAATACACCACCAATATCGCCAGACCGATCGCCGTCTCCGCCGCGGCCACCGTGAGCACCAACAGCGCGAACACCTGGCCGACGATGTCGCCGAGGAAAGTCGAGAACGCCACCAGGTTGATATTGACCGCGAGCAGGATCAATTCGACCGACATCAGGATGATGATGATGTTCTTGCGGTTGAGAAAGATGCCGAGGATGCCGAGCGTGAACACGATCGCGCCGACCGCAAGATAATGTCCGAGACCGATCGTCATTGCACCCACTCCGGCGCGTCCGCGTCCTGCAGGCCCTGGCCGGAGGCCACCTTGCGCACGCTCATCGCGATCTCCGGCGTCCGCGCGTTCTGTACGTTGATGTCCTGCCGCTTGACACTGGCCTTGTGGCGCAAGGTCAGCACGATGGCGCCGATCATCGCCACCAGCAGCACCATGCCGGCGATCTGGAAGTAATAGATATATTTCGTATAGAGCACGAGGCCGAGCGCCTCGGTGTTGCTGACATTGGCCGGAATCGCCGCAGTGATCGATTTGGCAATGCCGGGGTTGATCGTCCAGACCGCGACGGTCAGGAGCAGTTCGAACAGGAAAATCCCGCCGATCACCAGACCGACCGGCAGGTACTCGATAAAGCCCTCGCGCAGTTCGGTGAAGTCGACATCCAGCATCATGATCACGAACAGGAACATGGTCGCGACCGCGCCGACATAAACGAAGATGAGAACCATCCCCAGGAATTCCGCCCCCATCAGGATGAAAAGACCCGACGCGTTGACGAAGGCGAGGATCAGAAACAGCACGGAGTGCACGGGATTGCGCGACACAATCACCATCACCGCCGAGGCGACGCAGACGCCGGCGAACAGATAGAAGAACAGCGCGGCAAGGATCATCGTGAATTCCCCGTCATTCCGGGATGGTCCGAAGGACCAGACCCGGAATCTCGAGATTCCGGGTTCGCGCTGCGCGCGCCCCGGAATGACGTATGGGTATGGGATACGATCATGCCCTCACCTCACCGGTACGGCGCGTCGAGTTCGATCGATTTCGCAAGTTCGCGCTCCCAGCGGTCGCCATTGGCGAGCAGTTTGGCCTTGTCATAGTAGAGTTCCTCGCGCGTCTCGGTCGCGAATTCGAAATTCGGCCCCTCGACGATGGCATCGACCGGACAAGCCTCCTGGCACAGCCCGCAATAGATGCATTTCACCATGTCGATGTCGTAACGCACGGTGCGGCGGGTGCCGTCGTTGCGGCGCGGGCCGGCCTCGATGGTGATGGCCTGCGCCGGGCAGATCGCCTCGCACAGCTTGCAGGCGATGCAGCGCTCCTCGCCATTGGGGTAGCGGCGCAGCGCGTGCTCGCCGCGGAAGCGCGGCGAGATCGGCCCCTTCTCGAATGGATAATTCAGCGTCGACTTCGGCTTGAAGAAATAGCGCATGGCGAGAAAGAACGCCGATACGAATTCCGTCAGCAGAAGCGAGCGCGCGGTGGCGTTGATGTTGACACTCATGGCGACCTCATTGCGGCGCGATGCCAGCGAAATGCAGCACGCCGGCGACGACAACCACCATCGCCAGCGACAGCGGCAGGAACACCTTCCAGCCGAGCCGCATCAACTGGTCGTAGCGGTAGCGCGGCACCATCGCCTTCGCCATCGCAAACATGAAGAACATGAAAAATACCTTGAGCGCGAACCAGATCACCCCGGGCACCCAGGTGAACGGCGCTACCGCGATCGGCGGCAGCCAGCCGCCGAGGAACAGGATGGTTGCCATCGCGCACATCGTGGTGATCGCGACATATTCGCCGAGCATGAACAGCAGATACGGGGTCGAGCCGTATTCGACCATGAAACCCGCGACCAGTTCGGATTCGGCTTCCACCAGGTCGAACGGCGGCCGGTTGGTTTCCGCCAGCGCCGAGACGTAGAACACCACGAACATCGGGAACAGCGGCCAGACGTACCAGTTCAGGATGGTCAGCTTGGGCAGGCCGATCAGGCTGGCGAAGCCATGGGTATTTTGGGCCTCGACCACGGCGGAGAGATTGAGCGAGCCGGCGCAAAGCAGCACCGTGATAATGACAAAACCGATCGAGACCTCGTAGCTGACCATCTGCGCCGCCGAGCGAAGCGCGGCCAGGAACGGGTATTTCGAGTTCGACGACCAGCCGGCCATGATGATGCCGTAGATCGACAGCGAGGAGATCGCGAAGATGTACAGCACGCCGACATTGATGTCGGAGATCACCCAGCCGAGATTCATCGGAATCACCGCCCAGGCCGCGAGCGCCAGCACGCAGGATACCAATGGCGCCAGCAGGAACACGCCCTTGTTGGCGCCGGAGGGGATGATCGGCTCCTTCAGCACGAATTTGAGAAGATCGGCAAAGGACTGGAACAGGCCAAAGGGGCCGACGACATTGGGGCCGCGCCTGATCTGCACCGCCGCCCAGATCTTGCGGTCGGCGAGCAGGATGTAGGCGATCGCGATCAACAGCACGACAAGCAGCAGCAGGCTTTCGGCAACCATGACGATCAGCGGCCAGAGGAAGCCGGTCCAGAACGCGCTTGCGAAGAATCCATCCATCAGGTCACGCTCACTCCGCTGCCGTCAGCATCTGCCCGGAGGCCAGCTTCGAGCATTCCGCCATCACCGCCGAGGCGCGCGCGATGGGGTTGGTCAGATAGAAATCCTCGACCGAGGATTTGAACGGCGTCTTCTCGACGCTGCCGCCGCGGCCCGCGATCGTGCCGATGCCGGCGGCGTTGCCGGCCTCGATGGCGTCGACGCGCATCAGATGCGGGGCGACCTTGAACAACACCTGGCGCAGCGCGGCAAGCGAATCGTAGGACAGCTTCTTGCCCAGCACATCCGACAGCGCGCGGATGATCGCCCAGTCCTCGCGCGCTTCCCCCGGAGGAAAGCCGGCGCGGTTGGCGATCTGCACCCGGCCCTCGGTATTGACGAAGATGCCGGATTTCTCGGTGTAGGCCGCGCCCGGCAGAATGACGTCGGCACGATGCGCGCCATGGTCGCCATGGGTGCCGATATAGACGACGAACGTGCCGTCCGGGACTTTGGTCTCGTCGGCGCCGAGCAGGAACAGGACATCGAGCGTGCCGAACGTCGTCATCTGCGCCGCGCTCAAGCCGCCCGCGCCGCCGGCAAAGCCGATATCGAGCGCGCCGACCCGGGAGGCCGTATCGTGCAGCACTGCAAAACCGTTCCAGCCGTCCTTGAGCGCGCCGACATCGGTGGCGATTTTCGCCGCAAGCGCCAGCACCGCCACCCCGTCATACCGAGCGGCAGCACCAGATCCGACCAGCACGATCGGGTGTTTCGCGCCCTTCAGGACATCCGCGAACGAATGCTTGCCGCCTGCGAGCTCGGTGAGTGAATCCGTGCCCGCGCCGAGATAATCGTAGCCGTAGGTGTGGTCCGCGTTGGCGCCGATCAGGCCGATCTTGAGTTGGCCGGTCCGCCAGCGCTTGCGGATGCGTGCGTTGAGGACGGCAGCCTCCTTCCGCGGATTCGAACCGATGATCAGGAGCGCATCGGCCTGGTCGATGCCGGCAATGGTGGGATTGAAGAGGTAGGAGGCGCGACCGGCCTTGGGATCGAAGGCGTCGCCGCCCTGCACGGCGAGGTTGACCGAGCCGTATTTCGAAAGCAGGTCCTTCAGCGCGAACATCTCCTCCACCGCGGCGAGATCGCCTGATATGGCCCCGATCCGCTTGCCGTCGCTGCGGGCCATCTTCGCCGCAATCGCCTCGAAGGCCTGCGGCCATGACGCGGGGCGGAGCTGGCCGTTCTCCCTGATGTACGGCCGGTCGAGCCGCTGGGTGCGCAGGCCGTCGACGACATGGCGGGTCTTGTCGGAAATCCATTCCTCGTTCACCGCCTCGTTGACGCGCGGCAAAATCCGCATCACCTCGCGGCCACGGGTGTCGACCCGGATCGCGGAACCTACGCCGTCCATCACGTCGATCGACTGGGTCTTGCCAAGCTCCCAGGGCCGTGCGGCAAACGCGTAGGGCTTTGAGGTCAGTGCGCCGACCGGGCAGATGTCGACCAGGTTACCCTGCAGCTCCGAGGTCAGCGCCGACTCCAGATAAGTCGTGATCTCCATGTCCTCGCCGCGGCCGGTGGCGCCCATCTCCGGCGCGCCGCAGACTTCGGCGGAAAAACGGACGCAGCGGGTGCACTGGATGCAGCGGTTCATCGAGGTCTTGACCAGCGCGCCCAGATATTTGTCCTCGACCGCGCGCTTGTTTTCGGCAAAGCGCGAGGCGTCGGCGCCGTAACCCATCGCCTGATCCTGCAGGTCGCACTCGCCCCCCTGATCGCAGATCGGGCAATCCAGCGGATGGTTGATCAGCAAGAATTCCATCACGCCTTCGCGCGCCTTCTTCACCATCGGCGATTTGGTGGAGATTTCCGGCGGCTCGCCCTTCGGACCGGGACGGCAATCGCGCACGCCCCAGGCGCAGCTTGCGACCGGCTTCGGGCCGCCCTTGATCTCGACCAGGCACATCCGGCAATTGCCGGCGATCGACAGCCGCTCGTGGTAGCAGAAGCGCGGAATTTCGGCGCCCGCGGCCTCGCACGCCTGCAGCAGCGTGTACTCCGGGGGAACATCGATCTCTTTGCCATCGACGATGAGTTTGGTCATAGCGGTCTCAGGTCTTTCCCAGCTTGCAGTCGGGCGGTGTGACGCTGGCAGTCTTCAGGGATGCCTTCACCCATTGCTGGGTATCGACAGAGTAGGTTTCGAGATAGGCCGGCTCTGCCTTGTATTTCTCGCACAGGAACGGCAGATGCGGCTTTAGGTCGTAGTCGCAGGACGCAACCCATTCGCGCTTGTCGGCGAAGGCCGCGGTCGCCTCCTCACATGCATAGAGGAAGTAGGACACAAAGCTCTCGTACTGAACCTGCTCGTCGTGGCTGCCGGCCTTGATCGCATCGTAGTCCGGCGCCGCGAATTTTGGATTCTTGAACGCCAGGTCGGTGTAGCCGAGAAAAACCTGCCGAGCGCTGACCGCGCGGCTGTTGGAGCGGAGCTCGTTGATCTGGAACAGGATCGCAACGAAGCCGAGCAGCGCCACGGACGCCTGCGCCATCTGCGCCAGCGTCCCGTATTTCTGCCACCAAAGAATGCCCGGTTGCGACATCGTCCCTACTCCGCCGCGACCATGTGCGCAGGATCCAGGATGCCGGCATCGTCGATATCGGCTTTGCGTGAATATTCGTCGATGCGCTCCTCGATCTCGTGACGGAAATGCGCGATCAGGCCCTGGATCGGCCAGGCCGCGGCGTCGCCGAGCGCGCAGATGGTGTGACCCTCGACCTGTTTTGTCACTTCCAGCAGCATGTCGATCTCGCGCTTGTGGGCGCGGCCTTCGGCCATCCGCGTCAGCACCCGCCACATCCAGCCCGTACCTTCGCGGCAGGGCGTGCACTGGCCGCAGCTCTCATGCTTGTAGAAATAGGAGATGCGCGCGATCGCCCGGATCAGGTCGGTCGACTTGTCCATGACGATGACGGCGGCGGTGCCGAGGCCGGAGCGCAGTTTTCCCAGGCTGTCGAAATCCATCGGGGTGTCGATGATCAATTCGGCCGGCACCATGCGCACCGACGAGCCGCCGGGGATGACCGCCTTGAGATTGTCCCAGCCGCCGCGGACGCCGCCGCAATGCCGCTCGATCAGCTCGCGGAACGGAATGCCCATGGCTTCTTCGACATTGCAGGGCCGCTCGACATGGCCGGAAATGCAGAACAGCTTGGTGCCGACATTGTTGGGCCGGCCGATGGCGGCGAACCACGCGGCGCCGCGGCGCAGGATATCGGGAGCGACCGCGATCGACTCGACGTTGTTCACCGTGGTCGGGCAGCCATAGAGACCGACATTGGCCGGGAATGGCGGCTTCAGCCGCGGCTGGCCCTTCTTGCCTTCGAGGCTTTCCAGTAGCGCCGTTTCCTCCCCGCAGATATAGGCGCCGGCGCCATGCGTCACGTAGAGGTCGAACGGCCAGCCGTTGAGGTTGTCCTTGCCGATCAGCTTGGCCTCATAGGCCTGATCGACCGCGGCCTGCAGGTGCTCGCGCTCCCGGATGAATTCGCCGCGCACATAAATGTAGCAGGCATGCGCGCCCATCGCGAAGCTCGCCAGCAGGCAGCCCTCGACCAGGAGATGCGGATCGTGCCGCATGATCTCGCGGTCCTTGCAGGTGCCGGGCTCGGACTCGTCGGCATTGACGACGAGATAGCTCGGCCGGCCGTCGGTGGATTCCTTGGGCATGAACGACCATTTCAGGCCGGTCGGAAAGCCGGCTCCGCCGCGCCCGCGCAAGCCGGAGGCCTTCATCTCGTTGATGACCCAGTCGCGGCCCTTGTCGATGATCGCTTTCGTGCCGTCCCAGGCGCCGCGGTGGCGCGCGCCTTCGAGGCCCCAGTCCTGGAGGCCGTAGAGATTCCTGAAGATGCGGTCCTTGTCGTCGAGCATAACGGAAAACTTCCCTAGGGTGCGCGATTGGACTGCATGTAGGCCAGCCCCGCGGCGCATCCGCCGAAGGTCACCGCCCACAACAGGCTCGATTCAAGCGAGGCACTCAGCGCGTAACGCTGCAGCAGGAAAAAGAACGCTGCGGCGACAGCGGCGTGCAAAGCGATATAACCCCAGCGCTTCATTGCCACGGTGCTCCCCGGCCCTGCCGCCTGCGATGTTCGACCAAGCTTCATGTGGTTTCCTTCAGCGTGGTCGGACCGCCGACGGGGGCGGAAAACTGCCGGTTGATTTGCGGTCCCGGCTTCGGCGGATTACCGGCGGCAAAGCCGTCCAGCACCTTGCCGAAGCTCTCCTTGGTCAGGTCCTCGTAGGTGTCCTTCCAGATCAGCACCATCGGCGCATTCACGCAGGCGCCGAGGCATTCGACTTCCTCCCAGCTGAAATTGCCGTCTTTCGACAGATGGAAGGGATCGTGATGGATGCGGCTCTGACACACCTGAATGAGATCGGCAGCGCCGCGGAGCCGGCACGGCGTGGTGCCGCAGACCTGGACATGCGCCTTCTTGCCGACCGGCTCCAGCTGGAACATCGTATAGAAGGTCGCAATCTCCAGCATCCGGATATGGGGCATGTCGAGCAGATCGGCGACGACCCGGATCGCCGCTTCCGAAACCCAGCCCTCGTGCTGTTCCTGGACCCGCCACAGGATCGCGATCGCGGCAGAAGCCTGGCGGCCGGCCGGATATTTCGCCATTTCGTTTTTCGCCCAGGCGAGGTTTTCCGCCGAGAACGTGAAGTTCGCGGGCTGCATTTCCTTCGGTGCGAGGCGGCGGACAGACATAATCGTTCAGTCTCTCATTGCATGCGGCGTGCGGCGTTTGCGTTCAGCGCGTTGATCCGGTCTTGCCAGAACGCGCTTGCGGTGCCGAACACGTTGTAACCGACGTGGGATGAAACCTTGATGCGGTCGAGGATCGAAAGCTCGGTGACCGTCTCCAGGCGATTGCTGCGCGGATCGTAGACGATCAATTTGAGCGGGGTCTGTTCGAGGATGTAGCGCGAAACGGTGTGATGCGGATCGTTGCCGTGCTCCTCGCACAACAACACGCTGTCGGCTTGCAAGAGCCGCGTGCCGCCCTTGATCGCCTCGACCTCGACACCCTCGACGTCGAGCTTGATGAGGAATTTCCCGCCGGCCGAAACCTTGCCGTCGTCGAGCAGATTGTCGAGCGCGATCACCGGCACGTCCTCGCCGCCGACAGCGGCGCCGCCGGCGATGCTGAACGCCTCGTGCTTGGTGCCGGACAGCCGCGCGGTGCCCCGCGCGGCGCCAATGGCGCATTTCATCAGTTCGAAGCGGTTGCCGTTGATGGCGGCGTTGTTGGCAAGCTTGGCGAAATTCTGGGACGACGGCTCGATCGCGATCGCCCTGTGCGAACCATAAGGCGCGCTCGAAACCAGCACCGACCAGTAACCGAAATTGGCGCCGCAATCGATCAGCGTGTAATCCACCGAGACGGAATCACGGAACAGGAATTCCAGTTCGTCCTCATACGAATAAGACCGGTTGAGCAGCTTGCTCCAGTAACCGTCGCCATAAGGGAATTCGAACGTCGCGTCCGCATTGAGTTTGATCGCGATATCGCGCTCGGACAGCGTCTTGCGCAGCAGGTTGGCGCAGTGGTTGTAGCCGCGATGCGAAAAATGCGACGATATTTTCGAGCCCGTCGCCAGCGCCAGCGCAGCCGTCCGCTCCCACAGGTTGGCGCCCTCGAGCGAACCCGAAGCGCGGTCGAACTGGATGGGCGGCAGAGCGATCACCGATCGACCTCTCCGAACACGATATCGAGCGAACCGAGGATGGCGGAAACGTCGGCCAGCAGATGGCCGCGGCAGATGTGATCCATCGCCTGCAGATGCGCGAAACCCGGCGCGCGGATCTTGCACTTGTAGGGCTTGTTGCTGCCGTCGGCGACGAGGTAGACGCCGAACTCGCCCTTCGGCGCCTCGACCGCGGCGTAGACCTCGCCTTCCGGGACGTGAAAACCCTCGGTGTAGAGCTTGAAGTGGTGGATCAGCGCTTCCATCGAGCGCTTCATCTCGCCCCGGCGCGGCGGGAAGATCTTGTTATCCTCGATCGCGACCGGCCCCTGCCCATCGGCGGCGCGAAGTTTTGCAATGCACTGCTTCATGATGCGCACGGACTGGCGCATCTCCTCCATGCGGATCAGATAGCGGTCGTAGCAGTCGCCGTTCTTGCCGATCGGGATGTCGAAATCCATCTCGGCATAGCATTCGTAAGGCTGCGCCTTGCGCAGATCCCAGGCCGCGCCGGAGCCGCGCACCATCACGCCTGAAAAACCCCACTCCCAGGCTTCCTTGAGCGGGACCACGCCGATGTCGACATTGCGCTGCTTGAAGATGCGATTTCCCGTCAGCAGCCGGTCGAGATCGTCGACCACCGATAGGAACGGGTCGCACCAGGCCTCGATATCGTCGATCAGTTTTGGCGGCAGGTCCTGGTGCACGCCGCCGACGCGGAAATAGGCCGCGTGCATCCGCGAGCCGGAGGCGCGCTCGTAAAACACCATCAGCTTTTCGCGCTCTTCAAAGCCCCATAGCGGCGGGGTCAGCGCGCCGACGTCCATCGCCTGCGTCGTGACATTGAGCAGGTGCGACAGGATGCGGCCGATCTCGCAATAGAGCACCCGGATCAGTTGCCCGCGCCGCGGCACCTCGATGCCCAAGAGCTTTTCCGCGGCGAGACAGAAGGCGTGTTCCTGGTTCATCGGCGCGACATAATCGAGCCGGTCGAAATACGGGATGGCCTGCAGATAGGTCTTCTGCTCGATCAGTTTTTCGGTGCCGCGATGCAAGAGACCGATATGCGGATCGACGCGCGCCACGACCTCACCATCGAGCTCCAACACGAGACGAAGCACGCCATGCGCAGCCGGATGCTGAGGCCCAAAATTGATCGTAAAATTACGAAGATTCTGCTCGTTCATGGTCAGACCTTCGGTCCCGCCTTCTCATCGCCGGGCAGCATCGGGTAGTCCGCCCCCTCCCATGGCGAGAGAAAATCGAAGTTGCGGAATTCCTGGTTCAAGCGGACGGGCTCATACAACACCCGCTTTTCCTGGTCGTCGTAGCGCACCTCGACGAAGCCCGTGAGCGGGAAATCCTTGCGCAAGGGATGGCCGTCGAAGCCGTAGTCGGTCAGCAGTCGCCGCATGTCGGGATGGCCGGTGAAGATCACGCCGTAGAGATCGTAGCATTCGCGCTCGAACCAGTCGGTGCCCGGAAATACCTCGATGATCGACGGCACCTGCGTGGTCTCGTCGGCCGCGACCCGCAACCGAATGCGCGTGTTCAGCGTCGGCGACAGCAGGTGATAGATCACCTCAAAACGTTTTTCGCGACCGGGATAATCCACCGCCGTCACATCGGTGAAGCTGACAAAACGACAACCGGGATCATCGCGCAGGAAACGCACGACATCGACGATCTTGTCTGCGTGCACTCCTAGCGTTAGCTGATCGAACGCCACAGCATGCTCCGTCACAGCATCAGGCAGCGCCGCCTTGATCGTCTCACCGAGCTCATCGAGCTTGCTCACTTGTGGCCCTCTAACTCTCGCACCTTCGTTTCGAGAGCTTCGATACGCTCCTCGAATTCACCGGTCACGAGCTTACTGAGGAGGGTGTCGGCAGTTAATGCTTGCCGAAAGCTTCTCTGCGAGTTCTCTACCCCGCCCAATCGCTTGTCGAGAGTCAGAATCAATGCCCTTGTTCGCTCATGTTCCGCCAGATCTTCGGCGCGCATTTCGCGGAGCAGCGGCACGATCATGTCTGCGGGATCAGTCATGGGCCTCTCTTAGCGTTCGATGGTTCCGGTGCGCCGGATTTTCTTCTGCAGCAGCAAGATGCCGTACAGCAGCGCCTCCGCCGTCGGCGGACAGCCGGGCACGTAGACATCGATGGGCACGATGCGGTCGCAGCCGCGCACCACCGAGTAGGAATAGTGATAATAGCCGCCGCCATTGGCGCACGACCCCATCGAGATCACATAGCGCGGCTCCGGCATCTGGTCGTAGACCTTGCGCAGCGCCGGCGCCATCTTGTTGGTCAGCGTGCCCGCCACGATCATGACGTCGGACTGCCTGGGCGAGGCGCGCGGCGCAAATCCGAAGCGCTCGACGTCGTAGCGGGGCATCGACACCTGCATCATCTCGACCGCGCAGCAGGCGAGACCGAAGGTCATCCACATCAGCGAACCCGTGCGCGCCCAGGTGATCAGGTCATCGGCCGCGGCGACGAAAAAACCCTTGTCGGACAGTTCGTGATTGACCTCGAGGAAATAGGGGTCATTGGCGCCGACCGGCCTGCCGGTCGAGGGGTCGAGAATGCCGGTCGTGGCGGGTGCTACAGCGGGGCTCAATCCCATTCGAGCGCGCCTTTCTTCCATTCATAGGCAAAGCCGACGGTGAGCACGGCCAGGAACACCACCATCGACCAGAAGCCGGTTGCCCCCAGCTTCCCGAACGCCACCGCCCATGGGAACAGGAATGCCACTTCGAGATCAAAGATAATGAACAGGATGGCCACCAGGTAGAAGCGGACGTCGAATTTCATGCGGGCATCGTCGAATGCGTTGAATCCGCATTCATAGGCGGACAGCTTCTCCGGATCTGGCTGTTGGAACGCGACCACGAAGGGTGCGATCAGGAGCACCAAACCGATCAGGCCCGCGACCCCGATAAACACCACAAGTGGAAGGTAATTCTGAAGGATGCCGGTCATCGGCGCTGCCTTTTCCTGCGGGCACAAGACAGCCGCAGATTCGTTAACGGGGAACATTCCGAGGCTTAGCGCAGCGCAACAAGGGGCGCAAGACAAGCTATTTTGACGGCTTCGCCAGCCCCCTATTTCTTTGCGCATTGACCTTCCCCCTGCCCGAAGTCCAATTTGACCGCAGTCACCGACAACGGCCGGCAAGGCCGGAAGTGGAGGAAGCGCCGATGAACATCACCCAGCGGGATCGCGATCTCGGCACCGCTTATGCCATGCGGCCGTCCGTCAGCCGGACCGAACTGACCGCGGTCGGCCGCGGCACGCCGATGGGGGAACTGCTGCGCCGCTACTGGCACCCGATCGGCCTCTCCGCCGACGCCGCCGACATTCCCCGAAAGGTCCGGGCATTGGCCGAGGACCTCATCCTGTTCCGCGACAGGCATGGCCGGCCCGGTCTCCTGCACGCGCGCTGCTGCCATCGCGGTACCACCCTCTATTATGGCAAGGTGGAGGAGGACGGCATCCGCTGCTGCTACCACGGCTGGAAATTCGACACCGAAGGCAACTGCCTGGAGCAGCCCTGCGAACCCGACGGCGGCCAGTTCAGGGACAAGGTGCGCCAGCCCTGGTATCCCCTGCAGGAGCGCTACGGGCTGATCTTCGCCTATATGGGACCACCGGAGAAAAAACCGGTGCTGCCACGCTACGAAGCCCTGGAAAAGATGGACGACGGCGAGTTCGTCGAGGCCGACGATACCTCGATCGGCGGCGGCGGACCGGCCGTCATCCCCTGCAACTGGCTGCAGCATTTCGAAAACGTGGTCGATCCCTACCACGTTCCGGTGCTGCACGGCTCCTTCAGCGGTCCCCAATTCACCAACATGATGGCCTCGATGCCCGAGGTGAAGTTCGAGATGTCGCCGCGCGGCGTCACGGTGCGCTCGATCCGCAACCAGGACGAGGGCAAGATCTTCTATCGGGTGACGGAAGCCGCGCTGCCTACCCTGCGCGTGGTGCCCAATCCGCGGGTCGCGCAATTCGCCCGCGTCGAGTCGATCGGCTGGACATTGCCGATCGACGACACTTCTTTCCGCATCTACGTCGCCGGCCGGGTCAAGGCGCGCGGCGATATCGGGCGGATGCGCTCGAAATTCAACGGCAAATTCTGGTGGGACATGACGGAAGCCGAACACCAGCAATTTCCCGGCGATTACGAGGCCCAGGTCGGCCAGGGGCCGGTGACGCTGCATTCGGAGGAGCATTTCGGCCAGAGCGACCGCGGCATCCTGATGATCCGGCGCATGCTGGGCGATCAACTCGAGGCGGTCGCCGCGGGGCGCGATCCGATCGGCGTCTCGTTCGACCAGAGTGCGCCGCCGGTCGAATTCGAGGCCGGAAATTTCATTCGCGAGGCCTGACTGCGGGCCGGCTCAAAATAAAAAACTAATCCTGGGGGAAGACCATGGTCGATTTTGCGCCGCAGGCGGTCGCGCAGGCCGACACAGCCGCAAGGCCGTCCAACCGTCGATACTATGTGCTGGGGCTTCTGACCATCGTCTATGCGCTGAATTTTCTCGACCGCACCATTTTCAACGTGCTGATCGAGCCGATCAAAAAGGAATTTTCGCTCAGCGATACCACCATGGGCCTGCTCGCGGGCTTCGGTTTCGTCTTGTTCTATTCGCTGCTCGGCATCCCCATTGCGCGCATCGCCGACCGGCTCAACCGGCGCAATATCGTGGCGCTGGCGTTCGCGTTCTGGAGCGCGATGACGTTTGTGTGCGGCATGGCCTCGAGTGTGGGCAGCCTGGCGCTGGCCAGGATCGGCGTCGGGATCGGGGAATCCGCCGGCACCCCCGCCTCGCAATCGATGATCGCCGATCTCTTCGACAAGAACGAGCGCCCACGCGCGCTCGGCGTCTACGCCATCGGCACCTATCTCGGGGTGTTTCTGGGCTATTTTCTCGGCGGCTATATCAACCAGCACTACGGCTGGCGGATGGCGTTCTTCACCGCCGGCCTGCCCGGCATTGCGCTGGCCGCGATCCTGTGGCTGACGATTTCCGAACCAGTGCGCGGCGCCCACGCCGAAACCTTCGCGCCCGAGCCGATCGGACCGACGCTCGGCTTTCTCACCTCGCAAAAGACTTTCGTCATCATGCTGATCGGCTTTTGCCTGACCACCTATACCAACTACGCCACCGCCGCCTGGATCCCGCCATTCCTGGCGCGGGTGCATCACCTGACGAGCGCCGAGATCGGCACCTATGCCGGCACCTTCAAGGGCCTGTTCGGCATGGCGGGCACGCTGGTCGGCGGCCTCGTGGTGGCGCAGATCAGCCGGCGCGACGACCGCTGGAAGCTGTGGGCGCCGGCGATCACCTCGGGCCTCGCCGGACCGGTGTTCGCAGTGTGCATGCTGACGCCGGATTTTGCGACCATGGTCGCGGCGCTGGCGGCGACTTCGTTCCTGGTCGGGTTCCATCTCGGGCCGATCTTCGCCATCGCGCAGACGGTGCCACGCCCCAGCATGCGGGCGCTGGCGTCAGCCATCATCCTTTTGACCGCAACCTGTTTCGGCCAGGGCGTCGGCCCGCTGGCTGTCGGCATGATCAACGACGCGTTGAAGAACGATTACGGCGCCGACGCCGTGCGCTACTCGCTGTTGTCGGCCGCCGTCACCACCACGCTCGGCGCGCTGTTGTTCGTGTGGGCGGCGGCCTCGATCCGCGCCGACATCAAGCGGGCGACCTGAAGCTCAGGTCAGCGGCCCCGTGTATTTCTCCAGCATCGCCCAAGCCTCCGCGCCATAGGTCTTCTGCCACTGGGTGTAGAAGCCGGCCTTCACCAGGGCCGCCCTGAACTGCACCGGGTCGGGCTTGTTGAAGATCATGCCTTTGCCGGTCAGTTCGGCCTGCAGCGAGCGGTCCATCTCGAGCAGATCGGCGCGCTCCTTGACGGCGGCGGCATCGAATTCTCGGTTGAGGAGTTCCAACAGGTCGGCCGGCAGGCTCGCCAGTGCCCGGCGGTTGGCGACGATCCAGTAGCCGCTCCAGCAGTGGTTCGACAGCGCGCAATATTTCTGCACTTCGTACAGCTTGCCGGTCGAGACCTGCGCCAGCGGGTTTTCCTGCCCCTCGACGATGTGGGTCTGTAGCGCCGAGTAGAGTTCGCTGTAACTGATGCTTGAAGGCAGCGCCCCTAACCCGCTGAACAGAGAGGTCAATAGCGCCGTGACGGGAACGCGGATCTTGAAGCCCCGGAGGTCTTCGACGCTGTTGAGCTGCCGGCTCGACGACGAGGTGATCTGCCGAAAACCGTTGTCCCACATCTTCCCGGTCGGGACGAGCCCGGCCTTGCCGATGGCGTCGCGGACGACATCGCCGACGCCGCCGTCCATCGCCGCCCATACCTGGTCGTAGGAGGCGAAGGCAAACCCGATGCTCGGCAGCCCCGACAGCGGCACCAGGGTCGATAGCGTCATGCTGGGCGCGGCCAGTAATTCGATACCGCCGGCGCGGACCTGCGACAGCATCTCGGGATCGCCGCCGAGTTGGCTGTTGGGAAATACCGTGACGTTCAGCCGGCCGGACGATTGCGCCCCGATGGCCCGGGCGGCCTCCGTCAATCGAACCGTCAGGGGGTGGTTATCCGGGGTGTTGACGCCGAGTTTGAACTCGAACTCGGCCGCGGCGCCGGCCGGCTTGCCGAGGAAGGAGGCCGCCAGGGAGGCCGATGCCGACCCGAGCAGGCCCCTGCGGGTTATTTTCATTTTTCTTGCCTCCCAGGCGCGTTGGCGCGCCCGACGGCAGTTTCCTTCGAACCGCCGCCCTCCGCAAGGTCGCTGGCCAACTGCATTTCCGGCCCGACGAAACCATTTTGGGGAACCCACGAAACCACCCGGAAACAAACTGGGGGTACTCCTAACGCCAACAAAGCGGCGAGAAGTCCGCTTGGAGGCTCAGATGAACCATTCAATTCATTCATTGGATCGCAGTACCCACCTGAAAATCGTGGTTCTGGCGTTAGTCGCCGGTATCGCAGTGGCGGCTTTTGGAATTTCGGCTCGCAGCAACGCGGATTACACGCAGACGGCGCATGTCATTAAAGCCGGCAAACCGGTGGTCGTGACCAGTTCGGATGCGATGGTCATTCGCTAAGGCGAATTTGACCACAGGGAATAAGCTGACGGCCGCCTCCGGGCGGCCTTTGCTTTTTGGAAAATGTGGCTCCGGCAAGCGGCCTCATTGCAACCTGATATTGGCGGCCTTGGCGAGTTCGCGCCATTGCGGAATTTCGCGTGCGATCAGTGCGGCGAGTTCGGCCGGCGTGCCGCCGACCGGATCGACGCCGTCGCGCTGCAGCCGCGCGACGATGTCGGGTGCACGCGCGGCCCTGGCGCTGGCAGCGGCGAGCCGGTCGATGATGGCTTGGGGCGTGCCGGCCGGCGCCATGATGGCGATCCAGAGGATGCCCTCATAGCCCGGCAACCCCATCTCGGCGATCGTCGGCACCTCGGGCATCAGGCTGGAGCGGTGCGAGCTCGCGATGCCGAGCATGCGCAGCTTGCCGGCCTGAACGTGCCCATTCGAGGTAGCGTAGGTATCGAGCTTGATCTGCACCACGCCGGCGAGCAGATCGGTCATGGCCGGTGCCGCGCCGCGATAGGGAATGTGGGTGACCACGACGCCGATCCGCCGCAGCAGCAATTCCATCGTCAGATGCGGCAGCGTGCCGATGCCCGCTGAGGCGTAGTTGAGCTTGCCGGGATTGGCTTTGGCATAGGCGACCAACTCGGGAAAAGTCGCAAATGGCGCGCTCGCGTAGCTCACCAGCACCTCCGGCACTTCGGCGATCACGGAGACCGGGACCAGATCCTTCTCGGTGTCGTAAGGCAACGACGCTTGCAGCGCCGCGTTGATGGTGAGGTTCGGCGTGGCGAGAAGCAGCGTGTAGCCGTCCGGCGGCGATTTCGCCACTGCGTCGGTTGCGATGATGCCGCCGGCGCCGGACTTGTTCTCGATGATGAAGGGTTGGCCGAGATCGTCGGACATTTTTGCCGTCACGGCGCGGGCGACGATGTCGACGGCGCCGCCGGCCGGGAACGGCAGCAGCAGGCGGATCGGCCGCTCCGGATATTCGGCGAAGCTCGCACTTGCGCCGGCAAGCCACAGCGCCAATGCCAGCACGATGCGAACGGGGCCCATCGGGCTATTCGCCGTTGAAGTAGAGATCGCGCGCGGTTGCGCCAAAAATCTTTGCGCGCGCGGTCGCGTCGGGAATGGCATCGATCAGCCAGTCGATGGTGGCTTGATAGGGGAAATGGCCCTCATGGCCGACAAACGGGCAGTCGCTCGCCCATACCAGCCGATCGGGGCCGGCGACGCGGACAAGCTCGCGCGCATACTCCGCAGCCTTTGGCCCGAGCCGGTAGCCGCCGGACACTTTCACCCAGGTGCGCCCCTTGTCGATCGAGCGCAGCAGCGCCTTGAAGCCGTCGCTGTTGATCCCCGATTTCGGATCGGGGCGGCCGAGATGGTCGACCACGATCTTGACACCGGAGGCTTCCAGGACGGGGAGGATTTTCGGCAGGTCCTCGCCCTCGACATGGGGATGTACGTGCCAGTCGAGATCGGCGAGGCGGCGAAACAGCGCGCGATATTCGAAGGTCGTGACATCGGGGAGTTTGGGCAGGCCGATGAAGGGCAGCCGCACGCCGACGAAACCGTCACGGCCCATCGCCTCCAGCGCATATCGTTCCACCGGGCGATTGAAAATCGCGGTGCCGCGCAGGCGTGCGGGGTGGGCGCGCAGCGCGGTCAGGATGTAATCGTTGTAATCGCCCCACGGGCTGGCGGCGGCGATCACGGCGCGATCGACGCCATTGTTGTCGAGGGTCGCGATCAGCTCCTCGTGGGTGAAGCTGTATGTCGGCGCATGGCGCGGATTGTCGATCAGCGGCATGTCCGAGGTGAAGACATGGACGTGGGCGTCGATCTTGAAACTGTCGGGCATGGGGACTCCGCTCATTGTTCATTGCGGCGCGAGACCGGCCTTCTTCACCACGGCGGCCCACATGTCGACATCGGATTTGAGCCGCGTGCCGAGTTCCTCCGGCGGCCCGGCGACCGGCTCGCCGCCGAGCTCGATCATGCGCTTGCTGAAGTCGCCATCGCCGATGATCGCGCGGATCTGGCCGTTCAGGAAGGCGATGACGTCGCCCGGCGTGCCGGCCGGCGCCATCAACGAGTTCCAGCCGTCGACCGCGGCATCGACGCCGCTCTCGCGCAAGGTCGGCACATCGGGCTGCATCGGCGAACGCCTGGCGCCTGAGGAAGCGATGGCGCGGACCTGCCCGGCATCGATCGCCGACTTCAGCGCGGCGTAGGATTCGATGCCGACCTGGATATCGCCCCGGAGCAGCGAAGTCAGGACCTCCGCGGAGGTGCGGTGCGGCACCACCGTCATCGGAATGCCCGTGGTCGTGCGCAGCAGTTCGCCGGTCACGTTCTGGGTGCTGCCGGGACTGATGGTGCCGACGTTGAATTTCTGCGGATCGGCGCGGGCGGCCTCCAGCGCATCCTTCAGCGTGCGCATCGGCGAGTCAGACCGTACCAGCAGCAACAGGTCGAACTGCGCCATGGTGGAGATCGGCGCGAACGCGGTGAGCGGGTCGAACGGAATGGATTTCAGCAGCGACTTCGACAGCGCGATGCCGCTGGAGAACACGAACAGGGTGTAGCCGTCAGGCGCCGCCGAGACGACGGTATTGGCAGCGGTGATTCCGCCGGCACCTGGACGGTTCTCGATTACTGTTTGGGCGCCGGTGCGCTCGGTGAGCTTCTGCGCCAGCAGACGGACCGTGATATCGGCGAAGCCGCCCGGCCCGAACGGCACGACGATGCGGATCGGCCGGTTGGGGTAAGGCGTCTCTGCATCCGCCGGCACAATCGATGCCGCGCCGAGCGCAAGCGCGATCAGCATACTCGCGAATTGACCGGCGATCCGAAGTCGGATCGTGGCCTTTCGGCAACCAAATCGCGCAGGGAAATGAGGTGCTAAGTCCTTGAAATGATGGCGCGAGAGACGGGACTCGAACCCGCGGCCTCCGCCGTGACAGGGCGGCGCTCTAACCAACTGAGCTACTCCCGCGGATTTCTCAAATCAGGTGTGATCCGCACAGGAGGGAGGACTTAAAGGCGCGCCTTGTTTTAGTCAAGGATGTTCCGAATCCTCCCGTCAGTCAGGCCTTTTTGCGGTGTCGATGCAAATAATAGGCTGTTTATCGGCGAAACAGCATAGTCAGCAGCCCCCCGAATCGTTTAAGGCCTGATACGTCTTAGGTTCCTAAGCCATGATCAACAACGAGGAGGGCCAAATATGGCGAAGAAGGCAGCGACCCCGACCACCGTCACGCTCAAGCATCTCGCAGCGGCAATCGCCGAGGACCAGGAATTGTCCAAGAAGCAGGCCGAAGCGATCCTGAACGATCTGGTCGCCCGGGTCACCAAGCACCTGAAGAAGGGCGAGCGCATCCGCATCGTCGGTCTCGGCATCCTGCAGGTGCGCAAGCGCGCCGCCCGCATGGGCCGCAACCCCGCCACCGGCGAGGCGATCCACATCAAGGCGAGCAAGAAGGTTGCGTTCCGCGCGGCCAAGGAGCTCAAGGAAGCCGTCTGACAAGACAGCTTTCGTTCCGAAACTCTGCGTCATTCCGGCACGGGTACGCGGCCCCGCCGGGATGACGCTTGTTCCGTTGTTTCTGGTCTTCCCGAGTGAGCGCGGTATTGATTGTGTCCATCGCCTTCACCCACACCGTCACCGAGCGCTTGCTGCGCTATGTGGTGATCGACACCCAGTCGGACCCTGCCTCGCCGACCTGCCCGTCCACCGAGAAGCAAAAGAATCTGGGCCGGCTGCTCGCCACTGAGCTGCAGGCGATGGGATTGGCCGACGCCCATCTCGACGACTACGGCTACGTCTATGCGACCATTCCGGCGAACACCGACAAGAAAGTCCCGGTGATCTGCTTCTGCTCGCACATGGACACCTCCCCCGACTGCACCGGCAAGGACGTCAAGCCGCAGATCGTCAAGAATTATCGCGGCGGCGACATTGTGCTGCCAGGCGATCCCTCGCAAATCATCCGCGCCGCCGAGCATCCCGCGCTGGCCGACCAGATCGGCAACGACATCATCACCACCGACGGCACCACACTCTTGGGCGCCGACAACAAGGCCGGGCTTGCTGAGATCATGGATGCCGCGCAATTCCTCATCAGCCATCCCGAGATCAAGCACGGCACGATAAAAATCCTGTTCACGCCGGACGAGGAGATCGGCCGCGGCGTCGACAAGGCCGACCTGAAGAAGCTCGCTGCCGATTTCGCCTATACCATCGATGGCGAATCCGCCGGCACCATCGAGGACGAGACCTTCTCCGCCGACGGCGCCACGATTTCGATCGAGGGCGTCTCCACCCATCCCGGTTTTGCCAAGGGCAAGATGGAGCATGCGATCAAGATCGCCTCGGCCATCGTCGATCGACTGCCCAGGGATACCTGCTCGCCGGAAACCACCGAGGGCAAACAGGGCTTTCTGCATCCGATCGCGATCTCCGGCGCGCTGGAGAAGGCTGTGCTCAGTTTCATCGTGCGCGATTTCACCGATGAGGGCCTCGAGGAAAAAGAACAGCTGCTGGAAGGCATCGTCAAGGACGTGATGAAATCCTATCCGCGCTCGACCTATCGGCTCGAGGTCAAGCCGCAATACCGCAACATGAAGCAGGTAATCGACCGCCATCCGGAGATCATCGACTACGCCATGGAGGCGATCCGCCGCGCCGGCCTGAAGCCGATCAAATCCTCGATCCGCGGCGGCACCGACGGCTCGCGGCTGTCGTTCATGGGACTGCCCTGCCCCAACATTTTCGCCGGCGAACACGCCTTCCATTCGCGGCTGGAATGGGTCAGCCGGCAGGACATGGAAAAGGCGGTGCAGACCATCGTGCATCTGGCGATGATCTGGGAAGAGCGGGCGTAGCGGCGCGGGCAACCGGTCTGCGGAAGTCGCTCTATTGGCGTCCCAATCCGAAAATCAATCCTCGTAGCTATCGATCACCGCATCGGCAATCGCGCGCTTCGTGATGATTCCGACGATGTCGCGCACGCGCGGACGATGGGCGCCGCGAAAGATGATCGCCGCGCCGGAGCGGTGGCGCTTCAATCTCGCGAATACCAGGCTGAGCAGGTCCTGATCGCGGCAGATCACCATGCGTTCTTCGACGAAGCGCTCGACCAGGAGATCAGGTTTGGTCCGCGATTCCAGCCACAGCCCCGAGCGCGGCGGAATCAGTCCGACGATCCGCCCCTCGCGTTCGACCACGATTGCCCGCAAATCATCGGTATCTTCGGCGATCATGGCGTCGTTCAAGGTCGTACCGGCCTTCGCCACGATGAAACGCCGCTCCATGACGTCCTGCGCCTGCTTGACGAGGTAGAGATTGATGTGGCGCTCCTTCGGGATGCGGTGGCCACGGTGGCGCAGCTTGATGGTGTAGATCGTCTCGTTGACCAGCGCGCGCCTGACGCCGGCGGCGAGCGCGACCGCGATAATGACGGGAACGATGATGGCGTAATCACGCGTCATCTCGAACACCATGACGATCGCCGTCATGACGCCGCCGGTACCGGCGCCGACCATCGCCGCCATGCCGATGATCGCAGCCGACGGCACGGCAAGGCCGGCGTGGGGCAGAAACGATCCGGCAGCGGCGGCGAAGGCCGCTCCCAGCGTGGCCCCGAGGTAAAGCGAGGGCGAGAAGATGCCGCCGGATGCACCGCAGCCGAGACTGACCGTGGTCGCAACCATCTTCAGCAGGAACAACAGGGCCAGGAGTCCGGCGGCCGTCAATTTCTGATCGAGGATCGCCTGGATCACCGAATAGCCGACGCCGTCGACATAGGAGTGCCCGAATGCGCGGGTCAGAACCACCATCATCAGCCCGATCACGGCCATGCCCAGGATATTCTGCGTGTATTCATTTCCCGGCAGCTTGGGGAAACCGTCCTCCATGATGACGAGCAGGCGAATGAAGGCCCACGCCGCCACGCCGCAGAGGATGCCGAGCAGCACGAAGGCGATCGCCTCCTGCATCCCGAACGTACCGGCCAGCGAGAACTGGATGTCCGAAACCGCAAACGCCGGATCCGGGCCGATCAACACCCGCCCGATTGTGGTCGCAGCGCCCGTTGCAACGACGACGGGAAGGAATGTCCGGTTGGAGACTTCGGGCAGGAGGATCTCGAGCGCGAACAGCACGCCGCCGAGGGGCGTATTGAATGTCGCGGCGATCCCTGCCCCGGCGCCCGCCGACAACAGGGTTATCTTCTGCCAGGTCGACAGCCGGATCACCTGCGCGAAGGCCGAGCCCAACGCCGAACCGATCTGGATGATCGGGCCTTCGCGGCCGACCGCCGCGCCGCTGCCGATCGAGAGCGCGGAGGCCAGCGCTTTGACGATCGCGACCTTGCCGCGGATATTGCCGCGCTTGTAGAACACCGCATCCATGACTTCGGGAACGCCGTGGCCCTTGGCCTCCGGCGCGAAGTGCTTGACCAGATAGACAACGATGACGCCGCCGATGATCGGCGAGAGGAACACCCGGTCACCGAACCGGCTCGGCGCCTCCGCGATATTGGCATCGTAGAAAAAGCTGAGCCTGCCGTTATAGAAGGCGTTGTGCACGAACGCGATCAGGGCCCGGAAGGCGACCGCGCCAAGGCCCGTCAACATCCCGATCACGAGCGCCAGTGCGCACAGCGTCAGAAGACTGACCTTCCTCTCGTCTTTCGATTTCGGTTCCTGGATCCCGGGCAACCCCGGGGCTTTGGAGGGGGAGGCAGTCAGTTCGCTCATCGGGCTGGATGCACACGGTCATTGTTCGTGATGCGATGGCAAACAATATCCGCAAAGCCGCAGGGTGTCGATTGCGGTCTCGTCTTTGCGGCGGCCATGACGCGCTTGCAGATTTTGTATGCAGAAATATCCGGCAATGGCCCGGCAACGCCTGCGGCAACTCAACCCTCCGAGCAATCTGCCCTAAACCTTCGCCGTCACGATCCAGATCGAGGCCGGCAGCGGCACCGCCTGTCCCCTCACGAATGGCATCAGTGCCTCGCGGATAGAATCTTTGGCGGCCGCGACCACCTCCGGCGGCTGTTCGGCGAGGGCGCGGGCGGCGGGGCCGATTTCGAGCGCGGACTGCACCGCCACATCGACGCCGCGCCCGACCGCAATATCGAGCGAAAGATCGACCGGCTCCATCTTGATCCCGGAAAATCCGGCCTCGCCCAGCACGCGCTGCACCCGCGCTTCGGAGGCAAAGGCAAACGGGCCGGGATCTTCAGGCCCCGGCTGCGGCAGTCTTGGTGCGTGCTTGTAGACCGCCTGCAGCGGCGCCATGAAGAACGGGTTTTCGCGCGGCTCGCGCCAGCACGCAAACGCCAGCCGGCCCGACGGCCGCATCGCCTTGTGCAGGTTTGCAAAGGACCGCGCGGGATCGGCGAAAAACATCACGCCGAAGCGCGAGGCCAAGAGGTCGAAGCTTGCGGGCCCGAACGGATAGATCGTCGCGTCCGCGAGCACGAATTCGGCTGATAGCCTGGCCGGGAGATTCTCGCGCGCGCGGGCCAGCATCGGCCCTGATATGTCGACACCCATGACATGCCCTGATGGGCCGACCTTTTGCGCGAATGCGACGGTGGTGGCGCCGGCGCCGCAGCCGACATCGACGATGCGCTCGCCCTGCTTGACATCGGCGCGATCGATCAGGGCGTCGGCCACGGGGGCCAGCACGATGTCCTGGCTCGCTTGCCGGGCGGCCCAGCGCTGGCCGCCGGGTCCGTTCCAGTAGGCGATCTGGTCGGCGTTTCGATCGTCACCTGCCGGGAGTTCCATCGCCGGCTACTTCGCCGCGCTGTCGGTCTTGGTATCGGTCTTGGTATCGGTCTTGGCCCGCTTCACCGGCGCGGCCTTCGCCACCGGCTTGGGCGCGCCGTCGCTGCGCACATTGCCCCAGGGATCGGTGGGACCCTTGTCGGGAATGTTGCCGAGGGATTTCTGGTAGGCCTTCTCGGCTTCCTTCTCGGCCGCGATCTCTTCCGGCGTCTTTGCCTTCTGCTCCCCGTATCGGGGCACGTGGGTGTCCTGAGCGAAAGCAGGCCCGGCGAGTGACGCGATCATCACGGCGGCGAGGAAAACTCTCATGCGTGGGCTCCCGACCAAATTTCAAATCCGACAGTCCGCCTCCGTCGCGTCGCGACTACGGCGCGACAGCCTTCGCTCGCTCCGCAAACCTCGGCTCGCCGAGCCGAAGCTCGCGGAGCGAGCGAAGGCTGGTAGGCGGTGACGGATTCGAACCGCCGACCCTCTCGGTGTAAACGAGATGCTCTAACCAGCTGAGCTAACCGCCCTTAAGCCTTCTGTTTAGCCCTGTGCCCGCCCCCGGCGCAAGCCGCGCATCGGCTCACAAAAAAGCGGCGCCCCCGAGGGGACGCCGCTGTTGTCATATTTGCAACATCTAATGCGCCGTGAGCCCGCCTGGGGCTTCGTCGCCGGCATCCGGGGTCACCGGCACCTTGGTGTCTTCTTCCCAGACGATCGGCACCGGCGGACGGACCAGCGCTTGCGACACGACGTCGTCGAGGCGGGCCACCGGGATGATGTTCATGCCGCCCTTGATCGCATCGGAAATCTCCGTGAGATCCTTGGCGTTGTCCTCGGGGATCAGCACCGTCTTGATGCCGCCGCGGGCCGCCGCGAGCAGCTTCTCCTTCAGGCCGCCGATCGGCAGCACGCGTCCGCGCAAGGTGATCTCGCCGGTCATGGCGACATCGTGCCTCACGGGGATACCCGTCATGACCGAGACGATCGCGGTGGCCATTGCAACACCCGCCGACGGTCCATCCTTCGGGGTCGCCCCCTCGGGAACGTGGACGTGGATGTCGCGCCGGTCGAACAACGGCGGCTCGATGCCGAAGCCGACCGCGCGCGAGCGGACGTAAGACGCCGCCGCCGAAATCGACTCCTTCATCACGTCGCGCAAATTGCCGGTGACCGTCATCTTGCCTTTGCCGGGCATCATGACGCCTTCGATGGTGAGCAGCTCGCCGCCGACATCGGTCCAGGCCAGACCCGTGACGATGCCGACCTGAGGCTCGCTCTCGATCTCGCCGTAACGGTATTTCGGCACGCCGAGGAATTCCTCCAGCGACTTCTCGGTGACCTTGACCGACTTCTTCTTGGAGATCATCAGCTCCTTCACCGCCTTGCGGGCGAGTGTCGAAAGCTCACGCTCCAGGTTACGCACGCCGGCTTCCCTTGTGTAACGCCGGATCATCAGGAGCAGCGCGTCGTCGTCGATCGACCATTCCTTGGGGTCGAGGCCATGCTTGGCGATCGCGTTCGGGATCAAATGCTTGCGCGCGATCTCGACCTTCTCGTTCTCGGTGTAACCTGCGATCCGGATGATCTCCATGCGGTCCATCAGCGGCCCCGGAATGTTCAGGGTATTCGCCGTGGTGATGAACATCACGTTGGAGAGATCGTAGTCGACCTCCAGATAGTGATCGTTGAAGGTCATGTTCTGCTCGGGGTCGAGCACCTCGAGCAGCGCCGATGACGGATCGCCGCGGAAATCGGCGCCCATCTTGTCGATCTCGTCCAGCAGGAACAGCGGGTTCGAGGTCTTCGCCTTGCGCATCGACTGGATGATCTTGCCGGGCATCGAGCCGATATAGGTGCGGCGGTGACCGCGGATCTCGGCTTCATCGCGCACGCCGCCGAGCGACACGCGCACGAATTCGCGGCCGGTCGCTCTCGCGATCGACTTGCCGAGCGAGGTCTTGCCGACGCCGGGAGGCCCGACCAGGCACAGGATCGGCCCGGTCAGCTTGTTGGCGCGCGACTGCACCGCGAGATACTCGACGATGCGGTCTTTCACCTTCTCCAGGCCATAGTGATCGTTGTCGAGCACGGTCTGGGCCGCGACCAGATCCTTCTTGACCTTGGACTTCTTGTTCCACGGGATCGACAACAGCCAGTCGAGATAGTTGCGCACGACGGTGGCTTCAGCCGACATCGGCGACATCTGCCGCAGCTTCTTCAATTCGTGCTGCGCCTTCTCGCGGGCTTCCTTGGAAAGCTTGGTCTTGGCGATCTTCTCTTCGAGATCGGCAAGCTCGTCGCGGCCCTCGTCGTCGCCGAGTTCCTTCTGGATCGCCTTCATCTGCTCGTTGAGATAATATTCCCGCTGGGTCTTCTCCATCTGGCGTTTGACGCGCGAGCGGATTCTCTTTTCGACCTGCAGCACGGAAATCTCGCTCTCCATCAGGCCGAGCACCTTCTCCAGGCGCGCGGTCACCGACAGCGTCTCCAGGATACCCTGGCGATCGGCGATCTTGACGGCAAGATGGGACGCGACCGTGTCGCCGAGCTTGGCAAAGTCGGTGATGGCCTGCACCACGGCGACGACTTCGGCGGAGATCTTCTTGTTCAGCTTCACATAGCTTTCGAAATCCGACACCACCGAGCGCGCCAAGGCCTCGGCTTCGACCGACTTGGCGTCGGTATCGGCGAGCGCTGTCGCGGTCGCCTCGTAATATTCGGTGCGGGGGGTATATTTCTGTACGCGCGCGCGCTCCAGCCCCTCCACCAGCACCTTGACGGTGCCGTCGGGCAGTTTGAGCAGCTGCAGCACGCTGGCAAGCGTACCGGTCTCATAGATCGATTCCGGGCTCGGATCGTCGTCGGAGGCGTTCTTCTGGGTCGCCAGCATGATCAGCGCGTCGTTCTTCATCACTTCTTCGAGCGCGCGGATCGATTTCTCGCGGCCGACGAACAGCGGCACGATCATGTGCGGAAAGACGACGATGTCGCGCAGCGGCAGCACGGGGTAAGCGTGGCTTTCGCCGTGGACGATCGATGGCCGGGGTTTTGGGGTCGTCATGGCCTATTCCTTTTGTTGTGCCCCCTTGCACGCAGTCCGCAATTTTGCGCAACCGCCACAAGGTGCCGGGATGTTCCGGGAGGTTGTGGCCGTTTCGGCCGACTTTTCCGGATCGGTTTGGCGACGAATCTCAAGCGTGAATCTTCATCGCCGACAGCATTAGGTGGCTATCGACCATGGGGGTGTCAAGTGATTGAAAAAGGCCCGTCAAACGGGCCGAACACGCGAGGCGAAGCTACGCAAACGCGGCCGCGGGGAAAGGCCTCCGCAGCCGTCTTTCTGGACACGCAACTCCGCCCGCGGCTGACGAGATCAGGCGCTGGCGCTGCTCTCGACGGCGCGGTCGGAACGATCGGCGTAGATGTAGAGCGGCCGGGCCGTTCCATCCACCACTTCGCGCGAGATCACGACTTCTTCCACGCCTTCCAGGCCCGGAAGATCGAACATGGTCTCGAGCAGGATGCTTTCCAGGATCGAACGCAGGCCGCGCGCGCCGGTCTTGCGCTCGATCGCCCTGCGGGCGACCGCACCGAGCGCCTCGTCGGCAAAGCTCAGCTCGATGTTCTCCATCTCGAACAGCCGCTGATACTGCTTGACCAGCGCGTTCTTCGGGTCGGTCAGAATCTTCTTCAGCGAGGCCTCGTCGAGATCTTCGAGGGTCGCGACCACAGGCAGGCGGCCGACGAATTCCGGGATCAGGCCATATTTCAGCAAATCCTCGGGCTCGACATGGCGGAAGATTTCGCCGGTGCGGCGGTCTTCCGGCGCCAGCACCTGCGCTGCGAAGCCGATCGAGGTCGAACGTCCGCGCGCGGAGATGATCTTCTCCAGGCCCGAAAACGCCCCGCCGCAGATGAACAGGATGTTGGTGGTGTCGACCTGCAAAAATTCCTGCTGCGGGTGCTTGCGGCCGCCCTGCGGCGGGACCGAGGCCACCGTGCCTTCCATGATCTTCAGCAGCGCCTGCTGCACGCCCTCGCCCGAGACGTCGCGGGTGATCGAGGGATTGTCGGACTTGCGGCTGATCTTGTCGATTTCGTCGATATAGACGATGCCGCGCTGCGCCCGCTCGACATTGTAGTCGGCCGATTGCAACAGCTTCAGGATGATGTTCTCGACGTCCTCGCCGACGTAACCTGCCTCTGTCAGCGTGGTCGCATCGGCCATGGTGAAGGGAACGTCGAGAATCCGCGCCAGCGTCTGCGCCAAGAGCGTCTTGCCCGAACCGGTCGGACCGATCAGGAGGATATTGGACTTCGCCAGTTCGACGTCGTTGTGCTTGGTCTGGTGGTTGAGCCGCTTGTAGTGATTGTGCACGGCGACCGAGAGCACCTTCTTGGCGTGGCTCTGGCCGATTACGTAGTCGTCGAGAACCTTGCAGATTTCCTTCGGGGTCGGAATGCCGTCGCGCGACTTCACCAGCGAGGACTTGTTCTCCTCGCGGATGATATCCATGCACAGTTCGACGCACTCGTCGCAGATGAATACAGTGGGACCCGCGATCAGTTTGCGGACTTCGTGCTGGCTCTTGCCACAGAACGAGCAATACAGCGTGTTCTTGGAGTCGCTCGTGCCGACCTTACTCATTCTCGTCTCCGTCCGCCGTTCGATCCCGTCTGCTCGACCTATTCCGGGACACACCGGCACATAGTTCTAGATAGAGCAAAATCCGTACCAAAAAAGGCCTTTTACTCCAGATGCCACTCGAATCGCGGCCAACTCGAATCTCCCGATCATAGCCGAACTGACCTAGCCAACCATGGTGGCACCCGACTATCAAGAATTCGCTAACCGGCCGGGCATCGGGTACCCGTGACAATACCGTGATTTGCGCCGTTGGCACGGGCCAAACTTGCCGAAATCGGCAGAGCGTTGCGCGATTGCCACGCTGCCAAACCAGCACGAAAGTGGAACTTTCTGCCCATGCCGGCGCATAAGCTGCCTGGGTAGGGCCGGAATTGGCTGATTTGGCGACCGTTAACGCCGAGGCGATCCGTTGCCTTACGGGGTCTTCGACAGGGCCGCCGGCTCTTCCGAGCGCTTGTCGATCACCTTGTCGACAATCCCGAAGTCGCGGGCCATCTCGGCGGTCAGGAACTTGTCGCGTTCCAGCGCGTCCTCGATGGCCTTGAAGGTCTGGCCGGTGTGCTTGACGTAGATCTCGTTGAGCCGCTTCTTGAGGTTCAGGATTTCCTGGGCGTGCAGCATGATGTCGGTGGCCTGGCCCTGGAAGCCGCCGGAGGGCTGGTGCACCATGATGCGCGAATTCGGCAACGAGAAGCGCATGTCCTTCTGGCCGGCGGCCAGCAACAGCGAACCCATCGACGCCGCCTGTCCGGTGCAGAGCGTCGACACCGCCGGGCGGATGAACTGCATGGTGTCGTAGATCGCCAGTCCCGACGTCACCACTCCGCCCGGGGAGTTGATGTACATCGAGATTTCCTTCTTCGGATTGTCGGCCTCGAGAAACAGCAGTTGCGCCACCACCAGCGTCGACATGCCGTCCTCGACCGGTCCGGTAACGAAGATGATGCGTTCCTTCAGCAGCCGCGAAAAGATGTCGTAGGCGCGTTCGCCGCGGTTGGTCTGCTCGACCACCATGGGCACGAGGTTCATGTAGGTTTCGACGGGATCGCGCATTAGTCACCCAAATGGTTATCGGACAGGTTGGCGGAGACGAACATCCACCGGCAAGGCAGGTCAGCTGAGATTGCCGGGTGCGGACGAACGTCCCGTGATGCGGGACGCAAAGGACAGGCTCACAGATATAGCCCAATTTCCCGGCCACAAGACCGGACCGACCCGGCCACAAGACCGGGGCGGAAGCGACAAGGAATCGGCCGCAGTTGAAGCTGATTCGCAGCCTACGGCATAGCACGGCAGCTCCGCCGCGCGGCCTTTTGCGTCACAACCTTAACGCCGGCTTGATAATGTCAGGCGGCGCTCTTGTCGGCTTCCTCGTCGTCCTTGTAGAGATCGTCGCGGGTAACCTTCTTTTCGGTCACATTGGCGAGCTCGAGGATGAAGTCGACCACCTTGTCCTCATAGATCGGTGCACGAAGCTGGGCCAGCGCGTTGGCGTTGCTGCGATAGTAGTCCCAGACCTCTTTCTCGCGTCCGGGCATCTGCCGCGCGCGCTCGATCACCGCGCGGCTGACTTCGTCGTCGGTGACCGTGATCTTGTTCTTCTCGCCGATCTCCGACAGCACGAGGCCAAGCCGGACCCTGCGGTCGGCGATCTTGTGGTACTCTTCCTTGGCGGCCTCTTCGGTGGTGTCCTCATCGGCAAAGGTCTTGCCGCTCGATTCCATCTCGGCCTTGATCGAGTTCCACATCAGATTGAATTCTTCCGCGACCAGCGACGGCGGCGCCTCGAATTTGTGGCTCTCGTCGAGACGGTCCAGCAGCATGCGCTTGACGCGCTGGCGGGTGGCCGCGGCGAATTCCACCGTCAGCCGCTCGCGCGCGGCCTGCTTCAGCTTGTCGAGCGATTCCAGGCCCAGTGTCTTGGCGAACTCGTCGTCGATCACCGTCTCCTGCGGCGCCTCGATCAGGGTCGCTGATGTCTCGAACTCGGCCGGCTGGCCGGCGAGTTTTTCGCTGGCATAGTTCTTCGGGAATGCGACCTTGAGCGTACGGGTTTCGCCGGCGGCCATGCCGAGCAGCTGTTCCTCGAAGCCGGGAATGAAGGTGTTGGAGCCGATCGTGACCTGGATGTTCTCGCCGGTGCCGCCGTCGAACGGCACACCCTCGATGGTGCCCTTGAACGAGATCGTGACGCGATCGCCGCTTTCGGCCTTGGCGCCCTCGCCCTTCGCCGCAAACGAACGGTTCTGGTCGGCGATCCGCTTGATGGCCTCGTCGACATCGGCATCCGTCACCTCGGCGACCGGCTTCTCGACGGTGAAGCTCTTGAAGTCGGCAAGCGCGATCGCCGGCACCACCTCGATCGAAACCGTGTAGGTGAGATCGGACTTGCCGGTGAGGACGTCCTCGACGGCTTTTTCCTCCGTCGGCATGGTGATCTTGGGTTCGGAAGCCAGCCGGAAGCCGCGCTCGGTGAAGATCTGCGTGTTGGTATCGCGGATGGTCTGGTCGATGGTCTCTGCCATCACCGAGCGGCCATAGACCTTCTTGAGGTGGCTGACCGGCACCTTGCCCGGACGAAAGCCGTTGAGACGGACCTTGTCCTTGAGGTCGACCAGGCGCGCATCCGCCTTGGCATCGAGATCCGATGCGGGAACGCTGATCTGGAATTCGTGCTTCAATCCCTCGACGAGGGTCTCGGTGACCTGCATGGCGTCAATCTTCTTCCCGCTTTGGTCCGGCCGAAACGGCGCAGACCTTTTTCAACTTGGTCGGCGCGTGACCCCCATGGGTCGGCACCGGTGGTTCGGCGGATCGCTTCTTCGAGGGGGAGAACGTGTCCTTCCCGAAGTAAGCCCTCCAGTCATCTCGTGCAAACGCCGTCAGCGCTTGGTGCGGGCGGAGGGACTCGAACCCCCACAACTTTCGTCACTGGAACCTAAATCCAGCGCGTCTACCAGTTCCGCCACGCCCGCGTGTGAGTAGCGTCCTGTCCGGCCCCGCGGGCGGCGGGCTTATAACATGAGCCCATCGGTCCGCAGCAAAAAAATGGCCGTTTTGGAAGCCTCTTCCGGAAGTACAAGCGGCCGCTTTACATAACAACCGGAAAATGATCCGCATCGGCCCATGGGGAATCGAATTTTCCGGCTGGACCGGCGCGAACTGATGGCCGGAATGGGCGCCACGGCGCTTGCCCCGGCCCTGCCCGGGATCGCCGCCGCCGAGGGACACAGGTCCCTGCGGTTGACCGCCGAAGCCGGGCTCATGGCCTTGCGACCGGGACAGCCGGATACCCCGATCTGGACGCTGCGGGGCTCGGGCGCCGACCGGTTCAGGCGCGGCGAGGAAATCGAGCTCGAGCTCGAGAACAATTTGCCGGTGCCGATGGTGCTGAACTGGGTTGGGCTCGACGGCGTGCCTGCCGCCGAACCGCTGGCGGCGCGGCCACCGCTCGCCCCGGGGGCCCGGGAAAGCCTGGTGATTCCCTTGCGCCATGCCGGCACCCTGCTCTGCGACGGCAGGCTTTTGGGCGACGGCCAGGCGCGGCCGGCCGGAGTGCTGGCGCTGATCTCAGGCGAAAGCGCGCCGGTTGTGGTCGATCGCGACGAGGTCATCCTGATCGAGGACTGGCGGCTGCGCGCCGATGGCAGCGCGATCGCGCCCGGCATCGACCCGAAGGACACTTCACCGGTTTACACGGTCAACGGGCGGTCCAAGCTGGACATCACGGCCCGCGCCCATGAGCGGCTGCGGCTTCGCTTCATCAATGGCTGCCAACGCCATGTGATTGCGGTAAAATTGGAGGGATACGAGGTCCGCGTGATGGCGCTGGACGGCCAGCCGTCCGAACCGTTCCCGGCGCGCAATGGCGCGCTGGTGCTGGCCCCGGGGAGCCGGGCCGATGCCTTCATCGACGCTGGCCTGCCGGGCTCGGTGTCATCGATCCTGCTGCATGACGGCAACGAGGCTCGCCCGATCGGCCGGCTGGTCGTCGCCAATCAGCCGCCGTTTCGGGACGCGGCGTTGCCTGCGGCCCCTGCACTGCCGTCCAACGGCCTGCCGGACCGGCTCGATCTCCGCAACGCGCTGCGCTTTGAGATCGCGCTCGGAGCGGCGCAAGCCGGTTGGGCGAAGCCTCCGGATTTCGCGGTCTCCGCTTCGCCCGCGTTCCGCGCCAGGCTTGGCCACACGGTGGTGCTGGCGCTGGTGAACCGCAATGACCGGCCGATGATGTTCCACTTGCACGGGCATCATTTCCGGCTGCTGGATCGCCTCGACGACGGCTGGAAGCCGTTCTGGCTCGATACGCTGGCAATCGATGCCGGACAGACGCAGCGGATCGCATTCGCAGCCGCTTCCGCCGGACACTTCCTGATCGAAGCTGTGGCGACCGACTGGGCGGCGCCGCGCCTGGTGCGGTGGTACGTCGTCGAGTGAGGCTTCAATACTCGATGCCGAATTCGTCATAGAGGCGTCGGAACACGGCCGGCAGCGTCTCCGGCAGGTCTTCCGCGATCAGGCCGGGACCGGCCTCGCGGGCGGCCTCGCCATGCATCCAGACCCCCATCGAGGCGGCCTCGAAGGCCGGCACGCCCTGCGCCAACAGGCCCGCGATCATCCCCGACAGCACGTCGCCGGCGCCGGCGGTGGCAAGCCAGGGTGGCGCGTTGGAGGCGATGGTGGCGCGCCCATCGGGCGCGGCGACCACCGTATCCGGACCCTTCAGCAGCACGATGGCGCCACTGCGCTCAGCGGCGGCGCGAACCCGTTCGAGTTTCGAGCGAAGTGGATGTTTATTGCTGATGTCGCTGAACAGCCTTGGAAATTCGCCCTCATGCGGCGTCAGGACCACCCGCTGGTCGCCCGAGGCCTTGATGGCCTCGAACAGTCGCTCGGGCGCCTCGCCAAAACTTGTCAGCGCGTCGGCGTCCAGGACGATGGCTCTGTTTGCCGATAGCGCGGTGAGCACGAAGTTGCGGGTCCGTTCACCGACGCCGGCGCCCGGACCGACCACGCAGGCGTTGAAACGCCTGTCCGTCAGCATCTCCGCGAATTCAACCGGCGTGTCTACTCCATGAACCATCACGGCCGTCAGCGCCGCCGCATTGACGGCGAGTGCACCCTGCGGCGATGCCACGGTGACGAGACCGGCGCCTGCCCGCAACGCGCCGCGCGCCGACATCCGCGCCGCTCCCGTCGTCGAAAGGCCGCCGGAGACGACGACGGCGTGGCCACGGGCATATTTGTGGCCGTCGACCCGCGGCACCGGAAACGCCTCGCGCCAGAATGGCGGGACGTTCTCGAATGTCCGCGGCCGGATTTCGGCGAGCACGCCGGGGTCGATGCCGATGTCGGCGACGCGCACGCGACCGCAGTGAATCCGTCCCGGCAACAGCAGATGCGCCGGCTTGCGGCGGAAGAAGGTCACGGTCTCGGTGGCGTCGATGGCGATGCCCATCACGGCGCCCGATGTGCCGTTGATGCCGCTCGGCAGGTCGACGGCGAGAACCGGCGCGCCATTGGCGTTGATCGCCGCGATCATGTCGTGCGGCTCGCCGGTGATCGGGCGATCGAGACCGGCGCCGAACAGCGCATCGACGATCAGCGCCGGCTTGCCGATGGCCTGCGGATTGAACGGCAGCACCGGATATTTCCATCCCCGCGCCGCGGACGCCGCATCTCCCTTCAGGCTGTCGCGCTCGCACAACAGGATCACCGACACCTCGCGGCCGCGCGCCGCCAGTTCTGCCGCCGCCACAAAACCGTCGCCGCCATTGTTGCCGGGTCCGACGACGACGACGATCGGGCCCTCCTCCACCAGCTCCATCGCGGCCTCGGCGACGGCTTGGCCTGCGCTCAGCATCAGCGAGAAGCCGGGAATCCCCCCGGCGATCGCAAGCCGATCGGCTCGACCCATTTCATCTGTGGTGAGAACTTCCATGGCAAATCCCTGCTACGAGCGCCTTATCCTGAGGCATTTCCGATAGAACGTGAGGAAACGCTCTCAATGATTGCATACCAATTCATCCAGTTGCCTATTTCATGGGCTGCGGTATGGTGAAGCTGTTGGCCTGACCTCGCGCGAATGCCTGTTAAAAGATTGATAACGTTTCGAAATCGGGCGTCTTAACAACTTGGCATAGACCCTGCTTTTGAGGAAGCCGGCGCTGCCGTGCCCGTCGGCAGGGAACGGCGAGCCCGGCCGTGGGCGGCCGAAGGTGCGGGATAGACGATCGGACAATTTGCGCACCCAGCGCAACCTGAAACAAACCTGCAGACTGAAATATCGAAACGCCCGGGAGGCGCTCCAGTGAAAAAGATTGAAGCCATCATCAAGCCGTTCAAGCTCGACGAGGTGAAGGAAGCGCTCCAGGAAGTCGGGCTGCAGGGTATTACGGTCACCGAAGCCAAGGGTTTCGGGCGGCAGAAGGGCCACGCCGAACTTTATCGCGGCGCGGAGTACATCGTCGACTTTCTGCCCAAGGTGAAAATCGAGATCGTGATCGGGGATGATCTGGTCGAGCGGGCGATCGACGCCATCCGGCGCGCGGCCCAAACGGGGCGGATCGGCGACGGCAAGATCTTCGTGTCCAACATCGAGGAGGCCATTCGCATCCGCACCGGCGAGTCGGGGCTCGACGCGATCTGACCAAAAACTGCCCACACTCTGATATTGTGTTGAACATCCCGCAATTGTATTGAGCATGATCCGCGGTCGCTGAACCCGCGGTCGCTGGCGGCTAGCCAGATTGCGACGACCTGTAAGCAAAGGGGTATTCATGAAGACCGCCAAAGACGTCCTGAAATCGATCAAGGACAACGACGTCAAATACGTCGACCTGCGTTTCACCGATCCGCGCGGCAAGTGGCAGCATGTGACCTTCGACGTCGGCATGATCGAGGAAGATACCTTCGCCGAAGGCCTGATGTTCGACGGCTCCTCGATCGCCGGCTGGAAGGCGATCAACGAATCCGACATGTGCCTGATGCCCGATCCCGTCACCGCGACGATCGACCCGTTCTTCGCCGAGACCACCATGGTCCTGACCTGCGACGTGCTGGAGCCGACCACCGGCGAGCCCTACAACCGCGACCCCCGCGGCATCGCCAGGAAGGCCGAGGCCATGGTCAAGTCGATGGGCGTCGGCGACACCGTCTATTTCGGCCCCGAGGCGGAATTCTTCGTATTCGACGACGTCCGCTACCAGACCACGCCCTACAACACCGGCTTCAGGCTCGACATGTCCGAGCTGCCGATCAATTCGGATACCGAATATGAGGGCGGCAATCTCGGCCACCGCATCCGTACCAAGGCCGGCTACTTCCCGGTGCCGCCGCAGGATTCGGTACAGGACATGCGCTCGGAAATGCTCGGCGCCATGGCCAAGATGGGTGTCAAGGTCGAGAAGCATCACCATGAAGTGGCGTCCGCCCAGCACGAACTCGGCATGAAGTTCGACACGCTGACGCTGATGGCCGACCAGATGCAGATCTACAAATATTGCATCCAGCAGGTCGCCCACATCTACGGCAAGACCGCCACCTTCATGCCGAAGCCGGTCTATGGCGACAACGGCTCGGGCATGCACTGCCACCAGTCGATCTGGAAGGACGGCAAGCCGGTGTTCGCCGGCAACAAATACGCCGACCTCTCGGAGACCTGCCTCAACTATATCGGCGGCATCATCAAGCACGCCAAGGCGATCAACGCCTTCACCAACCCCTCGACCAACTCCTATAAGCGTCTGGTCCCGGGCTATGAGGCCCCCGTGCTGCTCGCCTATTCCGCGCGCAACCGCTCGGCCTCCTGCCGCATCCCCTACACGACGAACCCGAAGGCCAAGCGCGTCGAGGTGCGTTTCCCCGATCCGATGGCCAATCCCTATCTCGGCTTCGCCGCGATGCTGATGGCCGGTCTCGACGGCATCAAGAACAAGATGGATCCGGGCCCGGCGATGGACAAGGACCTCTACGACCTGCCGAAGGAAGAGCTGAAGTCGATCCCGACCGTTTGCGGCTCGCTTCGCGAGGCGCTGGAAAATCTCGACAAGGACCGAGCCTTCCTGAAAGCCGGCGGCGTGTTCGACGACGACTTCATCGACAGCTTCATCGAGCTGAAGATGACCGAAGTCGAGCGCTTCGAGATGACCCCGCACCCGGTCGAATTCGACATGTACTATTCGAATTGACGGGCCGGCGGGTCGCCCGCCGATCTCGGCCCAAAATTGCAAGAGGCGCTTCCGACGGGAGCGCCTTTTGTTTTGGCCCCTGCTTCCCGAGAACGTGATGCACGCGGTCTCGCGTCGGATCGCGTGCCGAAACCCTTAGGTTAGCCCGTCTATCTCACTTCAACCGGACATCGCGGACAGCGGCCGCGCCGGCAATGATGCAGTGCATGATTGCGGGAGGATTGGTGTGAGGAATACAATATGCAAATGGAATTCGCAAAAGGCGGCGCGATCGAACGACGCTGCCTTAGATATCACCGGGAGGTCGTGAGATGACGAAATGGATTCGCTTTGAGCAGGGTGGAAAGACCGGCTTCGGCACGCTGGAGGGGGAAGCGATCGCGGTTCATACCGGCGACCTGTTTGCAGGCGCCAAGCCCAGCGGCCAAACGCTGAAACTCTCCGAGGTTCGCGTGCTGACGCCCTGCGATCCCTCGAAGATGATCTGCCTGTGGAATAATTTCCACCAGCTCGCGGCCAAGAACGATTTTACGCGGCCGAAGGAGCCGCTCTGGTTCCTCAAAGCCCCGAATGCCTATTGGCCCGCCAACCAACCGATCCAGCGACCTTCCACCTATGCCGGAAAAATCATTTACGAGGGCGAACTCGGCGTCGTCATCGGCAAGAAATGCTTCAACATCTCGGAAGCCGAGGCCGGCGACTACATCTTCGGCTACACCTGCGTGAACGACGTCACCGCCGTCGATCTCCTGCGCAAGGACAAGTCGTTCGAGCAATGGGCACGCGCCAAGAGTTTTGACACGTTCGGCGTGTTTGGCCCGGTGATCGAAACCGGCGTCGACCCCTTAAAACTGTCGGTCAAGACCGTCCTGAACGGCAAAGAGCGCCAAAACTATCCGGTCGCCGACATGTTCTTCCCGCCGCACAAACTGGTAGCGGCGATCTCCAAGGACGTGACGCTGATGCCGGGCGACGTCATCGCCTGCGGCACCTCGCTCGGCGCCGGCACGATGGGAGATGCCCACAACGTCGTCGACATCGTGATCGATGGCGTCGGCAGCCTCAGCAATGTCTTCGACCAGGTGCTGCCGAGCCCTTATCTGCTGGGCGCACCGCCGAAACAGAAAAAGATCTGCGTGGTCGGCGCTGGCGCCATCGGCGGCCTGCTGGCGGCCAAGTTTGCGCTGGCCGGCGAGGACGTTACCGTGATCGACCAGGGCGCGCATCTCGCCGCGATCCAGAAGAACGGTCTGAAGCTCGAGTGGCATGACGGCAAGGTCCAGACCGCGAAAATGAAGGCCGTCAACAAGCCGGCCGATGCCGGCAAGCAGGATATCGTGGTGCTGGCGGTGAAAGCGCACTTCCTCGACCAGGTGGTGCGCGACATCGATACGCTGCTCGGTCCCGACACCATCGTGCTCACCGTGCAGAACGGCCTACCCTGGTGGTACTTCCAGCGGCTCGGCGGCCAGTACGACAATCACAAGCTGGAAAGTCTCGATCCCTCCGGCGTGCTCACCAAGAATATCGATCCGAAGCGCATCATCGGCTGCGTGGTCTATCCCGCCGCGGCCGCCACCGCGCCCGGCGTGATCCACCACGTCGAGGGCGATCGCTTCCCGATCGGCGAACTCGACGGCAAGGAGACCGAGCGCGTCAAGGAATTGCACGACGTCTTCATCAAGGCCGGACTGAAATCGATGGTGTTGCCGGACATCCGCTCGGAGATCTGGCTGAAGGCGTGGGGCAACCTCTCCTTCAATCCGATTTCGGCGCTGACCCATGCCACGCTGGTCGACATCTGCCAGTTCGCCGAGACCCGCGCGCTGGCGGCGGCGATGATGAAGGAAGCCCAGGACATCGCGCAAAAGCTCGGCGTCACCTTCCGTGTCTCAATCGACAAGCGCATCGCCGGCGCCGAAGCCGTCGGCGCGCACAAGACGTCGATGCTGCAGGACGTGGAAGCCGGCCGCTCGCTGGAAACCGAAGCGCTGATCGGTTCGATCCTGGAAATGGCCAAGCTGACCAATACCGCCGCACCCTCGATCGAGTCCGTCTACGCGCTGGTGAAACTTCTCAACAAGGTCATGCTGCTGGAAGGCGGCGGCGTGAAGGTGGAGAAACTAGGCAAGGCGGCCTGAGCCTCGTCATGCCCGGGCTTGTCCCGGGCATCCACGTCTTTGCAACCCAGGAGCAGGAAAGACGCAGATGGCCGGGCATAGGCGAGCGCAAGCGACGCCGTCCTTCGGACGGCTATGCCCGGCCATGACAAAGAATGCGATTCTTTTTTCAGGCAGTTAGAGGAGCGCGGCCACGCCGCGCGTCTCGAACCACGAGGCCAAAGCACGCGCCACCATGCTTCCGCTCAAGTGGAATTCGCTTTAGGCAGCTCGTCGGCGGGCCACCAGCCTCGCCGAAGACAGTGAACGGCGCCCGTTGATCGGATTGCGCTGCGGATCGTATTCGGCGTGCCACTGCACGCCGAGCGCGAAGCCTGGGTGTCCGCGATCCGGATCGCCTCGATGGTGGCCGTCTTCCGCCACGCCTTCGATGACGACCGCTTGCCGGGCTCCAGGATGCCCCTGCCGTGCAGCCGGAAAAGCGGACATCGATTTGGGTCCGTTTCGTGGCCATGAACAGACATGCAGCCGCCCGGGGAATTTCACCCCGAGCCCTCACAGAACCGGACTTGACACGCTCGCCGCGTCGCGGATGGTGCAGTGCCCGCGGCTGATCAAAAGGGTCTGGAGACGACCATGAAGGGACCGAATGTGCTTCGGATTGTGGCCGCGCTGGTTGCCGCAATGGCGGCGATGCCGGCAAACGCACAGACCTATCCCGACCACCCGGTTAAGATCGTGCTGCCCTTCGGTGCCGGTGGCGTCGCGGATGTTAGCTCACGCATCATTGCCGATAAGCTCGGCGAGCGTCTCGGCCAGCGCTTCGTGATCGAAAACATGCCGGGCGCCGGCGGCATTAGCGCGGCCCAGACTGTGCTCGCCGCGCCGCCGAACGGTTACACGCTCGGCCTGGTGACCAACGGAACCGCTATCTCGGCCGCACTATTCAATCGCCTGCCATTCGATCCGACCGTGGACTTCGAGATGATCTCGACGCTCGCCTCGTTCGACCTCGTTTTCGCCGTCAACGCCGCTTCACCGTACAAGACGCTCGTCGATTTTGTCACGGCCGCCAAGGTTTCACCGGGCAAGCTCAACGTTGGCACCGTCAATATCGGCGGCACGCAAAATCTCGGCGCCGAGCTGCTCAAATCGGCAGCCGGCATCGACGTGCAGGTCGTTCCGTTCCGCAATTCGCCCGAGATTGTGGTCGGGCTGCTGCGCGATGACGTGCAGATGATGGTGGACTTTCCGGCCGCTGTGAAAGGTCAGGTCGACGACGGCAAGCTGAGATTGCTGGCGACCTCCGGCCCGAAGCGCTCGCCCTCGATGCCGAACCTGGTTACCGCCGCAGAAGGCGGCGTCAAGGGCTATGAGGTGACGTCCTGGAACGGCATGTTCGCGCCGCGCGGCACGCCGTCATCGATCATCGCCTTGATCAATGCGACCCTGAGGGAGGTGCTGGCGCTGCCCGACGTCAAGCAGCGCCTCCTCGAGCTCGGCATCGAGGCGCGGCCGAGCAGTCCCGAGGAGCTGATGGCCTTGTTCAAGGCCGACGTCAGGAAATGGGATAAGGTCATCATCAACGCCGGCATCGAAAAGAAGTAGCCTTGGGAAGGAACAAATGCCCGATCATCAATTGTCCATTGCAATCGTCGGCGCCGGCATGGGAGGCCTCGCGGCCGCTGCCACGTTGCGGCAAGTCGGCATCGACGTGCAGGTCTACGAGCAGGCTGCGCGCTTCGCGCGAATCGGCGCCGGCATCCAGATGATGCCAAACTCGATGAAGGTGTTGCGCGGCATCGGCATCGAGCAGCGGCTGCGCGAGTTTTCGTTCGCACCCTATTCGCATCTCAACCGGGTCGGCGACACCGGCGAAGTCACGCGAGAATTGCCGATGCCGGAGAGCCTCTACAACGCGCCTTATCTGTGCATGCACCGCGGCGATCTGCACGACGCGCTGCTTGCGACCGTCCCCGCCAACAGCGTCCACACCGCCAAGAAGCTCGTCGGACTCGACCAGGCGAAAGGCCACGTGACTCTCACCTTTGCCGACGGCTCGCGCACGACGGCAGACGCCGTCATCGGTGCGGATGGCGTACATTCAACGGTGCGGGACTTGATCATCGGCCGCGACGAGCCCGTGCACAAAGGCCGCATTGCGTACCGGGCGGTGTTTCCATCGGCACTGATGAATGGAAAAGACATCGGCCACTCACGCACCAAGTGGTGGGGTACCGACCGGCACATCGTCATCTACTACACGACGAGAGCGCGCAACGAAGTCTACTTCGTCACAAGTGTCCCCGAGCCATTTGAAGGGCTGACACGCGAATCATGGTCCGCGACAGGCGACATGTCTCAATTGCGCGCCGCATATGAGGACTTCCACGAGGAGGTGCGCGCAGTTCTCGCCGCCTGTCCGGATTGCCACAAATGGGCGATCCTCGAGCGCGAGCCGCTGCCACGTTGGAGCAATGGGCGGGTGGCCTTGCTCGGCGATGCCTGCCATCCGATGACGCCCTACATGGCGCAAGGCGCCGCAACCTCGATCGAGGACGCGGCGGTGCTCGCCCGCTGTCTCCAGGCCGTTGATGGCGCCGACGTCGAAGGCGCGTTCGCCCGTTACGAGGCCCACCGCAAGCCGCGCACGACCGTCATCCAGGCCATTTCGAGCGCCAACACGTGGATGCGCGAGGGAAGCGGCGACACGAGTTGGCTCTATGGTTACGACGCCTGGACGGCGCCGCTCGACGAGCCGGCCGCTCACGCCGCGGCAGCCTAACGTCCTACACCGGTAAGTTCGCGACGGGCCGCCAACGCCTCCCCGAAGGCGGTGAACAGCGCGCGGTTGATCGGGTTGCGCTGCGGATCGTATTCGGCGTGCCACTGCACGCCGAGCGCAAAGCTCGGCGCGTCCGCGATCCGGATCGCCTCGATGGTGCCGTCTTCCGCCACGCCCTCGATGACGACGCGCTTGCCCGGCTCCAGGATGCCCTGGCCGTGCAGCGAGTTGACGCGGATGGTTTCGCATTTGAGGATTTGCGCGAACGCGCCGCCGGGCACCAGCGTGACCTCGTGACGGTCGGCGAAGATGACCTTCGGATCGGGATGGATTTCGCCGTTTTCGAGCCGCGGCATGCGGTGGTTCATGCGTCCTGGGATATCGCGGATTTCCGGATGCAGCGAGCCGCCGAAAGCGACGTTCATCTCCTGCAGGCCGCGGCAGATGCCGAACAGCGGGATGCCGCGGGCGACGCAGGCTTCCGACAGCGCCAGCGCCAGATCGTCCCGAGGGATGTCGTAAGGCTCGTGGCGGGAATCGGGTTCGGTGCCAAAGCGCGTGGGGTGGACGTTGGCGCGCGCTCCGGTCAGCACCACGCCGTCGACGACATCGAGCAGCGCTCCGATGTCCGTGATCTCGGGCGTAGCCGCAAACATCAGCGGCAGCGCGCCGGCGACGTCGGCCACCGCCCGAAGATTGCGCTCGCCGACCAGCTGGGTCGCAAATCGATTTTCGATGCGATGGGCATTCCCGATCACACCGACCACCGGTCTCCTCATCGCCATCAATCCGGTTCTCGCCCTCGCGCACCGCCAAGGATTCGCGGCGATCATGCCTGCCGGCCGGGGCCGGATCAACCGGTCGGACCGCAAGGCGGCGATGCTATTTCCGCGTAAAGGCCTCTTTTGGATCGATTCCCTCGATATCGGGCAAACCCGCCGCCCGCAGCGCCGTCGCCGCTGAATTATCCCCGCCCTTCAGCCATGGCAATCTCGCCTCGATCCCGCGCGTGACGGGCTCTCCCAGCACGCCGCCGAAATCGAGCGGCCACAGGCCGTTCGGCACCGCCTCGGCCGTAACGGCATAGAGGCGAAAGCCCTTGCCGAAGGCGGCTTCCAGATCGTCTGATTTAACCAGGCGCGCGCTCGCGGGATCGGTCGGGTCGGCGAAGGTCACGAGCACCGGAATCAGTGCGCCCGTCACCGGCACCGTGCCGCTCATCCCGCTCATCTCGTTGAACGACACGTTGCGGCCGTTTGCCTTGTAGGCGCGCAGGGCGACGTAATTCATGCCGTCGAGATCGATTGTCTTGTCGAGATGCGCCAGCAAGGCGACCAGATTCCTGCCGCCGCCGAGGTCGACGAACACCGCATCGCCTTTCATCGCGGTGTGGCCGCGACGGCTGTAGCCGCGGTCGGGATGCACCGACATCACGCCGGAGGCCGATTTGGTGCCTGCAGGCGTCTCCACCTCGACCGTCAGGCGGTATTTGTGACCGGGCCGGTTGATGCGAATCTGGTCGCCGATGAAAAGCGCGGCCAGCAACGCCACAGGCCCGAGCCATCTGAAGTTCATTCCACCCGCTCCTTGACCATCGTAAGACCGCATCATCGCTTTGCACAACGAGGGCGCCGGCGTCAAACCGGCGCCTTCTCCGCTTGATCGCGGGCGCATTTGACGAAAGAGTAGGTTCGGCCATTGGCGTGCGAGGGAGACCGTGTGGAAGGTTCAGAGGATCGTGTTCGGACCCGTAACGATCTGGCATGGGCGATATCGGTCGGCGGCGTCGGCATCGTCGGCTTTGCCGCTTTGCTGGCGTTCACCTGGTACTATGCCGCGGCGCTGTTTTTGATATTCGCGGGCGTCCTGCTCGGCGTCGCGCTCAACGCCATGACCACACTGCTGGGCCGCGTGGTGAAGCTGCCGCATGCGTTGCGGCTGACGATCGTGTGTCTGGTGCTCGCGGGCCTGCTGTCGGGCGCAGTCTTCCTCGGCGGCGCCACCATTGCGGAACAGGCGACCGCGCTCAGCGACACCATCAAGTCGCAACTGGTCGGCGTCAAAGCCTTCCTGGAGCGGCACGGCATCGACACCAGCTATTTCGACGTCGGCACGTCCGCCGCGTCCGGGAAGTCGCCAGCGCCGGCAACGCCGGGCGCGGCGACAACGCATGAGCTTCCGGGCGCCGGCGCGCTTGCTTCCAGCGGCGGCGCGATCGTCAGCCAGACCCTCAGATTGCTGCTCGGTACCGTGAGCGCGGTCGGCAACTTCTTCATCGTGCTGTTTCTGGGGCTCGCGTTTGCGGCGCAGCCTGGTGTCTACCGCAAGGGTCTGTTGTACATGGCCCCCGCAAAGCACCGCGACCGTGCCACCGTGATCGTCGACCGCATCGGCGAAACCCTGGAGCGCTGGCTGATCGCGCAGATCCTCACCATGTTCGTGGTCTTCCTGGTGACATGGATCGGGCTTGCCATCATCGGCATCAACAGCGCATTTATCCTCGGCATCCAGGCCGGGCTGCTCGCCTTCATTCCGACCGTCGGCGCGCTGATCGCGGGCCTGATCGTGGTGCTCGCGAGCCTCGCCTCGGGATGGGTCGCCGCAGTCAGCGCGCTGGTGCTGTTCCTCGGCGTTCACGCGCTCGAAAGCTATGTCCTGACGCCGATCCTGCAGCGCCGCGCGCTCGACATTCCCCCGGCCACGCTGTTTGCGTTCCAGATCCTGCTCGGCATCGTGTTCGGCGTCTGGGGCATCGCGCTGGCGCTGCCGCTGATGGCGGTTGTCAAAGTCATGATCGATTACTTCAAGGCGGATGAGGCCGCGGCCAGCCTTGGCTGATGCAAAGCACATGAAGCGGCGCTTGCTATTGTCAAGCTTCGCGGCGCTCTTGTTGGCCGCCGGCGGCGCATATCTATTAGAAGACAAGTTCACGGTGCTGGGCTTGCGCGTCGCAAGACTTCATTCCCTGACAACCAAAGTATCGCCAACAGGGATTGCATGGTCTCCCGATGGAGAAAAAATCGCGGCCATCCACGATTTCGGACGAGCTATCTCGGTTTGGAATACTGGCGGCGACCTCCTCATTACGATCAAGCGCGAACTTACGACCGGTCCCTATGTAGGATCGTCCCTTGCGTTCATGCCAGATGGCCGCAGCATACTCGCGCCCGCGCCTACTCCGACGCATTATCCAACGTCGTCTCTGGGTCTCTGGGACGTCCAAACTGGCGCGCTTCAACGAGTCGTACCGGCGCCATCGTCGGACAAGATATTTCAGGAAGTCCTTGCAGGAATATTCGTCGTTTCACCAGATGGCACCTTGGTGGCCTTTAGGCCGATTCACGACGTAGGACCGATATCCATCTACAGAACTGACGATTGGAGCCTGCTTAAAACCAGGCCAATTTTCGAGAGCGAAACACGAGGCCTCAAACCGTCGGCCATCACCGGAGAGACGCGACCGGACTTCCCGGACATCGTCACCGCGCTTGCGTTCGCCCCAAACAACGATCTCGCGGTTGGCCTGATAGACGGACTTGCGATGATGGGATCGTCCTCAAGCATTCTCCAATACATTGAGGGTCGGACGGTTCGCAGCCTGGCCTATTCGCCAAACGGGCAGTTTGTCGCCACGGGCATTGGGACCATGTTGTCTTCGACGTCCGCAGCACATCTTGTCCATCTGCAAATCCGCGAGGTCGCGTCTGGGAGTGCAGTTGTCAACGACAACACGATTGGAGACGTGCGCAATCTCGCGTGGGATCGGGAGGGACAAATTCTTGCCGTCGTGACAACGGACGAGACAGTCCATCTGTATCGCCCGTTTGCGAGCGGCAGCGCTCACCAAGACATGTCCGTCTCAAAAGGAGCGTTCACGCTCGCGTTTTCTCCGACAAAATCAGAGCTTGCTGTCTCTACCGGAACAGGTGTCGATATTTATTCGGTCAGATAGGCCAAGACGGCCATGGCCGTCTTGGCCAGATTCCTGTACGGAGCCATCAGGTCGTCACCACCGTCTCGGTGTGTTCGACCTCGGGCGGCGAAGCAAATTACTGCCCAACCAGTCCGCGCCACGCCGTGAAATCCTCGGAGCCGCGGAAATCGACGGTGTGGTTTTCCAGCGTCTCCCATTTGGCCATCAAACGGTAGCGCTGCGGTTTCTCGATCGACTTGTGCAGTTCAAATCCCTTGCCACCCTTGGCGCGCAGGAACAGCGGGCGCGCTTTCGCGACCGCGGCTTCAAAATCCTTTTCGGAGCCGGGCTTGACGTCGATTTGGGCGATTTCGGTGATCATCGGGGACGGCCTCTGGTTTTCGATGGCACGTCTGTAGCGCACCTCATTGCGTTGTTGAAGTGTCAGCATCCGCCAAATTTGCGCGCGACCTCAAGCCTTCCATTCTTTCACCGCGCCGACCACGTCCCACATCATTTTGTCGAGCGCCTGCACGACCTGGAACTCATGCGGCGCATTCTTGCGCGAGTTCGCGAGCGCCGCCCAGGACAAGCAGGACTTCGTTCGCACCAGGATCGCTGAAGTGCCGGTGAGCGTGCCGTTGTACCACCAGTTTCCGGCGTCCGTAATAAGCCAGCCCTTGGCACCCGCTAATTCAACAGCAGCACCGTGGCGGCGACCAGCATCGCGCAGCCGACGAACATCACGACCGCCCAGCGGATCCGGAGCCGATCATAGCGGCCCTGGGCGCGGCGTTCGGATATCAGCGCCGTCTCATATTCGTCGGAAGTCTGGAACATGCAGGCAAAGCCGCCGCGGGCCGACGCCGCGGCGTCTTCGAGCGACATCAGCGCGGTGCGGGCGTTCCGATTCCGGATCGTGTCCATGACCGAAATGATATGGAGCGAATGGTAAACGGCAGGTTACCGGCCGCTTCACACCAGGCCCGCCACCGGCCGCGAGGACGCCGGAAGGGCAAGGCCTGCGGTCTTGCGCCGCCAGTTTTCCAGCGACAGCGGCAGCTCCTCGGCGGCCTCGACGCGGTTGCGGCCGCTTCGCTTGGCCTGATAGAGCGCGGTGTCGGCCGCCGCCAGCAGCACTTCGAGCTCGGTGCCGGCGGGGCCGCCGGCGACGCCGATGCTGACGGTGGTATCAACCGGCCCGGCATCGTCCACAATTCCGGAATCTGCGAACGCCTCGCGCACGCGCTCGGCCGCGATCACGCCTTCCTCCAGCGAGCACGGCAGCAATGCCGCGAACTCCTCGCCGCCGATCCGTCCCGACAGGTCCGACAGCCTGAGCGCATTGACGACGATGACCGCGAACAGTTTCAGGATCTCGTCGCCTGCCGGATGACCGAAGCGGTCGTTGATCTTCTTGAAATGGTCGATGTCGAAAATCAGCACCGTCACCGGGCGGCCGGCATGGGCCTCGCGCTCGATCACCCGCGAACAGGCCTCCGCAAAACCGCGGCGATTGAACATGCCGGTCAGGGGATCGATCGCGGCCGCCGTCTTGTGCGCGCTCACCGTGCGCTCCGACACCAGCATGAAGATCAGGAACACGGTGCCGACCGCGTAGAGCACGAGTTCGATCGCGAACACGGTCACCCAGATGCTGCCGGAAAACTTGCCGTCCTGCGGATGCAGGAGGTCGCCGAGCAGGATCGGCAGCATCAGCACGAAGCCGTGCATGACCGGCACCACGATGGCCGGCCAGCGCTTGCGCATGGTGCGGCGGCGGTCGGACCACAATTCGGTGGCGGTCAGCGCCGCATAGATGGCGACAATGCCGGCGCCGATGGTCAGGCGCAGCTCGGCGGCCTCCGGCGCCAGCGTCATCACCGCGGCGATCCAGGCCATGGCGCCCAGCACCAGCCCCGGCAGATTGGGCTTGCGGCCGTGAAAGACGCGCGAGGCGTTCCAGACCATGCCGCAGGCGACGAAGCCGACGGCGTTCAGCGCCAGCGACAGCATCTCGCCGAGCGTGCCGCTGGCAAGCGTCCAAAGTGCGACGGACGCCGCGCCGAGCAGATAGGCGGTTCCCCACCATATCAGCGCCGGGATGTTTTCCTGGTTGCCGAAGAACAGCAGCATGGCTCCCAGCATGGCCGCGACCATAGTAGCAACGAGATAGAGCGTTGAGGTATCGAGCGACATTGGCAACCCCTAAGGACTGTGATGCAGCGGTGCCGGTTCGGATGAAGGTTAAAAACCTGCCTCCTCCACCGCGGAATCTAGGACCGCCGTGTTTGCATTTCGTTGTCGCGTGCGCGCAAGTTTTCGCAAAAAACTGCGTCAACTCATCGGCAAATGCATCGCGATGCGCACAACGAAAAAGGGCGCCCGAGGGCGCCCTTCTGGATTGCGGATACGCGGCATTCGCCGCGGTTTTTTAACGCTTGGAGAACTGGAACGACTTGCGCGCTTTCGCCCGGCCGTACTTCTTGCGCTCGACCACACGCGAGTCGCGGGTGAGGAAGCCGCCCTTTTTCAGCACGTTGCGCAGGTCCGGCTCGAAATAGGTCAGCGCCTTGGAGATGCCGTGGCGCACCGCGCCGGCCTGGCCAGACAGGCCGCCGCCGGCGACCGTGCAGATCACGTCATACTGGCCGGCGCGGGCGGCGGCGACCAGCGGCTGCTGGATCATCATCCGCAGCACGGGGCGGGCGAAATAGACCTCGACCTCGCGGGTGTTGACGATGACCTTGCCGGCGCCGGGCTTGATCCAGACCCGGGCGACCGCGTCCTTGCGCTTGCCGGTGGCGTAGGCGCGGCCGTATTTGTCGACCTTCTTGACGTATTTCGGCGCTTCCGGCGTGGCCGGCTTCAATGCCGACAACTGGTCGAGCGACTGCATGGTGTCGGACATGTTATGCGGCCCTCATGTTCTTGCGGTTCATCGATGCGATATCGAGCGTTTCGGGTTGCTGGGCCTCGTGCGGATGCTCTGGGCCGGGATAAACGCGCAGGTTACCGAGTTGCACGCGGCCGAGCGGTCCGCGCGGGATCATGCGCTCGATCGCCTTCTCCACCACGCGTTCGGGAAAGCGGCCCTCAAGGATCGACTTTGCAGTGCGTTCCTTGATGCCGCCGATGAAGCCGGTGTGATTGTAATAGACCTTGTTCTCGCGCTTGCGCCCGGTCAGCACCGCATGCGCGGCGTTGATGATGATGACATGGTCGCCGCAATCGACATGGGGCGTATAGGTGGGCAGGTGCTTGCCGCGCAGACGCATGGCGACCAGGGAAGCGAGCCGGCCGACCACCAGACCCTTGGCGTCGATCAGGATCCACTTCTTCGTCACCTCGGCTGGCTTCGCCGAAAAGGTTTTCATGTGAGGAAATCCGCAAAAAGGGGAAATCGGCGCGTGCCGCGCCGAACTGCGGCGGTTTCTAGATAACCGCGCGGCGCGCGTCAATGCCCGACCGAGATAAATAATCATGTAAAAACAATGGCTTATAAATATGGTGCGATGTTACCGGGCAAAACATCAAGCATTTGGAATGGAATAGGTCGAGGTTACATGGGCGATCGGTTCCGGCGAGGTCCCCGACAGCAGATTGACCTCGCCGACGGCCAGCCGCTTGCCCAGCTTCAGGAGCCGCGCCTGCGCCAGCAGATCCTGCCCCGGCGCGCCCTTGCGCAGAAAATTGATGTTCAGATTGGTCGTCACGGCGAGCCCGACCGGGCCGATCGCCGACAGCAGCACCACATACATCGCGAAATCGGCCAGCGCCATCAGCGTCGGTCCCGAAACCGTGCCGCCCGGGCGCAGCATCTGCTCGCTGTATCGTTGGCGCAGCAGACAGGAGGTACCATCAGCGCGTTCGATCGATATGTCGCCGCCACGGAAGACCTGCGGGAATACGTCGTGCAGATACTTCTCCAGTTCCGCCACGGTCATTTTTGCGCTTGTCATATCGCTCCGCCTGCCCTCGCCTCACGCGGCTTGTTACATTAAGGTGATGCAGCCACCCAAGCGATTATTAAGTGGATATTTCGATGACCAGCCAAACCGCCCGCGCCGCGCCGCCGCAGACCCCGATCCTGCTGCGCGAGATGGCAGGCCCTATCGCCGTGCTGACGCTCAACCGGCCGGCGGCGCGCAACAGCCTGTCCGAGGCGCTGATCGCCGAACTCGACGCGGCGCTGCGGCAGATTCACGACGATGCAAACGTGCGCGCGGTGGTGATCGCGGCCAACGGCCCGGTGTTTTCCGCCGGCCACGACATGAAGGAATTGACCGCGCGCCGCAGCGATGCCGATCGCGGCCGCGGCTATTTTGCCGAGATCATGACGGCCTGCAGCGCGATGATGCAGGCAATCGTGCATCTGCCGAAGCCGGTCATCGCCGCGGTCCAGGGCATGGCCACCGCCGCCGGCTGCCAGCTGGTCGCCAGCTGCGATCTCGCGATCGCCTCGGAGGCCGCGAGCTTTGCCACCCCCGGCGTCGATATCGGCCTGTTCTGTTCGACCCCGATGGTGGCGCTGTCGCGCAACGTCTCGCGGAAGCAGGCGATGGAAATGCTTTTAACCGGCGAGCCGATCGCGGCTGCGACCGCGCGCGACATCGGCCTCGTCAACCGCGTGGTCGCCGCCGGCACCGAACGGGATGCGGCGATTGAGCTAGCCGAGAAGGTCGCGCTGAACTCCGCCTATACCATCAAGCTCGGCAAGGAAGCGTTCTACCGGCAGGCCGAAATGAGCCTTGCCGGCGCCTATCGATATGCGGCAGAGGTGATGGTCGAGAACATGATGGCGCGCGACGCCGCGGAAGGCATCGGCGCCTTCATCGAAAAGCGCGATCCGAAATGGCAGGATGAGTGACGGCGCGCCAGCGCCATCATTGCGAGCCAACGGGTCGGCGCGAAGCGCCGCCCGATGATAAACTCCGCGAAGCAATCCATGGTGCCACGCGAAGAAGGATGGATTGCTTCGTCGCAAGTGCTCCTCGCAATGACGAGAACGGACAAATCAAAAGATGAACCACGACGCCTATGACGACAATTACATCCGATCGATCCTCAACGGCGTGAAATCGATCGCGATGGTGGGGGCGTCACCGGTCAATGTGCGGCCGAGCTATTTCGCGTTCAAATACCTCGCACAGCGCGGCTATGACATGATCCCGGTCAATCCCGGCCATGTCGGCAAGAGCCTGCTCGGAAAACCTTTCGTCGGCTCGCTGCTCGATATCGGGCGAGCGGTCGACATGATCGACATCTTCCGCAACTCCAGCCACATCATGCCGGTGGTCGATGAAGCCCTGAAGATGTCGCCGCCGCCGAAAGTGATCTGGATGCAGCTCGGCGCGCGCGACGATGCGGCAGCCGCCAAGGCGGAAACCGCCGGACTCAAGGTCGTGATGAACCGCTGCCCGAAAATCGAATATGGCCGGCTGTCCTCGGAGATTTCCTGGATGGGTGTCAATTCGCGCACGCTCAGCTCGAAGCGCGCGCCGATGCCGACCCAGGGCATGCGGCTGTCCTTGAACCGGATGAGCGTCGGCGGCGGCGAGACCGCCGCATCGGATCGCGCCGCCAAAAGCAAGAACGACCTTTCGTGACGCAATTGCGAAACCATCGTTTCGGGATCGCGACAAAACGCAGCGCAACCGTTTCAAGCGACATCATGTGGCCCTCGCCGCCTTGACGCCGGACGCCGCTGCCATCAGCATGCTGCATTAGCGATTTCAGAAAAACAGGACACAGAGCATGACCGATCGTCTCCCGGGATTTGCGACCCTCTCCGTGCACGCCGGCGCGCAACCCGATCCCACCACCGGCGCGCGGGTGACGCCGATCTATCAGACCACCTCGTTCGTGTTCAACGACGCCGACCATGCCGCCTCGCTGTTCGGGCTGCAGGCGTTCGGCAACATCTATACCCGGATCGGCAATCCCACCAACGCGGTGCTGGAAGAGCGCGTCGCCGCGCTTGAGGGCGGCACCGCGGCACTCGCGGTAGCCTCAGGCCATGCCGCGCAGGTCGTGGCGCTGCAGCAATTGCTGCGGCCGGGCGACGAATTCATCGCCGCGCGAAAACTCTACGGCGGCTCGATCAACCAGTTCACCCATGCCTTCAAGAGTTTTGGGTGGAACGTGGTCTGGGCCGACCCCGACGACATCGACAGTTTCAAACGCGCGGTGACGCCGCACACCAAGGCGATCTTCATCGAATCGATCGCCAATCCCGCCGGCAGCATCACCGATATCGAGGCGATCGCAGCCGTTGCCCGCGAGGCCGGCGTGCCGCTGATCGTCGACAACACGCTGGCGACCCCGTATTTGATCCGCCCGATCGATCACGGCGCCGACATCGTCGTGCATTCGCTGACAAAATTTCTCGCCGGCCACGGCAACTCGATCGGCGGCATCATCGTCGATGCCGGCACCTTCGACTGGTCGAAGGACAACAAATACCCGATGCTCAGCGAGCCGCGCCCGGAATATCACGGCATCAAGCTGCAGGAGACCTTTGGCAATTTCGCCTTCGCGATCGCCTGTCGGGTGCTCGGCCTGCGCGACCTTGGGCCCGCGTTGTCGCCGTTCAACGCGTTCCTGATCCTCACCGGCATCGAGACGCTGCCGCTGCGGATGCAGAAGCATTGCGACAACGCCAAGGCGGTCGCCGAATGGCTGCAGACTCATCCCGCGGTGGCCGCGGTGAATTACTCCGGCCTTGCGGGCAACCCATACAACAACCTCGCGCGCAAATATGCGCCGAAGGGCGCCGGCGCCGTGTTCACCTTCAGCCTCAAGGGCGGCTACGAGGCCGGCGTCAACCTGGTGTCGAACCTGAAGCTGTTTTCGCATCTGGCCAATGTCGGCGACACCCGCTCGCTGGTGATCCACCCGGCCTCGACCACCCACAGCCAGCTCGACGACGCCGCCAAGATCAAGTCGGGCGCCGCCCCCGACGTGGTGCGGCTGTCGATCGGCATCGAGGACAAGGAAGATCTGATCGCCGATCTGGAGCAGGCGCTGGGCGCTTAGCCCCCGTCATTCCGGGGCGCGCACAAGCGCGAACCCGGAATCTCGAGATTCCGGGTTCGATGCTTCGCATCGCCCCGGAATGACGCGGACAGACCTTTAGCCATATTTCAACATCGTCGCTGCCACACGTCGCCGGCCGCGATATAATGCGCTGATATCGGAACCATCATTTCGGAGTCGCCGATGTTGCGCGTTGCGATTGTGTTGCTTGCCGCCGTCATAGCGAGCGGAACCGCCGAGGCCGCCGACAAGCCAGTGCCCCACCACGGCAGGCATCGCGCGGCCGTTATGCTGCCGCCGGGCCTTCCCAGGCCGCATTACAATTTCAGGACATCGATCATTTATCGGCCCGCCGACCCGCGCCCGGTCTATGTCGAGGAGCCGCCCTTCGTGGTGCTCGCGCCGGTCTATGTCGGCGTCCCCTATCCGTCGCCGCCGCCTTATGGCCCCTATCTTCCGTATTGGGATCGCCTGCCCTACGCCTGCGGCGCTTACGGCTACTGCTAACCGGGCATTCCGGTCAGCCGGTTTGCGTTGCCGGCACCACCAACTCCTGCGGCTGCATCTCCGGGCGACGCGCGGCGAGGCGCTCGGCCTGCAGCACCGCCAGCGTCAGCACCGCGATCGCAACGGCCTGATGTGTGAGCGCAAGGTCGATCGGAGCCTGATTGAGCAGCGTGAGGATACCCAGCGTCGCCTGCAAGGCGACCGCCGCCACAAGCCACAGCGCGCCGTTGATCGCGGCGGCGCCGGCGCGCGAACCGATGGCATCGAGTGCATGAAACACCGCCAGCACGAATAGCGCGTAAGCGGTCATGCGATGCTCGAACTGCACGGTGAGCGTGTTGTCGAACAGGTTGCGCCACCACGGGGACTCGAAGAACAGCCGCGCCGCCGAGGGAATGAACGCACCGTCGATCTCGGGCCAGGTGTTGTAGATCTTCCCCGCCCGCAGGCCCGCGACCAGCGCGCCCAGATAGAGCTGCACGAACGTCAAGATCACCAGCGCCGCGCCGGTGATCTTCAGCCGCACTGAGACGACGGATGCCGGACGGTCCGAGAGCCGGCGCAGCGTCCAGACAACGGCGGCAAAGATCAGGAGCGCCAGCACCAGATGGGTGGCGAGCCGAAGTTGCGAAACCTCCACCCGCTCGGACAATCCCGACGCCACCATCCACCAGCCGACCGCGCCCTGCAGCGCGCCGAGCCCGAAGATCAACCACAATCGCCGGCGCAGATCCGCGGCCAGCACACCCCGCCACATGAACCAGAGGAACGGCAGCAGAAAAACGATCCCGATCACGCGGCCGAGCAGCCGGTGGCTGAATTCCCACCAGAAGATCGTCTTGAACTCAGGCAGAGTCATGCCGGCGTTCATTTCGCGGTATTGCGGAATGGCCTTGTAGCCTTCGAACGCCTGCGTCCACTGCCGCTCGTCGAGCGGCGGCAGCGCGCCGGTGACCGGCTTCCACTCCACGATCGAAAGCCCGGATTCGGTCAGCCGCGTGGCGCCGCCGACCAGCACCATCAGCGCGATCAGAGCGGCGACCCCGACCAGCCACCATCTGACGGCGCGGATTTGCGGAGCCTGTTGTGCGGAAGCGGCGGTCATCGAAGCCGTGCTTGATTGAATTGGCGCGCCCCTTATAGTCCGCCCCTTCCCGCGCGCAAGCCGCGCTTCTGCTGTGAGTTGCACAATTCGGTCATGACCATACGCAGCCGCAAATTGCTCGGAACCATCGCGCTCCTGGTGCTGGTGACGGTGTGGTCGCTGTTGGGAATGACGGTGGCGCAGACGCCGTGGCTGGCGAATTCAGGACTGTTGCAGGCGATCTTCTATGTCGTGGCCGGCCTTGGCTGGGTGCTGCCGGCGATGCCGATCGTGAGCTGGATGTCGCGTCCGGACAGAGCATGATCCGGAAAAGTGGACACCGGTTTTCCGAAAGGATCATGCTCAAAAAAAGACAGAGCGGGATGACGATTCGAAGAGAAGTCGTCCCGCTCTAAACGTTCCTGCTGCGCGTCGGCTTGACCTTCGGGAATGTCGCGCCCGACAGGATCACGCGCATGGCGCGCAGCGAGCGCTGCCGCCCATCCCAGGCGACACGCGGCAGCGCGTGCAGATTGGTGCGGCCTTCGGCTTCGACGATCCCCGCTATCGCCGACGCCGCGCTGACGAAACCGGCCTCCTCGGCCATGGCGACGTGCTGCCTGCGAAACGACGCACGGTCGCCGAACGGATAGGCGAAATGCCTGACATCGCGGTGCAGTGCCGCCTGCGCCACCGCGCGCCCCATCGTCATCTCGCGCAGCGCATCGGCATCCCTGAGGTTCGCGAGAGCCGGATGGTTCACCGTCATGCTTCCAAATGTCACCAGCGGATCGGCGGCAAGCTTCGCCAGATCGTCCCAGTCCATCGAAGCCCGGCGCGACACCGAAGCGAGGTCGAGCGAGTAGCGCGTGCAGAGGTCCCTGATCGCGCCCGACAGATCGGACGGCGCGAGTTGCCGCATCCAGCCCTCGAGAAACTCGTAGAGTTGATATTTTTCGGCCGCCGTCCTGATGTCGAAACGTCGATCGCTGCGATCCATCATCAGGCTGATGCGCACCTCGCGCGCGATCACCTGCTCGAGCGCAAGCCACCAGGCTTCGCCGACGCCGTCGGGAAACGCCGTGGGCAGGTAGACGGCAAAGGGAACCGCGTGGCTGGCGAGCACCGGATAGGCCGATGCGATGACATCCTTGTAGCCACCGTCGAAGGTCAGGCAGACGAACCGCCGTCGCTCGGCCAGCGTGACCGCCCTGCGGCACACTTCGTCGATCGAGACGAACTGGTATTTCCAGCGCTTCAGCGCCCGGATCGTGCGGTCGAGGAATTTCGGCGTGATTTCCCGATGCCGCAGCGGCTGAAAAGGGTCGGCCCGGCGGGGACGCACGCGCTCGAACCGCAGGATCACGCCGGCGCCGCCGGCTCCCCGCCCCCTCAGCCACGATACGCCGCTGAAATAGGCGAACTCGAGCCGCAGGCGCGTCAGCAATGGGTTGTCGGGTGGCAACGTCCTGGGCCCCTGGTGCGGCGGTTTCGTCCGCATTGTCATTACTCTTTGTTGACATTTCTTTGCAAAGGTCGGCCGAAGCCGAAAAACGTAAATATTTCCCTATGGACAGGTTTCGCGATGACCATGGCTGCCGCGATCGAAAGCCGAACGGCGGAAGCGGGAGCGTGGTCCGCGGCGAGCCGCATCGCCGGCGTCGATATCGTCCATGATCTCGGCGCGGCCGAGGTTGTCTGGCGCGGCCTCGAAACCCAGTTCTCGACGCCGTATCAGCGCTTCGATTTCCTGGCATCGTGGCAACGCGAGGTCGGCGAACGCAACGACCTCTCACCCTTCATCGTCATCGCCCATGACGCGGAGCGTCGGCCGCTGTTGTTGTTGCCGCTGGCGATCGGGCAGCGCCACGGCTTTCGCATCGCCAGTTTCATGGGCGGCAAGCACGCCACCTTCAACATGGCATTGTGGGAGCGCGATTTTGCCGCCAGCGCCGCGGCTACCGATCTCGCAGGCCTGCTGGCGGCACTGCGCGAACGCACCGTGGCCGACGTCCTGGCGCTGACCCAGCAGCCGCTGCGCTGGCGCGACCTGCCGAACCCGCTGGCGCTGTTGCCCAGGCAACCCTCGGTCAACGATTGCCCGCTGCTGACGATGGCGCCCGGCGCGGCGCCCGCCACATTGATCAGCAACTCGTTCCGGCGCCGCCTCAAGGGCAAGGAGCGCAAGCTCAGGACTCCAGGCTACCGCTATCATGTCGCGACATCGGATGCTGATATCGAGCGGATGCTGGACTGGTTCTTCGCGGTCAAGCCGCTGCGGATGGCCGAACAGAAACTGCCCAACGTATTCGCCGAAGCGGGAATCGAGAATTTCATCCGCGGCGCCTGCATGGCCCGGCTGGCAGGCGGCGGCCGCATCGTCGACATCCACGCGCTCGAATGCGACGACGAGGTGATCGCGATCTATGCCGGCGTCGCCGACGGGCATCGCTTCTCGATGATGTTCAACACCTACACGATGTCGGGCAGTTCGCGTTACAGCCCCGGACTGATCCTGATGCGCGACATCATCGACGATTATGCGGCGCGCGGCTATCGCGCGCTCGACCTCGGCGTCGGCTCCGACCACTACAAGCGGCTGTTCTGCAAGAGCGACGAGCCGATGTTCGATTGCTTCATCCCGCTCAGCCCGCGCGGCAGGCTTGCGGCCTCCGCGATGTCGGGCCTCAATCGCGCCAAGCATCTGGTGAAGCACAATCAGGCGCTGTTTCAGGTCGCGCAAGCACTGCGCAGCGCGCTGCACCGCTGATCCTGTTATCCAAAAGCCGCTATGCCCGTCATTCCGGGGCGCACCAACGGGTCCGCGCAAAGCGCGGCCCGATGACAGGCTCCGTGCGAACCCGGAATCCAGAGCGAGATTCCGGGTTCGCGCTGACGCGCGCCCCGGAATGACGATCGGTGCTCAGCTGCCCGGCGTCCACGACTTGTAGTCGCCGGTGGCGGCGGGCCGGCGGCCGCTGGCCAGCGTCGAGCCCGGCGGGCGGTAGGCGAGCGGCGTTCCCGTCATGTTGGGAACATGCGGCTTTTCCCATTCGCGCGGCGTGTAGGCTTCTTGCGTGGGCGGCACGTCGACGGTGTGATGCAGCCAGCCATGCCAGGACGGCGGCACCTTCGTCGCCTCGGCATAGCCGTTATAGACCACCCAGCGCCGCTCGAAGCCGAGCGTGGGATCGATCTTGCCGCCGATCGTGCGGTAATAGAGGTTGCCCTGCTCGTCCTTGCCGACCAGTTCGCCGAACCGCCAGGTCCACAATTGGGTGCCAAACGTCTGGCCGTTCCACCACGTGAAGAGCTTGAGAAAAAACTGTTTCATGGGCGCGGCCGGCTCGAGAGGCGTTGCTGTTCTGATGCCATCGGCGGGCGGGATTGTCCAGTAAAGTCCCCGTTCCGGTATTGCCCTAGGACCGCGTCGCCAGCGCCACGCCGGCGAGCGTAAACACCAGCGCCGTGATCTGGCCGGGGCCGAGCGGCTCGTGCAGCGCAAGCGCCGAGGTGACGACGCCGATCACGGGCACTGCCATGGTGCCGATCGCCGCCACCGAGGCCGGCAGCCGGGCAAGTGCGGTAAACCACGCGACATAGGCGATGCAGAACTGGCCGAGGATCGAATAGACCAGGAGCCACCGGCCGGTATCCGACAGCGCGCCGAGGTCCGTCTTCTCGATGGCGAGCCCGACAAGGGCGACCGGCAGGCAGCCGATCCCGATCTGCCAGGCGGCGGTCGTGATCGGCGGCAGGTTCAGCGGCAACCGCTTTGCCAGCACCGTGCCGACGGCAAAGCCGACGGAGCCGCCGAGCGCCATGACGATTCCCGGTAGTTTTGCCATGCTCGCCGCAAAGCCGTTGCCGCCCATGATGGCGGAAAGGCCTGCGAACGCCATCAGAAGCGAAATCACCCGCAACAGGTTCGGCCGCTCGCCGAGAATCGGCCAGGCCAGGATCGAGGCCCAGACCGGCATGGTGTAGGCGATCAGGGCGGCCTCGCTGGCGGGAAGCCAGAGCAGCGCCAGCCCCATCAACACCATCCAGCAGGCGACGTTGAGGATGGCCGCCAGCACGAGCCTCGGCCACATCGCGCGCGGCACCCGCAGGCTCTGGCCGCTGAGGACGGCCAGGATCGCCAATATCGCAGCACCAATCACCCCGCTCCCGCCGCGCAGCGTCAGCGGCGGCAATTCGGCGAGCAGGTATTTCGTTGCCGGCCAGTTGAATCCCCAGCCGATCGAGGTGATGGCGAGGAACAAGAGCCCCGCGGGCGTGATGCGCGCCCGCGCGCCCGGCTGGTTTGGAAGCGCCATGGGGAATCACTTCAGGAGAATCGGCGCGACCTTGGCGCTTATCCGGCGGCAAAACTATTGGCTAGTCGGCATGCCTGGCGCGGAACTCCCGTAGCCTCCCGTGAGTCTCGCCGATGCAAGCCCAGGCCGGCAATAAATAGTTACCCTGTGAACAGCGGGATGAAGCCTCTCCTGGCAGCATCCGCACAATTTTTTTCGCTTGGGAATCCCTGAGGACTCACTGATACTTGGCAGCATCGGGAACCGCCGCACGGCCCTGGATTCCTGCCTTTTCCACCATATTTAGTATTTGATTCAGGAACTCGTACTAGTCCTTGACGGGCGTAATGGAGTTGTCCTAGCTTTGATCCTGTTCGGCGCGAGTGTGTTTGGGTCCCGCCGGTCGCTCCCAGATGGGTTCCGATCTGACCACTCCGCCAGCCGGTCAAGGCAGCGGTGATGGGTCTTTTCGCCCAAAATCCGGGGGCATTTCGGAGCGTCAATAACGGGCCAAAATGGCTCAAGTCTGCGTTGGGGCGTTGAACGTGGCGGCTTCACACAGGTGCGTAACGGCACCTGCATGAAGTGCGACACGTGAGAAACAGGGCCGGGTCCACCGGTATTAGCTTGCGGACTAACAGTTCGCTCAAGGAAAAACACCCGGCGCCGCGGCGGCGGCCGGTCAAAAAGAACGGGGCACGACCATGCGAATCGAACGACGCCACACCACTGAGGGCCAGTCACCCTACGCACAGATAGATTTCAGATTGACGACTTCGGAGATCCGCAATCCCGATGGCTCGGTGGTATTCCGGCTGGAAAACGTCGAGGTGCCGGAATTCTGGTCGCAGGTCGCCTCCGATGTCCTTGCCCAAAAGTATTTTCGCAAGGCGGGCGTTGCCGCGCGCCTGAAGAAGGTCGAGGAAGAGACCGTGCCCTCCTGGCTATGGCGCTCGGTGCCCGATGTCGAGGCGCTCGCCGACCTCCCCGAGTCGCAGCGCTATGTCAGCGAGCTCTCCGCCAAACAGGTGTTCGATCGCCTCGCCGGCTGCTGGACCTATTGGGGCTGGAAGGGCGGCTATTTCGCGGCTTCCGAAGAAGACGCGCGCGCCTTCTATGACGAGCTGCGCTACATGCTGGCAAAACAGATGGTCGCGCCGAATTCGCCGCAATGGTTCAACACCGGGCTGCACTGGGCCTATGGCGTCGATGGTCCCGGCCAGGGCCACTATTATGTCGACTACAGAAGCGGAAAACTGACCAAATCGAAGTCGGCCTACGAGCATCCGCAGCCGCACGCCTGTTTCATCCAGGGCATCGAGGACGACCTCGTCAACGAGGGCGGCATCATGGATTTGTGGGTGCGCGAGGCGCGCCTGTTCAAATACGGCTCCGGCACCGGCTCGAACTTCTCCCGCCTGCGCGGCGAAGGCGAAAAGCTTTCCGGCGGCGGCCGCTCCTCCGGCCTGATGAGCTTTCTCAAGATCGGCGACCGCGCAGCCGGCGCCATCAAATCGGGCGGCACCACCCGCCGCGCCGCCAAGATGGTGGTGGTCGACGCCGACCATCCCGATATCGAGACCTATATCGACTGGAAGGTGAAGGAGGAGCAGAAGGTCGCCGCTCTCGTCACCGGCTCGAAACTCAACCAGAAGCATCTGAAGGCCGTGATGAAGGCCTGCGTCAACTGCGAAGGCAGTGGCGACGATTGCTTCGATCCGGAGAAGAACCCGGCGCTCCGCCGCGAGATCAAGCTGGCGCGCCGCGCGCTGGTCACCGACGCCATGATCAAGCGCGTCATTCAGTACGCCCGCCAGGGCTACAAGGAGATCGACTTTCCGATCTACGACACCGACTGGGATTCGGAAGCCTATCTCACCGTATCAGGCCAGAACTCCAACAACTCGGTCTCGCTGAAGGACGATTTCCTCCGCGCGGTGGAAACCGACGGCGACTGGAAGCTGATCGGCCGCACCAGCAAGAAGGTGACGAAGACGCTGAAGGCGCGCGACCTCTGGGAGAAGATCGGCTACGCCGCCTGGGCCTCGGCCGATCCCGGCCTGCACTTCAACACCACCATGAACGACTGGCACACCTGCAAGGCCTCCGGCGACATCCGCGCCTCGAACCCGTGCTCGGAATACATGTTCCTGGACGACACCGCGTGCAACCTCGCCTCCGCCAATCTGATCGCGTTCTACGACACCACCCCCACCCTTCCCTCCCCCGCAAGCGGGGGAGGGTTAGGGAGGGGGCGCTTCGACGTCGACAGCTACGAGCATCTCTGCCGCCTGTGGACCGTCGTGCTCGAAATCTCCGTGATGATGGCGCAATTCCCCTCCAAGGCAATCGCGGAACTCTCCTACGAATTCCGCACGCTCGGCCTCGGCTTTGCGAATATCGGCGGCCTGTTGATGACCATGGGCTTGTCCTATGACTCAAAGGAAGGCCGCGCGCTGTGCGGCGCGCTGACCGCCATCATGACCGGCGTCAGCTATGCGACCTCGGCCGAGATGGCCAAGGAATTGGGCCCGTTCCCCGGCTACAAGAAGAACGCCGCGCACATGCTGCGGGTGATCCGCAACCACCGCCGCGCCGCCCACGGCGAATCGCGCGGCTATGAGGCGCTGGCCGTCAGCCCCGTGCCGCTCGATCACGCCTCCTGCAAACAGCAGGACCTGATCGATCGCGCCAAAACCGTCTGGGACCGCGCGCTCGAACTCGGCGAGCTCAACGGTTTCCGCAACGCGCAGACCACGGTGGTGGCGCCGACCGGCACCATTGGGCTGGTCATGGATTGCGACACCACCGGCATCGAGCCGGATTTCGCGCTGGTGAAATTCAAAAAACTCGCCGGCGGCGGCTACTGGAAGATCATCAACCGCGCCGTGCCCGAGGCGCTGCGCGCGCTCGGCTATCGCGAAAGCGATATCGCCGAGATCGAGGCCTATGCGGTGGGCCACGGCTCGCTGTCGAACGCGCCCGCGATCAACGTTTCCACTCTTAGGGCCAAGGGGTTCACCGACGAAGCTCTCGCCAAGGTCGAAGCGGCGCTGCCGACCGCGTTCGACATCAAATTTGCCTTCAACAAATGGACCTTTGGCGAGGATTTCCTTCGCGAAACCCTCAAACTCGACGCGGAAGCGATCGCCGCACCCTCCTTCGATCTCCTCACCGCCGTCGGTTTTACAAAACGCGAGATCGAGGCCGCCAACGTCCACATCTGCGGCGCCATGACGGTGGAAGGCGCGCCGCATCTGAAGGCCGAGCACTACAGCGTGTTCGATTGCGCCAACCCCTGCGGCAAGATCGGCAAGCGATATCTGTCGGTCGAAAGCCACATCCGCATGATGGCGGCCTCGCAACCCTTCATTTCGGGTGCGATCTCCAAAACCATCAACATGCCGAACGACGCCACGGTTGACGATTGCAAGTCCGCCTATCTGCTCTCCTGGAAGCTCGCGCTGAAGGCCAACGCGCTCTACCGCGACGGCTCGAAGCTCTCGCAGCCGCTCAACTCGCAGCTTATCGCCGACGAGGACGAGGAAGAGGATGCGGTGGAAGCATTCTACGACAAGCCGATGGCCGCGCGCACCGCCGCATTGTCGGAGAAGGTCGTGGAGCGCCTGGTCGAGCGCATCATCGTGATGCGCGAGCGCGAGAAGATGCCGGACCGCCGCAAGGGCTATACCCAGAAGGCCGTGGTCGGCGGCCACAAGGTCTATTTGCGCACCGGCGAATATGACGACGGCCGGATCGGCGAGATTTTTATCGACATGCACAAGGAAGGTGCCGCACTTCGCTCCTTCATCAACAACTTCGCCATCGCCGTCTCGCTGGGTCTTCAGTACGGCGTGCCGCTCGAAGAGTATGTCGACGCCTTCACCTTCACCCGCTTCGAGCCGAACGGCCCGGTGCAGGGCAACGACAGCATCAAATTCGCGACCTCGATCCTGGACTATGTGTTCCGCGAACTCGCGGTCAGCTACATGGGCCGCTTCGATCTCGCCCATGTCGACCCCAGCGAGACCAACTTCGACGCGATGGGCAAGGGCGTCGAGGAAGGCAAGGCGCCGGAAGCGCCCAGCAACAAGTATCTTTCGAAGGGCCTGACGCGATCGCGCACCGACAACCTCGTCGTCATGCGCGGCGCAGCCGAGCCGCAGGCGGAGGCCCGCGGCCCCAGCAACGTCACCTCGCTGTCCCAGCACGGCCCGACCGCCCGCGCCAGCGATGCGGTGGAAGGCGCGGTGGCGCTGAAGCAGGAAGCCCAGCACGACCTCTCGCCGACGGAAAAGCTGGAAGCCCTGCAATGGAGCAAGGCGGGCGCCGCGGCCGCGATGCCCTCCAAAGCCGAACGCCGGGCGGAAGCCAAGGCCAAGGGCTATGAGGGCGAAATGTGCGGCGAGTGCGGGCACTTCTCGCTGGTGCGAAACGGGACGTGCATGAAGTGCGATACGTGTGGGAGCACGACGGGGTGTAGCTGAGGAAGGGAAAATGAAATGGCCACTTCAAAGAAAGATGCTTCTTGGGCTTCAAAGCTCCTGAGTAACAAGAATACGCCCAAAAAAGTCAAGTCGGTGGCGGCGTCCGACTTGGCCCAAGCGCGCCATAAGCCGAGGCCGAAGAAAAAATAAGAAGGTCACTTTAGCAAGCATCGCCCGGATAATCGAAGCCGAGACCTTCTCATCTCGATCCCCGCGTGTCGCTGTGCTCATGCGGGAAAGCAACAACAGATATACTCAACGCACGAAAAAGGCGGCAATCGTGAAAGCTTGAGTAAGTGTTTTGGGATCGTGGTAGTGTATCATGTTCACAAAAGTCAGATTTCGAAACTTCAAGTCCCTCAAGGACTTTACGATCCATCTACGGGCTGTAAACGTTCTCGTGGGACCGAACAACGCCGGGAAATCAACGGTACTAGATGCGTTTCGCATTCTGATGGCCGCTCACGGATTCGCATCTCGGCGGCTGCCGCAAGTAATCCAAATCAACAACGAGACAATCGCTGGTTACGAAATTCCTCCGTCTCTCATTCCAGTCTCCCTCACGAATATCCATTCTGATTATCAAACAGATCAAGAGACATCTTTAGTCTTCACTCTCGACAACGGAAACGAAATTAAGCTTCGGTTCTACGACAATGCTCGCTGCATTATGACGATAGACGCCAAGCAAAGAACAGTCACCACTTACCAATTTAAGAAAAACTTTCCAGCAAACATTTATTCAATTCCAACGCTCGGACCTCTCGAAGAAGAGGAGGAATTGCTAACCGACCAATATGTCGAACAGTCCGTGGGTACGCGACGCGCGCACCGCATGTTTCGAAACATTTGGTACCGATGGTCAAACGAGTTTCCAGGTTTCCAAAAATTGGTCGAAGATACCTGGGAAGGAATGACCATCTTGAGACCCGAGTTGCAAAGGACTTTCCCCCCAAAACTGTCGATGTTTTGTCGAGAAGGACGAGTTGATCGTGAACTGTGCTGGGCAGGCTTTGGCTTCCAAGTGTGGTTGCAAATTCTTACTCATATAACCAATTCGGCGACCGCCGATATTCTGGTTGTTGATGAGCCAGAAATCTACTTACACCCAGATTTGCAGCATAAACTCTTCCAAATTCTGAAGGCGACCGAAAAGCAAATTATCTTGGCGACCCATTCCGCCGAAATCATAAATGAAGCGGAGCATGATGATGTCATCGTCGTCAACAAAGGCCGAAGATGGGCAACTCGCGTAACAGACATCGAAGGACTTCAAGACGCCCTCTTCAGCATCGGTTCAGCACAAAACGTGCACCTAACGAGATTGTCGCGCGGAAGGAAAATACTATTTTTGGAAGGAAACGATTTTCGCATACTGTGAAGATTTGCAACGAAATTGGGTTTCGTGGATTTCGCGAACGACATCGATATCACAGTGGTCCCCATCGGAGGATTTAGCCAGCGTCAAAAAATTCAAAATGCAGCTTGGACTTTTGAGAAAGTCCTGAAGGCGGAGATTGCCATTTCCGCGCTACTGGACCGGGACTATCGATGTGGCGAGGAAATCGAAGAACTTGTCAGGGAAACTCGAGGGTCAATTCCGCATTTTCATGTTCTTGCCGGAAAGGAGATTGAGAATTACTTGCTTGTCCCATCGGCCCTCACGCGCGCCATCACGGAGCGGCTAAAGGAGCAAGTTTCGGCTAGGACGTTTTCTCAAGCGAATCTCGAAGACTTGATTTTTCCAATCGCCGACGACATGAAATCAGCCGTTCTGAGTCAACATATCTCTAACCGAATGCGCTACTTCGATCATCGAACATCAAAGGATCCCGCAACTGTAGCCAGTGAAGCGATCTCGTACGTCGATAACGAATGGCGTGACGCTTCGCGGCGCTTTCTAATCGTTCCGGGGAAATCGTTGCTTTCTGCGATTAACACGCGACTTCAGGACGTGCTTGGGATATCCATAACATCGACCCAAATAATCCGTCATCTTAGGGCGGAAGAGATCGCAGATGATCTCTGCAAAATTCTCTCCGATCTCAACAGCTTCGCAAAGGGACAATGCGCGCCGGGTAGGTCTGCCGCTTAGGGCGTAGGGCAGAATAGCGCAGCATATTCGGCCAATTCCCGGATACTGGTCGGCGCAATACGCTTCGCTATTACGCCCTACAGTTATTTCGGTCTTTGCCTTGATGACCGATCTTGCCCAACGAACTCAACGGCGACGGCTCTTGATCGGCCATGACTCCGCGTCTGGCGCACCTCGACGACCGCTCGGTTCGCTTCCGACCGCTCCCGCTTGATGACCGAAGGCTTCGGACCACCGGTCTTGGCCTTGCCGAATCGCTTCTTGGTCCGCGTTTTCTCGCTTTTGGCGATCAACTTGGTGCCAGTTTCGCGCGACTCCTTCAACGCCTGAAGGGCGGCCTTTTCCGCCGGCGAAAGCGGAAGCTTGGGCGCACTGTCGTTCGGGGGAACTCGCATAGACCCCTTCTTGAACCACGAGGGGTCGCGCGAGCCTACGACCGTGCTGCCTCCAGGATAGTGGCCTTTCCGGCTCATCTTCGCCCTGCCTGTTTATGCCGACGTCAACACATCAATTGGACCCCGCCGTAAAAACTTCGTCACGTCAAAAAACCGGTTCGAACGGTTGAACACCGAGATGAACATCCCATCAGCAAGCGTAGCCCTATCCCCTGGCAATGTTCAATTTCGCGGTGTAGCAGCGGCATCCCTAGCTTCTCTTAGTTGATCTTCTAGCAGTCCAGCGAGATAGACTGCCATGTCATTGATGTCGTAATTTCCAGCCTCCCAAGCTTCATCGGCTTTTCGGAGCGCCGCTATATAAGGACCCCGATTGTCGCGAATGCGCTCGGGCACAATTATTTTCCCTGGTAAGACACGCCCGATTCTTGCACTCAAAACATAGTAGCAAATAGCGCGAGCCGTCCTGCCGTTGCCTTCAATGAATGGATGAATCCATAGCATTCGCCACAGCGCGTACGCCGCCAACTGAGTCGGTAACAACGTATACCAATTTTCGTGGATGAAAGAGATGAACCGATCCATTAGATCGGGGACGTCTCTGTAGTGCGGTGGAGTATGATTCCCAACATAGATCGGCTCATTTCTGAATCGACCTCCAAATTGGGAAATGTTTGCCACTGCAACGTGGTTTAGAGACCACAGAAAATACTTGTCGAACGAGATGGGGCCCTGCTTCAAGCCAATCTCTATGCAATTAGTGAGCAGGTCGTACTGGCGTATCAGATTTTTTTCTTGAATCTTCGTATAAAGCGCTAAATCTTCTTTTTCCAAAACGAGCATATGCAAAAAAGCCCGGCCTAGCCGGGCTCCTCTGTTCATCCTAGAAGGATAGTCCTCGTGGCATCCCTCACCGAATCTTTGGTTACATTCGATGAGTGCGGGGCATTGCCATAAGCAAAGCTAATCCGCTGCTCCAGCAAATCCGACTCTGTGACCTTAATGTTGCGAGTCTGCTCCAACAGCAGATCCAGTTCCGGATGGCTAGGCCTCGGGCCCATTACGGGTTTTCGTTCTGCCATAGGTTTCTCCTCAGCGCGCTGTACGTTACCGTACTTGTGATTCCTTAAAGCCTATATAGAGCCGAACGTTCGTTAACGCAGTAGTACTTTTACATCGCCCGGGCTTTATTTCGAGCGACGCTTGAACGGCCGGCGGATTCTCTCAACATTACGCGCCGGATCTTCAACCAGCGGTGGGCGGTCGCGCACCATCTTTAGGTATCATTATACTACCGTTCGGTGGGGCCGTAGAAGCAACGCCAGAACAAGTAATCGTAGGCGGAATAGCGCCTGAGCCCATACGCGCGCCATGCCGCCGCCGGCCTCGTCAGCTCTGATGCGATCCGCGCATTCAGAGCTCGTAATAGTGCAGCATATTCCGCCAATTCGATTCATGCAGCCGGTCGGCGCAATCCGCGGAGCCTGTCATCGGGCGGCGCTTTGCGCCGACCCGTTGGCTATTGCGCCCTACGCTCCTCGAGAGACCTTGTCTGCGCCGCCGTCAAGGGGAAATCGGGCTCTCCTTAGAGGTTCAGCGAAGGTGAATATCATCCGCGACCGGAATGCCGCGGGGCTTTCGCAAATCAGGACGGACCGCAGCGCTCTCGAATCCGGAACGAATTTGGGACGGTCCAGGATGTAATGTTCGGGCCGCCTCGTCCAGGTTGGGACCTCAAGACCCCAGCGACGGGCGAGATGCTCGCCGACAGCGCCAATCCATGCGTCCTGCGACGGATTTCCGGTGATCGGAGGCGTGTCTTCGATCCTTGCCTGCTGCCGTTTCTTGTCGGGGTGATCGAGATAGAAGGTATCGACGAACTCGTCGATGGAATCGCCGAAATTTTTCTCCCCCGAGATGGCGACCGACGCAGCTTCCCTTAATGTCATGGGTCGGCTCATCGCGGTTTCCTCGCCCGGATAGCTTCGACAGCTTCCGGGATCCGGGCGGCAGCCACCGGATCGAGTTTTTCTTCCGGGAAGAATGAAGCAAACAGATCGTTCAACTGCGCCGCCGTCTCGATCCTGGCTTCGACCGCTGGGCCCGCGATGTCGCCGAAATCCTTGTCGTCATAGCTATCGCGGACAAGGGCCTTGAGCTTCATTGCGATGAGGTATTCCGGCTTTGCCAGACACACCCTCAATCCCGATTTTTCTCCCCTGGGATAGTCGCCGAACAGCACGAAGAAGTCTTCCTCTTCAACTTCGGGAGTAAAACTTCCAACTGAATTGTTCAGCCAGGCGTCCGGTAACCGAAGCTCGATCGCCGCGAAGGCAGCGGCATCCTTGACGGAAGCTTCCGGTTTTCCAAAGGTGGCCTCGACGTCTTCGGTGGACTTGCGCCAGGGAAATTGCAGCAGTATCGCAGAACCGCCATACACCGCGATCTCTCCGATCGTATTTCGCTCGCGAAGATAGCGACCCATCAGGTCGAACGCCTTCGTGATGGTTTCGATGTCCATGTCTTTTCGCTTCATACGACAACTATATACCGCCGGCGTTGCAATGTCAGATTTGACCGAAATCCGGCCCGTAGGCGGAATAGCCAACGGGTCGGCGCCAACGGGTCGCGCGAATGCGCGCCCGATGACAAGCTCCGCGCCGCCCGATGACAGGCTCCGCGTATTCCGTCAATTCTTGCCGCGGACCGCCCGTTTTAGGGATCGCGCTCAAATGCTATATCTCCCAACATGACCACCGCCGAAGAAATCGAGAATGCCATCCAACAGCTTGCCCCGCGCGAGTTGGCGCGGTTTCGCGCGTGGTTCAAGCTATTCGACGCCGAGCAGTTCGACGCCGCGATCGAGCGTGACGCCCACGCCGGCGAGCTTGATGCACTTGCGGAAGAAGCCCTTGTCGCGCACCGCGCCGGGCGCTCGCGCGAGTTGTGAGGCCCCTTCATCCATTTGTCGTCATGGCCGGGCTTGCCCCGGCCATCCACGTCTTTCTTTTTGTTGGACTACAAAGACGTGGATGCCCGGCACAAGGCCGGGCATGACGAATTCGAAATTGTGCAGCGCCTTCGATTTTGCACTCCCCACCGGTCGGCGCAACACGCTTACGCTATTGCGCCCTAGCTCGGCTTCGTCGTTCTGCACCTCGCAGGGCGGAGCCACCCGCCCTACCGCTCAATAAGGATCATACGCGTAAGCATCATAGCCCGGTCCGACGGCCACGCCGACCGGACCCACGCCGACCCTGACGCCAGGGGCGTAGCCGGGCACCACATAGCTTGGGCCGACATAGGTGAAGTCGCCGCGCAGGCGCGGATATCTGCCGGTGTTGTAAGGCGTGTGCACGCCATAGCCGCTGGTCATGTAGTGCGAGTTCGGATAGTTGAACCCGATCATGCCGGGCTCCTGCGTGGCCTCCTGGGCCATCACGGGCGCAGCGCACGCGGCCGACAGCACCACGGCCGCGCCGATCAGTTTGAGCTTCATCATGGGTCGTCTCCGTCTGGCTAAAGACGGGCAACGGCGTGGCGCGGGCGCTGTTCCGCCGCCACGTTCAAGCCGGCGTGAACGCCCGGGCCCGCTCTACTCGACGACGTCGAGTTTGACCTTCGCGACACCCTTGCCGACCATTCCCAGCGCATTGGCGGCGGAATAGGAGACGTCGACCACGCGCCCCGCGACGTACGGGCCGCGGTCGTTGACCCGCACGGTGACGGACCGCCCGGTCGCGACGTTGGTCACGCGCAATTTCGTGCCGAACGGCAGCGTCGGATGCGCGGCGGTCAGTTCGTGCGCGTCGAACTTTTCACCGCTCGCGGTGCGCGCGCCCTCCGAGTAGAAGCTGGCAAGTCCCTGTGAGACCATCGGTGCGGTGGCTGCATTGTCGTGCCGCGCGAACGGGGTATGCCTTTTCGCCGATACCACCTGGCGCTCCGGCGCGAGCGATGCCGTCCGGTTGCGTTCCAGCGACGCCTGCCGGATGGGGGTAAGAAATCCGGAATTTTTGCTGACGACCGAGGACTGGGCGCAGGCCGCAAGCGACGCCGCCGCGAGCGCTGCGGCAAGCAGTTGAACGATATTCCCAACGCGTGCGGCCGAGGCCCGCGACACGTCAGGATGGTTTGCCTCAATCTCGACGCACGACGTACCGGCACAGTCGATGGAAGACATGTCGCGTCCCCAGTCTGTGCCCCCAACCAAACCCCAGGCGCGACATCAAGAGCGGAGCCCAATAAGGGCGTAACCGTGGCCGCCGGGGATGAGCACGGCAGCAGCTATGCGATTTCATCCACGTGTTGTCATTGCGCCACAGAGCTGGCCCTGCCGGCTACTTTGCATGGGGTTGTTTTCGATATTTTTGGTTTGGGGCAGTTCAACGCCCCCGTCAGCCCTGATGCGGTCCCCCGCGTGACGATGCGGCTCCTTTCAAACCGCCGAACCGCAGCTCTCGTTTTGCCTGCCGACGAACACAGCGGCTGGCGCGACATCGCAATACTACGGAGCGTCCGGCGGGCCCGAATCGTGGCATGAACTCTGCATGGATTCCACTGGTTCATTCCCTTATCAGCGAAGGACGCCATGCTCGTTACTCTCGTCGCCGTTCTCTGCAATGGCCAGCTGTGCCTCGAGAAAGTCGTCACCAACAGTGAACAGTCCGGAATCACCATGACGGCCTGCGCGGTCCAGGGGCAAATCGGCATTGCCGACTGGCTCGCCAACGGCCCGTACCACGAGTGGAAGCTGCAGAGGTACAAGTGCATCCTCGGCAAATATATTCCCAAAAACGATGCATGACGTGAGCGTAGCCCGGATGGAGCCAACGGGTCGCGCTCATGCGCGCCCGATGATAAACTCCACGTAATCCGGGTCGACTCGTTGATACATATCCCCGGATTGCGCTGCGCTCCATCCGGGCTACCGGCCCCTACCCCGCCGTAAAAAACTTCGTCCCGTCGAAAAACCGGTTCGGCCGGTTGAACACCGAGATGAATGTCGCACCCTTCGGCGCATGCGCGACGTGGATGTTGCCGCCCGGCCGCCACACGAAGTCGCCGGCAGAGCAAGCGCCCTCCGCGTCCTCAAGCGATCCCTCCAGCATGTAGGTCTGCTCCAGCGCGGTGTGCTCGTGCAGCGGCACCACCGCGCCTGGCGCCATCTTGAACAGGATGGTCGAGCGCCCCTCATCGTCCTGGTAAAGGATCTTCATCTCGATCCCGGCGAAGGCCGTCGGCTGCCAGGACATCGCCGAGGCGGCGACGAAGGTCGAGCGAAGGTTTGGCGGATTGACGGGCACGGGCTTGTTCATGGCTTCTTCTCCTGAATTACCGGCTGGCTCCGATCGGGCAGCGTAGCGCGGATGGCGCGAAACGCAATCCGGGCCTAGCTAACTCCCGTCGGACGCGGAGCTTGGCCCGCTGACAACAACATCCAGCCATGATAGATTGGCCGCCATGAAAACCAAGAAGTTGACCGAAGCCCTCGAACGTGTCGAGGCATGGCCGGCCGATATCCAGAACGAGCTTGCCGAGTTCGCGATCGAACTCGACACCGGACTTAAGGGCGGCGAATACGAGCCGACGCCGGAGGAGCTTGCCGGCATCGATCGCGGCCTGCGCGCGGCGGCGGAAGGCCGCTTCGCCACCGACAGCCAAGTCGAAGCCGTCTTCGCCAAATTCCGCGGTAGATGAAAGCCCTCTACACCGAGGAAGCGATCAAGGACCTCGACGCCATTGCCGATTGGCTGATCGTTCACTATCCGGCCGTGGCGCCGGCTGTCGAGCGACGCATCCAGTCTGTGGTCGCACATATCGCGCGCTGGCCGAAGAGTGCGCGCCGTTCGGCCAAACGGCCGGACGTGCGAGTGGTGTCAATTGGGCGCTACCCGTACAAGATCTTTTATCGCGTCGTTGACGATACAGTGGAGATATTGCACATCCAGCACGCAGCGCGGCGTCCTTGGGACGAGCAGGGCTAAGGGGGACGGCTCAGGATGGTGGGTTTCGCAAGGGCTCAACCCCCTTACAATTTACCTCTGCGGCCCCGACAGGGCGATGTCGCGTTCGGCGCGGAACACGTTGCCGTAGAGGTTCGCGATCCACTGCCGTCCACTCGAGGTCTTGTTGAGATAGCCGATCTCGGTCTGGATCTGCGGCGCTACCATGTCCCAGTAGAATTGCGGGTAACGGTTGACGATGTCGGCCGGCGATTCATAGCCGAGCTGGCGATTGATGCCGACCTCCTCGAATTCATGATAGAGCGCATTGGCTTTCCGCAGGTAATTGGGATCGCCGAGCTGGCCGATGAAGTCGGCGGCGCGGACGATCGAGGCCTCTACGCCATATTGCTGGCCCTCGCGGGGCGGAAAGCGGGTGCCTTCGATCGCGTCCGCGATGCGCTGCTGGTCGAGCGGCGCCATCGGCGCGATCCGCTGCAGCACATAGAGTTTTGAGCGGTCGACATGATGGTGCATCAGGCCGGCATCCGACGAGCCGCGCGGCAGGCGGACCTTGCCGCCGGCCGCATCGACCACGAATCCGGCCTCGTCGTCGTCCTTGAACAGGCCGCGGACATAGCCGATGTCGTGGGCGAGGCAGGCAATGATGACATGGGCGTAGTCGTCGGCGGTGACGTCGTCGTGCAGCGCGCGGCCGCGCAGGATGTCGTGGCCGGCGAGCGTCACCAATAGCGTGTGCTCGACATTGTGGTAGAGCGCGTCGCTGTTGCCGATGCATTCCAGCGCCAGCCGCGTCGCCCCCGGCACGATCTCCACCAGCGGCGTCTGCGACCCGAACCGGCGGCGCATATAGGCGCCGAGAAACTCCTCCAGCGCATTGGCCGCCAGCTCCGGTAAGGTCATCATGGATGCCGCCCCGTCAAAACCCTCGAATGCCCGCTCCCGACGTCTCATTGCTTTTGTGTGCAGTCAGCATATCCTAACTCCGGCCCGGTGACCAACCGCCGAATGCGTGTGGCCGGGAGGAATGTTTCACGTCATTGCGACGAAGATTCATTTCTCGTCACGGCCGGGCTGCAGCGCGAAGCGCGTCTTCGCGCTAGATATCCCGGCCATCCACGTCTTTCTTGCTCATGAACCGCAAAGACGTGGATGCCCGGCACAAGGCCGGGCATGACGACAGAGAGCGACGCAAGATATTGGCGGCAGCCTTGGCTTGAATGCGGCGTTACCGTTCGCATCACACCCACCGTAGTTGTGGGCGCTTCGTCACGCCAAAGCTGCCGAATCCGTTTATAGCAGTTCCGGCGTCTTGTTTTCCAGCGCCGCGACTCTCACCTCGCCCCGCTTGCGGGGAGAGGTCGAAATTCGCGTTAGCGAATTTCGGGTGAGGGGGACTCTCAACAGCCGTGCTGGCTGAGATAGCCCCTCACCCCGCCCTCTCCCCGCAAGCGCGGGGCGAGGGAGAGGCGACACTACGCCGCCGTCGCTCCGCGCGTAGCCTCCGCCCGTCGCGGCAGTTTCCAGTCCGGCCGGACGAAATGGCAGGTGTAACCATCAGGATATTTCTCCAGATAATCCTGATGCTCGGGCTCGGCTTCCCAGAACGGGCCGGCGGGCGCGACTTCGGTGACGACCTTGCCGGGCCACAGGCCTGAGGCGTCGACGTCGGCGATGGTGTCCTGCGCTATCCGCTTCTGCTCGTCGCTGGTATAGAAGATCGCCGAGCGGTAGCTCGCGCCGCGGTCGTTGCCCTGGCGGTTCAACGTCGAGGGATCGTGGATCTGGAAGAAGAATTCCAACAGCTGACGATAGCTGACGATTTTGGGATCGAAGATGATCTCGATCCCCTCGGCATGGTTGCCATGGTTGCGATAGGTCGCGTTCGGAACCTCGCCGCCGGTGTAGCCCACCCGGGTCGAAATCACGCCGGGCATGCGGCGTATCAAATCCTGCACCCCCCAGAAGCAGCCCCCGGCCAGCACCGCGCGTTCTCTTGTATCAGTCATGTCGACCTCCTTGCTGCCCTCGCGGGCGTGGTTCCCAGCGCCCCAATGTAGGGATGCTATGATGAACCCGAAAGCCCGAAGGGCGGGATGACGCCCTGCATCCAATCGCGCGTCCGGCGGCAAATAGCAGCAGATGGAGCCCAAGGAGAGCTGTCATGCACGACTATCCCCTGCGGATCTGGTGGGTGATCTTTCCGCTGCTCGGCTTTGCCTGCGCCTTCTGGGCGATCTGGCTCAGTCACCAGCGTCAGAAGGCCACCATCGATCTGCTGCGCACCTATGCCGCGCAAGGCAAGGACCCGCCCACCGAGCTGATCAAGGTCCTGCACAGCGGCGATGGCTGGAGCAGCCCCTACCCGGATTGGCAAAACGCAGCGCTGTTCGGCGCGCTTGCCGCCGCGTTCGGCGTGCTGGCCTGGCTGCACGAGGGCACGCGGCAAGGCATGGGGCTCACTATTGCCGCCGTCGTGATGGCCACGCTGTTCGTGAACTCGCTGGTTGCCGCTTGGCTGCGGCGCAAGCATGACGCCCCGTGACATCGCGCGAGGCATTCGCGCCCCTGGTCGCGGCGCACCAGCAGGCGGTGCGCGCCTTCCTGCGCCGGCTCTGTGGCGAGGTGGCCGAGGCGGACGATCTGGCGCAAGAGGTTTTCATCGCGGCCTGGACCAGCCTCGACAGCTTTCGCCGCGGCGAAAACATTCGCTTGTGGCTCTACGGCATCGCCTACCGAAAATACCTCGCGAGCCGCCGTGCCGCCGGGCGGCGGCGCCAGCGCGAGGCGCGCATAGCCGAGATCACGGAGACGGTTCAAAATCCCGATGCGGACGCGCGCCTCGATCTGCAAAAAGCCATGATGGCGCTGTCGGAAGCCCAGCGCGCGGCCGTCGCCCTCTGCCTTGCCGCCGGCGTCTCCCACGGCGACGCGGCTGCACTACTGGGGTTGCCGCTCGGCACGGTGAAGGCGCATGTCGCGCGCGGACGTGCTACCTTGTTGGCGATGCTGGAGCGCGACCATGATGGATGACGACCGCCTCGCCGCCTTGTGGGCGCTCGATGAACCGCCGGCGCGCGATCCAGCCTTCGTGCCGGCTGTGCTCGACCGATTGGAACGCCGGGGCTTTCGCACGAAGGTGGTGCGGCTGGTGCCTTTGTTCGTCGCGACGATCGTCGTCTGCTGTATGATCGCGCCCTCGATCGATGCGTTGCTGCAGTCGGACGGCGCAGCACTCGTCATCGCCGCCGCCGGCCTCGCGCTGGCGGTGCGATATGCCAGCGGGAAACTCACGCCGATACGGTAAGGCGGATGCAGCGGTCCGTCATCCCCGCCCAACATTTCCCAACCGTTAAGCAAAATCCGCCGCGCCCTCATCGCCGCCAAAATTCATCCACATTCCCCGCCAGATTCTACAGCCTTCGGAATTCACCGCCGGGACGGAGACCTTCAGATGCGGACAATGCAGAAACTGTTCGGTTCGCTCGCGGCACTGGCCTTGATGACCGCGCCGGTGCTGGCGAAGAATTCGAATACCCAGCCGCCGGACGAGAAATCCGCGGCATCGCCATGCCACACGCTGCAGCGCGGGCCCGATGGCGCGTGGATCGAAATCCCCTGCCAGGAAGTGGGGGCACCGGCACAAGCGCAGCCGAGGCCGACCGGCCGCGGCGCCGAGACGGCGCACAAGGCGGACTAGACTAGCCGCTTTCGGCCGCGCTTGCCGCTTGGTAAGGGGAGCACGGCTTGCAGGCATTCTCGCCTCGGCGACGACGGCAATCCGCCGCAAGGCGCGGATCGGCCGGCGATCATCCGGCCTCAACGCGGCAGGCCGCTCCCGGCGGAACCAGGCGGGAGCAGCCCCCGTGTCTCCCCTTGGAAGATAGATCGGGATTTTCGGCCGATATTCCCGCCAACTCAGAATTCGCCGAGTTCAGGCGGATCGAACCAGTTGGTCAGCGATAGGCCGCCGTCAACTGCGATCGCGGCCCCCGTGACATAGGCCGAGATGCGGTTCGACAGCACTGCGAGCGCCATCGGCGCGAGATCCGCAGGATTACCGAGGCGGCCGAGCGGGATGTGCCGGGCCAGCGCGGGATCGGCGACAAAACCGCCGGCGGCAATGGCGCCTGGCACCAGTGCATTGACCCGGATGCCATGGCGGCCGAACGTTTTGGCCAATTCCTTGACCAGCATCGCCATCGCCGCCTTGGCGGTCGAATAATGCGGCAGGTTGCGCGGCGTGCCGGCATGCAGTGAGGTCAGCAGCAGAAACGAGCCGGGCAGTTTGGCCTTGATGAGTTTGCGCGCCAGTTCGCGCGAGAGGTGAAAGCCGGCATCGATATTGACCGCATGCATCCGCATCCACGTCTCGTGGCTGACGCCAAAGACATGATCGGCCTCGCGCCGCGGCGGCGATGCCGAATGCACGAAATGCGTCACCCGGCCAAGAGCAGCCTCGCTGTCCGCCAGCAGCGCTTCGCGCACGGCGGCAAGGGCGAGGTCGCCGACGAAAGGGATCGCCAGCTCCGGCCGAGGCGAGGTTTTGATGGCGGCCGCGACCGTCTCCGGGTTGACGTCGGCGAACACGGTGCGCACCCCCTCGCCCGTCAGCGCCTGCGCGATGGCGCGGCCGATGCCGTTGCCGGCACCTGTCACCAGCGCCGCCTCGCGCGCGGGGTCGAAGGGCATGTCGAACAGGCTCATCCGTTGGGCTCCCGTGGCGAAAAACGCCAGCATACTACACAAAAAAATTCGTCATGCCCGGCCTTGTGCCGGGCATCCACGTCTTACCTTATCAGAGGCAAGAAAGACGTGGATGGCCGGGACGCCTAGCGCGAAGACGCGCTTCGCGCTCGTGCCCGGCCATGACGATCGTTCCAGGCCAGCTGAACCAACTTCCCGCGTTGCGCGAGGTTGGGCAACAATGGGATTTCGCCATGGCCACATCAGCCGCACCGTCCTCGCAGCCCGCACCGCCCCTGCTGTCGGCGCTATCGGGGTGGACCAGCGCCCAGCGCCACGTCGTGGCGGCAAGCTTTCTGGGCTGGACGCTGGACGCCTTCGATTTCTTCCTGCTGGTGTTCGTGCTGAAGGACATCGCCGCGGAGTTTCACACCGACATCTCCGATGTCACCTTCGCGATCCTCCTGACATTGGCGATGCGCCCGATCGGCGCCTTCCTGTTCGGCCGCGCCGCCGACCGCTTCGGCCGCCGCCCGACGCTGATGGTCGACATCGTGCTTTATTCGGTGCTCGAATTCGCCTCCGGCTTTTCGCCCAACCTGACCGTGCTCTTGATCCTGCGCGCGCTCTACGGCGTCGCCATGGGCGGCGAATGGGGCGTCGGCGCCTCGCTGACGATGGAGACCATTCCGCCGCATGCGCGCGGCTTCGTCTCCGGGCTGTTGCAGTCGGGATACCCGACCGGCTATTTCCTCGCCTCGATCGTCTATGGCGCCCTGTTCCAGTATATCGGCTGGCGCGGCATGTTCATGGTCGGCGTCATTCCCGCGCTGCTCGTACTCTATATCAGGCGCATGGTCCCGGAATCGCCGAGCTGGAGCAAAGAGGCCGCGGTCGAACGCGGCAGCACCTGGACGGTGGTGAAATCGCACTGGCAGCTCGGCATCTACGCGGTGGTGCTGATGACCGCGTTCAACTTTTTCAGCCACGGCACCCAGGACCTCTACCCGACCTTCCTGCAGGTCGAGCACAAGCTGTCGCCGCATGCGGTCGGCATCATCGCCGTGATCTACAATATCGGGGCGATCTGCGGCGGGATTTTCTTCGGCACGCTGTCGGAGCGTTTCGGGCGCCGCAACTGCATCGTCGTCTCGGCGCTGCTCTCGCTGCCGGTGATTCCGTTATGGGCTTTCTCGAGCAGTCCTGCCCTGCTCGCCGCCGGCGCGTTCCTGATGCAGTTCTTCGTCCAGGGCGCCTGGGGCGTGGTCCCCGTCCATCTCAACGAATTGTCGCCCGACACCGCGCGGGGGACCTTTCCCGGCTTCGTCTATCAGCTCGGCAATCTGCTCGCCTCCGTCAACGCCACCCTGCAGGCCGGCATCGCCACCGCATTCGCAGGCAATTACGGTCTCGCGCTCGCCCTCGTCGCCGGCATTGTCGCGGTCGTGATCGCGGGCCTGACGGCGGTCGGCACCGAGGCCAAGGGCATTGCGTTCGCCAAGGCTGCGCCTGCGGCGGAGTGACGAACTGGCATAGCCCGGCCCCAAAAAATAATGTCGGAATCGACGGCCCTGAAGCGTCCTTCGGGGCATCGGTCCATCCAGCCCCAACGAGGCACCCGTATGCTCTACGCCATTCTGGCCTATCACGTCGAAGACGAGATCGCTTCCCTGACGCCGCAGCAGGACACGGCGCTGATGGTCGATCTGAACAGGGTGCATGACCGGCTCAACCGGGAGAAGCGGATGGGACCGGCGGCGCGGCTCGGGGCGACCGAGTCGGCTTGCGTGTTGCGCGGGCCCGGTAACGGCGTGGTGACCGACGGGCCCTTCACCGAGTCCAAGGAGCAGTTGCTCGGCTTCTACGTCATCGACGGCGCCGACCGTGACGCGGCGATCGCCATCGCGCGCGATTTGCGCGAGGTCAATCCGTCCGCGATCTACGAAATCCGCCCCGTATTGGTCTATCGTCCCGGCATGGCGTTTCCGCTGACCGGGCGGACGGAGCCCGGACCCGAAAGCTGGGGGCACGGGGATCGACCAACGTCTCAGAAGAGTTGATCGCGAAGGTGCTGGCTTGCCTGAACGACAAAAAAACTGATCATCGCGTTCGCCCGCGCGGCTAGAAGCAGAGATTGGTGACGGCGTTTCCATGCTTGTCGCCAATGACGATCGGACATTCCAGCCGCTTCAGCGCCTTTTTGGCGTCTTCGTCGCCGAGCGCCGCCGCCCGCTGGTAATAGGCCTTGGCTGCCGCCGAATCCTTCGGGCCGCCGCGGCCTTCCTGCGCGAATGCGCCCATCCGCTCCAGCGCACCCGGATGATTTTGCGCGGCGGCTTTCTCGAACAGGGCGCGGGCACCGGCATCGTCCTTCGGCCCGCCGGTGCCGTCGGCCAGCATCAGGCCGAGCTGATATTGCGCTTCGGCATTGGTCTCGGCGGCCTTCGCCAGCAGCTCGCGCGCGCGAACCGGATCGGTCGATGCGGCGCCACCGCCGAGAGCTGCGAGATTGGTGACGCCGCGGGGATTGCCCGCCCGCGCCGCGCGCTCGAACAGTTTTCGCGCCTCGACCTCGTCCCTGGCAACGCCGGAGCCGGTTGCATAGAGCACGCCGAGTTCGACCATCGCCGAGGTCGAGCCCTTGTCGCTGGCCTTGCGCCAGGCCGCGATCGCCTCCGGCATCTGTCCTTTTGCCGCGTAAGCGCGGCCGAGCTGATAGAGCGCGCGCCGCGACGCGCCGGACGCGACCTTGCAGAATTTGATCGCGGTCGCGACATCCGCCGCCGCGACCTCGCCTACGCCCTTGACGTCGGCCGGCTTGTCGGGATCGGCGGGGTCGGCGGCAAGGCGATCGCACAGCACGAGATCGGCCGATTGCGCCCTCAGCCAATTCGGGGCAGCCAGCATCATCGCAGCGATCGCCATCGTCGGAATAGCGATGCGTGCTGCCGCCGCCAACGAAAACGCGCGGAACGGTTTCATCCTCTCGCCCATCCTGACCGGCACAAAGTAGCCTCGAAGGCAAAGTAGCTTCGAAGGATTGTCGAATTCAAGGCTCCAGCCCGCTGTCGCGCAGCATCGGGGCCACCTCGGGCGAAGCCAGATATTTCAACAGCCGGTCGGCCTGAACCACCCTCTGCGAGGCCGAAAGACGGCCGGCGGAAAATACCGCCGGTGTTTGCAGGTGACGCGGGATCGGTCCCACGACTTCAATGCCTGCCACCAGCTTCAATTCGCTGAGCTGTTGCACCGCGAGTTCGGCCTCGCCGCTGACCAGCAATTCCGCGGTCAAGCCTGAAGGAATGATCCGGGCGCGAGCGTTGATTGCAGGCGCGATCCCCATCCGCTCGATCAGGGCGGCGAAGAAAATGCCGCTGGCCCCGATGCGCGAATAGGCGACCGCGCGGGCGCCGAGCAGCGTCGCGCGCAGCGCCTCCTCGGTGGCGATGCCCGGATGATCCGCGCCGGCCTTCACCGCGATGCCGACGAAGGAGCGCGCGAGGTCGACGCGGCTGTCCGCGACCACGGTCCCCTGGCGGGCGAGATCACCAAGCGCTTCGCGCGTCAGGATCACGACGTCAGCGGCCTCGCCGCCACGCAACCGTTCCAGCAGCCCCAGCGTCGGCGCGAAATCGGCATCGATGCGCGCGCCGCCGGCCGCCTGATAGGGTTCGGCAAGGCCGCGCACCGCCCCCATCAAAGCGAGCGTCGAAAGCACGCGAATCTCGTTTTCCATCCGGCAGCCCTTGTCGCGGCCTCGCAACTTGCGGGCACGGCCGCTTCTAGCAGCCGGCCGCACGGCAGGTGAAGCGCGAACCAGCGCCGTCGCAACATTGCCGGGCCCAAAACGAAATGATCCGCCAAGGCGGTTCGCGCCTTGGCGGATCAGGTTGCGGCCTGGGTCCCCCCAAGCCCCGGGGAACGTAGTCGGTCGGCTTACGCCGCGGCGGCCTTGGCGGAAGTCGGCACCGAGGCGATCGTCTTCAGGATCTGGGAAGCGATCTGGTAGGGGTCGCCTTGCGAGTTCGGGCGGCGATCTTCCAGATAGCCCTTGTAGCCGTTATTGGCGAAGGAGTGGGGAACACGGATCGAGGCGCCGCGGTCGGCGATACCGTAGGTGAACTCGGTGATCGCGGCGGTCTCGTGCTTGCCGGTCAGGCGCATGTGGTTGTCGGGGCCGTAGACCGCGATGTGATCGGCGCGGTTGGCTTCGAACGCCTTCATCAACGCCTCGAAATACTCCTTGCCGCCGACTTCGCGCATGTAGGTGGTGGAGAAGTTGGCGTGCATGCCGGAGCCGTTCCAGTCGGTGTCGCCGAGCGGCTTGCAGTGGAATTCGATATCGACGCCGTATTTCTCGGTCAGGCGCAGCATCAGATAGCGGGCCATCCACATTTCGTCGGCGGCCTTTTTGGAGCCCTTGCCGAAGATCTGGAATTCCCACTGTCCTTTGGCGACTTCGGCGTTGATGCCTTCATGGTTGATGCCGGCGGCGAGGCAGAGGTCGAGATGCTCGTCCACCATCTTGCGCGCGATGTCGCCGACATTCTTGTAGCCGACGCCGGTGTAATAGGGTCCCTGCGGCGCCGGATAGCCGCTGGCAGGGAAGCCGAGCGGACGGCCGTCCTTGTAGAAGAAATATTCCTGCTCATAGCCGAACCAGGCGCCTTCGTCGTCGAGGATGGTGGCGCGCTTGTTCGAGGGGTGCGGGGTTTTGCCATCGGGCATCATGACTTCGCACATCACCAGCGCGCCATTGGTACGCGCGGCGTCGGGATAGATCGCAACCGGCTTGAGCACGCAATCCGAATTATGGCCTTCGGCTTGCAAGGTCGAGCTTCCGTCGAAGCCCCACAGCGGAAGCTGATCCAGCGTCGGAAATGAAGTGAATTCCTTGATCTGCGTTTTGCCGCGCAAATTCGGAGTCGGCGTATATCCGTCGAGCCAGATATACTCGAGCTTGTACTTGGTCATTGAGCCTCTCATGAGTTGATGATGCAAAAGGTGGGGAACCGAAGCTTATTGGTCACCACAAGCGTACCCGGCCACCATCGGCCATCCCTTACCAAGCAATTAAAGTGCCAATCGCTGCGTCGCGGGACGGCTTTCGCGACGTCGAAAGCGCCCGGGCGTTCATCCCTATGCCTACGAATTTGGGGTGCGGCAAAGACGCGCGGCCTGCATTTTTCGCGGGCGGTTGGACCGCTTGGCCGGGCCCAAATGAAGCCTGTTTACGGAGCAGAACCCTCGCTTTCGCCCCTTGCCGATTAAAGCCGCGGCAACCGCTGGCGCCCCGTTCCAAAAACCCGTCACGTCTCTGCAACCACCGCGACCGCTCAAGTGTTAGCCAGTCCGTGGATGCTTCTGGAGAAGCAAAACGGGAAATGCCTACAATTTATACACGAAATGACTTTCCCTTGATCAGGTTGCGTCAGCGGCAAGCACGGACGATATCGAATTCAGTAACCTCACGAGAACGAGTCGGGCGCAGCATCAGATAAAGTGCTCGACACCAGGAGAGATAAAATGAATTCGAGTTTGAATAACGGATCCGCCAGGATCTACCAATTCCCCGCCGGGGGCCGCGCGGCACTCGGCGGACGTCGCCATGAAGAGACCAAATCGGCAACCGTCCAGGATTCGACGCGGGTGAACGAGGCTGGCTGCAGCGGCAGCTGGTACCACGAAGCGGCAATCCAGGAATCGAAGCCGGTGTGGGAGCGTTGATGCTATCAGCAAGTCCGGTTCTGCCGCGTTGTCGGCTCGCGATACGACGGTCAAATGCCTGACAGGGGTCGAAACGAAAACGTTTCGGCCCTTTTGCTTATGTCCGTTCGCAGGCCGTTGCCGGCCGCCTCGCATGCCTGACCGTGGTGCCGGCCTTGGTGATCGACAGCGTCACGCCGCCCGACCGGCCCGCCGTCGATCTGCAAATAAGCCCGCTTGTCGTAGTCGAAAAATCCGACAATGAACTGAGTGCCGTCGGCACAGCGATAGTTCTGAAAAGTCTGCGCCGTCGCCGATGAAGGTCCGGCCGCCGCGGCCACGAAGACCATCGCGCCGAAAATGGATAAGTCTCGCGGTTTCATGTTCGCCCCCGGTGAATCACCAGTATAAGCGAGGCCAAGGCCAGCGATACCTCTCGCCGGTCATTTCCCCGCCGCGAAGCATGGCTTAAGCTAAAGCCCTCATGTCAGATTCCCCTCCCCGTCATCTCAATCTCGCCGGCGCCAGCAATTTTCGCGATCTCGGCGGCTATCCGGGCCGCGATGGCCGCATGGTGCGCTGGCGGCAGATCTTCCGCTCCAACCATCTCGGGCATCTCACCGCGGCCGATATCGAGGTGCTGCGCCCGCTCGGGCTCAGAAGCGCGTTCGATTTTCGCGGCACTGAGGAGCGCGTCGAGGCGCTGTGCGGACTGGAGGAAATCGCGGTTCATTCGTTGCCGGTCGAGCCGACGGTGGTAGCATCGCTGCGGGCGCGGCGCGCCACGGGCGTGGCGCTGTCGCCGGCCGATGCACTGGAAGTGATGCGCGATTCCTACCGCAATTATGTGCGCGACAACACGGCAAGCTACCGGGCGCTGTTTGCGCATCTGCTCGAGGATCGCGCGCCGCTCGTGATCCACTGCACCGCCGGCAAGGACCGCACCGGCTTTGCCTGCGCGCTGATCCTGCACGCGCTCGGCGTGCCGGGTGAGGTGATCTCAGAGGATTACCTCTTGACCAACCGCTTCTATCGCCGCGACCCCACAGCCTCCAGCGACCTCCCCGATGAGGTCCGCGAGGTGCTCGGGACGGTGCAAACCTCGTTCCTGGCCGCAGCCTTCGAGGCGATCGGCGCCGACTACGGCAATCTCGAAGGCTATTTCAGCGACGGGCTGGGCTTAGGCGCAAAGGAGCGCGCGGGGCTGGAGGCACGCTATCTGGAACGATGAACTCCCGGCCCTTGGGCCGAGAGTCGTGAACGCTTACGCTGCCGCTTCCATTTCCGCGTCGAGATCGGCGATGACGTCCTCGAACGCCGAGATCGCCTGCTGAACGGCTGCGATCTGCATCAATTCCCAGCTGCTCACCGGGCCGCGACGGTTCTGAAGTGCGACAATCATGTCGCGCCGCTGTTCCTTGAGCTGGACGAGCGGCAAACCGTGGTCAGCGAGATTTCTCATGATGTCTTCCATCCCATGTCTTGGACGAGCATGGCCGTAGCCTAGCGCGGCCGATCTGCGATCCGCTTACAGAAGTCGCGCAAATTTTAGCTAATAGCGGGGTAACCGTGGTTCTACGGGTTCAAACCATCGGCGGCGGCGCGCCGGCGATTGCGCCATAAAGCGCCTCCGTTACGGAGTTGGTGGCCCACTTGCTCATATGAAGCCGGTCGTTGTCGGTCGGATCCATCAGTTCATCGATCGGAATGCCGTCCTGGACGCACCAGTATTCCATCAGCGCGAAGCGGTGAAAGACGTTGACCCTGGCATTCGCGGCAGCGGTTTCGATCCGTGACAGGATGTCCTTTGCCCGCGCGATCTTCTCCGGCTTGATGATCGCCGTCGTGTATTGCAGGTCCATCAGCACCACATCCATCGAAAGGCCCGCGAGCCAATCCAGTCCTGCCGCGATCGCTGCTCCCACGTCGTCGGGACTATAGACCTCATCGTGGAACACCGCGTTGGCACCGACCTGCCAGATCACCAGCTCCGGCGCCTCGCCGATCACATCCGGCTCGAAACGCGCTAATTCCTCCGGAGATTCCTGGCCGCCAAGTCCCCGGTTAAGCACGTCGATCATCCGGCCGTAATTGTTGTGCCTCAGTGCCAGTTCGAGCCGGTGCGGATAGGGCACGATGGCTGCCCTCGCCGGCCGTCGATGACGAGCCGATCGCCACGATCCGGGTTCTGCGCTGGCGTTTAAGGCTCTGCACCAGATGCGGAAGCGGATATTTGAACGCAACGATATCAGGGTGGCTCACGCAGGGTCGTGGAACGTCGGGCATGCCAAAACATCCTCTGCGGGAATAGATGATGGAATGCTCGCATTGGAGCCCAATCATGCGCCATTGCAAATGAAATTCTGCTGACGATAGTGTGCGCTGCCCTGTCGATCCGAGGAGGCCCCCGATGGATGGAAAAGTCGTTGTCGTCACCGGCGCGCTGGGTGCGCTGGGCAAGGTGGTCGCGGAAACAGCCCATGCGCGGGGCGCACGCGTTGCCGGCGTCGATCATGCGGCCTCGCAGATGCCGGCCACCGCGGAGCGGATGGAAATCGGCGGCGTCGATCTCTCCGATGCCGCGCAGGCGAAAAAGGCCATCGATGCGGTCGCCGCGCATTTCGGCAGGCTGGACGTAGTGATCAATATCGCCGGCGGCTTCGCGTTCGAGACGGTCGCCGAGGGCGATGCAAAAACCTGGCAGCGCATGTTTGCGCTCAACGTACTGACTGCGCTCAATACGTCGCGGGCGGCGATCCCGCATCTGTCGGCGTCGCCTGCAGGGAGAATCGTCAATGTCGGCGCGATGGGCGCGCTGCAGGCGGGATCGGGCATGGGCGCCTATGCCGCGTCGAAATCCGGCGTGCACCGCCTCACCGAGGCGATGGCGGCCGAATGGAAGGGCAAGATCACCGTCAATGCGGTGTTGCCTTCGACCATCGACACCGCGGCCAACCGCGCCAGCATGCCGAATGCGGACTTTGCAAAATGGGTGCGGCCGGAGGAACTCGCCGAGGTGATCCTGTTCCTCGCCAGCGACGCCGCCAGCGCCGTCACCGGCGCGCTGCTGCCGGTCAATGGAAGGGTTTAGGCCTCCGCCAGCTTCCTCAACACCGCGCTGAAGCGGATGCTGCGCTTACCGGCGAGCGCGGTGGCCTCCGCAACCGCGCCGTCGGCGTCATAGGTGCCGGAAAAGCCGATGCCGACCTCGTAGCCGCCGAATACCGTCCGTTCGCCCTGGCTCGGGGTGTGCTCGTGGTTGACGAGTTCGCCTTTCCACCTGCCGCCGGCGCTGGTGTAGGCACCGACATAATCGAAAAACCCGTCGCCGCCGCGGATCCGGCCGTCATGCAGCACCATGACGCCGGTATTGCCGCCGTCGATGCCGTCGAGCATCCGGATATGAATCGAATAGAGGCCGTTCGGGATGCCGTCTATTCCGGGCTGCCTCGCGAGCGGCGCGGCCGCTTCGCTGATCGGGGTCATCACCGAGCTGAAGGCGATATAGGGTAACTGGATGGTGCCGCCCTCGAAGACATATCGTTCGCCCTGTGGCCTTCCCTTGAGCGAGAGCGTGATCTTGTCGGTCTTGAACAAGGGCTGGAAATTGGGATCCTCATTGTGGCGCACCGTGGATATCTCGACCGATACCTCGCCGTCAGCGGATTCCCGGTAGCTGCCGATGAACGCAAACGCCGAATTGCCGCCCATCATCTTGCCGTCATAGACATAGACAACCCCGCGGCGCGAACCCTGCGCCGTCCGCATCTCGACCTTGTAGAGCCCCTTCAGCATTGGTGCTCCGGCCACTCTCCTTGCTACGCGTTTGCCTACGCCGCTCTCGACGGCGGCGTAGCGTGCCGCTCAATCGCCGCGCAGCGTACCATCGCGCACGACCATGACGCCCTGATTGCCGCCGTTGACGCCGTCAAGCATCTCCACGGTGATGTGGTAGAGCCCATTCATGATCATGACATGTCAGCGCCCGGCTGGTCCCGTGCCGACGATAGCCGTTCCGGTGTCGATTGATCAACGATCCGGCTAGACTGGGCGGCACTGAGTCGCATCGGCGACCTCGGCACCGGAGCCTAGGCTGGAGTCCCTTTGGAAACCGCGCTTTATCTGCCCGTCAAACGCTTCCTCGAAAAGCTCGGCTTCACGGTCAAGGGTGAAGTCGGCGGCTGCGACCTGGTGGCGCTGAGCGGCGACGATCCGCCGATCGTGGTGATCGGCGAGTTGAAGCTTTCCTTCAATCTCGAACTGGTGCTGCAGGCGGTCGACCGCGCCGGCGCCTGCGATGAGGTCTGGCTTGCCGCCAAACTGTCGGCCAGCGGCAAGGGCCGCGAGAGCGACGCGCGTTATCGCAATCTCTGCCGGCGGCTCGGCTTCGGCATGCTGGCGGTCACCCGCTCGGGCGACGTCGAGGTGATCGTCAAGCCGCCGACGACGGCGCCGCGCCGCAATCCGAAGAAGCGCTCCCGCCTCGTCGCCGAACACGTCAGGCGCAAGGGCGACCCCGCCCTCGGCGGAAGCACCCGCGCTCCGATCATGACGGCCTATCGCCAGCAGGCGCTGGCCTGCGCGTCGGCGCTGTCGCGCGGACCGCAGCGGGTACGCGATCTCAGGCTGGACTTTCCCGACGCAGCGAAAATCCTGCTGCACAACGTCTATGGCTGGTTCGACCGGGCCGAGCGCGGCATCTATGTCCTGACCGATGCCGGACGCGCCGCCTTGAAACGCTGGCCGCAGCAGCCGGCGGATTTTGCGGACACCGCCGATTCGGCGCCATGACGTTGACGTGAAACGAAAGACGGGAGGGCGCGATGATCATGGTGACCGGCAGCGTGACGGCCCGCACGGAATCCTTCCAGGAGGTCAGGCGATTGAGCCTCGAACACGTCTATCGCTCACGCCTGGAGCCCGGCTGCATCGTTCATGCCGTGCATGCCGATTGCGAGAATCCGCTGCGGCTGGTGTTCATCGAACAATGGGCCGATCGCGCCGCGCTATCCGCCCATTTCGCGGTGCCGGCGTCGCGCGATTTTGTCCGCGCGCTGCAGCCGCTCGCCTCGGCGGCTGCGACGCTGGAGATTTATGACGCCACGAGGCTGGAAAAGCTGTGAAGCCTCACAATGCATGGCTGGTTTGCCATACCAATTTCATATTGCAATGCAACATGAGGACTCCTAGGTATCTCTGATCGAACGAGAGGCCCCGATGAGCGAAGACTGGAATACCAAATATGGTACGCGGCGCGTCCGGCGCGATCCGCCGACGCTGGACGAGGCGATTTTCGCCGCGATCGGTATCACCGACGACCAGAACGAACAGGCGGAAATCGCCGCTTCGCTGATGGGGCTGCCGATCGAATCCGTCACCGCTGAAGTGAAGAAAATGGCCCGTAGTTCGGCGCGTTCCTCGACCCGCGTCATCGCAGGCGAACAGGGCGCGCAGCGTTCGGTCGTGGTCGAACGCCGGGTTGTCAGACGGTTCGGCAACGACAAGCGCACCGGGACCTGAGCCGCGGCTCATTTGCGGTAATTCCACTGATCCCCGATCAGCCGGCCCGCCGCAGGCAACCGGCGCTCAGGCCGCCCTGCCCCAGCCATACATCCGCAGCACGGCCTTCCAATAGACGCGGTTGAGGTTGATCGCCGCGCGCAGGGAATCGGCGGGCGCTGCGATCGCGAGCTTTACCAATTCGAGCTGCGATGGCGGCTTCAGATCGATGATGCCAGTGGATTCGCCGCGGACAAAGTTGAGCTGCGCGCCGAACTTGCCGGCGAGCGCCCGCATCGCCTGATTCTCCGCGCTGGTGGTGATCCGCAGCGCGCCGTAGCCTTTCAGGCGCGCCTCCGCGATCAGCCTCTGGAACAGGCTGCTGCCCACGCCGCGCCGCCGCACCACGGCTTCCACGCTGAACGCAATTTCGGGCAACCCGTCGGGTGACCGCTCGGGGGAATGCAGCTCCGCGGCACCGCGCACCACGCCGTCCTCGAGATAGGCGACAACCAAGGTGCCATCGCTTGCGCATTTCGCGGCATAGCGTTCGATGAAGCTGTCATCCAGGAAGCCGTTGAAACGGTCGTGACGGCTGTGCGGACCGAGCCGCAGCAGATGGTCCCTCAGCAGTGGCAGTTCCTGTTCGCGCAGGGTTCGAACGTAACCACGCAGCGGCGCCGAACGAGCGATATCCTTGTGGTGCATTTCATAACTCCTCTTGGAAGCCCTCGAGGAGGCGTCGAATCCCTATACCTAACATATTGTGCATTGCAGCATGGAATTCAAGGGTGCTTCCAGCCTGAAATCACGGCAGAAGATCGCGCCCCAATGGTTGCGGATTTATGCCAGCACCATCTGGGTCTGGGTCACGACCGCCACCAGCTTGCCATCCTCGGTCTCCAGCCGCGTCTGCCAGACCTGGGTGCGGCGGCCGCGGTGGATCGGCGTTGCGGTCGCGATCAGGATCGTTCCCTCGCCGGCGCCGCGGATGAAATTGGTCTTGCTTTCGAGCGTGGTGGTGCCCTTGGCCTCCGCAGGCAGGTTGATCACGGTTGCCGCCGCTCCGACCGAATCCGCAAATGCCATGATCGCCCCGCCGTGAATGGTCTGGCCGGCGGTGCAGAGATCAGGCCGAACCAGCATCCGCGCCACCACACGATCCGGTTCCGCTTCGATGAACGTCACGCCTTTCAGCGTCGCAAAGGGCATTTGCATCGCATTGATTTTTTCAAGCGGCGTCATGGCCGGTCGTGCTCCCCGTTTGCCTCAACGTTTTCTGAAATGATGGATGGCCGGGTCAGGCGCGGCAATGACCTCGGAGGTAGTCACACCTTTTCTACCCCGCACCATTCCGCGATGAACAGGGCCGTCGCCTTGGTGGACTTCCGCAGCGACTCCAGATCGACATATTCGTTAAAGCCGTGCATCGCGGCACCGGAAGCGCCGAAGCACAGGCTCGGGATGTTGTAGTTGAGCCCATAGAAGCGGGTGTCGGTGAGCGCGGTGAAGACGAGATCCTGCACCGCACCGCCATAGACGGCGTTGAACGCCTTGCCAAACGCCGCTTCCGCTTCCGCCGAATCCCTCAGCTCGTAGCCTTCCGACAGGAAGCCGGACCATTCCACGTCGGGGGGATTGTTGGAGAGGAAGCGGTGATCGCGCGCCGCCGTCGAGACGCAGCCGAGTATCTCGGCCTGGCAATCGGCGACCGACCAGCCCGGCAGGATCGCGATCCGGCAATCGACGTCGCACCAGGCCGGCACGCTGGAGGCCCAGTCGCCGCCCTTGATGATGCCGGGGTTGAAGTTGATCGGATGCGTCACCGCCCTGAAATGGCGATCGGCTTTGGCGCGCTCGTTCCATTCGGCTTCGAGTTTTTCCAGCGCTCGGATCAGATGATAGGCCGCGGTGATCGCATTCGAGCCGCTTCCGGCCTCGAACACATGCACCGGATGGCCGCGCACTTTCAGCCGAAACCAGATCACGCCGACCTGCGAGCGCACCATCCGGCCCGAGGTCGGCTCGGGAATGAAACAGGCGTCGGCGCGATAGCCGCGCTGCAGGGTGGAAAGCGCGCCAACGCCCGTGCTCTCCTCCTCGATGACGGACTGAAAATGAATCCGCGCGGTCGGTGCAAAACCTGCGGCCTTGATGGCGTCGAGCGCTGCGAGCGCGCCGATGGTGCCGGATTTCATGTCGCAGGCGCCGCGGCCATACATCCTGCCGTCCCTCACGACCGGCGAGAACGGCGGTGTCTCCCACATCTCCAGCGGCCCGGGTGGAACCACGTCGCAATGTCCCTGCAGGATCAGCGATTTTCCGACGTTTTTGGCCGGCCGGTAGGTGCCGACCACGGTACGCGCTTTTGAGAAGTCATGCAGAATCGGACCGAAGCCGCGCAGGTCCTTCAATTCGTCGACGTCGATATGCCAGTCGTCGACCTCGTAGCCGCGCTGCCGCAGCAGATCGCCGATCATGTCCTGGCACGGCCCCTCGGCGCCCCGGGTCGAGGGAATGGCGATAAAATCCCGCGTGGTGGCGAGTTGTGCGTCGAAACCGGCATCGACCGCATCGAGGATTTTCTGCCTGGTATCGATGGCGTTCATTTGTCGTCCCTGTCCCGTTGCCGCTTTCAGAATCGCGGCCGCGCCAATACAGTCACTGTTCGCGCCATGGAGACACGGATGCCAGCCAACCGCAATATTCTGTATCTCCTCATCGGCGCGCTGGTCGTCGCCGTGGGCGTGCTCGGCTACAATCTCTACCAATCCAAAAAGGAACCCCAGGGCTTGCAGATCAATCTCGGGCCAAACGGGGTGAAGATTCAAAACAAGTGAGAGCGGACCCGCCGATCATGACCAGCGCACACATCAGGCTTGCTGCGATGCTGCTGCTTTGTGGCCTCACGCTATGGCCGCTTCCGTCATCGGCACTCCAAGGCCAGGTGTCCCGGGAGCAGGATATCGTCAATTTGCAGCTCGGCCAGCGCATCAAGGTTGACGACGGAACCTGCCCCGCCGGTCAGATCAAGGAAATCTCGGGCTCCAAAATGACCGCGGCAGGCGTGGTCCGCGCGCAGAAATGCATCCCGCGCATCAACAAGAATGGCGGCGCCAAACATTAGCTGGCGCGAAAATGCCGGCGGACATTCCTGCCGGCCGGCTCCAGTTCTGAAGGTTCAGCGCGTGAGCCCAACTAATTCGCCGGGTCGAACATGCATTGCAGCGTCGGCCTGGCAATCTTGGTGAAGGTTGCGCCGATTTCGGATTGTTTTGCGGCCGGGACCCATTCGGTCTCGATAGTGGGCACGCCGGTCTCGCTGATGCCCCGCAGCAACGCTTCGCGCAGGTCGTCGTCCTCGACCGCCGCCGCCGCATAATCATGCAGGCATCCGCACACCGTCTCCGGATGGGCCCAACGCCCCACCATATGGGGCGCGCAGAGCCGGACGAATTCTCCGCGTGGATCGGGCAACCGCTGCAACGAGCGGAACTGAACCTGCTGAACGTCGGTCTGCGGCACTTGCGCCTGCGCCGAACCAAAAAGCCCGAACGACGCTGCGATTACGAGGGCACTGATGCGAAAACCCATGACGGCCTTACCAACAATCCTGGAGCCCAACTCGACCGCGACCTAGCGGACTGCGACCACCAGCGAAGGGGCCGGGGTGGCAATTGGCGAGCCGTTGTAGCTGAAGGTTCCAATCCCCGGCAGGCTGCTGTCCTGCAGGCCGGCGACGGACGGACCAGCCAGCACGAAGGCGAAAGCCAGGATGAAGCAGAGGGTTCGCATGTGACGGTCTCCGGTGTTCGGTTCCAGCGCTGTCCGCCGTTGTGTTGGCTGGTTGATAACCATGTGCCGTTTCCGGAGTTCTGCGCCAAAAGCGAAAAATGGTTTCGTCGCGCGGGGAATTGTTTCGTCGCGCCGGTCCGACGAAACATTGGTCAAAAAAGGCCAATCTTTTCAGTGAGATCAATCGCTGGAGCGCGTTGCCAGTGGTTCATTGGACGAGTCGGGTGTGGTTCACCGGCCTAGTTGGGCCACAATATCCAGCGCAGGTTGGGCGATCGGAGGCCCACGATAATCAAAGGTGCCGACCCCCGGCAGGTCGCCATCCGCCGGACCGGCGAGCGAAGGACCGCTCAGAACCAAAACAGCGGCGATGATGCAGCCAAGGACGCGCATGGACGTCTCCATTAACCATTACGAAAATGAGACGCCCGCAAAGAGCTGCTGGTTCGACCGATGGAGCTGCTTTTTAAGTCTTTCCGGTGGAAAAGCCTGGCGGCACCTCAGCCACCATGAACCGGAGCGTCGGACCGGCCGACCCAATATGACGGCCTTGCAACCTTCCTGGGCACTCGCGCGTTGCAATTCAACAAATAACAAGGGGGGATTCAGTCGTGAGCCATGACGACAACGACGTCGGCAACAAATCCCCGCGCAGGCCCGGTCAGCCGCGGATCGACCAGCAGAACACCCCGATGAAGGAACGGCCCCGTATTTGTGTGGCGATGGCGCAGCAATGCGCCGACAGCGGCAACCAATCGGCGCCGCAAAAGCTCGTGCATTTGGTCGGGTGCCGCGACCCGAAGTCGTGGGTCCGCCCGCACCCCGTCCCGCAAAGATCCTAGATTACAGGCGCTTCACTGAAAGAACTCACCGCATTTCTGAACGCTGGTGTCGGCGGCGCCCCATGGCATGATCGGAACTGAGGAGGTCGAATTCTTCGGCGAGCCTTCGATCAGCCTGTCCGAATAGACCATGTAGACCAGAACATTGCGCTTGGCGTCGCAGCCGCGGACGATCTGCATTTTCTTGAAGAACAGTGAGCGCCGCTGCCGGAACATATCGTCGCCCTGCCCGAGCTTGCCCTTGAAATGGATCGGGCCGATCTGGCGACAAGCCAGAGAAATATCAGACACTTGCTCGGCAACCCCGAGCCAGCCCTTGTAGCCGCCTTTTTCCGGTACCGTGAAATGGCAGGCCACCCCCTCGACCTCGGGGTCGTCGACGCCATAGGTCGCGAGCTTGTCGTTCGGGCTCAGCAGTTTGAACACGGTCGAGCGGCGAAAAATCAGATCAGGCTCATCGGCAGCAAGCGCGCCCGAAGCAGTCCCCACCGCCAGGGCGAGCACCAGCAAGACCAGAGGTTTCCACCTAGTGTCATCAGGCGTTAGGGCTTTGCGTGTCATGTCTGTCTCCGGTGGGGGGCTTCCGCCCATCTAGGTGCGGGGGTGCTCCGCAGGAAGGCTGACGGTAACGGGTGCCGTCGACCGTTTAACCCGCTGTGAGGCTTTTTTGTTACGCTGGGCTCGAAAATCACAGGCTATTACAGGTCCTGCGCTGGTGAACGGACCTTTCGTCTGTAACACTAATTGAGCTATGGGCTGAGGATTCGAGGATGGTACGCGTGGGCGTAGACAGGACGGGTTTGACGACCGGAAGGCTTTGGCGAGTTGCCGTTTTGACGGCAGCCGGAGCCATTGGCACCGCTTCGCAGGCGGAGGCTGCCCTTTACTACTGGTCGGATTCCGATTCCGGATATTCCCGGCCCGGACCGGCAGCGCCGCAGCGGCGGCAAAAACCTCGCCGCCAGCAGGCCAAGAAGATCGAACTGCCCGAGAAGGAATCTGCCAAGCCGCAGGGACCGCTGGTGATCTCGATCTCGATCGACCATCAGAACGTGAAGGTCTACGACGACCGTGGCTTCTTCGCCGAAGGCCCGGTCTCGACCGGCATGAAGGGCCATCCGACGCCGATGGGGGTCTTCAGCGTCATCGAAAAGCAGAAGATGCACCATTCCAACATCTACAGCGGCGCGCCGATGCCGTTTATGCAGCGGATTACCTGGTCGGGCGTCGCCATGCATGCCGGCGTATTGCCGGGCTATCCGGCGTCGCATGGCTGCATCCGCATGCCGGCGGCGTTTGCCGTCAAGATGTACGGTTGGACCCGATTGGGCGCGCGCGTCCTCATCACTCCCGGCGAACTCTCGCCGGAAAGCTTTTCGCATCCGCTTTTGGTCGCGCAGAAGGTGGTGCCGCAGCCGACCCCCGTCGCCGAACCGCAGGCCGACGCGCCTGTGGCGCCGAAGTCCGACAAGGCTTCCGATGCCGGCACCACGGACAAACCAGCGATTTCCGAGGCCAGGCTTGAACTGAGATCGACCGTCGGTCACCTCGAGCGCTCGCGCCAGGCCATGGACCAGGCGACAACTCCCACGTCGTTGCGCGAACAGACCCATACGGCCGACGCCAGCGGCGACATGCCCACGAGCCGCCCCCCGGCCACGATGACCGACGCCGCGGGTGGCAACGCGCCACCGCATCAGGAGCCCGCGACAAGAGCCGATGACATGCCGCCGGCCGCCGCCGTGGACGCCGCATCGGCCAAGGCCGGTGAGGCATCGACGCCTGCTGAGACGCTAAAATCGGAAGAAACCAAATCCGAAGTTGCAAAATCGGAAGCCGAACGGGCCGCCGCAAAACCTGTTGAAACCGCCGCGCCCGACGAAAAATCGGCCGAGAGCAAATCGTCCGAAGCCGCGGCTGCCGAAGTCAAGCCCGCCGAGGCCGGCGCAGCCGATCCGACCGCTGACAAGCCGGATCAGGCCGTCGTCGCCGCGCAACCGGCCGGCGACGCCGCCAAGACTGATGACGTCAAGGCCGACGACGTGAAGGTCGACGCGGCAAAGGCCGACACCCCGGCTGTGAGCGAGATGCCGGACCCCAAGCCCGAAGCCGTCAGGCCGGTGGCGAGTTCCAGCCCAGCCGCGCCTGAAGCGAAGAAGGATGACGCCCGCCTACCCCCCGAAATCGCCAAGCCGGCTGCCGCAAAACCCGAAAAGACGATCTCCGCAGCGCCGAAGCGCGCCGGTCAGATCGCCGTGTTCATCAGCCGCAAGGACGGAAAGCTCTATGTGCGGCAGAATTTCGCGCCGCTGTTCGATGCGCCCGTGACGATCGCGCCCAGCGACCGGCCGCTGGGAACGCATGTCTTTACGGCGGAGATCGACAAGAACGACAGCAATGTCGTGCACTGGTCGGTGGTCTCGCTGCCGGTGCCGCGCCATGCCGCGCGGCGCGACGAGGACGAACGCGTCTCCTCGCGCAGAGGCAAGCACCCAAGCACCGCGGTCGTTGAGACGAAGCCAGTGCCGGCGCCGGACAGCCCTGCCGAGGCGCTGGATCGCATCACCATCCCGGCGGATGTCATGGCGCGCATCACTGACGCGCTCACCACGGGCGCCTCGATCGTGGTTTCCGATCAGGGCATCAACCAGGGCGAAACCGGCGAAGGAACGGATTTCATCGTTTCGCTGCGCTAGCAATGCTTCGGCGTTACAGTTGAGCGGCCGGTCGCTTTGGTCAGGAGGCTGGGCTAAAACACCGCCGGCATGAACCAGCTTTCCGCCCCGCCCTTGACGACTGCCCCGACAAATGACGTTGCGAGGGACGCCTTCGACCGGCTGACATTTCTCGGCTGGCGGTGGGGACTGGCGGCCATTGTCGCCGGCCTTGCCACATCCTTCTTCCTGTTCGGCTACGCGCTGGTGTATTGGCGCAACGCCGACATGGATTTCATGGTGATCTACAACGCGCTTGTCATGAACGACGGCAAGCCGCAGCTGTTCTTCGACCACACCGCCTACATCACCATCCTCTCGCTAAAACTCTGGTTTCGGCTGCTGCATGCGCTCGGACTGCTCGACGCCTGGTCGCTACCTTCGATTCCTCCGGCAACCGATGTACCCGCATTCGATGCCGCGATGACGCAGGCGGTTCGCGCCGGGCGCCTGCTGGCCTTCCTGATCGCCGCCGCTTGCGTGCTGATTTTCGCACAACTGATCCGTCGTATGCTGCGCGACTGGCGTGTCGCGCTACCGGCCGTGCTGGCATTCGCGCTTTCCGGCGGCATCGCCGTGCATTCGCGGATCCTGCGCAGCGAGTTGGTCGCAGCCTGTCCTGTCATCTTCGCGTTGATGCTCCTGATCGTCGTCGGACGCCGCGGCAGTGTCGCGCGACCATTATGGATGGCGGTCGCGGCCTCCTTGTGCGTGCTTGGCCTCGAGAACAAGGTGCAGGCGATTTTGCTGATCGCGGCACTGCCACTCCTGATCCTGCCGTTCGGAACAGCGGCAAGCCCAAGCGTCGCGTTCTGGCGCAACACGCCATGGCGCTGGCTGGCCGCGGGCTTCGCGGCGATAGCAGCGTTCGCCGCGGCATGGCTGGCATGGCCGCTGGTTGCGATCGGCTTTGACCGCTCCTTGCTCGATGCCGCGCAGTTCCATCCGCTGTTGCTGGGCCGCTTCGGCATCTATCAGGTGCTGCTATCGGTCCTGATCGGCGTCTGCATGATCGCCTATGCCGCCGTCTGGCGCGTCAGCGCGGCCGAGACGCTGGCATCGATGGCAGCAATTGCCGCCGGCGCCTTGATCGCGCTGCTCGTGCTCGACCTCGACTACAACGCGCGCGACGTGATTGCCGTGTTCAATCCGCTCGAAAAAATGCTGACGTTCGCCGACACCACGACATCCGACGTCGCGAACGGATCGAACCTGGCGGGCATGGCATGGCTGCTGCTCGACGGGGTTGCTTCCGTTCTCGCGCGCTACACTTTTTTCCTGCACTCCTCGCCGCGTCCAACGGTGTTCCTGACCTGGTTGATTGTCCCCGGCATCATCTATGCGTGGCGGCGCGGCGAAAGGCTGGCCGCGATCCAGGCGCTGGCGCTGCTTCTGGCCGCGATCGGGATCGACGCGCTCGGCGTGCGGCGCGGGCTTAAATCCGAATATTTTATCTTTACCGATCCGCTGATCATCCTCTCCGGCGCCATCCTGCTCGACAGCTTGGGCGATCTACGCTTGCGCCGATGGACCTACACGGTCGCCATGGTGCTGTTCGGTTTGCATATCGCCGTCGGCCAAGCCGAGCCGATCAAATATGCCTTCATGCGCCGGGGACCGGAATCGATCTGCGAATGGAACAGCTATTACATGCCGCTATTGCCGCTGCCCTGGTGCAAGTCCGCGCCGCCGCGGCCGTAACGGCTTGTTGAGCGGCGGCCGTGTGCCAGTTGGGCTATCGTTGCCGGGTCCGGATCGTCACGCATCGACATGGGGAGCTGCCATGATCAACCGCAGGACCGTTTTCACTGCAGCGCTGGCAGCGATCGCGTGCCCCGCCGTGACACGAACGGCTTTCGCGCAGCCGGCCATGAGCCGGATCACGGCCTATGCGTTTTCATTCCCGGCGCTTGACGGCGGCGACCTCAGGCTGGCCGAATACACGGGACGTCCGCTCGTGATCGTCAATACCGCATCGTTATGCGGCTACACGCCGCAATATGCCGGTTTGCAGCAGTTGTGGACCGAGTTTGAAGGACGCGGCCTGATGATGATCGGCGTTCCCTCCAACGATTTCGGCGGACAGGAGCCGGGCGGCCCAACCGAGATCGCGGAGACGGCACAGCATCAATACGGCGTTACCTTTCCGATCGCGGCCAAGACCGTGGTGAAGGGTCCGAATGCGCATCCGTTCTACAGATGGGCCGCGGACGCGCGGCCCAGGGATGTTCCGCACTGGAACTTCCACAAATACCTGATCGGCCGCGACGGCTACATCGCGGAAGTCTTTCCCGAGACCGTCGAGCCTACCGATACGCGGGTCAAGACCGCCATCGCGCGGGTGCTGGCAGATACCTGACCGACCTGCGTTTTGCGGGATTAACCGGTTCGGCAGCAAATCGGCATGATCAGATAAAAGCCGTTGCCGTGGCGGCGTGGGTCCAACTAGGCTAGTATTCGCAGGGGCAGGAAAAGCACGGACGATGGCTGAAAGCCGTGGCCGGGCACGGGATCAGCTTAAGGGAAGAATACGATGCGTATTGCGGCAGGATTGATCTTTGCAGGCGCGGTTTCGCTCCATGCGTCAGGTTTGGCCTGGTCGCAGACCGCGCCGACGACGGGAGCCGCGGCCCCCGTTGCGGCCCCGCAGGCTACCCCTGCGCCGGCTCCCGCCGCCGCGCCTGTGCCCGCCAAGGCGGCCTGCGGCAATCCCAACGCGCTTGGCATCGCCCGCACCGTTGAAATCGACACCACCGGCGGACCCGGTTTCGGTTTTGAGCACTTCAAGCAACTGGATTTCCTGCGCGACCATGAGGTGGTGCTGACCTTCGACGACGGCCCTTGGCCGGTCAATACGCCCTCGGTACTGAAGATCCTGGCGGATGAGTGCACCACCGGCATCTTCTTCTCGATCGGCAAGCACGCGACCTATTATCCGGAAATCCTGAAGGAGGTGCTCGCGGCCGGCCACACCATCGGATCCCACACCTGGTCGCATGCAACGCTAACCAACAAGAAGCTGACCGAAGACCAGCGCAAGGAGGAAATCGAAAAGGGTTTCAGCGCGGTGAAATGGGCCCTCGGCGGCGTTTCGCCCGCGCCGTTCTTCCGCTTCCCGGCGCTGCAGCATCCGCCGGAAATGGTGACCTATCTGGGCACCCGGAACATCGCGATGTTCTCCTGCGACCTCGACTCCTTCGATTTCAAGGCGCGCAACGCGCAGCAGGTGATCGACGTCACCATGAAGAAGCTCGACAAGCTCGGCAAAGGCATCATCCTCTTGCATGATTTCCACAAGCACACGGCGGAAGCCCTGCCCGAGCTGATGCACCGGCTGAAGGCCGGAGGTTACAAGGTCGTCAAGATGATCCCGAAATTCCCGGTGCAAACGCTGCCCCAGTATGACGAGGAAATCATCAAGGACGTCAAGCTGCCGACCGTCAGCGACCGCCCGGTTTCCAGCGTGGTGCAGACGATTTCGGAATAGACCCACCGCGCGCCATGCCGGATCTGTGCATCGAAGGCTATGTCATCGTGTCGGCGGACGGCATGCTGGCGAACGCCGCTCACGTGATGCCGGATGAATTGAAATTCGAGGCCGACAAGCAATTCTTCACCTCCGCCCTCGACCGCGCAGCCCTCATCGTGCACGGCCGGCATTCCGGTGAGGGTCAGCCGAACTCACCGCAGCGCAAGCGGATCATCGTCACCCGAACGGTCACGGCGCTCGCGCCCAACCCATCCAATCCGAACGCCACGCTGTGGAATCCAGCCGGTGCTTCGTTCGAGGCCGTCTGCGACCGCGCCGGCGTGCGTGCCGGCACGATTGCGATCATCGGCGGACCCGACGTGTTCGGCCTATTCATGGACCGCTACGATACGTTCTGGCTCTCGCAGGCCCCGCGGGTTCGGCTGCCGGGCGGCGAGCCATGCTTTCCCGGCGTATCAGCGCAATCGCCGCAGCAGATTTTGGCCGCGCATGGCCTAAGCGCGGGAGAGCCTCAAATCCTCGACGGCGCCAATGAAGTCAGCGTCACGCCATGGCGGCGCAGAGGTTAGGCGTTACCCCTCAGACATCGCCATAGGCGGGTTCGATCGTGCGGGGCTTCCGGCCGTAGCCGGCGAGCATGAACAGCGCGCCGATGATCGCCAGGTTCTTCAGCGCGTCTACCAGCATCTTGCCGTCCCCCGGCGCCGGCTGGTTCCAGAAATCGTAATAGTAAAACGTCTCCACGGCGACAAAAAGAATCAAGAGGATCGCGAAGAACCGCGTACCCAAATTCAGGGCGATCATCAGCCCGCTGATCACCTCGAAGACGCCGATGACGATTGCGAGCAGTTGCGGCGTCGTCATTCCCGTCATGGTTTCCAGTTGCGAGGTATAGGGCGCAAGCACAGCCGGAATGCCGACCTTGGCGGCGATCGATTCGGCGGTAGCTTGAATGGCGAAAAGCTTGGCCGCTCCGAGGTAGATGAACAGCGACGCGAACAAAATTCGTCCGAAAGTAATAAGCGCTGGCATGTCGGCCTCACTGCAATGCGGCAAAAGCGGGTCGTGATAGACGAAGCGATTATGGGCGTTCCGTGTCGGGTTTTCAAACAGTCAAATCGATCAACCGACAGGCATCTTTCGTTGATCTAGGCAAACAGGCTCGGCTGCTGGCGGCCGGCCCGCTCCTGGGCTTCGACGGCGGCCACCGCCGTCATGTTGAGAATGCCGCGCGCCGTCACCGAGGGGGTGAGGATATGCGCCGGACGCGAAGGCCCGATCAGGATCGGCCCGACCGGCAACGCATCCGCCAGCGCCTTGATCATCTGATAGGCGACGTTGGCGGTATCGAGGTTCGGCATGATCAGGATATTGGCCTCTCCCTCCAGCTTCGAATGCGGCAGGACCAGCTTTCGGGCCGCTTCCGACAGCGCGGTATCGCCCTGCATTTCGCCGTCCGCTTCCAGTTCGGGGTGGCTCTGCTTCAAAAGCGCGGTGGCGCGCCGCATCTTGCGCGAGGACTCCGTATCATAGCTGCCGAAATCCGAATGTGACACGAACGCGATCTTGGGCTTGAGCGCAAAGCGCTGGACATGGAGGGCGGCCAGCGCCGCCATTTCCGCCAGTTCCTCGGCGCTTGGATTGGGCCGCACCTGGGTATCGGCGATGAAATAGGCGCCCTTGCTGGTGATCATCAGCGAAAGCGCGGCAAAATCGCTCACCCCCGGCAGAAAGCCGATGATTTCGCGCACATGCCGCAGATGGCTCATATAGCGGCCATCGACGCCGCAGATCATGGCGTCGGCTTCGCCCCGGATCACCGCGAGCGCCGCGATCACGGTGGCGTTGGTGCGCACCACGGTGCGCGCGGCGTCAGGCGTGACGCCATGCCGGCCGGCAACGTCGATATAGGACTGGACATAGGACCGGTAGCGCGGATCGTCCTCGGGATTGACGAGGTCAAAATCCCGGCCGGCCTTGATGGCGAGGCCATACCTCTTGATCCGCGCCTCGACCACCGAGGGGCGTCCGACCAGGATCGGCCGGGCCAGCTTCTCCTCCAGCACCACCTGGGTCGCATGCAGCACGCGCTCGTCCTCGCCCTCGGCATAGATCACACGCACCGGCTGGGTCTTTGCCTTCGCGAACACCGGCTTCATGACGAGGCCGGAGCGGAACGCGAAGCGCTCGAGCTGGGCTGAGTAATCGTCGAAATTCTTGATCGGACGGGTAGCGACGCCGGAGTCCATCGCGGCTCTCGCGACCGCCGGCGCAATGCGCAGGATCAGCCGCGGATCGAACGGGCTCGGGATCAGCGAACCCGGACCGAAACCCTGCGCCTCGCCGCTGTCAAACCCCTGCAGCACGGCGTCAACCGGGGGATCGCGCGCCAGCTGCGCGATCGCGTCGACCGCTGCCTTCTTCATTTCCTCGTTGATCGCGGTGGCGCCGACATCGAGCGCGCCGCGGAAGATGAAGGGAAAGCACAGGACGTTGTTGACCTGGTTGGGAAAGTCGCTTCGCCCGGTGCAGATCATCGCATCCGGGCACGCTTTGCGGGCTTCATCCGGCATGATTTCCGGGTTCGGATTGGCCAGCGCCATTACCAGCGGCTTATCCGCCATCCGCTTGACCATCTCCGGTTTCAACACATTGGGGGCCGAAAGTCCGAGAAAGATATCGGCGCCGTCGATCACCTCGCCGAGCGTGCGCTTGTCGGTGTTCTGGGCATAGACCGCCTTCCAGCGGTCCATCAGCGTGGGGCGCCCCTCATAGACCACGCCGTCGATGTCGACGACGAAGATATTCTTGCGCTGGGCGCCCATCGAGACCAGGAGATTGAGACAGGCGAGTGCCGCGGCTCCCGCCCCGGAGCAGACGATCTTGACGTCGGCAAGCTGCTTGCCGTTCAGCAGCAGCGCATTGGTGATGGCGGCGCCGACGATGATGGCGGTGCCGTGCTGGTCGTCATGAAACACCGGGATTTTCATGCGCGCCTTGAGCTGCGCCTCGATCTCGAAACATTCCGGACCCTTGATGTCCTCCAGATTGATGCCGCCGAAGGTCGGCTCCAGCGCGGCCACGGTCTCGACCACCCGCTCGATGGTGTCGGCGGCGATTTCGATGTCGAACACGTCGATGCCGGCGAATTTCTTGAACAGGACCGCCTTGCCTTCCATCACCGGCTTCGAGGCCAGCGGCCCGATATTGCCGAGCCCGAGCACGGCGGTGCCGTTGGAGACGACCGCGACCAGGTTGGCGCGGATCGTGAGCGAAGCGGCCTCCGCCGGATTCTTGGCGATCTCCAGGCAGGCGGCCGCCACCCCTGGCGAATAGGCGAGCGCGAGGTCGCGCTGGTTGGCGAGCGGCTTGATCGCCTGGATCTCCAGCTTGCCGGGCCGCGGCAACCGGTGATAGGCGAGTGCTGCGGAATGGAGATCTTCGGAATAGGACGACATGCATGCTCCCCGCGCTTCCGCCCGAATTTGTTTTGCTGATCAGTCCCAGAAGGGTCAGTTTTCCGGTGGACTAAGCCGGATGTGAAGCACGCGCAACCGCTTGGACGCAACATCCGATGCGACGGTGACCAACAGGCCCGTACGTCGATCATGGGAAATCGCCGAAGCCATTGTCACACTCCCGTACCATCGCGGGCGACAATATGGCATTTTGGCCGCAATCGGCAATGGAGTCGCGACAATGGCAAAGATATTGATCGGTGTGGTCGCGGCCCTCGTCATCGCCGCTGGCGGTTTCTTCGGATTCCAATTCTACATCCAGCACCGCGTCGCCGGTGAGGTCGAAGCCGCGTTCGAGCAGATTCGCGCGACCGGCGCCAAGGCGAGCCACGGCAAGGTGTCGTTCGATCTGTGGAAGCGCACCGTCACGGTCGCGGACATCGCGAGCGAATCGGCCGCGCAACCCCCTGTCAGCGCCAGGATCGCCAGCGTCACGGCTTCGGGTGTCAGTCAACCCGATGCGGCGCGATTTTCCGCCGACAGCATCGAGGCCACCGACATCGAGATCGGCGCCGCGATGGCGGCGCCTTCAGGCTTCAAACTCACCTACAAGATACCGCGGATCACGATAAAGGACTATTCCGGCCCCGCCGGCATGCCACGGCGACCGGCTTCATCGGCCCTGATCGATATCTATCGCTTCGGACTCGAGCAATTCGCTGATGTCACCGCATCGTCGGTCACGGTCCCCAGCATTGCCGCGACCATCAACTTCGGCGCCGTAACGCCGGGCGGAGGCGATGTCGCCTATACGGGCCTCGCGATGCAGGGCATCAAGGACGGCAAGATCGCCAGCATGAAGATCGACGGGTTCGTTTTCACGGCCAACATGCAACAGGCGGGCAAGGTCGAGAAGATCACCGGCAATCTCGTCAATCTCGCCTCGTACGACCTCGATCTCAGCGCCCTGGCTGCGATCCTCGATCCGCAGAAGGCCAACGACGACCGCTATTACCGCGCCTATCGGCAGATCACGGTGGGTCCTTATGTCATCACGGGGGCGCAAGGCCTGAACATGCGGATCGACGGCATGACGATCGATGACGTCGGGTTCAAGCCGTCGCGAATGCAAATCCCGGCGCTGCTGGCGATGCTGCCACAGGCCGGAGCCGCTCCGCCGACACCCGCGCAAGCACGCGAGATGATCGAGAAGATCTCCAGTCTCTATGAGGGCGTGCATATCGCAAACGCCGAGATGCGCGGCCTGTCGGTGGAAACGCCGCAAGGCCCGTTCAAGCTCGCGGCGATGCGGTTCAACCTGGAGGCCGGCAAGATCGGCGAATTTGCGATCGAAGGTCTGGATGCAAAAGCGCCGAAGGGGCCCGTCAAGGTCGGGCGCTTCGCGCTCAAATCCTTCGACATCGCCAACCTCTTGCGCATGTCGGCGCTGTTTATGAACCCGGCGCAGAAGCCCCCGCCCGAACAGCTTCTCGGCCTGTTGACGCTGCTGCAAGGCGTCGAGGTCAAAGGGTTCGTCGTGCCCGATAAGGACAGCGGCAAACCGATCAGCATAGATCAGTTGAACCTGAACTGGGGCCAGTTTGTCGGCCCGATCCCAAGCCAGGCGCGCCTGGCCGGCAAGATGAGCGCCCCGATCGAGGCCAGTGAAGCCAGTCTGCGGCCGCTGCTTGACGCCGGCATGGACAGGCTCGCAATCGACCTCGATCTCGGCGCGGCCTGGACCGAAGCCTCGCGCACCTTCGTGGTGGATCCCGCAACCCTCGAGCTGGGCGGCCTCTTGAAAGCCCAAGCGCGCGTCTCGCTCGCCAACGTGCCGCGCGGCGTATTCTCGCCCAACCTGCCGCAAGCAGCCGCCATGGCGGGGCAAATCGAGGCCGGCACGCTTGAGCTCGTGGTACAGGACCTCGGCGGCGTCGATCTGGCGGTCGCGCAATATGCCCGCACGCAGAACGTCAGCCCCGATGCGGCACGCGCGGCCATCGCCGAAAAAATCCGGTCCAGCGTCGATCCAACGACGGCAAGCGATCCCGATGCCATGGCGATCGTGGAGGCCGCGGCACGCTATGTCGAGAACCCGCGCGGCACCCTGACGCTGAAGCTCACGCCGCGCGGCAAATTACCGGTGATGCCGATGATCCAGGCGCTGAACACCGACCCGCTCGTCGTGCTGGCGCAGTTTCAGGTGGAGGTTGCGACGGGGCGTTAAAGCGTTTTCGAGCGAAGTGGCCGCCGGTTCGCGTCAAGAAAACGCGTCAATTAAAGAATCCGGAGCCCCGTTTCGATTCCATCGAGACGGGGCTCCAGGCTCAGGCCTTGTCCGGCAGATTGAGCCGGATGTGAAGTTCGCGCAGCTGTTTCGTCGAGACCTCGGAGGGCGCTCCCATCATGAGGTCCTCGGCGCGCTGGTTCATCGGGAATAGCGAGATTTCGCGCAGGTTCGTGGTGCCGCAGAGCAGCATCACGATGCGATCGACGCCGGCCGCCATGCCGCCATGCGGCGGGGCGCCGTACTGGAACGCGCGGTACATGCCGCCGAAGCGTCCGATCACCTCGTTCTCGCCATAGCCGGCGATCTGGAACGCCTTCACCATCGCCTCGGGCCGGTGATTGCGGATACCGCCGGAGGCGATCTCGTAGCCGTTGCAGGTGATGTCGTACTGGAACGCCTTGATGGTCAGGGGGTCCTGGGTCTGCAGCGCCTCGAGCCCGCCCTGCGGCATCGAAAACGGGTTGTGCGAGAAGTCGATCTTCTTTTCTTCCTCGTCATATTCGTACATCGGGAAGTCTACGATCCAGGCGAGTTCGAACCGATCCTTGTCGATCAGGTTCAACTCCTCGCCGAGCTTGGTGCGTGCCAGCCCGGAAAACTTCCAGAATTTTTCGGGATCCCCGGCGACGAAGAACGCGGCGTCGCCTTCCTTCAAACCGAATTGGGCGCGGATCGCCGCCGTCCGCTCCGCCCCGATGTTGTTGGCAAGGGGGCCTGCGCCCTCGCCGCCCTCGCGCCACATGATGTAGCCGAGGCCGGGCTGGCCCTCGCCTTGCGCCCAGGAATTCATCCGGTCGCAGAACGCGCGGCTGCCGCCGCCAGGCGCAGGCAGCGCCCAGACTCGGTTCTTCGGCTCCTCCAGCATCCGCGCAAACACCTTGAAGCCGGAGCCGCGGAAATGTTCGGAGACGTCCTGCATCTCAATCTTGTTGCGCAGGTCTGGCTTGTCGCTGCCGTATTTGCGCAGCGCCTCCGCGAACGGAATCCGCGGCCATTGCTTCGTCACCGGCTTGCCGTTTGAGAATTCCTCGAACACGCCTGTGACCACCGGCTCCATCGCCGCGAACACGTCCTCCTGGGTCACAAAACTCATCTCGACGTCGAGCTGATAGAACTCGCCGGGCAACCGATCCGCGCGCGGGTCCTCGTCGCGGAAGCAAGGTGCAATCTGGAAATAGCGGTCGAAGCCGCTGATCATCAGGAGCTGCTTGTACTGCTGCGGGGCCTGCGGCAGCGCATAGAACTTCCCCGGATGAATCCGCGAGGGCACCAGGAAGTCGCGCGCGCCTTCCGGCGACGACGCCGTCAGGATCGGGGTCTGGAACTCGAAGAAGCCCTGCTCCTTCATGCGCTTGCGCATGGAATCGATGATCGCGCCGCGCTTCATGATATTCTGGTGCAGCTTGTCGCGACGCAGGTCGAGGAAACGGTACTTAAGCCTTATGTCCTCAGGATATTCCTGGTCCCCGAACACCGGCATCGGCAGTTCGCCAGCCGCCCCCAGCACCTCGATTTCGCTGACATAGACTTCGACCGCGCCGGTCGGCAGTTCCGAATTGTCGGTACCGGCGGGGCGGCGGCGGACCTTGCCGTCGATCCGCACCACCCATTCCGAGCGCAGTTTTTCGGCCGCAGAGAACGCCGGCGAATCCGGGTCGACCACGCATTGCGTCAGCCCGTAATGGTCGCGCAGATCGATGAACAGCACGCCGCCATGGTCGCGGATGCGATGGCACCAGCCGGACAAGCGGACGGCGTGGTCGATATCGCTGTCGCGGAGCGCGCCGCAGGTATGGGTCCGGTAACGATGCATGGATATTCCAAAACAGATGTCGGAGGATCGAATCGCGGGAGGCCAAAGACCTGTCCCCGCGAAGAGGGTGAGGGTTTACCCGACGCTTTCAGGCGCGGCAACCGAATGCGCCCGCCAAACCGGGCTTTTGGCGGCCGACCGCAGGCCCCCGAAAGGGACCGAAAAACAGCATCCGGCCGGCCTCGCGGGCCCGCAAGCCGATTGTCTAATTCGAAGCACAGCCTATCTTTGGGGACATGACGGTACATTTCCCCTTCCAAAATACCTACGCGGCACTGCCGGCCAATTTCTTCGCCCGAGTCGCGCCCACTCCGGTCCCCTCGCCCCGGCTGATCAAGCTGAACCGGCCTCTTGCCGTCCAGCTTGGACTCGATCCCGACCGGCTCGACAGCCCCGAGGGCGCCGAGATTCTGGCCGGAAAACGCATTCCCGAGGGCGCAGACCCGATCGCGATGGCCTATGCCGGCCATCAGTTCGGACATTTCGTGCCGCAGCTCGGCGATGGCCGGGCCATCCTGCTCGGCGAGGTGATCGACGCCGATGGCGTCCGCCGCGACATCCAGCTCAAGGGCTCCGGCCCGACGCCGTTTTCGCGGCGGGGCGACGGCCGCGCCGCGCTCGGCCCGGTGCTGCGCGAATACATCGTCAGCGAGACCATGGCTAAGCTCTGCATCCCGACCACGCGCTCGCTCGCGGCCGTCATGACCGGCGAGAGCGTGTTTCGCGAGACAGCGTTGCCGGGCGCGGTGCTGACCCGCGTCGCCTCCAGCCACATCCGGGTCGGAACGTTCCAGTATTTCGCGGCACGCGGCGATACCGAGGGGGTGCGGCGGCTCGCCGACCACGTGATCGCCCGGCACTATCCGCAAGCCGCCAGCGCCGAACGCCCCTATCATGCGCTGCTGGAGGGCGTTATCGCGCGCCAGGCCGAGCTGGTCGCGCGCTGGCTCCTGATCGGCTTCATCCACGGCGTCATGAACACCGACAACACCTCGATCTCGGGCGAGACCATCGATTACGGCCCCTGCGCCTTCATGGACCATTACGACCCGGCAAAGGTGTTCTCCTCGATCGACGAGATGGGCCGCTACGCCTATGCCAACCAGCCGCGGATCGCGCTGTGGAATCTGACCCGGCTTGCGGAATGCCTGCTGCCGCTGTTCTCCGAGGACCAGGAGAAGGCGATCGCGGAGGCGCAACTTGTGCTTGGCGGCTTCGCCGATGCTTTCAACGGAGCCTATCAGGCCGGGCTGCGCGCCAAGCTCGGGCTGTTCACGAAGCAGGACGGCGACCAGGCGCTTGCGCAGGATCTGCTGGACGCGATGGCCAAAAACCAGGCCGACTTTACCCTGACATTCCGGCGGTTGGGCGACGCCGCACTCGATCCCCTGCATGATCGCGATATCCGCTCGTTGTTTGCCGACCCCACCGCCTTCGACGAATGGGCGGGGCGCTGGCGGCAACGGACCGGCGAGGAGCCGCAGGAGCCAGCCGCCCGGCAGGCCGCGATGCGCGCGGTCAACCCCGCCTTCATTCCGAGAAACCACCGGATCGAAGCGGTGATCGAGGCCGCCGTGAACAGGGACGATTTTGCGCCGTTCGAAGAGCTTCTGACGGTGCTGTCGAGGCCGTACCAGGACCAGCCGGCCTTGGCGCGATACGCGGAGGCTCCCGAACCGCATCAGTGCGTGCGGCAGACGTTTTGCGGGACGTGACGAATCCGGCGCTATCAGCTTTCAGTATCCAACCGACCGCCCAAGGAGGGCGTCATGGCGGTTTTTAGGGGTTGGCTAGATGACAGTCAGCGCGGCCAGATTTGGGCCGTTGGTGGCTATGTTGGGGCCGAGCATCGCTGGGAAGAATTTGAGACGTATTGGCCAATGGCCCTCGCCAATCATGATGTGCCTTATTTCCACATGAAGGAAATGGGGAACCCGAACGGCATATACGGCAAGTGGCATCCACCCAAGGAACATCGAGACGAAGTCGCCGATTTTCTAGGTGGCTTGGCTAAGGTTGTCAGCCGAAGTTGTCTAGTAGGCGTTTTATCGCTAGTTCGCTTAGATGATTTGGCGAGATTCAATGCTGCTCACGGCTTGAGTCTAAAGCCTTATCCGCTCGCAGCCTATGGCTGCATGTTGCTCGCAGCTAGGGACAACCCTGGTTGGTCGATTGAACTTATTTTCGACCATACCGATAAAGTAACGTCAAAGCTGGCCGCCGCAAAAATCTATGCGGACTCTGACAAGTATAACGATGGAGATTTTGACAAAGTTGTCACACGCGGCCTTCCGAAGGCCAAGACTGCTAAGGAAATTCCAGCGCTTCAGGCGGCTGATTTTTTCGCGTGGGAATTTCGAAAACACCACGAGAATGTCAACGAATGGTTTGAATTGGAAGATCGGCCGCCCGATAGGGATGAAGCATGGGAGCACCTGCAAAAATGGTCTCTTCAGAAATTCGGGACAAAAGAGCCAACGCGGCGAAAATCCGCTGAGGCGTTGCTAGATGGCAATGAATTTTACCCTCTAATTTGGGACTACCAAACCCTATGCGAAGCCCATGAAGCTAGGGGCGGCGTATGGGCTTAGATGCTTTCCGCACCACAACCTTTTCGAAAGCGCACTCTGCGCCTTCCTCAGTTTCATCCGCTTCCGCTTCGCGGGCAGCGTCGATGATTCGTTTCGATTGTGTAGGGCTGTCTAACGCTTTTTCTGATCCATCGCACGCGCGTTGGCCGCACTGTCGGCCTCGAATTTGTCGGCATGTTTGCAAGAGCTTTCATCAAGCTGATCGAGCATCCGCATTTCTGCTGCACCAGCCCGTTGAGGGTCAACCGGTGGCGCGGCGACAATCCGCCGTTTGTACGCGTCGCAGTTGCGCCGCTCTTCCAAATAGGCTGCCGTTTGTCGTTCCTGTTCCAGGCGCCGAGCATCGGCTTGCTCGGCTTGGCGCTTGCCTTCTTTTTCGCCTTCAAGAGCGCGCAATCGCAAGTCCAAATCCATTATCCGGCGGTTGAGAATTTCAATGTCACCCTGAGTGGCGACCTGCGCGGACGCGGGTTGAAACGTGATCACGGCCAGTGCTACAGCGACGATCATATCAATAGAGCGCCTGGACTGTTCGCGATCCTCTTTTGTGACGTTTGGTTCAGCCATGGAGGCGCCAATGAATAAAGCGATGACTGTATTAGCGACCAGCCTTGCGATTCACGCGAGCCGTTACTAATATGGGCTGAATCTGAGCCGCCACTTGTTCGGCATGCTCTATCGACATCCTCACCTGAATATCCAACGTTTGTTGAGGAAAGCCAGCGACAAATACCGGCAGAGTCACCACTACGGTTTGCCCTTCGGCAGTCGTTGTGGGTAGCTGCTGGGTTACCAGCTCAAATGGCCGCTCGCCCTCGAAAACAATAGTGCCCATCATCCCCTCCCGCTGTTAGGCGCACCCGACCCGTTAACCCCTAATCCACCATCGCCCTACCCGCCCCCGCCCTTAACCACGTCACTTAATAACCCCTCAATGCACTCCCTACAAATCTAACGGTTTGTGGGGGAGATTGCCGTGGACGCGCTGGTATTTGAATTCATGGGATTGGGGGTCTTCGCCCTCTCTCTCATCGTGCTGGCCTTTCCGTCGCAGCGGCAACCGTCGCGCCGCATGCGGCAATACTGACCGGTCCAGCTTCGAAGCCAGTATCGAGAACGCGTCAGAACCGCCTGCCGCGCGCCGCGGTCGTTTGAGTTCTTGGGAAAAGTCCCAACCAACCCGAATGCAAGCCCCGAATTCGTCCCAAGACCCTTGACATATCAGCGCTTTCGGCAGAACGCCGTCTCAAGAAGCGTCATGGGCCGTTCATGGATTTGATTACCACCACTTCGGAACTCGCCGCAGTCTGCGCGCGCCTTGCCAAGCATCCGGTCATCACCGTCGACACCGAATTCCTGCGCGAGACGACCTACTATCCCCTGCTCTGCGTCGTGCAGATGGCAAGCGCCGAGGAAGCGGTCGTCGTCGACACGCTCGCCAAGGGCATCGACCTGAAGCCGTTCTTCGACCTGATGGTCGACGAGAAGGTGCTGAAGGTGTTCCATGCCGCCCGCCAGGACATCGAGATCGTCTGGCACCAGGCGGGCATCATCCCGCATCCGATCTTTGACACGCAAGTGGCGGCCATGGTGCTCGGCTATGGCGATTCCATCGCCTACGACCAGCTGGTCGAGCGCATCATGGGCCACCGGCCGGACAAGACCCACCGCTTCACCGACTGGTCGCGCCGGCCGCTGACCAAGGAGCAGATGCATTACGCGGTCTCCGACGTCACCCATCTGCGCGACGTGTTCGCAGCGCTCGACGCCGATCTCAAGAAGCGCGGCCGCAGCCACTGGGTGAGCCTCGAGATGGAAATTCTGACCAGCCCGAAGACCTACGACTTTCACCCCGAACGGGCCTGGGAGCGGCTGAAGACGCGGGTGCGCAAGCCGAAGGAACTCGCGGTCCTGATGGAAGTCGCGGCCTGGCGCGAGCAGGAGGCGCAAAGCCGTGACGTCCCGCGCGGGCGCGTGCTGAAGGACGATGCGGTCGGCGACATCGCGACCCAGGCGCCGACCACTCTGGAACGGCTGGCCAATCTGCGTTCGCTGCCGAAGGGCTTTGACCGCTCAAAATGGGGCGCCGATATCGTGGCCGCCGTGCAGCGCGGTCTGGCGCGCGATCCCGCGACGTTGCCGAAACTCGAAAAGCCGCGCAGCAACTCAAACGGGGCGGCGACCGTCGAACTCCTGAAAGTCCTGCTGCGGATGACATCGGAGCGCCATGCGGTGGCCAGCAAGGTGATCGCGACCGTGGACGATCTCGAGCAAATCGCGGCCGACGACAATGCCGAAGTCGCCGCGCTGCAGGGCTGGCGCCGCGAGCTGTTCGGTGAAGCGGCGCTGGCGCTGAAGCACGGCCGGGTGGCGCTGGCGATCGAAAAGGGACGCGTGGTCAAGGTCGATCGAGCCTGACGGCCCCTGCATCTCGCGCCGCGCGTTGGCCGCTACGCAGGCGTCACGCCCCTACCACTTCACTTCCAGACCCACCGTGCCCTGGTGCGACTGCATCGCGGCGCGGAACTTGCCGTCATAGTTGATGTAGAGCCGCATTGCGTTGGTCAGGCTCAATGAAGCCGACGCCCCGGCATCGGCGCCGTATTGGCTCTCGCCGATGCCCTGCACCGTGATGCTCTCCGGCCCCAGGCTGACCAGGACCGAGCCGAAATTCTGCGAAAAATTGTCGACGAACTTGCCGTAGGCGGACAGGTCCAAAACCTTCTGGTCGATGATCCAGTAGTGCCCGACTTCCGCGCCCAGCAGAACGCGCGAGCGCTCTATCGTCGTGCCGGTCGCCGTCAGCGGATCGAAGCCCCCCATCTCCCGGAATCCCGAGGTGGTGGCCCGCACGTATTCGAGTCCGGCCTTCGGTACGATGCGGCTCTGGTCCATGCTCCAGTAGTAGCTGAGTTCAGTCAGCGCGCCGTCGATCTCCGCGGTGTAGCCGGCGCTGGCGGTGCCGAACCCGGTGTCCCGGCTCGAATTGATGTTGCCGAAGCCATGCACCAGCGCGACCGCCCAGGTCCACGGCCCCTTGTCGATGGAGCCGTTGATGCCGACCTGGGTCAGATCGAGGGTTGCCGACTGCAGCGCCAGCGGAACGTCGATCGCGGTTCGGCTCTGGTCGACCGAAAGGCCGACATTGACGCCGGGGGCAAGCCGCGCACCGATGCCTCCGACGCCGCCCCAGGTCTGACGCTGGTCGGGGAGGAAATTACCCTGCGCGCTGTCCCTGGTTGAGATCCCGTAGGCCTCGGCCCAGGTCCGAACCGTCGGCGCATCCGTCGCCTGCGAAGCACCGCCGCCGCCGGGATTGGTCCGCGATGACCGATCGAAGCCCGACGACGCCTGGTTTCCGAGCCGCTCCAGGAAGTTGCTGCCGAGGTTCGTCACCGTCGAGGCGGCCGAAAGATCGGCGTTGATTTGCGTCGGTGTCGGGGACGGCGACGGTGTCGGAATGGGGGTCGGGGACGGCGTCGGGGTGGGCGTGGGACTGGGGCTGGGACTCGGCGATTGCGCGAGCGCCGGCGAGGATAGCGCTGCGCCTCCGAGGATGAGCATAAAAGCAATGGCAATGGCCGTCGCAAGCCGGCGGCCGGAGCCGCTCTCCTTTGTTCGCGACAGCCGCGATGAGCAGCCCATCAATGCCATTCCCAAAAGCAGCGCCAACTCGACAAAACAGCAAAAAATCCCGGCGGCCGGTGGCGATTTGCCCTGAGTTCTCCGGGAGCGTCAATCGGTCTTGCTCCCCTGCCGGAGGCAATTACCGGACATTGTTGTTGCCCTGCCACAGGTCGTCAGGGGCGAATCCGATCGCCGGCGCAATTTTCCGGAGCCCACGCCGGAAGCTTGCTAACTCGCAAATTTCGTGTTGCAATTGCCGGCACAATCGGATTTTAGGCCGATCGACTGTGCGTTTCGCGACTGAGAAATTGAGCAGACATCCGAAAGCCCGCTTGTGGCGCGGCACGCAAAAAGCGTGGCCGCGTCTTTTTTACGTCTAGACCAGGAGACAGGCGATGCAAAAAGGCACCGTCAAGTGGTTCAACCCGACAAAGGGTTATGGGTTCATCAAGCCGACGGTCGGCGATAAGGACGTGTTCGTCCATATCTCGGCGGTCGAGCGCGCCGGGCTCTCAACCCTCAACGAAAACCAGGTTATCGAGTACGACCTCGTGGAAAATCGCGGCAAAACCTCCGCGGAAAATCTGAAGATCTCTTAAGCATCGTCACGATCCGCGCAAGCAATCCTGATGCGCCCCCGGCGCTTCCGCCGGGGTTTTTTTATTTTCCGTTCAACCGGCCGTCCCGATCTAACGCCGGCGAAATCAGGCTATCACCGGATCGGCCGCCCGCCGTTCGGCAAACATCGCCCTCCAGCCTGACCTCGCCGCCGGCGAGGAGCCGCAACGCGGCGGGATAGATGCGGTGCTCGATCTGAAGGATGCGCTGCGCCAAACTCTCCGCCGTGTCGTCATCGAAAACCGCGACCGCGCCCTGCATCAGGATCGGGCCGGCATCGGTTTCAGGGATGACGAAATGCACGGTCGCACCGGAAATCTTCACCCCGGCGCGCAGCGCCTGCGCCTGCGGTTCGAGGCCCGGAAAGGACGGCAGCAGCGAGGGATGGATGTTGAGCATCCGCCCATGCCAGCGCTGCACGAATTCGGCCGTGAACAACCGCATGAATCCGCCGAGGCAAATCAGGTCGATCTTGTGCGCCTCCAGCGCCGACTGCAGTTCCGCCTCGAACGCCGCACGGTCCTTGCCGAACGGCTTGCTCTCGATGGTGAGCGTCGCGATGCCGCTTGCCTTTGCCCTTTCGAGACCGCCGGCATCGGCCCGGTTGGAAATCACGACCGCGATCTCGGCCGGGAAATCGGCCGCGCGCGCCGCCTCGATCAACGCGGCCATGTTCGATCCGCGCCCTGAGATCAGGATTGCGACCCGGCGCTTCATGGCCTCACCACGAAAGGTCGAGATGGCCGTTATAGACCACCCGGTGCTCGCCGGCAGCCGGGATCACCTCGCCCAACAGCGTTACGCTCTCGCCGCCTTCGGCGAGCATGTCGCTGACCGCTTCGACCGCGTCGGCGTTGATGATGGCGATCATGCCGATGCCGCAGTTGAAGGTGCGCAGCAATTCGAGTTCGGCGACGCCGCCTTGCGCCGCCAGCCACTTGAACACCGGCAACACCTGCAGGCGCGCCAGGTCGATGCCGACGCCGAGATGTTTCGGCAGCACGCGCGGGATGTTGTCGGTGAAGCCGCCGCCGGTGATGTGGGCGAGGCCCTTGACGGCGCCGGTCTCGCGGATCGCGCGCAGGCAGGATTTGACATAGAGCCGTGTCGGCGTCAGCAGCGCGCCGCCGAGCGTCATGACCGGCGAAAACGGCGCCTGCGCGTCAAAGCCCAGGCCTGAGGTTTCAACGATCCTGCGAACCAGCGAAAACCCGTTGGAGTGCACGCCGGACGAGGCGAGGCCGAGCACCGCGTCGCCGGCGGCGATGTCGGGCCGCGGCAGCAGCGTGCCGCGCTCGGCGGCGCCGACCGCAAAACCGCCGAGGTCATAGTCGCCGTCCTTGTAGAGGCCGGGCATTTCGGCAGTCTCGCCGCCGATCAGCGCGCAGCCGCTTTCCCGGCAACCCTCGGCGATGCCGGCGACGATGGCCGCGGTGGTTTCCGGATCGAGCTTGCCGCAGGCGAAATAATCCAGAAAGAACAGCGGCTCGGCGCCCTGCACCACGAGGTCGTTGACCGACATCGCCACGAGGTCGATGCCGATGCCGCCATGCAGGCCGGTCTCGATGGCGATCTTGAGCTTGGTACCGACACCGTCGGTTGCCGCGACCAGGATCGGGTCCTTGAAGCCCGCGGCCTTGAGGTCGAACAACCCGCCGAACCCGCCGATTTCGGCCTCGGCGCCGGCGCGGGCGGTGGCGCGAACCAGCGGCTTGATGAGATCGACCAGACGATTCCCTGCATCGATATCGACGCCCGAATCCGCGTAAGTGAGCCCGTTTTTGCGGTCGATCATGGCCTGTTCCAGCTGATGGCGGCTGGTTACGTCGGATTGCCCCGCCGTGCAATGGCTCGCAAGGGGGCTGCGCATGTACTATGTAAACGGGAACCGGTTCACCCTGCAAAGAGCCGGATGCCACGTTGAAATCAGGCCGCTAGCCGGGACGCGCCGCGTTGAGTATTCCGAACATCATTACGCTGGGCCGCATCCTGCTGGTGCCGATCATCGTCTGGGCGATCGCCTCGAACCAGATGGAAATCGCGTTTGCGATCTTCGTCGTCGCCGGCGTCAGCGACGCGGTCGACGGCTTTCTCGCCAAGCGCTTCAACATGGCGAGCGAGCTGGGTGCCCTGCTCGATCCGCTCGCCGACAAGGCGCTGCTGGTCTCGATCTATGTGGCGCTCGGCATCTGGGGCGCGGTGCCGCACTGGATCGTCATTCTCGTGGTTTCGCGCGACATCATGATCGTCAGCGCCGTGATCGTGTCATGGTTGTCCGGCAAGCCGATTCCGATGAAGCCGTTGATGGTGTCCAAGCTCAATACGGTGGCACAGGTGGCGTTCGCGGCCTTGGTGCTGGCAGCGCTCGGTTTCGGTTTCGAACCTGCGCCTTACGATCTGATCCTGATGGGATTTGTAACGGTCTTTACACTGGTGTCCGTCTCCCTCTATCTCGTCGAGTGGGTCCGGCACATGAGCACGATCGAAGCCAGCTAATATAATTGGTCATGCGCCGGCCGGTCCCGGCATGGAGTGAGCTTAAGTGCCAGGCCGCGTTCAACCCCGTCAGCTCGCCCTTGCGCTGCCGCATGCGGAAAGCCTCACCCGCGACAATTTTCTCGAAGGGCCGGCCAATGCCTCAGGCCTAGCGCTGATCGACGGCTGGCCCGAATGGCCGAACCGGATCATGCTGCTGGTCGGGCCGGAAGGGGCCGGCAAGAGCCACCTCGCCGCCATCTGGGCCGAACAGGCCGGCGCCCGCTCGATATCGGCCCATGCGCTGACCCCGGCTGCCGTGCCGGGCGCGCTGGCCACCGGGGCGCTTGTGGTCGAAGATCTGAATTCGCCTGATTTCGACGAGCGCGCGCTGTTCCATCTGATGAATCTGGCCCGGGAAGATCAGGCTTTCGTGCTGATCACCGCACGGCTTGCGCCGTCGGCCTCCCACGTCGAGTTGCGCGATCTGCGCTCGCGTCTGCGCGCGGTGCCGACGATATCGCTGCTGCCGCCGGACGATGCGCTGTTTCGGGCGCTGATCGTCAAGTTTTGCGCGGACCGCCAGATGGCCATCGACGAGAGCGTGGTGAGCTATCTTGCGACCCGGCTGGAGCGGTCCTATGCGGCGGTCCGGCAGGCGGTGGAACTCCTGGACACCGAAGCGCTGCGGCTCGGCCGGCCGGTAACGCGGGCGCTGGCGGCTGAATTATTACGCGATGCCTGATGGCGCCGCATCTTGACCGGCGCAGGCTGCAAGAACATCAATGTCATTGAAACGACATCGCGGCAAAACAGGGTTGTGCCAGCGTTGTCCCTAAATCGCACTGCCGCCCGCCTCTGGATGGATTGAAACTTCATGGATTCCGCGCAAGCCATTGTAATTCCAGAAAAAGAATCGGATATCGATACCGCGCCTGCGATCGCCCGCAGCCCCGAACGCTTCATCAATCGGGAGCTATCCTGGCTGCATTTCAATCGCCGCGTGCTGGAAGAATCGGTCAATTCCGGCCACCCCGCGCTCGAGCGGGTGCGATTCCTGTCGATTTCCGCCAATAACCTTGATGAGTTCTTCATGGTCCGGGTCGCCGGCATCAAGGCCCAGGTGCGGGAGGGCATCACCGAGCGCAGTCCCGACGGGCTGTCCCCCGCCGAGCAGCTGGTCCTGATCAACGAGACGGTTTCAAAATTGGCCGGCGACCAGCAGGCGATCTGGCGCGACTTGCGCGGCATCCTGGCCGAAGTCGGCATCGTTCTGATCGACGGCCGCGACGTCACCAAGACCGAACGAAGCTGGATCGAGGATCACTTCCTCCACAATATCTTTCCGCTGCTGACGCCGCTGGCGATTGATCCGGCGCATCCGTTCCCGTTCATCCCGAGCCTCGGCTTCACCGTCGCGCTGCACCTGGCGCGGATCTCCGACGGCAAACCGATGAACGCGCTGATCCGCATGCCCGGCAAGATCGACCGTTTCATCCGCCTGCCCGCCGGCAAGGATGGCGCGGTGCGGGTGATCACGCTGGAGCAGGCCACCGGGCTGTTCATCGGCCGGCTGTTTCCCGGCTACACCGTCAAGGGTCAGGGTGCGTTCCGCATCATCCGGGATTCCGAACTCGAAATCGAGGAAGAGGCCGAAGATCTGGTGCGGCTGTTCGAGACGGCGCTGAAGCGGCGGCGGCGCGGATCGGTGATCCGGCTCGAGATCGAAGCCAAGATGCCGGAGGAGCTGCGCGGCTTCGTGCAGCAGGCGCTCTCCACCACCGACGACGAGGTGTTGCTGGTCGACGGCGTGCTGGCAATGAACGAATTGTCGCAATTGACCCGGCTCGACCGGCCCGATCTCGAATTCGCGCCCTATGTGCCCCGCCATCCCGAGCGGGTGCGCGACCATGGCGGCGACATCTTCGCCGCGATCCGCCAAAAGGACCTGATCGTCCATCACCCTTACGAATCCTTCGACGTCGTGGTGCAGTTCCTGCAACAGGCCGCGCGCGACCCCGACGTGGTCGCGATCAAGCAGACGCTGTATCGCACCTCGAACAACTCGCCGATCGTCCGCGCGCTGGCGGAAGCCGCCGAAGCCGGCAAATCGGTCACGGCGCTGATCGAACTCAAGGCCCGCTTCGACGAGGAGGCCAACATCCGCTGGGCGCGCGACCTCGAACGCGCCGGCGTGCAGGTGGTGTATGGTTTTCTCGAACTGAAGACCCACGCCAAACTGTCGCTGATCGTGCGCCGCGAGGGCGGCAGCCTCACCACCTATGTGCACACCGGCACCGGCAATTATCACCCGGTGACCGCGCGCATCTATACCGACCTGTCCTACTTCACCTCGGATCCGATCATCGGGCGCGACGCCGCGCGGGTGTTCAACTACATCACCGGCTATGCCGAGCCGAGCGACATCGAGAAGATGGCGGTCTCTCCCCTCACCTTGCGCAAGCGCATCATCGAACACATCCACGGCGAGACCAGCCATGCCCGCCACGGCAGGCCGGCCGCGATCTGGATGAAGATGAATTCGCTGGTCGACCCCGAAATCATCGACGCGCTGTACGAGGCTTCGCAGGCCGGCGTATCGATCGAACTGGTGGTACGCGGCATTTGCTGCCTGCGGCCGGGCATCGCGGGGCTGTCGGACAACATCCGGGTCAAATCGATCATCGGCCGGTTCCTGGAACACGGCCGAATCTACTGTTTCGGCATGGGCCAGGGCCTGCCCAGCGCAAAAGCTGCTGTGTATATCTCGTCGGCCGACATGATGCCGCGCAACCTCGACCGGCGCGTCGAAATCCTCTGTCCGCTGCAAAATCCCACGGTGCATCAGCAGGTTCTCGAACAAATCATGGTCGCGAACCTGAAGGATACCGAGCAGAGCTGGCAGTTGTTGCCGGATGGATCGTCAACGCGTATGAAGGCCGCGAAGGGCGAGGAACCGTTCAACCTTCATAATTATTTCATGACGAATCCGAGTCTGTCAGGCCGTGGAAAGTCGCTCAAGGAATCTTCGCCACGTCGCCTCACGCGCCGTACCGAACGTCATCCCCAGCCATAAGGGGTTGCGCCGGTGAGGCGTCCGCGCAAGCGCGCTTCGAGCGTCGCGGTCATCGACATCGGCTCGAACTCGGTGCGTCTCGTCGTCTATGAAGCGATGGCGCGCAGCCTGACCACGCTCTTCAACGAAAAGACGCTGTGTGGGCTTGGTCGCGAGGTTCAGACCACCGGGCTGCTGGCGCCCGATGCGGTGGCCAAGGCCCTGACGTCGCTGCGGCGTTTTCGCGCACTGTGCCGGGTGATGAAGGTCGGCCGCGTCCATGCGATCGCCACTGCCGCCTGCCGCGACGCCACCAATGGCGCCGATTTCATCGCCAGGGCCGAACGCATCTGCGGCGTCAAAATAGAAATTCTGTCGGGCCCGCGCGAAGCAAAATTGTCCGCGCTCGGCGTGATCTCGGGAATTCACCGGCCCGACGGCATTGTCGGCGATCTCGGCGGCGGCTCGCTGGAACTGATCGACGTTCGGGGAAATCGCGTTCGCAGCGGCGTAACGCTGCCGCTGGGGAGTCTCGCGCTGCAGGATTTGTCGCACAAATCGCTGAAGCGCGCCGAGCGCATCGTGAGGGGTGAACTGACCGGCCTTGCCCAGCTCAAATCCGGCCGCGGCCGCGCCTTCTACGCGGTCGGCGGAACGTGGCGGGCCTTGGCGCGCATCCACATCATCCAGAGCGAATATCCGCTGCGGGTGATGCATGGCTATTCGATCCCCGCGCAGGATGCGCTCGATTTCGCCCAACGCCTGCGCCGCCTGGTCGTGGCCAACATGCTGGCCAACATCGAAGTCGTCGCCGACGCACGGCGGCCGCTACTGGCCTATGCGGCGCTGGTGCTCGAATACATCATCCGCGTCGCCCGGCCGAAGACCATCGTGTTTTCCACCTTCGGCGTGCGCGAAGGCCTGCTTTACGCCAAACTGCCGCAGCCCGAGCGCCACGAGGACGGGCTGATCTGCGCCGCCCAGACGCTCAACGAACTGCTGTCGCGCTCGGCCCGCCACGCCCAGGAATTGATCGAATGGACCGATCGGCTGGTGCGGGTCGCGAAGTTGCGGGAAACCGAGGAGGATCGCCGGCTGCGCCATGCCGCCTGCCTGTTGTCGGATATCGGATGGCGGGTCCATCCCGACCATCGCGGCGAGGAAACGCTCAGCCTCATCACCAACGGAAATTTCGGCTCGATCAGCCATCAGGGACGGGCCTTCGTCGCGCTGTCGGTGTTCTTCCGCTACGCCGGCTTGAGCGAAGAGAACCAACCCCCGCTGATCGTCCAGGAACTGGTGCCCCCGGCGATGCTGGAGCGCGCACGCGTGCTGGGGGCAGCCTTTCGCGTCGCCCATCTGATATCGGCGGCGCGGCCCGGCGTGTTGCCGGCCACCCATTTCCGAAGCAACGGCCGCAAGCTGATGCTGGTGTTCGAACACCGACTGGTCGATCTGGTCGCCGACCGCGTCGGCAGCCGTTTCAGGCAGCTGGCGCGGCTGCTCGGGAGATCGGGGACGATCGTGCGGCGGTAGACGGGCGCAGCCCGTTTTCAAACGGTCGATGATCAGTCTCTGCTCAGCGGGATGAGTGCGCGAAGCCGTGCGTCCCGCAAATACAGGCCGCCCCAGACGAGGATGCCGAAATAGACGCCGAACAGGACCGAGCCGAACAGCGGATCCTCTATTCGCACCTTGCTGGCGACGGCTCCGCCGAGATAGGCCGTGAGCAGGATCGCGCCCAGGATCGAGGTTCGCGGAATCGCGTACAGGATCGTGCACGCGAGACAGATGACCCCAAGCGGACGGATGAGATCCAGGGGATAACCGATCTGGGCCGTTGCCTCGACGACATGGGATTCCAGCACGAGCTTCGACACCCCGTCGAACAGCAGGAACGCGATCATGAGGCCGGACATGCCCCAACCGGTCCACTGCATCCATTTCGAGCGTCCGGCGACTTGAGATTGCGTCCCCATGAGGTTGGCTCCGGTGTGAGATTGATGAACTGCTTCAGCCATGGTCTTGAACTCCTTGCAGGGTTGCGAGATGGGCCGCCATGCGATCCGTTCCCATGCTGATCATCTGGCCGAAGCCCATCTTCGCGGACAGGTCGCGATCGGCGATGGAATCGAACAGCGTGACCAATTTCCACCGCGTTTGCTGGCCGCGCACTTCCAGCGTGACGGTGTTGTGCGAGGTCGGCGGAGCGGGATTGCGGTCGGGATCCCCAATGGTTCGCCACACCAGCCGTTCCGGTTCGACGATCTCTTCGAAGACGCTGTTGATCGTGTAGCGTGTGCCGTTGGGGGCCTGCATGACATGGTGCCAGGCGCCGCCGGGCCGCAGATCCATCTCGCACACCGGGTTGGTGAAGCCGGGCCCGCCGTACCACACCGCGACCTGCCTGGGGTCGGTAATGGCCTTCCACACCAGTTCGCGCGGCGCATCGAAGTCGCGCGTGATGACGATGACTGGCCTGTCAGCGGCGCTGACGTCGATGATCGCCGGCATGCTTCATTTCCTTTTTTTTGGCGAGGATGCGGGTCGTGCTCGCTTGGAACGCTGTCCGGTTTTTCCGGCACCCTGCATTTGCAGCACCCGCAGATGCTCGGCGAGGCTGTCGAGGCTATTGTCCCAGAAGCGCCGGTAGTTCTCGAGCCACTCGAAAACCTCCTGCAGTGGCCTCGCCTCGAGATGGCGGGGACGCCATTGCGATTGACGGCCCTGCGAGATCAGGCCGGCGGCTTCCAGAACCTTGAGATGTTTGGAAACGGCGGCAACGCTCATGTCATAGGGCTCGGCGAGTTCATTCACTGTCGCATCGCCCGTCGTCAGGCGCGCGAGGACGCCGCGGCGGGTCGGATCCGCAAGCGCGGAAAACAGCGAACTCAGACGATCTTGAACCATATTCAATCAATCAGTTGTAAACTGATCGGTTGAATATAACGGTTCGGTTTCCGGTGCAAGAGCTTTTTGGGGACGGATTTGTTTTCGAAGGACGTCAGGAAAGGACGCGATCGTGGATCAAACTGGGACTGCGGACGCCTCAGGACGCACTTGATAATTTCTTGAAGGGGCTTGGCCAATCGCCTCGCTCGGATTAGGTTACATGTAACCGGAGAATGACCATGGTTTCTGCACCGAAGCGGAAGTCCTCTCGTGTGAAGGTTCGCGAGCATCGCGAACGGCTGCGCCGGCAAGGATTGCGTCCTATCCAGATCTGGGTCCCGGATGTGCGTGCGCCGGCGTTCCGCTCGGAGGCACGCCGTCAGTCGCTGGCCGTGGCTGCAAGCTCCCGCGCCCACGAGGATCAGACGTTCATCGATGCCGTATCGGCACTCCCTGATGAACCGGACGGGCATGAATGAGGCGCGCCGACGTCTGGACTGTTGCCGGCGGCAAGGACTATGCGGGGAAGGCGCGGCCCGTCGTCATCCTTCAGGACGATAGTTTCGACGGAACCGAATCGATCACGATCTGCGCGTTCACGACCGATGAGACAGACGCACCGTTGTTCCGGCTTGCGGTCGAGCCGAACGAACGCAATGGATTGCGCATCCCATGCCGCCTCATGGTGGACAAGGTGACCACCGTCCCGAAATCGAAACTCGGTGCGCATATCGGGCGCCTGGACGACGGGGATGTCTTGCGCCTCAATCGGGCGGTGCTCGTGTTCCTTGGATTGGCAACGTCTCCCAGAGCGTGATCCGGAAAAGTGGACACCGGCTTTCCCTCACGACAAACGCGGAGCGCGTTTGCGCGGAGATCATGCTCGCCGCTACCCGACGGGCAAAACAGTTGCGCCCCATGCCCTGATTTCTCCGTTTTGTCCAGCCCCGTCAGAAAAAATATTCTACTTTACCGAATATTCTGATTATCCTATATTGCTCCTCGTCCCGTCCCACCATGAGGGGCGTTTCGCGGTCGTCACTAAACGCGGGGCGGGATGCGGTGGACGCGAGGGGCACATTGACGAACGTGCTTTTCTCGCGGACGGCGAAGCCGTGTGGTCCTGGCACCTCGACGCTGGTGTCAGGTTGGCGCTTAGGAGCGCTGGTGACGGTGGCCAAAGAGCCCGAGCACCGGGGAGATCACGGAATAAGCCGTAAACCATTGCGTGGGGAATGCCGGGTGATTCCGGTGTGACCTGACAAAACGTGTGCGTTCTACCACTACCCGTTGCACACGTGGCTATTGGGCGCATCGAGCGCCCGGCATTCCCTGCGCCCTCTGTTTGGAGGGCGGAATAAAAGAATACCTCGCGCAAAAAAAACATGCGGCGAGATTGCGAAAGTGTGTCTCACCGTCATTGCGAGCGCAGCGAAGCAATCCATGCAGCAACAAGTAAGCAAGTAAGAAAGATGGATTGCTTCGCTGCGCTCGCAATGACGGTGTTGGGCTATTTGACAATTGAATTCCGGAGATTGCGCTTACGGCTTGTTGACCCGAGCCGCCTCGGTCGCATTCGGCTGTTCGAGCTGCCGCAGCCTGCGCTTGCGCCAGGTCGATCCAGCCGCCAGAACCGTGATCGCACCCAGTATCGAGGCGACGTGTTCGATCGGATCGCCGCCGAGGCCGAACAGCGCCGAGGTCGCCTCGAGTCCGATCGAGATCTGCCCATCGAGCAGCCGCTGCAGGAAGGGCTGCACGGCCGGATCGGTCGCGATCACGTCGCCGGCGATCCAGCCGAGCAGCGTCGCGCCGAGCCAGACCAGGATCGGAAAGCGGTCGAGCACCAGCATGATCAGGGCTGCGCCGGCGATGATCATGGGAATGCTGATGGCCAGGCCGAGGATCAACAGCGGAATCTGTCCGTTCGCGGCAGCCGCAACCGCGATGACATTGTCGAGACTCATCACGATGTCGGCGATCACCACGATCCGGATGGCGTGCCAGAGGCCGGTAGCAGCGCTGACGTCGTCGCCTTCATCATCGGGGACCAGCAGCTTGGCTGCGATCACCACCAGCGCGATGCCGCCGACCAGCTTCAGATAGGGCAGCACCATCAGCCTGGCGACGACGCCGGTGAAAGCGATCAGCAACACCACCGCGATGCCCGCGCCGATCACCATGCCCCACAGCCGCTGGCGCGGCGCCAGACCGCGGCACGCCATCGCGATGACCAGCGCATTGTCGCCGGACAACAGCACGTTGATCCAGATGATCTTGCCGACCGCGAGCCAAAACGCCGGCGTTTGCATGTCGGCGTGAATCTGCGCAAAAATCGCGCCGATAGTGGCGGGATCGACGAGTTGCGACAGCCAGCTCAAAGCCCACCCCCTTGGCGCACGCGGCTGCCCCCGCTGCTATCGCCGCCTAGGCCCGCGCGCCCAGGCCTGCATCCATCAACCGACGATCTCGTTGCCCGAGAAGAACTGCGCGATCTCGATCGCCGCCGTCTCCGTCGCGTCCGAACCATGCACCGAATTCTCGCCGATCGATTTGGCATGCAGCTTGCGAATGGTGCCGTCGGCCGCCTTGGCGGGGTCGGTCGCGCCCATGACGTCGCGATGTTTCAATACGGCGCTTTCGCCTTCCAGCACCTGGACCACCACGGGACCGGAAATCATGAAATCGACCAGCTCGCCGAAAAACGGCCGCGCCTTGTGCACGGCGTAGAAGGTTTCGGCCTGCTCGCGGGTCATGCGGATGCGCTTCTGGGCGACGATGCGAAGGCCCGCCTTCTCGATCAGCGCATTGATCGCGCCGGTGAGATTGCGCGCGGTCGCGTCGGGCTTGATGATCGAAAAGGTGCGTTCAATCGCCATGATTTCGTCCTTGCAGAGTTTTGCGGGAGTTGCGGGCTTATATCGGCGCCGCCGGCCAACGGCAAGCGACCAGGCCAAGGCCCCGCCTCGCCGTATCAGGCGATCGGCGCCAACGAATTACAACAATTTCACGAAGATTAACCCTCTCTGAAACAACCGTCCGGGTGTCGTTCAGCTTGCTGGTACTAGCCTTCCAACGACCGAACGCTTCGCCTTCTACGGCGAGCGCCTGCGGCCAAGAACTTCACCGATGGCGCCAACGGCGCCGAACCCGAGGAGTTTATCATGTTACGCAAACTCTCGCTTGTTGCAGTTGCCGCGATTTCGCTCGGAGCCGCCGCGTTGGCGCCGACCTCGGCTTCCGCCTTTGGCGGTTGGCATGGGGGTTGGCACGGCGGCGGCTGGCACGGCGGCTGGGGCGGCCCGCGATTCTTCGTCGGCGGCCCAGGCTACTATTATGGCCCCTCTTACGGCTATGGCGGCTGCTATGTGCGGCGGCTGGTGCCGACGCCCTGGGGGCCCCGCTGGCGCCTGGTCAATCGCTGCTATTGAGCGCTCGATCAGCCACGTCGAATGCCCCGGCCCCGTTACGCCGGGGCATTTCGCGCGAACCGGGTCGGGAACCGCCCGTCTTTTAGGCAATCTTCACTAAATGGGCATGCAACCGCCGCCGACGGGAAACAAACTCCGCCTTCATGACTTGATACCGCATCAATTCATCGATCTCGATTGCGAGGCGGAACTCGTCATGAACGACCCATTCACCGACAGCTGCGAAGGGATCGATCGCAAGACCAGCCGATCGATCTGCACCGCCGTTGGCGAACGGCTGCAGCAGAGCCTGCGTCCCGACACGTCCCGCCTGTCGTCCCACCTGCAGCATCTGCTGGACGAATTGCAGCGGCGCGATGACGAGGGCCGCAACCGGTCGAATTAAACCGCATTCCGACCCGGGAGCGATATTTCAGGCGTCAACGGGGTTGCGTTTGGGGGCGGCTCCGGTGACAACGCCGCATGCTTTCAATCACCGAAATATCGGTCCGGATCGCCGGACGGCTTCTGATCGATCATGGCACCGCGCAGATCGTGCCGGGCGCGCGCGTCGGTTTTGTGGGCCGCAACGGCGTCGGCAAATCGACGCTGTTTGCCGCGATCCGCGGCGAGTTGCCGATCGAGGCCGGCAGCATCGCGATCCCGCCGCGCTGGCGCGTCGGCAGTCTGGCGCAGGAGGCCCCGAACGGACCGGAAAGCCTGATCGAAATCGTGCTCAAGGCGGATTTCGAGCGCGACGCGCTGCTGCGCGAGGCCGAAACCGCCCATGATCCGCACCGGATCGCGGAGATCCAGACCAGGCTCGTCGACATCGACGCCCATTCGGCGCCGGCGCGGGCGGCGTCGATCCTGAGCGGCCTCGGCTTTTCGACCGCGGAACAGGGCCGGCCATGTCAGGAATTCTCCGGCGGCTGGCGGATGCGGGTTGCGCTCGCCGCAACCCTGTTCGCGGCACCCGATCTGCTGCTGCTTGACGAGCCCACCAACTATCTCGATCTCGAGGGTACGCTGTGGCTGGAAGATCATCTGGCGAACTATCCGCGCACGGTGATCGTCATCAGCCATGATCGCGACCTGCTCGACACTTCCGTCGACCAGATCCTGCATCTCGATCGCGGCAAGCTGACGCTCTACAAGGGCACCTATTCGTCGTTCGAGGAGCAGCGCGCGACCCGCGAAATGCTCGACGCCAAGCATGCCAAGCGGCAGGCGGACGAGCGCAAGCGCCTGCAGGCCTTCGTCGACCGCTTCAAGGCCAAGGCCTCGAAAGCCCGTCAGGCCCAGTCGCGCGTCAAAATGCTGGAAAGGATGAAGCCGGTCACCGCGCTGGTGACGCAGGACGTGCGGGAGATTTCGTTCCCCACGCCTGCGAAGATGCTGTCGCCGCCGATCATCGCGGTCGACAATGTCTCTGTCGGCTATGATCCGAAAAACCCGGTGCTCAACCGCGTTACGCTGCGCATCGACACCGACGACCGCATCGCGCTGCTCGGCTCCAACGGCAACGGCAAATCGACGCTGGTCAAGCTGCTCGCCGGCAAGCTTGCGCCGTTCTCCGGACAGGTCACGCGCGCCGACAAGCTCTCGGTCGGATATTTCGCGCAGCACCAGGTCGACGAGCTCACGCTCGACGCGTCGCCCTACGATCACGTCCGCAAGCTGATGCCGGATGCGCCCGAGACCAGGGTCCGCGGGCGCACCGGCGCGATCGGCTTTTCGGGGAAGGCCGGCGATACCCTGGTCAGGAGCCTGTCGGGCGGCGAGAAGGCCCGCCTGCTATTGGGACTTGCGACCTTCTTCGGTCCCAACATGATCATCCTCGACGAGCCGACCAACCATCTGGATATCGACAGCCGCGCCGCGCTTGCGGAAGCCATCAACGAATTTCCCGGCGCCGTAATGATGGTCTCGCATGATCGCTATCTGATCGAAGCCTGCGCCGATCAGTTGTGGGTGGTGGCCGATCATGCCGTGACCAGCTACGACGGCGATCTCGACGATTACCGGCGCATGGTGTTGTCGGCGCGCGGCATGCGCACCAATTCGCGCGACCGCGGCGATGAACGAACCAGCAGCCGCGACAAGCCTCAGCGCACGAGGACCGAAAAGCGCGTTCCCCTGAAGCAGAAGATTTCGGACGCCGAGGCGGAGATCGCGCGTATCAACGGCATCATCGCCAAGATCGACAGCGCGCTGGCGCTGCCTGACCTGTTCAAGCGCGACCCGAAGCAGGCGGCGCAGCTCACGCAAGCACGCGCCGGCGCCGAAAGCGCGCTGCAGCGCGCCGAGGAAGAATGGCTGGCGGCCAGTTCGCAATATGACGAGGCCACCGGCTGAGCCGGCCGCCGGCGATCAGGTCGCCGCCGGTTTCTTCTTCTTCGCGACCTTCGATTTCGCGGGCTTCGGCGGCTGTTCCGCCTGCGGCGCGCGCTCGATCGAACTCAGGCGTCCGGCGGTGAAGGTATAGATACCGGCGCGCTGGCCCTGCAGATAGGTAACCACCGCCACCCGGTCGCCGCGCTCATTGTTGGAGAGGTTGACGCTGCCTGGCGCGCCGATGCCGCGCACGACGTCGCATTCGGTATGGCCGAGCGCCACGGTACCCGAGGTCGAGGGAACAGGCCCACCCGCCGCGGCATTGGCGTCCGCTGGCGCGCCGGGAGGCGTCATACCGGGGCAATAACCCTCGGCGCTGACCAGGTCTTCCGCCGTCACCGGTCTGTTGGGCGTGAGCGGCGGCGCATCGATCGAGACGTTGCGGATGAACAACCTGCCGGGACGCGAAAACCAGTCCGCGTCTCGCGAAAAAATGTCGCCCGCGCTCGAGCAACCCGCGACCAGGGGGGCAAGCAGCAGCAACGCCAGCAACGGCCTTCGATGAGAGCTATGGTCCCGCACGATCAACTAAATTCCCACCCTGGCCCGATAAGCGCTTGTCCCATCATCACTTTGCGGCGCGACCGTGGCTGAGTGCAAGCGTCGCGCACGAAACCGCAGATTATCATTAATTGCCGGATATCGCTAATCCCGCCGCTGCCAGCGGCCCCGCTCGTCGGCCTGCCAGTAGGTCACCTCGAAACCGCGCGCCTTGCAGTCGGTCCAGGCGCCGCGCGCGGCGGCGAGCGCATCGGCGTCGTCGCCGTTGAAGACCAGAACCATCCGCTCATAGGCATCGGCGTCCGCGGGCAGCATGGCATTGTCGATGAGAAACCTGACATTGGCGCGGTTCGGGTTGCCCTCCTCCACCGCCAGCACAATCGGCTGGTCCTGCGCGTCGCCGGCGCGCCCTGCGTCGCCGCCGCGCCAGGTGGCGTGCGGCAGGAATGAATCCTCGCGATAGGTCCACAAATGCGCATCGAGCGCCTCGGTGCGCTCCTGCGAGGTCGACTGCACCACCACCCGCCAGCCGCGCTCGAGCGATTTCTCGAGCAAGGGCGGCAAGACGTTTTCCAGCAACATGTTTTGCAGGTGGTAGAACAGAACTTCCGTCATCGCATTTCCGCTATTTCCTGGTTTCGTAATACTCCGCGACCAGCCGCTCGAGCAGGCGAACGCCAAAGCCCGAACCCCAGCTCTGGTTGATGTCGGTTTTCGGCGCGCCCATCGCTGTTCCCGCGATATCGAGATGCGCCCACGGCGTGTCATCGACGAAGCGCTGCAGGAATTGCGCGGCGGTGATCGAACCGCCGTGGCGGCCGCCGGTGTTCTTCACGTCGGCGAATTGCGAGTCGATCAGCTTGTCGTATTCGGGACCGAGCGGCATGCGCCACACCCGTTCGCCGGTCTCCATGCCGACTTTCTCCAGTCGTCCGGCGAGTTCGTCGTTGTTGGAGAACAGCCCCGCATATTCGGTGCCGAGCGCCACCATGATCGCGCCGGTCAGCGTGGCGAGATCGACCATGAATTTCGGTTTGAACTTCTTCGCCACATACCAGAGCACATCGGCGAGCACCAACCTGCCCTCGGCGTCGGTGTTGATGATCTCGATGGTCTGGCCGGACATCGAGGTGACGATGTCGCCGGGGCGCTGGGCGTTGCCGTCGGGCATGTTCTCGACCAGGCCGATGGCGCCGACCACATTGAGCTTGGCCTTGCGCGCCGCCAGCGCGTGCATCAATCCGACGACGCAGGCAGCGCCTCCCATGTCGCCCTTCATGTCCTCCATGTTGCCCGCCGGCTTGATGGAAATGCCGCCGGTGTCGAAGCAAACGCCCTTGCCGATGAAGGCCACCGGCCGATCGCCGCGCTTGCCGCCGTTCCAGCGCATGATCACGGTGCGGCCGGGCTGCGTCGAGCCCTGCGCAACACCGAGCAGCGCCCCCATTCCGAGTTTGGTCATGGCCTTGACGTCGAGAATCTCGACATCGACGCCGAGCTTGCGCAGTTGGCTCGCGCGGCGCGCGAATTCGATGGGGTAGAGCACGTTGGGCGGCTCGTTGACGAGATCGCGCGCGGCGATGACACCGTCGACGAGGTGGGCGCCGGGCGCGAATGCCTTTCGCGCCGCCGCCACATCGCCGACCGCAAGCGAAATCTCGGCGCGCAGGGCGGCGTCCTCGCCGTCCTTCTTCTTGGTCTTGTATCGGTCGAACCTGTAGGCGCGCAGCCGCACACCCGACGCAACCGCGGCTACCTGGTCGGGTTTCATGGCGCCATCAGGCAATTCGGCGATGATCGTCACGGCGTCATTTCCGGCGCGCAGTTTGCCGGCGGCCACCCCGCCGAGCTTGAGGAAGTCGTTGTCCTTGATCTCGGACGGCTTGCCGACACCGATCACGATCAGACGCGGGGCCTTGAGACCCTCCGGCGCGAGAATATCGAGCGTTGACCGGCTCTTTCCCTTGAAGCGGTTGGTTGCCGCCGCCCGGGTGACGAGGTTAGCCGCCGCGCCGAGCGCCTTGCGGGTCGCCGGACCGTACTTCAGCGCATCGTCGCAGAAAACCACGAGAATGCCGCGAGGCGCTGCGGAAAGAGGGACGAAACCGACCTTGACGGCGTCGGACATGGTTAACTCCTCCAAAAAGTTGGGCCGTCGCTGGTCGGGAACCTGCCGGGCCGGGCGCGGAATGTTCTCTTCGGCGGCGATTTGCGTCCGTCAAGAGCAGCACTGTTGCACTATGGCCTGCCAGTGGCTGCGCTGCCAAGCTCCGGCAGTGGCAGAGCGGCCACATCGCGTGAATTATTAACCATATAGCGAGGGTGCCACGGCGCAGCCATTTTGTTGACGGATCAAAGGGATGGTAGTGAGAAAGTGAGCAGGCTGGAACGCGCGTGGCGCGACCGAAGGGGATCCCGGTTTCGGGATCGGTCGTAAGTCACGGTTCCAGTGGCAGGGCGGGATCGTGCGGTAGCGATGGGGTCAATCGACAAGTATATTTTTCGCACGACACTCGTGTCGTTTGCGCTGGTTCTGGTCAGCCTGACGGGCGTGATCTGGATTACGCAGGCGTTGCGCGGCATCGACCTGATGACCAGCCAGGGCCAGACCATCCTGACGTTCCTGGGCATCACCAGCCTCGTGATCCCCTCGCTGGTTTGGATCATCTCGCCGATCGCACTGATGATTGCGATCTCCCACACGCTGAACAAGCTTGCGACCGATTCCGAAATCATCGTCATGAATGCCGCCGGCTTCTCGCCGTTCCGACTGTTCTATCCGTTCTTCTACGCCACCTGCGTGGTTGCCGTTCTGGTCGCCTTCATCGCCGCCTATCTCGCCCCCGACGGATTGCGGCGAATCAAGCAATGGGACGCCGAAATCACCGCCGACGTGCTCACCAATATCCTGCAGCCCGGCCGCTTCGCCCAGCTCGACCAGAACCTGACGATTCGCATCCGAGAGCGGCAGCCGGGCGGCCTGCTGGTGGGCATCTTCATCGACGACCGCCGCGATCCGAAAGAGCGCGTCAGCATCGTCGCCGACCATGGAACCGTGGTGAAAGGCGACAGCGGCTCGTTCCTGATTCTCGAGGACGGCAATCTCGAGCGATTCGAAGTCGACAAGCGCGATCCGGCGCTGGTCGCGTTCGCCCGCTACGGATTCGACATGTCGAAATTCTCCAATCAGGGCCACGACGTCGCATTGGGCATCCGCGAACGCTATATCTGGGAACTGCTTTGGCCGCCCGCCGACGATCCTATATTCACGCAGCTGCCGGGACAGTTCCGCGCCGAGCTGCATGACCGCTTCATGTCGCCGATCTATCCGTTCGCATTCGCGGCGCTGACCTTTGCCTTTCTCGGCGCGCCGCGCACCACGCGCCAGAGCCGCAACTTTTCGATCGGCGGATCCATCCTTGCCGTGTTCGGGCTGCGCATGGTGGGTTTTGCCTGCTCCGTGTTGGCGGTGAAAACGCCGATCGCCGCGGTCGTCCAATATCTGATGCTGCTGGCGGCCATCGGCATCGGCCTCTGGATCATCATCTGGGGTGTCGTGATAGAGCCGCCGGCCGCCCTGATCGAAGCGATCAACAAATCGAATGCGCGACTTCTGCGCCTGCTGGGGCGGCCCGTCACAGCATGAGCATGATGACCAACACGCTTGGGCGATATTTTGCCGGCCGCTTCGTGATCTCGGCGCTCGGCGTGTTCGCCTCTATTTTCGTGCTGCTGGTGCTGGTCGACTACATCGAAATGGTCCGCAAGACGTCGGGGCTGGTCTCGGCATCCCCCATCACAGTCGCGGAGACGTCGCTGTTCCGCGTGCCGCAACTGCTCGAAAAGATGATGCCGTTTTGCATCCTGATCGGCGCCATGACCTGCTATCTTGCGCTGTCGCGGCGGCTGGAACTTGTGATCGCGCGCGCCGCGGGCGTATCGGCGTGGCAGTTCATCGCGCCGGCACTGGCAAGCGCCATCCTGCTCGGAATTATCGCCACTGCCGCCTACAATCCGATGTCCGCCGACCTGCGCGAACGTTCCAAACGGATGGAGGCGGAGTTGTTCGGCTCCGCTCCCGGCGGCGGCGTCCAGGACGCCGCCGGTTTCTGGATCAACCAGGTCAACAGCGACGGCCAGGTCATCATGAACGCGGCGCGCAGCGAGCAGCAGGGCGTGCGGCTGACCGGGCTGACCTTGTTCAGGTTCGACAACGACTACAACTTCAAGGAGCGAATCGAAGCGCGCGAGGCGACGCTGGAGGAAGGACGCTGGGCGTTCAAAGGCGCCCGCCGCTTCTCCCTCGACGCGCCGCCGGTCGACCAGGACACCTTCTACCTTCCGACCAGCCTGACCCCCGCTCAGGTCCGCAACAGTTTCTCCACCCCGGAGACTGTGTCTTTTTGGCAACTTCCGAGCTATATCCGATCCTCGGAGAGCTCGGGATTTGCGACAGCCGGTTACCGGCTGCAGTACCACAAGCTTATCGCACAACCATTTTTGCTGGCGGCAATGGTCATGGTGGCGGCCTCCGTGTCGCTCCGCTTCTTCCGTTTCGGCGGCGTGCAGAAGATGGTTTTGAGTGGCGTGGGCGCAGGCTTTCTGCTCTACGTTTTGTCGAAAGTAACTGAGGATCTGAGCAAGGCTGAGTTGATGCATCCGATCGCTGCGGCGTGGCTGCCCGTGTTCGTGGGCGGCCTCACCGGCTTTTTGGCCTTGCTGTACCAGGAGGACGGGTAGTGGCCGTTGTCGCCGCCCTCCAGAGGATGTCGTCTGCGTTCAGGCGGCGCGCTCCCGTGCGCCGTCAAGGTCTCCGTTTGGGCTCCCTGAACGATGCGGCGGTGCTGCTGGTTTTCGGGCTCGTGCTCGCAGGCCTGCTCGGATTCGCGACGGCAACCCCGGCCTTCGCGCAGAGCTTCACCTTCAATCCCAGGCCGCCGCACCCGGTGCCGCCGCGCACCGCCAATGACGGACAGATGCTGGTCCAGGCGGTCGAGGTCGACTACGACTACAACAATTCGCGGGTGTCGGCGGTCGGCAACGTGCAGCTGTTCTACAACGGAACATCGGTCGAAGCCGACAAGGTGATCTACGACCAGAAGACAAAACGCCTGCATGCCGAGGGCAACATCCGCATGACGGATGCGGACGGCAAGATCACCTACGCCAACCTCATGGATTTAAGCGACGATTACCGCGACGGCTTCGTCGATTCGCTGCGCGTCGACACCGCGGACGCGACGCGAATGGCGGCAACCCGCGCCGACCGCACCAACGGCAATTACACCGTGTTCGAAAACGGCGTCTATACCGCCTGCGCTCCCTGCCAGGACGATCCCAAGAAGCCGCCATTATGGCAGGTCAAGGGCGCGCGCATCATCCACGATCAGATCGATAAGATGCTGTATTTCGAGAACGCGCAGCTCGAATTCTTCGGCGTCCCGATGGCCTACATGCCGTATTTCTCGACGCCCGATCCGACCGTCAAGCGCAAGACCGGATTCCTGATGCCGGGCTTCTCCACGGTTTCGACCTATGGATACGGCGTCGAAGTCCCGTTCTACTGGGCGATCGCGCCGGACTATGACGCGACCTTCAACCCGCGTTTCACCAGCCAGCAGGGCGTGCTGATGCAGGCGGAATTCCGCCAGCGCCTGATGAACGGTTCGTACCAGATCCGCGCCTATGGCATCGACCAGCTGGATCCCGGCGCCTTCGCCGGTCAGCCCGGCGACCGCCAGTTCCGCGGCGGCGTCGAAACCAAGGGCCAGTTCGCGCTGAACGACAAATGGGTGTGGGGCTTCGACGGCGTCGTGCTCTCGGACTATTATTTCATGTCCGACTACCGGCTCGCCCAGTACAAGGATCCGCTGAACTCGTTCCTGAGCCTGCCGACCGAGGCCGTTTCCCAGCTCTATCTGACCGGCATCGGCAATCGCAGCTATTTCGACGCGCGCACCATCTACTATCTCAGCTTCTCCGGCTTCCAGCAGCAGGTTCCGGTCATTCATCCCGTCATCGACTACTCGAACGTGCTCAACAACCCGATCTTCGGCGGAGAATTCAGCTACAAGACGAACTTCACGAGCCTGACGCGGAACGACGCGGCCTTCGACCCGATCACGTCACTCGCCAACACCAACAGCCTGTGCACCTCGGCGTCCGCCGACCCGATGGCCCGGCTGCCGACGCAGTGCCTGTTGCGCGGCATCCCCGGGACCTATACGCGCGCCACCGCCGAGGCGGACTGGCGGCGCTCGTTCACCGATTCGGCGGGCGAAATCTGGACGCCGTTCGCAAGCATCCGGGCCGATGCGATCGACGCCGACATCTCGAACCAGCCCGGCGTTTCCAACTTCCTGCCCGTCGGCAACACCCAGGCGGTGCGGGTGATGCCGACCGTCGGCCTCGAATATCGCTATCCCTTCATCAACGTCCAACCCTGGGGCACCACCACCGTCGAGCCGATCGCGCAGGTTATTGCGCGGCCCAACGAAAGCTATGCCGGCAAACTCCCCAACGAGGACTCGCAGAGCATGGTGTTCGACGCCAGCAACCTGTTCAGCGTCGATAAATTCTCCGGCTATGACCGCGAAGAAGGCGGCGGCCGCGCCAATGTCGGCGTGCAGGCGACCACGCAATTCGACCGCGGCGGCGCCGTCAAAGTGCTGTTCGGCCAGTCCTACCAGCTGTTCGGCCTGAACTCTTACGCGGTCGCGGACATGACCAATACCGGCGTCGATTCCGGCCTGCAGAACGCGAAATCCGATTATGTGGGGAGCGTCAGTTATTCGCCGAACCGAACCTATACGTTCAGCGTGCGCGCGCGGCTTGACGAACAAACGCTGGATATCAACCGCCTCGAGGTCGAAGGCCGCGCCGCCTTCGACCGCTGGTCGGTCAGCGTGATGTACGGCAATTATGCCGCGCAACCGGACCTCGGCTACCTGACCCGCCGCGAGGGAATTCTGACCAGCCTGTCGGTCAAGCTGGCCGCGAACTGGGTGGTGACGGGAGCCGCCCGTTGGGACCTCGTGGCGAACAATATCAATCAATACATCGTCGGCGCAGGCTATGTGGACGATTGCTTCGTGCTGGCGGCCAACTATGTCACCTCCTACAGCTACTCGGCCGGCACCACGCCGCCGGTGCTCGGTCACGCCTTCATGCTGCAGCTCGGCTTGCGGACCCTCGCTTCGACGGCGACCACGGCCGGCGGCGGGGTTATTCAGTAGAGCCGACCGGTGCGCTGCCCGAGCACGGTCGCCCGGCGTCGCGGCTCCAACTCGAATCGGTTGATATAGCGAATATGACCATGACGACCACATCCTCTCATCGCCTCACGCCGCTCTTCCTCGGCCTCGCCGCAGGGCTCGTCCTGATCGCGTGCGCCTCGCCGGCGCAGGCGCAAACCGTCGCGGTCATGGTCAACGGCGCTCCCATCACCAACTACGACATCGAACAGCGCAGCAAGCTGACCACGTTGACGACTCACAAGCCTGCCGACCGCCAGCAGGTGCTCAACGAACTGATCGACGAAAAGCTGAAGATCAAGGAAGCCAAGAATTTCGGGGTCGACCCGAGCGGCGCCGATATTGACCAGGCCTATTCGTCGATGAGCGGTCGGATGCGGCTGACGCCGGAGCAACTGACGAAATCGCTCGAGAGCCAGGGCATTCGGCCCGATACGCTGAAGGAACGCATCAAGGCCGACATGGTTTGGACCAGCCTGGTACGCGGCCGCTTCAAGGAAAGCCTTCAGGTCGGCGAGAAGGACGTCGCCGCCGCGATCAAGGTCAGCGGCAATGACGAAAAGCCGGAAACCGATGCGTTCGAATACAAGATGCAGCCAATCGTCCTGATCGTGCCGCGCGGATCCACGCCCGGCCTCATCGAGGCAAGGCAAAAAGAGGCCGAAGGCCTGCGCGGCCGGATCCAGACCTGTGCCGATGCCAATTCCTTCTTCAAGTCCATGCCGAACGCCGCGATTCGCGAGACCGTGACCAAGACTTCGGCCGATATCCCGCCCACGCTTCGCACAGTTCTCGACAGCACTCCGATCGGCCATCTGACCCCGCCCGAAGTAACCAAGCAGGGCGTCGAGATGGTCGTGCTGTGCGGGAGGAATCCGACCACCATCGACACGCCGAAGAAAAAGGAAATCCGCGACAAGATGTTCGCCGAAAAATACGACGCGAAGTCGAAAGCCTACCTGCAGGAAATCCGCAAAGCCGCGATGATCGAATATCATTGACGCCATGGCAAAGCCCCTCGCGCTGACCACAGGCGAACCCGCGGGCATCGGGCCCGATATCACCCTCAAGGCGTGGCTGCGTCGCAATGAACTGAAGCTCCCGGCATTTTACCTGCTCGGCGACCGCGACCTCCTCGACCGGCGGGCCAGGGCTCTCGGCCTCAAGATCGAATTCGCAGACGTCAGTGCCGACGACGCCGCCGGCGCGTTCGCCGAGGCGCTGCCGGTCGTATCCACCGGGCATGCCGCGAGCGCGCAGCCCGGCCGGCCGGACGATAGCAGTGCGGATGCAGCGCTCGCCTCCATTCGCCAGGCGGTCGGCGACGTCGCCGCCGGGCGGGCCAGCGCAGTCGTCACCAACCCGATCGCCAAGAGCGTCCTGTATCGCGCCGGATTCCGGCATCCCGGCCACACCGAGTTTCTCGCCGAACTCGCCGCAACCGGCGGCCATACACCCCACCCTGTGATGATGCTGTGGTCCCCTGCCCTCGCGGTCGTGCCGGTGACCATCCATCTTCCGCTGCGCCAGGCGATCGCGCAGTTGTCCAGCGAGTTGATCGTCACCACGGCCCGCATCGTGGTCGCCGATTTAAAGGCCCGCTTCGGCCTCGCCCATCCGCGCCTTGCGGTCTCCGGGCTCAATCCGCATGCCGGCGAGGACGGCACGCTCGGCAGCGAGGATCTGACGATCGTAACGCCTGCCATCGATATCCTGCGCGGCGACGGCCTCGAGATCAGGGGACCGCTGCCGGCCGACACCATGTTCCACGACGCCGCGCGGCAAACCTATGATTGCGCGATCTGCATGTATCACGATCAGGCGCTGATCCCGATCAAGACGATTGCGTTCGATGATGCCGTCAACGTCACGCTGGGATTGCCGTTCATTCGCACCTCGCCCGATCACGGCACCGCCTTCGACATCGCCGGCACCGGCAAGGCCAATCCATCCAGCCTGATCGCGGCGTTGCGGCTGGCGGCCCGCATGGCGGCCAAGCAACCCTCATGAGCGCAATCGACGACCTGCCGCCGCTTCGCGAGGTCATCCGCCAGCATGCCCTGTCGGCGCGCAAATCGCTCGGCCAGAATTTCCTGCTCGACCTCAACCTCACCGCGCGGATCGCACGCGCCGCGGGCCCGCTGGAAGGGGCCACCATCGTCGAGATCGGCCCCGGTCCCGGCGGATTGACGCGCGCGCTGCTGGCGATGGGCGCGGCGCATGTGATCGCGGTGGAACGCGACGAGCGCGCAGGCCCGGCGCTGGAGGAAATTTCCACGCGGTATCCGGGACGGCTGGAAATCGTCCGCGGCGACGCGCAGCACTTCGATCCGCGGCCGCTGCTCGGGAACACAAAGGCAAAAATCGTCGCCAACCTGCCCTACAATATCGCGACTGCGCTCCTGATCGACTGGCTCTCGATCGAACCATGGCCGCCCTGGTATGACATGATGGTGCTGATGTTTCAGCGCGAAGTGGCCGAGCGCATCGTCGCCCGCGAGAGTGACGAGGCCTATGGAAGGCTCGCGGTGCTCGCCAACTGGCGCGCTGAGACAAAAATCCTGTTCGATATTTCACCGGCCGCCTTCGTGCCGCAGCCCAAGGTCACCTCGTCGGTGGTGCGGCTGGTGCCCCGCGCCGCGCCCGAGCCATGTGACCGAAGGGCGCTGGAGCAGGTTGCGGCGGCAGCCTTCGGCCAGCGGCGAAAAATGCTGCGGCAAAGCCTCAAGTCGCTCGGCGTCGACCCGGCCCGGCTGGCCGCGGCGGCGCATGTCGATCCGACGCGGCGCGCCGAGACCATTCCGGTCTCGGGCTTTGTTGCCATGGCGCGCGAATTGACCGATATACGAAGCGCAAAATTGAACGTGCCTTGAGGAGAAAAGCGCCATGGCGCTGTTGCGACGCCAGTCATTGGTCAAATTCGATGCGCCGTTGTGTGAAACTATCGCCGAGACGCCGAAGCCGGCAGGCAAGGAAGTCCTGGTCCGCATCGAGCGTTGCGGGCTGTGCCATTCCGACCTGCATATCCAGGACGGCTATGCCGATCTCGGCGGCGGCAAAAGGCTCGATACCACCCGCGGCATGACGCTGCCGTTCACGCTGGGACACGAGATCGCGGGTGTCGTCGAGGAAGTCGGACCGGATGTTTCGAAGGACCTGATCGGCGCCAGGCGAGCGGTATTCCCATGGATTGGCTGCGGCCAGTGCCGCGACTGCGCCAATGGCGACGAGAATCTGTGCCTCAAGCAGCGCTTTCTCGGGGTCTCGATCGACGGCGGCTTTGCAACCCACGTGCTGGTGCCTGACGCGAAATACCTGCTGGACTACGGTTCCCTGCCGGTCAATCAGGCGGCGACCCTGATGTGCTCGGGCGTGACCGCCTACGGCGCGCTGAAGCGCCTGGTCGACCGGCCGCGGCAGCGCAACCTCCTGCTGATCGGTCTCGGCGGCGTCGGCATGATGGGGCTTTCCTTCGCGCAGGCGATGTTCAAGCAGAAAATCTCGGTCGCGGATCTGAGCCCGGCGGCGCGCGAGGCGGCGCTCAACAACGGCGCCGCGGTCGCCTACGATCCCTCCGAAGCTGATGTCGTCAAGCGCATCATCAAGGAGACCGAAGGCGGCTTCGACGAGATCGTCGATTTTGCCGGCAACGAAAAGTCGATGGCGTTCGCCGTCTCGGTGGTGGCGCGCGGCGGCAAGATCGTGGTCTCCGGATTGATGGGCGGCAATTTCAGCCTGCCGATGGTGCAATGGATCTACAAGCGCATGACGATCGAAGGCTTCATGGTCGGAACCCTGGCCGAAGGGCACGAGCTGATGGCGCTGGCGCACGCCGGCAAGATCAAGCCGACGCCCATGAGGGAAGAACCGATGGGCGACGTCCAGAAATGGATAGACGAATTGCGGGCTGGGAAGGTTGTCGGACGCATCGTAATGAAGAACTGAGGCTGCGCGCCTCACAGGCCTCGCAACGAGAGGCGGAGCGCCATCCAAGCCTCGCGACACAGGGAGGGACTTATGGCCTGGAGCAACCGTGCGACGGCTGTCGCGCTGACGGCGGCGACACTCGCCCTGGCGAGCCCTGCGCTGGCGCAAAAGCAATATGGCCCCGGCGCCAGCGACACCGAAATCAAGATCGGAACCACCACGCCCTATAGCGGCCCGGCGTCGGCCTATTCGGCCGGCGCGGTCTCGGCCACCGCCTATTTCACCATGATCAACGAACAGGGCGGCGTGAACGGCCGCAAGATCAACTTCATCAGCCTCGACGACGCCTATAGCCCGCCGAAAACGGTGGAGCAGATCAGGCGGCTGATCGAGAGCGACGAGGTGCTGTTCCTGGTCAATCCGGTGGGCACCGCGACCAACATGGCGGTGGTGAAATACATCAACCAGAAGCAGGTGCCGCATCTGTTCATCGGCACCGGCGCCACCGTCTTCAACGACCCCGAACACTATCCGTGGACGATGAGCTGGACGCCGCATTATGCGTCGGAAGGCGAGATCTACGCCAAATACATCCTGTCGACAAAGCCCGACGCCAAGATCGGCATTCTGGCGCAGAACGACGATCTCGGCCGCGACTATCTGTTGGGCTTCAAGCGCGGGCTCGGCGACAAGGCCGCCAGCATGATCGTATCGATGCAAGCCTACAACACCACCGACCCGACCGTCGATTCACAGGTGGTCTCGCTGAAGACGGCGGGGGCGGACGTGTTTTTCATGGCCACGATTCCCAAATTCTCCGCGCAGGCGATCCGCAAGGCCTATGACATCGACTGGCATCCGCAGGAAATCGTGGTCAGCGTCGGTTCGTCGATTGCGGGCGCGATCAAGCCGGCCGGATTCGACGCGGCGAAGGGCATCATCTCCGCGGCCTATCAGAAGGATCCGGCCGACCCACAATGGAAGGACGACCCGGCGATGCAGGCCTGGAACGTCTGGATGGACAAGTACAACCCCCGCGTCAACAAGAGCGATTATTATGCGCCCTATGGCTACAATATCGGCTATGCGGTGGTGCAGCTCCTGAAACAGTGCGGCGACAACCTGACCCGCGAGAACATCATGAAGCAGGCCTCGCACCTGGACATGGAGCTGCCGCTGCTGCTGCCGGGGATTCGTCTGAAGACCACCCCGACCGACCTGCGCCCGATCAAGCAGATGCGGCTGGTGCGTTTCGACGGCTCCCGCTACGTGCTGTTCAGCGACGTGCTCGCGAGCGACTGAGATCGCAGCGTCGGTTTCGGACCCTGTAATGCCATAACACCGGCGGTGGTTTCTGACGCCGTTGACGGGCCTTTCGGATGCGAAAGCAGGCCCGAATTACGCCCCATGCTGTCCGGATTTGCGGCTCATTGCCACCCAAGTCTTTGTCGAGATTTGGCGCCCTGAGTATCGCGTATCAGTACCGGAGATGCATATGCCAAACCGAACCGCGAAATTCGCATCAGCCAAGTTCGCCGGCTTTCTTGCCGGCGTCCTGCTTGCAGTCACGGCGCACGCCGCAGCGCGCGCGGCGGACGATTGCCTGACGGCTCCGAATGACGAAACGCCCGGCGGCCGCCATTGGTACTACCGCATCGACCACGCCACCAAACGTCATTGCTGGTACCTTCGGGAGCAAGGCGAAAAGCTCTCGCAGACCGCCCTGCCGGACACGGCCCGTTCCGCAAAACCGGTTGAGCCGAGAGCAGACAACCCGTCGCAGCGTTCGGTCGAGGACGCGCACGCCGAACTCCCGCCGCAGGCCAGCATCGCACCGCCCTCGTTCAACGGAACGCTGACGCCCGCGGATACGGCGGCGAGAGAGAATAACTGGCCTCCGGTCGTGCCGGACGTATCGGCCGAGCGATCGGTCGTCCTCTCGCGCTGGCCCGAATCCTCAAGCGTGGCTTCGGCGGTCAGCCCGCAGCCGGAGTCGAGCGATCCCGCCGCCAGCACGCCCCCGAATCCGCAGGCCGCTGGACCTTCCGCCATCGCGACAGTGCCGACGGTCCCGGCGCTTTCATCGTCGCCTGCCAAGACAGGTTCGATCCCAAAGCTGTTGAGCGCGGTCTCCGGCGCGCTGGCGCTTGCGGGCATCACGGCGAGCGTCGTTCTGAAATTGGCCGGCCCTCGGCAGGCCCGGGTCCGCGTGCGCCGGGACGCGGTCTGGGAGCAGACGGACGATGATCGCATCGTGCTGTGGGCCGATCAGGACCAGGATGTGCTGCCGCGCCGCGCCGGTTTCGCGCGCGATTTCGATCGAAGCGGTGACGCCAATGACAGGATCGCCGAGTTTTGCTCGCAGCTGTCGCGTCGAGCCCCGACCTGACGGCGATTAGAGCATGATCTCCGCGCAAACGCGTTCCGTGTTTGTCGCGAGGGAAAACCGGTGTCCACTTTTCCGGATCGTGCTCTATCGCTCCAGCTGCCGCTGCAGTTCGCGGACGAACGTCGTCAGTCCGGTACGGCGTTCGCGCTTCAGCCGCTCGGCTTTCAGGATCGACTGCACCTCGACGAACGCTTCGTCGATTTCGTGATTGATCACGATATAATCGTATTCGGCCCAGTGGCTCATTTCATGGCTGGCGCGGCTCATCCGGTCGCGGATCACGCCATCGGAATCCTGGGCGCGGGAATGCAGGCGTTTTTCCAGCTCGGCGGCCGACGGCGGCAGGATGAAGACGCTGACGACATCGGCGCGCGCCTTCTCGCGCAACTGCTGGGTGCCCTGCCAGTCGATATCGAACAGCACGTCCTGTCCCGCCGACAGCGCCGCTTCTACCGGCGCACGCGGCGTGCCGTAGCGGTTGTCGAACACGACGGCCCATTCGAGCAAGTCGCCGCGCTTGGCCATCCGTTCGAATTTCGTCTTGTCGATGAAGTGATAGTCGTGGCCGTCGACTTCGCCGGGCCGCATCGGCCGCGTGGTCGCCGACACCGACATCTTCAGACCGGGTGTCCGATCGATCAGGCGCCGCGACAGCGTGGTCTTGCCGGCGCCCGAAGGCGAGGACAGCACGAACATCAGTCCGCGCCGCTCGACCCCGTCGAAGCCGTGGCCATCAGCCGTCATGCCTCACTCCAGATTCTGGACCTGCTCGCGGAACTGCTCGACCACGTTCTTCATCTCAAGTCCAGTGTTGGTCAATTCGAGATCGTTGGATTTCGAGCAGCAGGTATTGACCTCGCGGTTGAACTCCTGGGCCAGGAAATCGAGCCGCCGTCCGATCGGGCCGCCCTTGCCGATCATCTCGCGCGCCTGCGCGACGTGCGAGGCAATGCGATCGAGTTCCTCGCGGATGTCGGCCTTGGCCGCGATCAGGAGCGCCTCCTGGTTGAGCCGGTCCGGATCGAAGCGATCGGACGATTCAAGCAGTGCCGCGATCTGTTCGGCGAGCCGCGCCTTGATCGCCTCCGGCTTGCGGCCGGGAGCGGCCTCGGCCTTCTTCGCAAGGCGCTCGATCTCGTCCATGCGCAGGCTCAGGATCTGGCCGAGCGCCATGCCCTCGCGCTGGCGCATCTCGACCAAATCGAGCAGCGCCTGATCGAACGCAGCGCCAGCGGCGGCCTTGGCGGCCTTGTCCTCGGCTTCATTGCTTTCCGGCTCGACCACCTCGATGACGCCCTTGATCGCCAAGAGCCCGTCGATGCTCGGCGCCACCGCGTCGATCTTTCCGGCGAGCACGCCGGCGACCTTCACGATCGAGGCCAGCACGTCTTCATTGATGCGGATGGTGGAGGCCGTGCCGGTGCGCTTGACGTTCAAATTGGCGTATACCGTGCCGCGCGACAGCACCTCGCCGGCGCGCTTCTTGGCCAAGGCTTCGAGGTCGTCCCAGCCCTGCGGCAGCCGCATCCTGAGGTCAAAACCCTTGGCATTGACCGACTTCAACTCCCATTCGAACGCGTAGGGCCCGCTGGAGCCATGGCTGCGGGCAAAACCGGTCATGCTCGACAGCGCCATCGCGTGAATTTCTTTCGTTACGGGTGTGAGATTCGCTGGATCGGTACGCTGCGGACCTTAGCCGCGTATTGCGCAAAAGTGGATACCGGTTTTGCGAATACAATACGCGCAAGTTTCGCGTTGCTGACGCATTCAGGTAACGGGACTGCAGTTCCGGGGCACGCGCCCGCGCTATTGCTGAACCACCGGTGGCGCCGCCGTCGATTGCGCCGCACCCTGGCGGGGCGGCGGCGGGGCGACGGCACGAACGCGCTTTTTCGCCGGCGCCGGCTTCGACGTTGCCGCCGTCGGCGCGGGATCGGCCGGCGCAGGAGCCGCGGCGGCGGGCTGCGGATCGTCAGCCGGCTCCGCGGTGTCGTTCTGAATCTGTTTTTCCGACGCGCGCAGCTTGGCGACGTTCTTCTGGTGCTGGTCGTAAGTGTCGCTGAACGCATGGCCGCCGGTACCGTCGGCGACGAAGAACATGTCCCTTGTGCGCGCCGGATTGGCGGCGGCTTCCAGCGAGGCGCGCCCGGGATTGGCGATCGGCCCGGGCGGCAGGCCTTCGATCACATAGGTATTGTAGGGCGAGGGTTGCTGGATTTCGCTGCGCTTGATCGGCCGGCCCAGCGTCCCCTTGCCGCCGACCAGCCCATAGATGATGGTCGGATCGGACTGCAGCTTGACCTTCTGCCGCAGCCGGTTGACGAACACGGCCGCTACCCGGCTGCGCTCGTCCGGCTTGCCGGTTTCCTTCTCGACGATCGAGGCCAGCGTCACCAGCTGTTCCGGCGTCTTGACCGGCAGGTCGGGACTGCGGCGCTCCCAGATCTCCGCCAGTGCGCGCTTCTGCGCCTGCTGCATGCGCGCAATCACCTGGTCGCGGGTGGTGCCGCGCGGGAATTTGTAGGTTTCCGGCAGCAGCGTGCCTTCGCGGGGCATTTCGCGGACCGAACCCGAGAAGATGTCATTGTCAGACAACCGCGCCACGATCTGTTCGGAGGTCAGGCCCTCGGGGATAGTCACCGCGTGCTGCACCACCTTGCCTTCGACGATGGTGCCGATGACGTCGCGCAGGCTGGCGTTCTTCTGAAACAGATATTCGCCGGGCTTTAGCTCCGAGCGCGCCTTCAGCGCAAACACGCTGCCGATGAACGCCCAGCGATTATTGTCGATCACGCCCTCGCGCTGCAGGATGTCGGCGATATCGGTCATGCCCGCGCGCGCGGGAATGTTGACGACCTTGTCCTCCTGCAGCGGGCCGGGAGCCTCGATCTTCTTCTTGCCGTAGTAGTAGGCGCCGCCGGTGCCGATCATCAGCACGAGGATGATGGTGATGACGGCATTGCCGACCACGACGAACGGGTTGCGGGCGCGCTCCGAGCGCTTTGGCGGCGGCGGAACCTGCTCGGGCTCCAGCGCGGCGCGCGGGCTGCGCGGTGAAATGGGCGGCCTCTCACTCATCGATGCAACCTGAAGATCCTGTCGGTTCAATCGTGGCTTCGCGGAAATCAGCCGCGAGCGGCCTGCAGTCTACGCCCATCACTAGGATTTATCACCGAATACGGCGAAACGGTGGTTTCTTATTCGATGCCGCGTCAGTTCACCACGCGTTGCAGGATCACCGAAGCATTGGTGCCCCCGAAACCGAACGAATTCGACAGCGCCACATTGATCTCGCGCTTGCGCGGCACTAGCGGCACGAGATCGATCGCCGTTGCCACCGACGGGTTCTCCAGATTGATCGTCGGAGGGGCGACATTGTCGCGAATCGCCAGGATGCTGAAGATCGCCTCGATCGCGCCGGCCGCGCCCAGCAGGTGCCCGGTCGACGATTTGGTCGACGACATCGACACCTTCGAAGCGGCATTGCCCAACAGCCGCTCCACCGCGTGGAGCTCGATTTCGTCGCCGACCTGTGTCGAGGTTCCGTGCGCATTGATATAGTCGATGTCGGAAGAGCCGAGGCCCGCGCGTTTCATGGCGGCGCTCATGCTGCGGAACGCGCCATCGCCGTCCGGCGACGGCGAGGTGATATGATAGGCATCGCCGGACAGCCCGTAGCCGATGACTTCCGCGTAGATTCGCGCGCCGCGGTTCCTGGCGTGCTCATATTCTTCCAGCACGACGACGCCGGCGCCCTCGCCCATCACGAAACCGTCCCGGTCCTTGTCGTAGGGACGCGACGCCTTGTGCGGCGTTTCGTTGAAGCCGGTCGAGAGCGCGCGCGCCGCGCAGAAACCGGCCATGCCGATCCGGCAGATCGGCGATTCCGTTCCACCCGCCACCATCACATCGGCATCGCCGAGCACGATCAGGCGGCTGGCATCGCCGATCGCGTGTGCGCCGGTCGAACAGGCCGTGACCACGGAATGGTTGGGACCCTTGAGGCCGTGCTCGATCGAGACATAGCCCGAGGCCAGGTTGATCAGCCGTCCGGGAATGAAGAACGGCGACACCTTGCGCGGCCCGCGTTCCTTCAGCAGCAGCGCGGTGTCGGCGATGCCGGACAGCCCGCCGATCCCGGAGCCGATCATCGTGCCGGTGGCGCAACGCTGCTCTTCGGTGGCCGGATGCCAATCGGCGTCGTCGAGCGCCTGGCGTGCCGCGCACATCGCGAAAATGATGAAATCGTCGACCTTGCGCTGGTCCTTCGGCTCCATCCACTGGTCGGGGTTGAAGGTGCCGTCGGTGCCGTCGCCGCGCGGCACCACGCAGGCGATCTGGCTGGTCAGATCGGACACGTCGAACGTCTCGATCTTTCGGGCGCCGCTCTCGCCGGCCAGGATGCGCTTCCAGGTCGGCTCGATGCCACAGCCGAGTGGCGACACCATGCCGAGGCCCGTGACGACAACCCGCCTCATTTCCTAAGACTCCAGCCCAGCATGTGCGGCTCGCAACAACAAACCGCGGGACCGCCCGACCACGGCCCGTCCGGCTTCGTCTGTACCGCGCGGGGCGTCAGCTCTTCGCGTTCTTTTCGAGAAATTTGGTGGCGTCGCCGACGGTCAAAATCGTCTCCGCGGCATCATCGGGGATCTCACAACCGAATTCTTCTTCAAACGCCATCACAAGCTCGACGGTATCGAGGCTGTCGGCGCCGAGGTCGTCAATGAAGCTCGCGTTGTCGACCACTTTTTCGGGTTCAACACCAAGGTGTTCGACCACGATCTTCTTAACTCGCTCGCCAATCTCACTCATCGTTCAACCTCGTGCTTGTTCCCACTAGATCCGTCACCAAGACGATACGAGCCATCCTGGTCGTTAAACTTTCCTTCGCAATCGCGCATCGTCTTGATTTCGCCCCACAGGGCCCGGCGAACGGCGGCAGGCTCCGCACCGCCAATATACAGGGTTTGATATTCCTGCAAGGCGTTCTTTGCCCATCCGTTGGTCGGTTCGGTTATCATACTTCCCAACCCTTGACTATAAGCCTCGATCGGCCGGCGGAAACGGCCTTTTGCCGGCAAAAGCGATTGCCGGCCGGCTCAAACCATGGCCATTCCACCATTGACGTGAATCGTCTGTCCGGTGACGTAGGCGGCCTCATTGGAGGCGAGATAGACCGCGGCCGCCGCGATCTCGTCCGCCGTTCCGAGCCGTCCGGCTGGAACCTTCGACAGAATGGTTTCGCGCTGCTTGTCGTTCAGCGCGTCCGTCATCGGCGTCTTGATGAATCCGGGGGCGATGCAGTTGGCGGTGACGTTGCGCTTGGCGTATTCGGCGCCCAAGGTCTTGATCATGCCGATCAGGCCAGCCTTCGAGGCGGTGTAATTGCCCTGGCCGGGATTGCCGGTGACGCCAACCACCGAGGTGATCGCGATGATCCGGCCGAAACGCTTGCGCATCATCAGCCTGGTCGCGGCCCGGGCCAGCCGGAAGGTCGCGGTCAAATTGACCTTGATGACCTCGTCCCAGTCCTCGTCACGCAATTGCACGAACAGGTTGTCCCGGGTAATTCCGGCGTTGGCGACGAGGATGTCGAGCTGGCCCATGGCTTGTTCTGCCGCCGGCACCAGCGCCTCGACCTCAGCTGTGTCCGAGAGATTGCAGGGCAGCACGTGAACCCTGTTGCCCAGTTTGCCGGCGAGCGCATCGAGCACCTCGCGCCGCGTTCCGGAAATGCCAACGGTGGCGCCCTGGCCGTGCAGGGCTTGCGCGATCGCGCCGCCGATGCCGCCGGTCGCGCCGGTGACGAGCGCCGTCCTGCCAGTCAGATCGAACATCCTATGTCTCCCTCGCTCACGCCGTCTGCGCGGCAGCGAGCGCTTCTTTCGCCGAGGCAATATCGTTCGGGCCGCCAACCGCAATGCCGACGGCGCCCTCGGCGATCCGCTTGACCAGTCCGCTCAGCACCTTGCCGGCGCCGATTTCGAAGAATCGGGTGACGCCATGGCTTGCCATGTAGGCCACCGATTCACGCCAGCGCACGGTGCCGGTGACCTGCTCGACCAGGCGGCGGCGGATCTCGTCGGGATCGGTAATCGGGGCCGCCAGCACATTCGACACCAGCGGCGAGGCCGGCGGCCTGATCGTCACATCGGCGAGCGCCCTGGCCATCGCGTCGGCAGCCGGCTGCATCAGGGTGCAATGGAACGGCGCCGACACCGGCAACAGCATGGCGCGCTTGGCGCCCCGGGTTTTGGCGATCTCGAGCGCGCGCTCCACGGCGGCCTTGTCGCCGGAGACCACGACCTGCCCTCCACCATTGTCGTTGCCGGCCTGACAGACCTGCCCCTGGGCCGCCTCGCCGGCGACCGCGACCGCGGCCTCGTAGTCCAGACCCAGCAATGCCGCCATTGCACCAACCCCGACCGGGACTGCCTTCTGCATGACCAGACCACGGGTGCGCAACAGGCGCGCAGCGTCGGCGATGCTGAGGCTGCCGGCGGCCGCCAGCGCCGAATATTCGCCGAGCGAATGCCCGGCGACGAAGGCAGCGTCTCGTCCGACCGAGAAGCCGGCCTCGGTTTCCAGCACGCGCATCGTGGCCAGCGACATCGCCATCAGCGCCGGCTGGGCGTTTTCGGTGAGTTGCAAGGTTTCAGCCGGCCCCTCCCAGATGATGGCTGTGAGCTTCTCCCCAAGCGCCCCATCGACCTCGTCGAAAACCGCCCGTGCCGCCGGAAAAGCCTCCGCGAGAGCTTTGCCCATGCCGACCGCCTGGGAGCCCTGCCCCGGAAAAGTGAATGCTGCCGTCATCAATACCCCTGGATGCCGCCGAAAATCGCCAAAGTTGCGCCGAAAGACACCGCGGGGGCCGCTCGTGTCAAGCCGCCGCCCGCGCCCGGCCATCGGGCCGGGTGCGTCAAATGGCGTCGCTTTCCCTTGCCATTGCGGCCAAAATCCTTATAACCCGCGCCATCCGTGGATCCCGGCCGGGAGCTGAACGGACGGTCTCAGCAATTTCACCAAATCGGCGATTTTGATGTGGCAGGGCCAGTCGGTCCGTCGTCCCGTGCTTCCGCCTTCTGAGCTTATCGTCGAGTCCTTTCCTTAAGAAGGCCTCGAAGGGCTTGCCGCCGGGAACCGCGCCAACACTTGGAAAGGACACCCATGCCTCTTTATGAGCATGTTTTTCTCGCGCGCCAGGATGCGAGCACCCAGCAGGTCGAAGAACTGACCACCCAGATGACCGGTATCGTCGAGGGTCTCGGCGGCAAGGTCGTCAAGATGGAGAACTGGGGCGTGCGCTCGCTGACCTATCGCATGAACAAGAATCGCAAAGCCCACTTCGTGCTCCTGAACATCGATGGCCCATCGGCCGCGGTCGCCGAGATCGAGCGGCAGGAGCGGATCAGCGAAGACGTCATCCGTTATCTCACCGTGCGCGTCGAAGAACACGAGGAAGGTCCCTCGGCGATGATGCGCAAGGCCGATCGCGACCGCGATCGCGACGACCGTGGCGGCGGTTTCCGGGGCGACCGCGATGGCGGCTTCCGCGGCGATCGTGACGGCGGCGGTTTCCGTGGTGGCGACCGCGATGGCGGCGGCTTCCGTGGCGACCGTGGGCCGCGCCGCCCGCGTGACGACGATGCGATCGCAGCGGTAGAGGAGTAAGAATCATGGCTGAAGCTGGTGCACGCCGTCCGTTTTTTCGCCGCCGCAAGACCTGCCCGTTCACCGGGCCGAATGCGCCGAAGATCGACTACAAGGATTCCAAACTGTTGATGCGTTACGTCTCCGAGCGCGGCAAGATCGTGCCGAGCCGCATCACCGCCGTCTCCGCCAAGAAGCAGCGCGAACTCGCGCGCGCCATCAAGCGCTCGCGCTTTCTCGGGCTGTTGCCCTACGTGATCCGGTAACGACATCCTCGATCCGCGGCGTTCGCGCCGCAGATCGAAGATCTTTATAAGGCTTCCGGGTCGTCCGGTCGCCGATGGTTGGGGTTCTCCAGGGAACCTCTAACCGCTCGAAAGGGGCGGGACAGCTGATGATCGCAATTGTGCTCATAGCCATGGCGGCCGGCGCGGCGTCGGCGCTGATGTTTGCCTCGATCGCCTCGGGCGTGCTGATTTCGCTTGCCCTGTTCTATCTGGCGCCGTTGCCGCTGATGATGGCGGCGCTCGGATGGGGTCCGCTCAGCGCCGGCATCGGCGGCATCGCTGCGGCAAGCAGCCTCGGCATCATCCTGGGCCTGCCCTATTGCATCGCCTTCGTCATCATGGTCGCGCTGCCCGCCTGGTGGCTCGGCCATCTGGCCCTGCTCGGACGCCCAATCGCCCCTGCTGTTCCCGCGGGCAACGGTGCCGCGCCGGTTGCGCCTGACCTGGAATGGTATCCGGTCGGCCGCATCCTGCTCTGGATCGCAGTCTTTGCCCTGCTCACCACCATCACTGCGCTGCTAACGCTCGGCACCGATGCCGCCACCATCACCGCCGCGATGCACCGGGGCTGGCAGCGAATTCTCGATCTGGGCGAAGTATCGTCGACCGCCGAGACCGAACAATGGGTCGATGCGCTGGTGACGATCACGCCGGATACGGCCGCGATCTGGGCGATCACGACTTTGACGATCAGCCTCTGGCTCGCGGCAAGAATCACCGCGACCTCGGGGCGGCTGCATCGCCCCTGGCCCGACCTGAAAAGCGTCGCGCTGCCGCCGATGACGCTCGCCGTGCTGTGCGCCGCGATCGCGTTCTGCTTCAGCGGCGGACTGCTCGCGATGCTGGCTCAGATCGTCGCCACCGCCTTGATGATGGCGTATGCGCTGAGCGGCTTTGCGGTTCTGCATACGCTGACGCTTTCGTCGAAGAGCCGCGCGTTCTGGCTCGGCTGCAGCTACGCCATCGTGGTGGTGTTCGTCTGGCCCCTCCTACTGATGGCGATTCTGGGTCTCGCCGATGCCGTTTTCGGAATACGCCAGCGTTATCTCAGGAGCAGGCCTCCGCCCCTCCCCGTGTCCTGAACAATCTCAACTCAACCGCTCAAACCCATCACTGAAGGAGAAAAAATATGGAAGTCATTTTGCTGGAGCGTGTCGCCAAGCTCGGCCAGATGGGCGAAGTCGTCCGCGTCAAGGACGGCTTTGCCCGCAATTTCCTGTTGAAGCGCGGCAAGGCCTTGCGCGCCACCGCGGACAATCGCGCCAAGTTCGACGGCATGAAGGCCGAGCTCGAAGCCCGCAACCTCAAGGCCAAGGGCGAGGCCGGCAAGGTCGCGGAGAAAATCGATGGCCGCAACGTCATCGTGCTGCGACAGGCCTCCGAGACCGGCCAGCTGTTCGGATCGGTCACGGTTCGCGACATCATCGCGTCGTTCGAGGCCGACAAGGTCACCATCAGCCGCAGCCAGGTGATGCTGGACGCGCCGATCAAGACCATTGGGAGGCACACGATCGCGATTGCCGTGCATCCGGAAGTCGAAGTCGGCGTCACCGTGACGGTCGCGCGCAGCCAAGACGAGGCCGAGCGCATCAACCGCGGCGAGGACATCTCGACTCGTCAGGAGGACCAGGACGCAGCCGCCGAAGCGCTCGCTGCCGCCGGCGAATTCTTCGACCCCGAAGCCCGCCGCGACCAGGTGGAACCCGAGGCGGAAGCTGCTTCGGAGAAGTAGCGGCCTCTTTACATCGAACAAAAAAAATCCCGCCACGCACAACCGTCATCCTGAGGAGCCGGGCCCTTGCGCGGCGTCTCGAAGGATGGGCCACAAGCATCCTTCGAGGCTCGTCCAAGCGGGCGAGCACCTCAGGATGACGGCGTCTGTGGGGCCCAGTCAGGCCGGGTTTGGGATTCCCGGCGATATGGTCTCGCGCATCTTACTGGGAGATCGGCGGCGCGGGTGGGCCTGCCGGCTCGATGGGCGGTGGCGCGGCGGCGGTGACGGTCTGGGGCGCGGCGGACGGCGCGGCCTGCGCCGCGGCGGGTTCGGGCGTGCCGCTCGGGACGGCGGCGGAGACCGTGGGCGAAGCTGCCGGCGCAGGGGTGACGGGTGGAACCGGATCGGCCCGCAACGTCTGGGGCTCGGCGCTGCCCGTCTCCTTCGGCGCTTCGATCTTGGCCGATTCGGACTTGCCCTCACCCGGCGGCTTGACGCCCTCGGGCTTGCCGGTCTCGACCTTGGCGGATTCGCTCTTGGGCTGCTCTTCCCTCGCCGCGTCGCCTTTTGCCGGTTCTTCCCCGCCGGTCTCGGTCTTGGCCGACTCGGTCTTGGGCTGTTCCTCGCCAGGCTTGCCCCGCCTGCCAAGCTTCTGCCTGGCTGACAATTTGCTGCCGTCCGGACCGATCTCGCTTGCGGCCTCAGCCGGGGTTCGCCCCTCGGCCGCAGGCGGCTCTCCCGGACGCGCCAGATGCTTGGCGTTGCGGCCGTGCAGCCCTTCGGCATCCGGCTTGGCGGCCTCGCGCGGTTCAGGTTCGGGCCTCGCGGCCTCTTGCGGCGCAGGGTGCAGCCGGTGACCGAACCGGTCGAGTTGCTCCGATGGCGCGGTCCGGGCTTCCGTTTTCCCGTCCTTGGGCTGGCCGCGCGTATCGGCCACGCCGTTGGAGACCAGGAAGCCCGTGAGCGAGGTCGCCATGTCGGGACTGGTGGTGTAGTGCTGGCGCAGGAAGCTCTGCAGGGATCCGGCCGGCACGCTCCTCAACAGGCCCCGCGGGCTCTTGTGGCAAGCCGTGCAGGTGCCTGCGAAAATCTGCGAAGGGCTCTTGCCAGCCTCGAGATTTGTCGCCTGACCCCACGCCGGGACCGCCGCGCAACCGCCGATCAGAAGCGTCACCGTCGCTAAACTGAGCGCTCGGCTCAACATTCCCCGTTTCTCCAGACCGATGCGGAAATCGCGTCCGGCGCTCCCAGATGGGCACCGGCGGCGGTGACCTTTTAGCCGATTATCCCGCGAATGGAAGCTTACTTATGACGCAACTCCGTGAACGCGACATTCCGGAATATCCGCTTTGTGTCCAATGTACTAGCGGTCCGGTTCCCGCGCTCCTATGTTCTGCGTGACGCGGTTTGGGAACCTTTGGGAACCATTGTTGTCCCCGTGCGTCGAGTGTGGCGGGCGATAGGCTGGTTTCTCCGGATCGCTCGGTTCGGTGGCTTCGATGGACCGATTGTTGCGTTATTTCCTGCAGCAGTTCATTCGCCGCGGCGCGATGATCTTCACGACCGCGAGTGGGGCAAAATTCAGCTGCGGTAATGGCACCGGCGAGCCGGTCGCGGTGAGGTTTCTGACCCGCGATGCCGAACGCAGGGTGTTGCTCAACCCCGAACTCGCGCTCGGCGAAGTCTACATGGAAGGCAGCTTCGTCGTCGAGCAGGGCACGATCGCCGACGCGCTGGCGATCCTGATGGCCCAGCCCGACATCCTGCCGCGCTGGGCGCGCCTGCAATGGTGGCTGCGCTATTTCGGCAGGCATGTCAGGCAATTCAATCCGCCCAACCGCTCCAGGAGCAATGTCGAGCGCCACTACGATCTCGACGGGCGGCTGTATTCGCTGTTTCTCGATGCCGACAAGCAATATAGCTGCGCCTATTTCGAGACGCCGGACGCAAGCCTCGACGACGCACAGCTCGCCAAGAAGCGTCATCTTGCCGCAAAACTTCTGATCAGGCGCGGCGACCGGTTGCTGGACATCGGATCGGGCTGGGGCGGGCTTAGCCTCTATCTTGCCGAAATGACCGGCGCTAGCGTCACCGGCGTCACGCTCTCTACCGAGCAGCTGCAGGTGTCGAATGCCCGCGCCGCCGAGAAGAACATGTCGCGCTCGGCCAAATTCTTCCTCGAGGATTATCGTGACGTCGCCGGTCCGTTCGACCGCATCGTGTCGGTCGGCATGTTCGAGCATGTCGGCGTCGACTTCTACGAAACCTATTTCAGGCATTGCGCCGAGCTTCTCACCGACGATGGCGTGATGATGCTGCATTCGATCGGCCGTTCGGAGGGACCCGACGCCACCAATCCCTGGATCACCAAATACATCTTCCCCGGCGGCTACATTCCCGCCCTTTCCGAAGTGATGCCCGCGATCGAGCGCGCCGGGCTGCTGGTGTGCGACGTCGAAATCCTGCGGCTGCATTACGCCGAAACCATCAAGGCCTGGCGCGAGCGCTTCATGGCGCGGCGCGATGAAGCCGTCCAGCTCTATGACGAGCGTTTCGCGCGGATGTGGGAATTCTACCTCGCCTGCTCCGAAATGTCGTTCCGCAAGCAGAACATGATGAATTTCCAGATCCAGCTCGCCAAGCGGCAGGGCGTCGTCCCGATCACCCGCAACTATATCGAACGGGAAGAGGCGCAATTGCGCGGCATCGAGCGCGGACAACGGCCGCGGCTGCAGATCGCCGGCGAGTAAGCAAATCTAATTGCGCAGGCTGAAGCGCGAGGCGCCGTAAGGATATGGCGATGCCGGCCGCGCCAGTTGCGCGCGCAGGCCGATCAGGCCCGAGGGATCGCAAGGCAGGCTGCGTATCTCGGCACGGGAGACTTCTTCCATGGCGCCGACCAGCATCGACAGCCACAGCCTGCCACCGGCTTCCGATCGGAAGTCGCTTGATCGCCAGTGCCTTGCTCGATGCTGCTGATCCATCATTCGTCCGTGCCAAACCGCGCCGTTTACCAATCCCGAAGTCCGAAATCCGTTCCTGCCGACAAGAAAAACCAACGGATGTGATCTGCTTCACATAAGGGCGGACCGGCTTGCCCTAAATCACCGAAATGGCCCAGAAAACCTACCAATCACCGCTCGATTCGCAGGCCGGCATCGGAACCGACCTGGCCTTGATCGCCACCGGGATCGGCGCCGCGCTGTTCGCGCTGATTTATCTCATTCTGATCTGATCAAGCAGCGAGATCGCGGTTCCGAAACTCACCCGTCCTTGGGATAAGTATGCCCGGACGGCGAAAGGTTCATCGCGCACGGAACTTTCCCACTCCTCTTGCAGCTGCGAACTATCGACCGCGACGGCGCGAAAACCCGTCAAGCGTCAATTCACCATGCTCGCGCGAATTCCCAGGGCGCATTGTGAGAATCGGGCATAAGGCGGCTGCGTGCTTCCGCTCGCCACAGGACAGGCGCTTTATCGCCGCCCCGTATCCGCCAAACTTCCCGGAACACGCTAACGCCATGGCCATGCTTGATTCGAACGTCCTGAAACTCGCGCCCGACGCCGGAACCCCGGCCTATCGCAGCGCACCGCACAATATCGAGGCGGAACAGGCCCTGCTCGGCGCCGTCCTGGTCAACAACGACGCGTTCTACCGGGTCTCGGATTTTCTGGAACCGAAGCACTTCTTCGAGCCGATCCACCAGACCATCTATGAAACCGGCGGCAGCCTGATCCGGATGGGAAAAATCGCGACCCCGGTCACGCTGAAAACCTTCCTTCCGGCCGAGACCGATATCGGCGGCATGACGGTCGGCCAGTACCTCGCGCGCCTTGCGGCTGAGGCGACCACCATCATCAACGCCCAGGCTTACGGCCGCACCATCTACGAACTGGCGCTGCGCCGCGACCTGATCCGGATCGGCGAGGACATGGTCAATGTCGCCTTCGACGCACCGGTGGATTTTGCACCAAGGGCGCAGATCGAGGACGCCGAGCGCAGGCTCTATGAACTGGCCGAGTCCGGCCGCTATGACGGCGGCTTCCAGCGTTTTGCGCAGGCGCTCACGGTCGCCGTCGACATGGCCGCGAAGGCATTCCAGCGCGACGGCAAATTGTCCGGCATCGCCACCGGTCTGCGCGATCTCGACATCAAGATGGGCGGCCTGCAGCCCTCCGACCTGATCATCGTGGCGGGACGTCCCGGCATGGGCAAGACGGCGCTTGCCACCAACATCGCCTACAATGTCGCGAAGGCGCATCGCGCCGAGGTCCAGGCCGACGGCACCATGCGCTCGGTCAATGGCGGCATCGTCGGCTTCTTCTCCTGCGAAATGTCGGCCGAACAGCTCGCCACCCGTATCATCGCCGAGCGCACCGGGATTCCCTCCAGCACGATCCGCCGCGGCGGCATCACCGAGGCCGATTTCGAGAAGATCCGCGACTATTCGATCGAGCTGCAGTCGCTGCCGTTCTATGTCGACGAGACCGGCGGCCTCTCGATCTCGCAGCTGACGGCGCGGGCGCGGCGGCTGAAGCGGCAGAAGGGCCTCGACCTGCTGGTGGTCGACTACATCCAGCTGCTGCAGGGCTCGAACAAACGCGGCAACGAGAACCGGGTGCAGGAGGTCACCGAGATCACCACCAGCCTGAAGGCGCTGGCCAAGGAACTCAACGTCCCCGTCATCGCACTGTCGCAGCTGTCGCGCCAGGTCGAGAGTCGCGACGACAAGCGCCCGCAATTGTCGGACCTGCGCGAATCCGGCTCGATCGAGCAGGACGCCGACGTCGTGATGTTCGTGTTTCGCGAGGAATATTACCTCGCCAACAAGGAGCCGCGCGCGGGCACGCCGGAATACGAGAAATGGCAGCTCGACATGTCACTGGTGCACGGCAAGGCCGAAGTCATCATCGGCAAGCAGCGCCATGGCCCGACCGGCACGGTGGAACTGCAATTCGAAGCCAGCCTGACACGGTTTGGCGATCTGACCCATGACAACCATCTGCCGGAGCGAAGTTACTGAGGCCCGCGGCGCGGTTGAACCGCCGCGCGGCTGCGCGTAAACTACGGCATGAACATCGTTTCCGATCAGAAATCGATCCCTGGCGGCAGCCTGTTGTCGCCTGAGGCGAATGCAGCGGCCGCCTTCGCCGCGGCCACCGCTACCGCCAACGGCGTGCTCACCGTCGATCTCGACGCCATCGTCGCCAACTGGCGCAAGCTCGAGAAGTCGGCGGTGCCGGCCGAATGCGCAGGCGTCGTCAAGGCCGACGCCTATGGCTGCGGCGCGGTCCAGGTGGCGCGCGCGTTGCACACCGCCGGCTGCAAGACGTTCTTCGTCGCAACGCTGGATGAAGCGCGCACCCTGCGCGAAACCCTGCCGTCGGCCACCATCTATGTGCTCGACGGTTTCTTCCAGAACACCGGCGATGCCTATGCCAAAATCGACGCGCGGCCCGTGATCGGCGACCTCAACGAGCTTGCCGAATGGGACGTGTTCTGCCGCCGCTCCGGCTGGGCCGGAGGTGCGGCTATCCATATCGACACCGGCATGAACCGGCTCGGCCTGACGCTGACGGAGGCGCAGGGCATCATTCCCCGGATCAACGCCGGCGATCACGGCATCACGCTGGTGATGAGCCACCTCGCCTGCGCCGAGACGCTCAATCATCCGCTCAACGCCAGGCAGCTCGCGAGCTTCCGCGAGATCGCGAGCCTTTTCTCCGGCGTGCCGGCGTCGCTGGCGAATTCATCCGGGGTCTTCCTCGGGGCGCAATTCCAGTTCGACATGGTGCGGCCGGGGGCAGCCCTCTACGGCATCAACCCGACACCCGAGGCCGACAATCCGATGCAGCCGGTGGTCGAACTGAAGGCCCGCATCGTGCAGATCCGCAATCTCGAAAAGGGCGAGACCGCCGGCTATGGCTGCACCTGGACGGCGCGGCGGCCCACCAAACTTGCGATCGTCTCCGCCGGCTACGCCGACGGCTATTTCCGCGCCGGCGGCAGCAATGACGGTACCCGCGGCGCCGAGGTCGTGGTCGCCGGCAAGCGCTGCCCGATCGCCGGCCGCATCTCGATGGACCTGGTCGCCGTCGACGTCACCGACCTCGAGAAGAACGCGGCGCGGCGCGGCCATCTGGTGACGCTGATCGGCGAAGGCATCACCGTGGACGAACTCGCGCACCATTTCGGCACCATCGGCTACGAGGTGCTGACCAGCCTCGGGCCGCGCTACATGCGCATCTACAAGGGCGGCGAGGCGAAAACCACCGACGAGCCCGTCGCCGCTGCCGCCGATCCCGCCCCTGCCACCGATGCAACTCCCGCCGCCGCCGGCTGATCCCGCTACTTCTGCGCGTCGAGCACCTTCTTGCAGGCCTCGGCCAACTGGCCGCGCTGCTTGTCCAGGCAGGCGATGATGCGGCCCCCGCCGGGCATCGTGCCCTTGCAGTATTTCTGATAGTCCGCCTTGCACGCGGCCTGCTGCTCGGCGGTCAGCGTCTGGGCTGTGGCTGCGCCTGAAAATCCGATGGCGACGGCGAGAACGGCGAAGGCTAGTTTGGACATGAGACCTCCCGGCTGTGTTCTGATCGATCTTTGGCACTGTGCCCATGAAAATCGCAACCTTCAACATCAACAACATCAACCGGCGGCTACCCAACCTGTTGCGCTGGTTGCGCGCGGCAAAACCTGATGTCGTCGCCTTGCAGGAGTTGAAATCGAGCGACGCCGATTTCCCGGTCGCGGCGATCGAAAAGGCCGGCTACGGCGCGGTGTGGCTGGGACAGCGCACCTGGAATGGGGTCGCGATCCTGGCGCGCGACGCCGAACCCGTGCTGACGCGGACCGAATTGCCCGGCGATTCCGACGACCGCGAGGCGCGCTACATCGAGGCAGCCGTTGCGGGAATCATCGTCACCAGCCTTTATCTGCCGAACGGCAATCCGCAGCCGGGACCGAAATTCGACTACAAGCTCGACTGGTTCAGGCGGCTGAAGTCGCACGCGGCGAAATTCATCAAGCAGGACATCCCGGTGGTGCTGGCGGGCGACTACAACGTCGCCCCGACGGCGCTCGATATCTATCCGACGAAGTCTTGGGACAAGGACGCGCTGATCCAGCCGAAGAGCCGCGCCGCGTTCAAATCGCTGGTCGAGCAAGGCTGGTGCGACGCGATCCGTGAAACCCATCCCTCAAAACCGATGTTCACCTTCTGGGATTACAAGCGCAACCGCTGGCCGCGCGATGCGGGCTTGCGGCTCGATCATCTGCTGTTGAGCCCGACCGTTGCGCCGCGGCTCGTCAAGGCCGGCGTCGACCGAAAAATCCGCGGCGAGGAAGGCGCCAGCGACCACGCGCCGGCATGGATCGTGCTCAAATAGCCTGTAAGCGTCTGGCGTTGGCGGCGACATGTTCGCGATAGCGGTCGACGACATCGGCTGCGCTTGCGCCGGCCATCAGGTTCGCACCGGCCTCGAACATCGCATCGATCTTCTCGCTCACCATGAGCCGGGCTTCGCGATCAGCCTCGTCACCGGGCGTTGCGAACATCGTCAGCCGGCGGTGGATGACCTCAAAGGCCTCGAACGCCAGCATGGTGCTGGCGAGCCAGGGAAAGCTGTCGACGGCTTCGGCAAAGGCGTTCATCGCGACATCCAAACTTCTTTTGAATTCGGGATGACATTAATACGTCTCAAATTTTAAGGACCCGGCCGCGAGATGGCGCGTGTTTTAGGCTTTGCGGTGAGCAGCGGTTAACCAAGCCACTGTTGGCAAGGGGCGACGACAAGTGAGGTCGTCATTGCGAGCCAACGGGTCGCGCGAATGCGCGCCCGATGACAGGCTCCGCGAAGCAATCCATCTTTCTTTTTGTTGAGTCATGGATTGCTTTTCGCTGCGCTCGCAATGACGTTTAGACATAACTCCGCGATCTCGCCGCATGCGATGCGCGAGGTATTCGTTTATTTTCCCGCCCTTCCAAACAAAGGGCGCAGGGAATGCCGGGCGCCCGATGCGCCCGATAGCCGTGTGTGCAATGGTAGTGGGTAGAGCGCACACACGTTAGCAGGTCACACCGGAATCACCCGGCATTCCCCACGCAATGGTTTTACGGATTATAACGTGCTCTTCCCGGT